>Ga0209188_1002522_pt1 | contig 13426 bp, 10 predicted proteins | sample C_130625_EF_Meta_FD_187307 | JGI IMG/M metagenome (GOLD analysis project Ga0209188, IMG submission 187307) | Freshwater microbial communities from Lake Croche, Canada to study carbon cycling - C_130625_EF_MetaG (SPAdes) (version 2) | ecosystem: Environmental > Aquatic > Freshwater > Lake...
GCGCGATTCATCATGTGGTTGACTTGCGTAAAATCGGCCGGCTTAAATGGCATCTCAATTTCAAATTCAGGTAGGCGGTAGCAAAGCTTGCCCATCTCTGGATAAAACGGTGCTACGGTTTCAATGCCTTTGGGCTGCAACCAAATCCAAACTTGATGCGCGTCTGCAAAGTCTCTTAGACTCTGTTCGTCAGCAGTCGTTAAAGGTAAGAGGTTACGAAACACCAATGCAGTTACTGGCCGAGTTTTTTGAGGATCATCAGAGTTGGGATCCTCTGGCTCGCCTACTGCAATCTCTATTTGCGGCATGCTATCAACGATCGATAAGCCCATGACTAACTTGCGCATCTCGGTCAACAAGTCCGAAACATGCTTAGGCAAAATCTCGCAAGCCGTCATATCAGCAACGTAGGCACTCTTACCTTCATGAAAGCCAATCAGTACGGTGCCTTTTTTGATGGAGCGATTAACCGCACTTAAGCGGGCGCGATGACGATACTCCCAGGTGGGTCCGCCCATGGGACGCAAAATTTCTTGTGGTTTTACTTTGGCGATGTGTTGCAGATCATCTTCAAGCACGCGTTGCTTCATTGCTACCTGTGCGCGAATATCTAAGTGCTGCATCGTGCAACCACCACACACACCAAAAGCTTTACATTTAGGCTCTGCTCTAAAGACAGCAGGCTTGAGGATATCGAGAACTTTGGCTTTACTAAAGCGCGCCTTATCGCGAGTGATGATGTAAGTAACACGCTCGGTCGGTAATGCGCCCTGAATAAAGATGACTTTACCGCCTTGACCTTGCGCGGCCTCCTCTTCATTCGGAGCTAAACGGGCTATTCCTTGGGCATCTAAATCAAGCGCTTCTACTAGTGTTGGCTCAGTCACCATAATGTTGACTGGCTTCTCCCCTCTACGCATCCGCAGAAAAACCTTGGAGGTATTCTTGCCACTGAGCACCGTTTGGCTCTTTGGCTTCTTGTTCTAAGTAGTGTTTTACAAAAGTGATTTCTTCTTGGTACTCCGCCAATGAAAAACCACCGCGCAATAATTGAAAGCGGCAATACATCAGGTAGGTATTCACCACATCGGTCTCGCAGTAGCGACGGATGTCATCAATCTTGCCTTCTTGATAGGCGGGCCAAACTTGACTGCCATCCATGCCCATCTTCCCTGGAAAGCCACAGAGTTTTGCCAACCCATCTAGAGGAGCATTGGCTCTGCCATTAAATTTTGCCAAGAGATCCATCATGTCCAGATGGCGCATGTGGTAACGGCCAATATAGTTATTCCATTTGAAATCACGACTGTCAGCTTCTTGACTCTCGCCCATCTCCCAATAGCGTGGTGCCTGTATGTGATTAGCAAGTGCGCGGTAATGCAGAACGGGTAAATCAAAGCCACTGCCGTTCCAAGACACCAGCTGAGGAGTATACTTTTCGATCAGATCAAAGAAGGCTTGAACTAAAACTTTTTCATCATCTTGTGGCGTACCCAGCGTACCGACTTTAATTTGGGGCGCACCCTCTTTAGTCGTTCTGCGGATCACACAAGAAATCGCAATAATCTTTTGCAGGTAAAGAGGTAAAAAGTCACTTCCTGTTTTGGCAGCACGCTCAGCCATTACTTTGGCAGCTACCTCAGCATCACTCATGGAGTCTGGATAATCCTCTAGGCGACGCAAGCCCGCTACATCCGGGATGGTTTCAATATCAAATACGAGAACAGTGGCCATGCCCCTTACCCTATATCAGTAGCATTACTGCAAGTACGGAGTGGGATTTACTGGCTTACCGTTAACGCGTAATTCAAAATGGAGTTTAGGGGAGCTAGTATCGGTATCGCCCATTTCTGCAATCTTCTGACCCTTGCGCACCGCATCTCCCTCTTTCACGAGGAGTTTGCTATTGTGAGCGTAGGCAGTGAGATAGGTATTGTCGTGCTTCACAATCACTAAATTTCCATAGCCACGCAAACTATTGCCGGCATAGACCACCTTACCATCAGCGGCAGCCAGTACTGGCTCACCGACTTTGCCAGCAATGTCGATACCCTTAGTGGTTTCGTTAAATTCACCGGTGACCTTACCTTTGGCTGGCCAAGATAAACGAATACCTGGTTCAGCAACGACATCGGGTTTTGTTGGCTCTGGAGCAGAGGTTGGGGCGTCTGTTTTATCAGTCGCGGGGGTGGATTTTTTCTCAGGGGCTTTTGCGGCTTTAGATCCTGCTGGCGGCTTAACGATAATTAAGTCGCCCACTTCAATCACATTAGGATTAAAGCTAGGATTGGCTGCAGTATTCCATTGCGTAATATCTCGGAGTGCTTGACCATTGTCCAATGCAATAAATCCTAAAGTATCGCCCTTCTTCACGCGGTAATAACCAGGAGGCGCAGGCTCAGGGGAAGAGCCGCTACGATCAATTACCCCTGCAGGCTTAGTCCGAGGTGTAGAGCAACCCACTATCAATAACAATGATGAAGCAATGAGAGCAATCAGGGAGTATTTGGACAGGGTGTTTAGCATCGATTTTGGCTTTGCATTTGTTATGGATCTCATACTACCCCTGATTGTAAGGGGACAAAAAAGACCTCGTCTAGTACAGTTCTTTGGTAGCGCTGGGAGCTCATTCTTTCGACCATGATGAGCTGCTGCTCTTTTTCATTTTTGGCAACTGGGGCGACCAAACGACCGCCGATAGCCAATTGATCCAATAAGGCATCCGGAATTCCTAAGCCTGCAGCAGCCAAAATAATGCCGTCAAAGGGGGCGGCCTGGGGCAAGCCCAAAATTCCATCACCATAGATGAGGCGCAGATTATTAATCCGAAAAGGACGAAGTTTTGCTCTGGCCATGTCATGTAAAGAACGAATACGCTCAATTGAGTAGACCTCATCAGCAAGCAAACTTAATACTGCTGCTTGGTAGCCACAACCAGTACCGATCTCGAGTACTTTGCCAAGTGAATGTCTGGGTTTATGCAAGAGTTCGATCATGCGCGCTACTACCGATGGCTTAGAAATGGTTTGCTCATGCCCAATCGGCAACGCCGTATCTTCATAGGCCTGCGCATGTAATCCAGCGTCCATAAATGCATGACGCGGTACCGTAGCAATCGCTTCTAGAGTTTTTCCATGCTTTACGCCACTGGCGTGCACTTTGGCTGCCAGTGCTTGGCGATAAGCGGCAAAACGCTCTGTTGGTGCCTTCAACCGCGATCCCAGCCATTCGCCCGCATCGCTGCTGCGCGAGCATGGTGACTTAAATCCAATTGCATTGGCGTAATTGAAATACAGCCATCATCAATTGCATGAAAGTCAGTTCCCTCAGAATTATCTTTGACGTGTCCTGCAGCACCGATCCAATAAATCTTCTCACCACGCGGGCTATCTTGCACCACTACGGGCTGTGAATGATGGCGATTACCAAGACGAGTCACGCGCCAACGGTATAGATCGGCATAGGGACGATTTGGAATATTGACATTCAGTAAAGTGGCAGTGCCTTCAGTACGAGCTAATGTAGAGACCAACATTTGTGCCACGACATCATGGGCAGCTTTAGCCGCATCTTCAATGCGATTCCAGCCCCGGTCAATTTGCGAAAAGGCAATGCCTGGTACACCAAACATCACGCCTTCAACCGCAGCGGCGACTGTTCCAGAATATAAAACATCTTCACCCATGTTCTCGCCTTGATTAATACCAGAGATCACCAAGTCAGGCTTTTCATCTAAGAAACCGGTCATAGCAACGTGCACACAATCCGTGGGTGTGCCGTTGATAAAAAAGAAGCCGTCACGCTCACCACCAGCAACTCGATGAATCGAGAGTGGTCGAGAAAGAGTGAGGGAGTTGGAGGCGCCACTGTGATTTTGCTCTGGAGCAATGACGGTGATGCGCCCTAAGGGACGGACTGCGTTCACTAAAGCCAAGAGGCCAGGAGCCAAATAGCCATCATCATTGGAGATCAAAATATGCATTGCTCAATTATCCAATGATTTCTACTTGGGCATGGAAAATGCTACTGATTTAAGCCGAACGATGCTCCCGCGAGCGTACCCAGGCATAGAGTACTGGCAAAACAAGCAAGGTAAGCAAGGTGGTTGTGATCATTCCGCCAACAATCACCAAGGCTAATGGGCGTTGTGCTTCAGAGCCAATCGCATGAGAAAGTGCCGCTGGTAAGAGGCCCAAACCAGCTAGCAAGGCAGTCATTAAGACGGGTCGCATCCGCAACGAAGCACCTTCCACAATCGTATCTTTAATACTGTGCTGATCAGACCTGGAAAGCTTGTTGATATACGAAATCAGAATCACACCGTCTTGAATCGCTATTCCAAAGAGGGATAAGAAACCAATACCCGCTGAAATACTAAAGGCCTCCCCCGCCAAAAGCAGAATCAAAATTCCACCAAGAGCAGCAAAAGGAACGTTCAGTAGCACGATCAAAGCATCCCGGAAATTACCAAAGGCACTGTAGAGCAACAAGGAGATCGCCAACAAAGTCAAAGGCACGATCATCATCAATTTCTTTTGTGCTACTTTCATTTGATTGAATTGGCCATCCCAAGTAATGCGATAGCTAGCCGGTAAAGATACATTCGCATTAACTAATCCTTGGGCTTCCGTTACTGCGCTACCAAGGTCACGATCTCGGACGCTAAATTTCACCGCGATATAGCGGCGTCCAGATTCACGATAAATAAAGAAGGGCCCATCAGATACTGCTACGTTGGCCACCATCGAGAGAGGCACTCGGCTGCCATCAGGAGTATCAATCAAGAGATGCTCGATTGAGGAGACTGTGCTTCGGCTCTCTTCGTCTAAACGAATGGCCAAACCAAATGATTTCTCACCCTCCAGAATGCTGGTAATAGGAGCACCACCAACAGAGTAAGCAACCAGCGCTTGTATATCACTCACGTTAATACCAAAACGGGCGCACTTCTCTCGGTTAATCTCAACATTTAAAGTTGGTTGTCCAAGCTCAGTAAAGATGCCTTCATCCTTAATACCATGAACCTTACGCAACTGCTTCAAGACCTCGCGCGCTTCTCGATCCAAAATTTCTAAATCGGGGCCAAAAATCTTGACGGAGTTTTCACCTTTCACCCCAGAAAGTGCTTCATTCACGTTATCTTGAATGTATTGTGAGAAGGTGTAGTCAAGACCTGGTATGCCCTCAAGATACTTTTCTAGGCGCTTCATGAGTTGCTTCTTGCCCGCACCAGCCGGCATATCTTCTGGTGACTTAAAGTAAATTCCGTATTCTTGGTTAAATACCCCAGTCGGATCGGTACCATCATCTGGACGACCAATCTGTACTGAAACATATTTGACTTCAGGATTATTTTTAAATTCAGTGCGCAGATTATTCGCTAACTCGACTGAGTACTTCAAATCCACCGTGTTTGGCAAGGTTACCCGTATCCAAAGATTATTTTCTTCCAGAGTCGGCAAAAACTCTGTGCCAAGATGCGTGGCGCCAATGATGGTAATAAGCCCTAAGCCTAGCGCCGCCATGAGTACTTGTTTAGGTCTATCTACTAAGTGACGCAATATTTTTTTATAGTGGACTAATAAGTTATCCACAAACTTCGGCGGATGATGCTCTTCACCCTCTTTGAAGATGTAAGAGATCATCGTTGGCACGAAGGTCAAGCTCAAAATAATGGAGGCAAGCAAGGCAAAGCCCATGGTAAATGCCATTGGACGGAAAATAATGCCTTCAACGCCGCCCATCAAAAAGAGTGGTGAATAAGCCGTAATGATGATGCCGGTAGAGAACACCATGGCACGCTGCACTTCACTGGTACCCAACACAATACTTTGATTGAGCTTGGTACGTCTTTCCTCTAAGTGACGCATGACGTTTTCCATCACGATCACGGCCGCATCAACAATCACCCCGAAGTCAATCGCCCCCAGAGAAATCAAATTGGCTGGGACCTTAAATTGATCCATATTGAAAAAAGAAACGCACAGCGCCAACGGAATCACGGCAGCCACAACAGCCGCTGCTTTGAAATTGCCCAAGAAAATATACAGAATGATCAATACCAAGGAGATACCAAAAAACAGTGTGTGTTTAACAGTCTCTAAGGTGATATCGAGGAGAACTTGGCGATCATAGAAAGGGAAGATATCGATACCGGGAGGCAAAATAGAAACGTTAATTTCTTTAATCTTCTCTTTGACTCTGTCCAATACCTCGGAGGCATTCTCGCCTCGTTTGAGCAAAACAACACCTTCTACCGCATCAGAATTATTTTGATACTGGAACATGCCTTGACGTAATGCATTTCCAACATCCACTTCTGCAACATCACCTATGCGCACAGCTACACCATTGTTGACAGCCACGACAATGCGTTTGACATCTTCAATGTTCTGCAGTAGCCCAACCCCACGTACTACAAGTTGCTGCTCGCCCACAGGCAATAGTCCGCCACCAACGTTGATATTAGAGTTCGTTACCGCATCAACCAATTGTTGCAAGGTGACATTTTTAGCCTGCAAGCTACCTGGCTTAATAATGATTTGGTACTGTCGTGTCTTGCCGCCAAAAGAAGAAATATCTGGAACACCGGGAATATGTTTAAGCGCCTTATAAACGTCGTAGTCTTGCAAAGTCTTCAGTTGCATTGGGGAGGCATATTCGCTCAGCAATGCATAGCGCATGATTTCACCGGTGGCATCCGAGTCAGGACTCATAGCAACACTTGCGCCAACCGGTAAGTTCAAATTATTCAGTGAACTATTAATCAGCTGACGAGCTTTGAAGTTATCCTCGCCCTCTTTAAATTTAACGGTAACCACCGATAAGCCAAAGAGTGAGACTGAGCGGAATGCCTGCACACCAGCAATACCCGCTAAAGCATTTTCTACAGGAATCGTGACTTGCTGTTCAATCTGAGCCGTACTGGCGCCGGGCCACTGTGTAATGGCCTGCACCGTTAGTGGCGCAACACCTGGATAGGCCTGTAGGGGCAGCTTTAGAAAACTGTGAACACCAGCTACCAATAGGCCAATCGCCAACAGAATAATCAGTAGGCGCCTGCGAAGAACGGTATTGATATTCATGAAAGACCTTAGTCCTCTTCACGCAAGAAGCGCTGATTGAGCAAGGTCGCTCCTTTATAGACTACAACTTGGCCAGTCTCTAGGCCTTGCGTCACGGCAAACTCTTTTGAGCTTATGGCAAAGCCATAAATTGGTCGGCGGCTAAAGGTGGACTCCCCCGTCTTAATAATGGCGTAACGCGAGTTTCTCGCCTGAATCAGTGCCGACATTGGAATGACTACTGCCTCTGATTGACCAATCTCCAAGGTGCCACTGACAAACATTTCTGGCTTTAATAAACCTTCACTATTGTCAATTTCACAACGCACGACTAAAGCATGCGTCATGGGGTCAATCGCTGCGCCCACATAATTGGCCTTGGCAATAAATTCACGATCTGGATAAGACTCTACTTTTAGGCGGAAGATATCCCCTACCTTGATCTTGCCAATATCTTGCTCATAGACATTTCCTAAGAACCAGAGGTTTTTAGGATCTGCGACCGTAGCTAAGATATCGCCTGTATTGAGATAGGCACCCGGGTCTACCGCACGCTTGATTACGACACCATCTATCGGTGCCCGAATTGGGAAGGTTGAAGTAGCTTGGCCAGTAGTACGCAGTCTATTGATATCTTCATTGCTAGCACCCAGTACACGCAAATGATTGGCTGCCGCCTCAGCAGTCGATTGTGCATCTTGATATAGACCGCTCACTTGATTTGGCTGTAAGGCCGCGACCATCTTGGATGAGAGAATGAATTCCGTTTGAGCAGAAACATAATCTGGACTGAAATAATCTGCCAGCGCTTGGCCCGTTTTTACAATTGCGCCATCAAAGGCATAAATCCGCTCTACTCGCCCAGGCGCGCGTGCTGAAATCACTTTTAAGCGTTCGCTATTAAATGCCAGTCGTCCAGGGACCTGTAAATAGGTAGGCACAATGCCCCACTTCACTTGAATAAATTCAAAGTTATCGGGAGATAAAACAACGCCTGGCAAATCAATGTTGATAATGCCGGTCTTCTCCACTTCCAATAATTTGCGTGAAGCCCCTGAATCCATTGAGGGTGGAGCAAACATTTTGCCAATGTTCACACCCACGACCAGAGCAATCAGTAAATAGCTGATGAGGCGAATACGGGGTTGCGCCCAGTATTGCTTTAGCAGTACTTGTGCGTGCTCATAAAAGTGCATGCCTTTGTCTTTGAGAGTCAGCAACAAAGGTTGCACTTTGTCTAAGTAAGGCTTGAGTTTGTCTAAGTATTTTTTCAACATATGACGATGACCTATTCAATGGGATCTTTGCCAGCCGCAGCAAATAAGTTTGCCTTGGATTGCAATAAATTACTCTCAGCAATTGCCAGCTGTATTTCTATGGCACGTAATTGCACTTGTGCAGTTAATAAATCGCTAAAGCCAGCTCCATTAGATGCATATTGAGCCAGCGCTACACGATAAGCAGCTTCTGCTTGAGGAACCTGACGGTCTCTCAAGAACTCGGTATAGCGTTTGACTTGCTCATAAGTGGCAAAAGCTGAGCCTACCCCGAGAATGACCTGTTGACGATTGGAGGTATCCGTAGCTTCTGCGGCTGACTTATTGCGCATCGCTTGCTCTACTCCATAACGCTCTTTGGTAAAGAAATAGAGCGGAATGACTAAGTCAAATTCAAACTGATAGTAGGAGGCACCGTTATTCGATGTAAATGGACCACGACGCGTATACGATGAGGCAATCACCTGAAAGTCTGGCAGGTAAGCCGCTTTAGCAAGTGTTACCCCTTTTTTAGCTGCCTCTAACTGAAAGCCAGAACTCTTTAGTATTGGATGGGCCCCTTCAGCATAGTTTTCCAACTCGAGCAAGGTCGGAACCTGAGTTGCTCGCAGCCCATGATCGGTAGCGAGTGTAAGCTTGTCCCGCGGGTCACGACCAATGAGTACGTTGATGCTCTTATAGGCAACCGTTAACTGCTTCTCAAGACTGAACTTGTCTGACTCGGCGGCACTTTGCGCTACCTGAGCATTGAGGAACTCCACATAAGCAGCGGCGTGATTTGCGTAACGCGCCCTAGCAATATTTTTGATCAACTCAGCACGAATGACCGTATCACTCAGTACTTGTAGCTGGCGTTGTGCAGCCAAGGTACCAAAATACAAAGTAGAGAGCTGGGAGCCCAATTGGAGATATAGATTTTCTGTCTGGGCCTGCAATGCTTCCGCACCTTTATCGGCGATATCTGATGCCAAGGATTTCTTACCGGGAAACTTAAAGGGCTGTGTAAATGAATAGCCACTATTGCCCGCTGGGTTGGTGCCCGCAGTGCCAAGTGCTGCAGCAGAGCCGACTGGCATCCCTGACCAAATTAGACCCACTTGTGGGTTATCGGGCGCAGCAATTTGTGGAACAGTAGCTTTAGCAGCTAAATATGTTTCACGGGCAGCAATGAGTTGTGGGTTATTGCTTCTGAGCTCATTCCAAAGCTGACGCAAGTCAAAGGTATTAGGACTGATTTTCTTGTCTAGCGTTTTGGAATCAGCCAGTACCCTTCTATCTGTCGACGGTTTGGGCAGATAGGATTCTGTATTCGGTGGAGTATTTATAACATTACTGTTGGTGATGACCTGCACTGAACCAGTGTCAGTTTGCGCATGGGAATAAGTGGCAAATACAGCATAAAAACTGAGGGCAAAAAGCCAAACAGACAGGCCTGTTAGCAAATCATGGCCTCTGACGTTGTTTTTATGGCTTTTAATCAAGGTATCTCAAATCGCTAAACAGTAAAGGCATCAAATATTTTAAAAACTTCTGAATGAAACAATACGGCGATTATAGGGTATACAAGCAAAAAGTAAGTAATTTGACAATACTTATCTATATGATTTTAAAGGGAATAATTGCTTCCAACCTGATGGCAACTGGGGTGTGAGCTTGTACCGCCCGCTTACATCTCAATATGCGCTCTCAGGCCATAGAAATTGACTGGGCCACGGGCCGAGTTGTAGGCAGGATTTGCAATCCGTTGATAGTCCGCTGAAATGAACAGATCTTTATATATTTTGGCACTGTAAAAAGTCTCCAAAACTTGTTCTGATTTATAACTTAATTTGCCATCACCAATAAACGCTGTCATACCGCCCTGCTGTAAATAGCTTATTTGCGATGCAGAAATACCATTCACTGCAAAGCCTAAACCTAGGGTGTCGTGCGGCCTAGACCAAGACGATCCTTTGACACTTACTCCGCCGGAAAGTGATTTACTAATATCCAGGGTTTGGGTTTCTGTAGTGCCAGGGTTCCAGCTCCAGCGACCGAACACACCAACATCATCATTGATGGCTTGCTCGGCGTTAAATCCATAACCCCAAGAATTGGTGGCGGCTTGACGAACATTGAATACATTGGGTGGTGGGGTGTTGGTTTGTTGAGCCAGATTAATCGCGTTTTGATAATTGCCCATAAAGGCGCGCTGTTGATAAAAAAGGCCTCGTACTGCGCCAGGCTGACCCCATAAATTATGAGAACGCGTCAACTCAACCTGATCACCATAGTCTTTAGAAAGCGTGTAGTCCAGTTGGGCCGTGTTCGGCGTGGTAGGCAGCGCTAATCTAGCAAGCTTCAAAATATAGTTATCTTGATACCACTCGACTACCGCACCATAGGTATAGCCCTTAGTATCAGCCGCATAACCATAAGCGCCCATCGAGAAAATAGAAAAGTTCATAAACTGGGTGCGGCCATCGTGGCTATAGGCGTTGTCATCAAAGAAATCTAAGGTAGCAAACTTACCGTAAGTCACCACAATGCGATTTTTATCTAAGTTACCGGCTAATTGATTAGCCTCACCCTCGATATGCTCCTTGCCGCCACCTAAACCGAAGGTCTGGCGCAAAAATGCACGAGCGGTGTAATAGATCGGAGGTGCATAAGCACCCTTTTGCAACTCACCATTATAAAAACCGCCCAAGCCTGTTAGTTGACCTCCAAAAGGAGATCCTCCAAACATCTCACCATTCCAATACACTTCCGCACCTTCCCACAATCGGGTACCCACAAATGCAGTCGCGCTTAAGGTGTAACTCTTACCGCCGCTGCCTTCAGATTTATTCAGAAGACTGTTTTCACCATAGTATGGAGATCTAAAATTATTCTTTTGTTGAGCTATATAAGTAGCTTGACCATGAATGCTCCACTGCTCCGTCTCCCCCATCACAGCCACTTCACTATCAACGATGGGCTCATCATCGACTGGCGCAGCACCCCATGTTGCACCAGATCCGAGTGCAAGCAGAAGACCAGCAAAAGTCATTGCAAGAATGCGCTGTTGACAAACCATTACTTAGGACCGCCTAAGATCGTAATTTTTACTTTTGGATAGCCTTCTTCGACCTGCTGACACTGCACTTGTGCAGGTTTCCATGTTTCAAAAATTGCAGGAACATCAGGAAGCACTTGTGCTTGCAACACAATCATTCGAATGAGCTGCCCATTGATTTCTTTTTCGTTGAGAAGAGCACTTTGTGAGGTGTTATTGAGCCAGCGTAAATCTTCAAACTCTGATGATTTTTTTACGAATTGCCTAGTAGCAATCATGCAGGCGACGATCTCAGGGCGCTCCCCCTGAACAATGTGACTTCTAAAGTCCTTCGAAGTACGAAAGGTGGTTGGCGTCCCACTTGACCATACATTACCTGCGATGCTTGATAAGCAAATCAGTGCAGCAACCCTACAGGAATATGAATAAGCCTTCAACTTCATTTAAGCACCGTATTGCCTTTGGAATCTTTGATCTCTTTCCAAGAGCCTTTGATTCGCTTGATCAATGCTGGATCAGCAATGCTAATGTAGCCATCATTCTGATTCTTGGCGCTGGAGTAAATCCAATCCAAAAAGTCTAAAGTCTTCTTCGTCTCTTCTTTGTCATTATTCGTGCGGTGAATCAACACATAAGAAACTGCAACGATGGGCCAGCTATTGGCGCCTGGCAAGTTCGTGAGTGACTCGTAATAACTGGCACGTTTCCAAGACGCCTGTTGAAAAGCTTGGGCAAATGAGGCAGGACTTGGAGCCACAAAATAGCCATCTTTATTTTTTAGATTGATGGTGGCAAGCTTAAAACGCTCGGCATATAGGTATTCAACATAGCCTATAGCGCCTTCCTCTTCAGAAACACTTTTAGCAACTCCCTCATTCCCAATTCGAGCTTCACCCACTGGCCAATTTAAGGTTGATCCCATTCCGAGAGATTGCTCCCAAGCTTCGCTGACTTTAGAGAGATAGCTTGTGAAGGTAAAAGTGCTACCAGAGCCATCTTTACGATGAATCACTTTAATTGCTAAATGGCCAAGTGCGAGAGTTGGATTAAGACTTTGAATACGCACATCATCCCAATAAGCAATCTTCCCCATAAAAATATCAGCCAATACCTCACCCGTTAATTTCAGCCCTACTGATTGCACACGAGGAAGATTCACGACGGGTACTATTCCGCCAGCAACCAAGGGAAATTGCAGCAAATCATCTTGCGATAATTCAGATCGAGTCAGGCCAATATCCGTAATCGCAAAATCGACGGTTCTCGCAGTAATACTCTTAATGCCCTCGGCTGAACCCACCGCTTTGTAATTAATTTTGACAGGATGGTTACTCTCATAGCTTGCAATCCACTGCTTCAAAATCGGGAGCGGGAAAGTTGCGCCAGCACCATCAATTTCAGTGACAGCATGCGCCTGCTGCAAAAAGAGTAGCGACAGTAGGATGATCCAGCCCAGCACTGGGCGCCGAAGAGTGATCATATTTAAGTGTTTAATGTACAAAAAAAGATACTAAGTCAGTTTTGTGACACCGTGATGAAGTAAATCGATAAAGCCTAACAGTACCTTTAGCGACGGTCCATTAAGGCTCTCGCTAAGGTGCCTGCATCAACATACTCTAGCTCGCCCCCCACCGGAATGCCCCGAGCAATGCGAGTGACCTTAATCCCTTTGGCCTTAAGTACCTCACCAATGTAATGGGCAGTTGCTTCACCTTCACTCGTAAAGTTCGTTGCCAGCACGACCTCCCGAATCAACACACCCGTATCGGGATTTTCAATCCGAGTCAGCAAACGATCAAAATGAATTTCATTGGGACCCATACCATCGAGTGGTGAAAGACGTCCCATCAGCACAAAGTAATTGCCTTTAAAGCTCAGTGTCTGCTCCACCATCACTTGATCTGCAGGTGTTTCCACAATGCATAACAATGCAGGATCACGACGCTCATCAGCGCATGTAGTACAAATTTGCGTTTCTGAGAATGTATTACAACGTGCGCAGTGACCAACGGTCTCTACTGCTTCACCCAAAGATTGCGCGAGTACTG
>Ga0209188_1002523_pt1 | contig 13425 bp, 14 predicted proteins | sample C_130625_EF_Meta_FD_187307 | JGI IMG/M metagenome (GOLD analysis project Ga0209188, IMG submission 187307) | Freshwater microbial communities from Lake Croche, Canada to study carbon cycling - C_130625_EF_MetaG (SPAdes) (version 2) | ecosystem: Environmental > Aquatic > Freshwater > Lake...
CATTTTGTCCTTGGTCGTGACCGTTTCCGCCCCCTTCAGAAGTTGTACCGCCGTTGCTTTCCTTACCCTTGCCAGTACCCTTGCGTGGCTTACCGCCTTTCCCTTCCTTCTTAAGAATGTCGTACACTTGCTTGGTATCCATCCCACGGAACCGCTCATCTAGGCAACCCATAAGTTCGCCGTCCTGATCTCTTGGCATGGATACATCTTCGCCATATGGGTCGGCGTCTTGTATCTCCAAGTTAATAACAAAGTCCATAGCGACATTGGTGAGGTGTTGATCTTCTTTTGCCAACGCTTGCCATACCGTCATATGACGATACGCTTTGTGCATTGCTTCATGCACTATTAAGAAAGCAAGTTGCTTGTCGTTCAACGAATCAACGAACCCTCGCCCATAAGTTACATCTCTGCCGTTGGTGTAAGCAGTATTTATTTCTTCGTCGACTGTTACTTTGCCTACCATAAACACGCCTGAGAAGAGACAGAATCTCTTGCTCTGCATCAACGACACATGGGCGCGTTGTATCCTTTGCTCTGCTGTTAATTTCATATGCTTCCTTTCAGAATAAGTATTGGTTGTCGCGCATCCAAGTAACGAACGCACCGCTCGTCATAAGGATTTGTTTCTTCTCGGGGTGCTTGCTCGTAGACAAACAGAATACGGATTGAAGTTCTTTCGGTGTACGCTTTAAGTATTCAAACCACTTGCTTATGTTGTTACGATCTATCCGTTGCATAGCACCGAATGCCATAATGCTTAGCGCTGCGGGCGAACTCGGTAACTTACAACCTTTTGGATCGTCGATTACTTCTTGCCATGTTGGTAACGAATCAGCAACTTCTACATACGCAACCATGTCTCGCGCACCGCTCTCACCTATCGTGCCTGACAAACCTGCTATCAAAGCATTACGGCTTATGCGGTTGCGGTTAGCAATGATGTTGCTCGCTCTCGCCAATGATCGTGGAGACACGAACGATCTCTGTGGAATCTTTGGGTTGAAGATGTATGGGTTGTCGGCTTGGCTCGGGTCTTTGTATGATGCTAGTGCGTGCGGGTATGCTTTCACCCATGCAACAACCTCGGCTTGGATACCGTGGTTCAAAGCCCATAAGCCCCAAGAGTCGTCGTCAACAGTGCCGTCGGCGTTGAACCCTGCGTGTGGTTTCTTAACTGGGTAGATAGTTAGTCGGTTTATCGAATGCGCTTTTAGCATATCGCCTACACCATCAGTCGCGTTGTTACCAGTTGTCACTACGATACTATCAGGGTGCAAATCAAATCCGCCGATCCGCCTTTCATTAAGTAGTGGGTGCAACATATGTTGTACCGCCATGCTCGACGGCTTGGTAAACTCGTCGATGAATACAACCATTGGTTCTTTCTTATGGAAACCCCAATACTCGTTGGGATACAGACTCGTTGTCTTGGTTGCGTGGTCGGGCATTGGGATACCAATGTCACCTAGTTCTGTGTTAGGCGTATCAATGAATACCCCTTTGTAACCTAGTCTTGCTACGATACTCTCAAACATTGCAGTCTTGCCAATTCCAGGTTCGCCCACTAGATGAATAGTGTTCTTGCTACCGAACGAAATGATTGCTTCCTCTGCTTCTTTCAGAGTGACTTCGGTGTTCATGCGTACTTCCATTTGATTTCTTCCTTAAGAGTTTTAAATAGTATTTTGTTGGACAATCTGAGCATTACTCAATTTGTCTGTATGGTTACTAGGTATTGGGCGTTCTTGTCTCTGACTGCTTTGCGTTTAGTGACCTCCGTTCTTTCAAATAAATCATTTGCAAATTCAAACTTGATTACCTTGTCAAACCAACGATTGAATTGCCCCTTGCTACAAACCCAGTTGGATTGATTCCCCCCGTAGACATAGTGATAGTCTCCCGCGCATCTTGTTGCGTAGTGAGTCAACTCGTAGAACATCAGCAACTGTGCGCTGTTATCTTTGTTTGCTATCGCGTTATCGACACTGCATAAGAAGTCGTCTCTGGCTTGTGCGTTACGCTTGTCGTATGTAGTCCATGTACGCGAGTTAGTCGATACATGCCACATCTCAGGCGTTGGGGTTTCAACCGACACATCTCCCTTGAACTCCTTGGTCAATGACAAGACTTGATTTACATAGTCGGTGAACGGCTTATACTTCTCGCGTATGGCTTTGAGTATGTTCTTCTTGGGTGTCCAAACAGTCTCAAGCGTCGATTCGATCGGCTCGTCACCTAGCGCGTTAACAGTTACGCCCTTGTCGCTTATATAGTGCAAGCCGTCATGCCTGTCTACATAGTATAGTTTCAAGTGCTTGCGTAATATATGAACTACGCCTGTCTCCAATAGCAGTTCTTGCATAGTCTGTGCCGTACTGATCGAGTCGTACGCACCACCACAAAAGAATATGCGCCCATCAGAGTAATACTTCATGATTACAGTGTCGTAGTGGGTGACGCTTACGGTGTTGTCGGCATCTTTGGATATACGCAGTCTGCCATAGCGACGATTAGCCCCAAGCGGCCGTTCGCCCTTGAACTTACCCTTGATGAACGGCTTTGTATTCTCGTAGTGAGCGAGCGCGTTCTTGTGTGTGGATAAGTTTTGCGGTAAGCCGTCAGCCATGCGCGACCACCCTCGTGCAAAGTGTTGGTGTGTCATCTCCATATGATTAGTCCTTATGCTCTCTCGTAGCCGTGGGTTGTAAAGTAGAACTTGCCGTTGTAGATGCTGTTCAAGCGGTTGCGCATATCCCGCATACCAACTGTCGCACTGAGATATAACTTGTGTACCTCGGTCAACTGTTCTGCGGTAGAGTCGGCGTTGCGCATTAACTTAAGTGTTGTTGTCTCCATATCACGATAGTGATTAGTTATTTCTTTCCATGTTTTCAATATGCCGTATACGCTTGGGACATTCTGAGCATTGGTCATTTTGTCTTTCATTTCTTTTGCTTTCTCAAGTGATCGTGGTTTAATGAAGCGCGTCTCGCGCGTACCCTTGCTTGTGTCATATACAAATACTTCTACGCCTTCTTGCATTTCATTCTCCAATCGTTGTAATTTGGTTAAATTGGTCATAGTTTTCTAACTCCCTTGCGTGTTGTTGATACTGTGCTTCTTCGAGTAGCGCGATATCCGCTTCTTCCTCATTGCTCTCTATTACGATACCGAGAGTCTCCATTGCTTCGATCAGCGCGATATGCACATCTTCAAAGAACATTGATTGATAGTCTGCGGGGTTCATTAAGAACTTGCGCACATCTTCCTCTACTGCCAATAGCAGTTTGCTAGCCTTGTCAAAGTCAGTCATCTAAACCCTCCACCCATGTAATTACAAATACATACAAAAATAAGACAAACGCAACAGTCTGCCCCCAAGTCATGCTTCCTCCTCGTTGTAGTCAAGAATCTCTGTGAGCATATGCCCTGCCCACACGCCAGCCAAGATCAAAGCGAGTCGGTGCAAACCACCATCACCCGACCAACCCAGTAATAAAAAGCCGTTCATGAAACAGCAACCGATAACCCAATATGCGGGACTTTGTTTGTTGTTCATATGCTTGCTCTCTTTGGGTTAGTGTTGCGGAGATCGTCGGCGTTCGTAATTAGTTGGTATGCGCCTTTGGAGTAGGGTATTGCTACGCACCAACCGAGTCGTTCGTCACGCGCCTTATCTTCTGCGCATGGCTTGCATATGGTGTGTCCGTATGCAGAGCGTTTGTTACCCACGCCGTTCACATGGCATGAGCGACACCAGTTGTTTCGGTATCTTGGGACATTCTGAGGATTAGTCATTTTGTCGTTGTCTGTGGTCATATTAGGTTTTCCCCTTGAAAGTAATAAAAAGACACAATCTGCCAAAGCAGGAGGTCATTATATCAGAATAACTATACAAAGTCAAGTGAATGTTCCGTTTTATCGGAGAATGTCGCGCTAAAAGTAATTGCTAAGTATTACAATGTTCTGTGTTTTTATTAAATTCGAACATTACAAGGAAAAATTCGAACATTATAAGATCGTTGATTTTAAAGGGTTTTTTCGTTTTCTCTCTCTAAAAAGTAATTATATTATATTATATTGTTCTAAATGTTCTGTTGTTCCGTGTGTTTTAGAGAAACTACACAGTTCCACAATCGGGACTTACACTTGCCGAGGAGGTCATGCGATCACAGAATTAGAAAAATGGTTTTTCTCAAAAATGGTCGGAACAATAGAACAATACGGAACATTCCTTATAAATCAACGACTTACATTGTTCTGTGGTTTTGTATTGTTCTGTGATTTTCAGAACATTAGTCTCCATATTCAAAATTTTTAAACTTAAAACTTAGCAGTTCGAATCCCTCTCGCGTTGAAATGACCGATCCCTACAAAAAATGTCTTTGAATTACTGGACATATTGAGGAAAATTAATTTTGTCTTTATTAGGGTTTATCCCTATAAAATAACTAGGATAATATCGGATTTTGTGGTATACTGTAGGCACACGGCGAAAAGGGTTCGCCGTGAAATTTCCATCAACTAGGAGTTAATCATGGAAAAAACTGTAGTAGCAAACGCCGTTGTATATCTTACAAGTGAGCAGACCGAGGCCGCGTTCGATCAAGGCAAACGATTTTCCCGCAACAAGCGCGAGCGCATTCAGATCGCCACCGAGGCCGCCGAACAATTGGGAACTGAGCCAACCTATCAACAATGGGAGGCTTACCGCATAGAATTTGTGAACGGCCATGCGATCGACAATCCCCAGTTAACAGCTAACGCGCATGATACGGCATGGGGAGATTTTGCCAAATTACTGGAGGCTTTATACGGCCTTAAAAAACCCCAGAACAAGGGACAAGCCGCGACCAAGAAGCGCGAGGAACGCGCCAAGAAAACCGAGGCCATACTAGAGAAATACGAGGGACATACCGCCGCCGATCTACGCGCCCAACAAGCCGCCAACTATGAACGACTAGCAAAGAAACCCGACGATAAAGAGGCCGCGAAATCCAACAAGGAACTAGCAGTGGCAATTAAGGCCGTACAAACTGAGGAGAACAAGGCGCACGGCGAGGAACTCAAGGCCAAGCGCGGCGAGGTACGCGAGGCCGCCAGTAAGTGTACCGACCTCACCCAGTTAGAGGCCGCGCTCGATATACTCAGCGGCGGATTCGATATCAACTATGAACTCTAATCTAATCTAATCCTTTTACGCCGCGCACAATGCGCGGCTTTTTTTTGTCTCAGGCCGCCACCCAGTAAGAGCCGCCGCACCCAGTAACCCTAGACCCCCACCACCCCATTTTTTAATTTGGGACTCCCGCGGTACTGACACAGTGTTCCGCACGTTTGATATCCACATTTGGTTTTTGCCTATATAATATGTTTGCAACTTGCAGTTGCTGGCTCCTTAAGTTATGGACCCCTCCGGGGGTCCTTTTTTTATTTGTACCCCCCACCCCCATATTTTTATTGCGACAAGTTCTCATTTAAGTTTCATGCAAACACCCCCCGGGTAGGAGTCTCAACCTCCCTATTGACAAGTATGGTATATTCGCGCAAACAACGGAGTGCCCTTTTTCCTCCTGCCATGCAAACACAGTTAACGCCCACTAACGACTACCCCGTACCTACAAATTTGTCAGAGCAAGTAGGGGAATCCCTACAAGACAATGCAAGAGTAGCATCTAATACAGCTGCGTTAATGTTTGAACTTGGCATGCCGTTTGAGATGACGGAAGAAGATAATGTTGCGGCAGCAAAGCTATTTGCTGAAATGGATAAGCAAAAGAAAAGAGGACAGCAAAGCGACGCAATTAATCCGCCGACTTTGTATCAAGGTAACGTAGCCTTAAAGTTATCCGCCTTACTTAACGAATACGATAAACGAGTTGTATTAGATGCTACCCAAGCACGCACATATATAACTAATAGACTCTTAGAAATTAGTAGTTGCGGAGAACCAAAAAGCGAACTTCGCGCTCTAGAATTACTAGGAAAACTGTCTGACGTCGGCGCATTTACTGAGAAGTCCGAGATAACTATTACGCATAGAAGTTCAAATGATTTAAAACAGGTAATACAGGAAAAAATTAGTAGGTTACTAGCAGGAAGCGTAATAGATGTAGAAGCTAAAGACTTGAATAAAGAGTTAGGGCTAACAGAAGATATAGATGAACCCACACGAATTACAAAACCTTCTGAAGATAGTACCGAATCTATCTGAAGCGCAGCTACGTGATCTTTATGCTTCTTTAGAGGAGCATGAGATTCTGTCTGACCGGGAGAAAGCACGTAATCATTTCATGCTGTTTGTAAAAAAGGTGTGGCCTACGTTTATTGAGGGCCCACATCACAAGAAAATGGCAGCGGCGTTTGAGCGAGTGGCCAACGGAACATGCAAAAGGCTAATTATTAACATGCCACCACGGCATACCAAGTCAGAATTTGCTAGTTATTTACTACCAGCATGGTTTTTAGGTAAATTCCCCCATAAAAAAGTGATTCAGACGTCCCATACAGCTGAATTAGCGGTAGGTTTTGGTCGAAAAGTGCGAAATTTGGTCGATCAAGACGTTTATACAGAGATTTTTCCCGGTATTGGGCTGCAAACTGATTCAAAAGCTGCTGGTAGATGGAATACAAACCGTGGCGGCGACTATTTTGCGATCGGTGTGGGCGGTGCTGTTACTGGTAAGGGCGCAGACATACTAATAATAGATGACCCACACTCAGAACAAGAGGCCGCAATGGCTGCGGTCAACCCAGAAGTCTACGATAAGGTGTATGAATGGTATACATCAGGTCCGCGGCAGCGTCTACAGCCGGGAGGGTCTATTGTTATCGTGATGACACGCTGGGCTATGAGAGACCTGACTGGTCAGGTTATAAAATCAGCGGCACAAAGGGGCGGAGAAGAGTGGGAAGTGATTGAATTTCCTGCAATTTTACCTTCGGGTAACCCCTTATGGCCCGGATTTTGGTCGCTCGAAGAACTTTCTGCACTAAAAGAAGAACTTCCAAACGCTAAATGGCAAGCCCAATATCAGCAAAATCCTGTTGGTAATGAGAGCGCTATTATTAAAAGAGACTGGTGGAAGTGGTGGGAAAAAGACGATCCACCACAATGCGACTACATACTACAAACTTGGGATACAGCGTTTGAAAAAACGCAACGGGCCGACTACTCAGCGGGGACGACGTGGGGTATTTTTAACAACGACGAGGATCGTGGGGCGCCAAATATTATTCTTTTAGATACATATAAGCAGCGCGTTGAGTATCCAGACTTAAAAAAAGACGTACTTGCTAAGTATAAAGAGTATGAGCCTGACGGTGTTTTGATAGAGAAGAAGGCGTCGGGGGCACCTCTTATATATGAGTTGCGAGCTATGGGCATACCTGTACAAGAGTTTACTCCGAGTAAAGGACAGGATAAGATAGCTAGGCTTAACTCAGTATCAGACATAATCGCTTCTGGCAAAGTATGGATACCACAGACTAGATGGGCGGAAGAACTAGTCGACGAGATAGGCGCGTTTCCGTCAGGCGAACATGATGACTTAGTAGATGCAACTACACTAGCGCTTATGCGTTTCCGTGCAGGCGGTTTTTTGCGACTACCAACCGATGAACCCGAAGATATACGGTACTTTAAAGGTCACCACCGTGACAAGTACTACACCGTTTAAGGATTGAATATGGCAACGAACATGATGGATAAAGGTTTGTATCAAGCACCTATGGGTCTCTCCGACCTAGCAGAGCAGCCAGATATGGAGATCGAGATCGAAGACCCAGAAGCTGTGGATATTCACGTAGGTGATATTGAAATCCAATTAAAGCCCGAAAAAGAAACAGCGGATACGTTCGATGCCAACCTTGCGGAGTACATGGACGATGGTGACTTGTCTGGTCTTGCAGAAGAGTTAGTGGGCGACTTTGATAAAGACACGATGGACCGCCGAGATTGGATCAAGACATATGTCGATGGTCTGAAGTTGTTGGGTTTGAACTACGAAGAGCGAACAGAACCTTGGCAGGGCGCGTGTGGTGTATTCCACCCCATGTTGACAGAAAGCGTTGTCAGGTTTCAGTCCGAGGCGATGATGGAGACATTCCCAGCAATGGGTCCAGTTAAGACGCAGATCATAGGTGCGATAGACCTACTGCGCGAAGAAGCAGCCGCACGCGTGCGCGAGGACATGAACTATCAGTTAACAGATGTGATGACTGAGTACAGACCTGAACACGAGAAGATGTTGTGGTCACTGCCCTTGGCAGGTTCAGCGTTTAAAAAAGTTTACTTTGATCCGGGTAAGGGTCGTCAAGTAGCAGTGTTTATTCCAGCAGAAGACATTGTTGTCCCATACGGCGCGTCAAGTATTGAGGATGCCGACCGCGTTACGCACGTCATGCGTAAAACTGAGAATGAAGTTATAAAACTACAAGAAGCTGGGTTTTATGTAGATACAGATTTAGGTGAGCCCGGCTATGAGTTAGATGATATTGAGAAGCAGAAAGCTGAAGAGACAGGGATGTCTGCGACGCAGGATGACCGCTTCCGTATCTTGGAGATGCACGTCAACTTAGACCTCAAAGGGTTTGAACATACAGACAAAAAAGGCCGTGAAACAGGTATCGCTCTGCCGTATGTTGTTACCATAGAGAAGACCTCACGCACTATTCTTGCCGTAAGGAGAAATTGGTATGAAGACGACGTCCTCCACACAAAGCGACAACACTTCGTCCACTACCAGTACATCCCCGGATTTGGCTTCTACGGATACGGACTCATCCATCTTATCGGAGGCTACGCAAAATCAGCAACGATGCTCATCCGCCAACTTGTTGACGCGGGCACTTTATCAAATCTCCCCGGAGGACTTAAATCGAGAGGACTTCGGATTAAAGGTGATGACACCCCGATTCAGCCGGGTGAATTTAGAGACGTAGATGTCCCTTCCGGAAGTATCCGTGACAACATCTTACCGCTTCCATATAAGGAGCCATCACAAGTATTGATGGCGCTGTTCCAGCAGATCGTGCAGGAAGGCCGCGCATTTGCATCAAGTGGGGATATGAACGTCAGCGATATGAGCACAAACGCTCCTGTTGGTACAACACTAGCTCTACTAGAGCGTACGTTAAAAGTGATGACGGCTGTGCAGGCCCGCTTGCACTATGCGATGAAACAAGAGTTCAAACTACTCAAGATCATCATTGCTGATTACACACCAGAAGAGTATGACTACAAACCCGAAGAAGGTAGTCGCAAGGCTAAAAAGTCTGACTATGACTCTACAGATGTGATTCCAGTTAGCGATCCGAACGCCGCGACTATGGCGCAGAAGATCGTGCAGTATCAAGCTGTACTACAGTTAGCACAAAGCGCACCGCAGTTGTACAACTTACCGCTTCTGCATCGTCAGATGATTGAGGTGTTGGGTATTAAGAATGCTAACAAATTGGTCCCTGTTGAGGACGACCAAATACCGACTGATCCAGTACAAGAGAATCAGAACTTGTTGACTGGCAAACCGGTCAAGGCATTCATGGAGCAGAACCATGAGGCGCATATCCAGACGCATATGTCTGCGATGCAGAACCCGAAGATCATGCAGTTGCTGCAGATGAACCCACAAGCCCCTGCTCTACAGGCGGCGATGATGGCGCACATCAACGAGCACATTGCGTTTGAGTATCGCAAGCAGGTTGAGATGGCTATTGGCGCACCTCTACCCGGCGAAGAGCAGAACAAGCATATGGCCCCCGAGATGGCAGACCAAATTGCGATGGCTACCGCCAAGGCTTCACAGCAGTTGATGCAGCAGGCGCAACAACAAGCGTCGCAACAACAAGCTCAGCAACAGATGCAGGACCCAGTTGTCCAGATGCAGATGCAAGAGTTGCAGCTCAAGCAGCAGGACCTACAACTCAAAGCGCAGAAGCAAGCGGCTGACATGGCGGCTAAAGCTGACCAGATTCGCATCGAGGAGTCTCGTATCCAAGCGCAGAAAGACATCGCAGCTATGCAGGTTGGCGCTCAATCTGCGGCTAAACGCGATCAGCTAGAGAAGCAGCAACAAGCTGAAGGCTTACGTATGGGAATTGACGCGGCTAAGCATAAAGCTCAGATGGCTGTGCAGATGACGCAAAGGACAAAAAATAAATGAGTACACAAGCGTTTCAATATTTAGCCAAAGAAGTTGACAAGCTTCGAGGCGATCAAGTTTCCTTCCTCGCTGGAGGAGGTGCAAAAGATTTTGCCGAGTATCGGCATGTCTGCGGGGTCATCCGGGGTCTGACTCATGCAGAACAACTTGTCAAAGACCTCGTGCAAAAAATGGAGTATTCCGATGAGTGAGTTTGATGTTTCCGCTGTGGACTTGTCTGGCATTTTGAATGCTAGTAACGAAGACAAGGCTAAACAGTTGCCTGATCCATCTACCTATTACATGTTGACTGTCGTTCCCGAAGCGATAGAAGAGTACGCGGATAGTGAGATTGGTATCGTCAAGTCCAATCAATCTATGTATTACGAAGAAGTACTGACCCCAGTGCTATTTGTAGTGAAGATGGGACCTGATTGCTATACAGACGCTACCCGTTTTCCTAACGGACCTAGCTGCAAAGTTGGCGACTTCGTTGTTGTCCGCCCCAATTCAGGCACCCGCTTGAAAATTCATGGCCGTGAGTTTCGCTTAATTGCGGATACCTCAGTAGAGGCCATTGTGGAAGACCCGCGCGGAATTTCTCGTGCTGCATAAGGAGTAAATTATGGCGTTACCCGAGTTTGAGCTACCCGATCCTGATAAGGATAGTGCTACTGAAGACGACAAGTTTGAAGTAGAAATAGAAGACGATACACCCAAGGAAGACAGGCGCCGCCGCCCAGACCCCGAAGGCCCACCTGAAGACCCAACAGAAGACGAACTTAGTTCGTATGACGAGAAGGTACAGGCGCGTATCAAGAAGTTCACCCGTGGCTATCACGATGAACGTCGAGCGAAAGAAGAAGCCCTACGTGAACGCGAAGCGGCGGAAACCTTTGCAAAACAAGTGTTTGAAGAAAACAAACGTCTTCAACAGCAACTATCATATGGTAGTAAAGCATACATTGAGCAGTCTCAAACTTCTGCGGACATGATGTTGGCAAATGCCAAGAAAAAGTACAAAGAAGCATACGAAGCTGGTGATGTGGACTCTATTGCCGACGCCCAAGCAGAAATTGCACAAGCTACTTTGAAATTAGACAAAGCCCAAGGTCTGCGTCCAATAGAAGTAGAAGAAAAGGAGTATGCACCCGCAAAACCAGAAGGTCCAACGGTCACTCCCCGCACCCAGAAGTGGGTCCAATCCAACAGTGATTGGTGGGGAGTAGACGAAGAAATGACTATGGCAGCGATGGGGCTTGACAAAAAGTTAGCTAAAGAGTATGGTTCAGACTATGTTGGTACTGAAGAGTACTTCAAAACCATCGATAAAACGATGCGCAAAAGATTTCCTGAGCATTTTGAAGATGCTGAGAGCTATGAGGAAGATACACCGCCTCCAAAGAAAAGAGTATCAGAACCGGTTGATGAGGATGATGAACCCCCACGCCGTGCACAAAAATTTACTAGCGTTGTGGCTCCGGCCTCACGTAGTACTCCGCCTAACCGCATAAAGTTAAAGGGGTCAGAAGCGACGATTGCTCGTCGTCTTGGGGTTCCAATTGAAGAATATGCGCGACAGGTTGCAATACTTAAAAGAGGTTAAATATGGATCAGGTTAAAACTGCTGATAAGGCACAAAATCGTTTGGCTCGTGAGTTAGACACAACAGTAACGCGGACTGCAATGCAGCGTCCCACTTCGTGGCAGGCTCCCGAAACTTTACCTTCACCTAATCCACGTCCGGGTATAACGCATCGCTGGGTAAGAACCGGCATGATGGGTGTCCCAGATGTGCAAAACATCTCTGGCAAGTTAAGAGAAGGATATGAACCCTGCAAAGCAGAAGAGTATCCTGAAATGATGATGCACGCTTCTACCGAAGGTCGCTTTAAGGGCAACATTGAGGTGGGAGGTTTGGTTCTATGTAGTATTCCTTCTGAGTTTTTGAAACAACGAGAAGCTCACTTCTCAAACATTAATAAAGCAACGATGGAATCTGTAGATAACAATTTCATGAAAGACAACGATCCACGGATGTCGAAGTTCTCTGAAAAATCGACAAAAGTGACGTTCGGTTCTGGTTCTTAACTTTTTTATAGGAGTCTTAAATGGCTTATCCCACGGTCTCGGCCCCCTACGGCCTAAAACCGATCAATCTGATCGGAGGACAGGTATTTGCGGGAGGTACTCGCAGTTTACCTATCCAATACGGCTATGCGACAAACATCTTTTATGGTGATTTCGTTGTGCTGTCTCGCGGTTTTATTACCCGTGCTTCTGTCTCGACAGGTACAGGTGTTAACCAAGTTACAGGTATTTTCCTAGGATGTTCGTATACGAATCCCCTAACCAAACAAAAGACCTTTGCTCAATACTGGCCCGCTTCAACGCTGGCTGGCGATTGCTTGGCTATTGTTTGTGATGATCCTGACACCGTGTTCAAAGCGGCTGTTTGTTCTGGTACTACTGTTCTTGCTTCTGGTGCTTTGTCTTTGGTTGGTACTAACCTATCAATGATTAACAATACAGGTAGCACAACTACTGGTAACTCAGCAAACGCAGTTTTGGCTCCTTCTGCCACTCCTGTAACTACCATTCTTCCAGTTCGTTGCGTTGGTGTAGTGCCTGACACTTCATACTCTGGTTCAGCTACTGGTTCTTCCAGTTCGACCACTATTACCTTGACTGGTACTGGTGCGCCGTTTGCTCTGCCTGTTGGTACTGATGTGGCTTACTTAGCCGCTAACGGTCAACTGATTGAGACTGGCTCGTTCGTAGCTACTGCCGCAGCAGCAGGTGCGACTTCTGTAACAATTGACTCTGCAATTGCAGTGCCCGGTAGCGTAACTGCTATCCCGTCAGCTTCAACCGTAGTTTTCACTGTTTACAATGAAATCTTGGTTAAAGTTAACTTGTTGGTGCACGGCTATTACAGCAGCGCAACGGCTTAATAAGGAGTAACTTAAAATGGCTATTTCACGCGCACAACTACTTAAAGAACTCCTTCCCGGCCTGAACGCATTGTTCGGTCTCGAATACGCCCGTTATGGTGAGGAACATAAAGAGATTTATGAAACCGAAACCTCTGAGCGTTCTTTCGAGGAAGAAACTAAACTGTCTGGCTTCTCTGCCGCACCTGTCAAAAATGAAGGCTCCGCCATTCAGTACGACAATGCACAAGAGGCATGGACAACTCGCTATAACCACGAAACCATTGCTTTGGGTTTCTCAATCACTGAAGAAGCGATTGAAGACAATCTGTATGACTCACTGTCAG
>Ga0209188_1002529_pt1 | contig 13411 bp, 1 predicted proteins | sample C_130625_EF_Meta_FD_187307 | JGI IMG/M metagenome (GOLD analysis project Ga0209188, IMG submission 187307) | Freshwater microbial communities from Lake Croche, Canada to study carbon cycling - C_130625_EF_MetaG (SPAdes) (version 2) | ecosystem: Environmental > Aquatic > Freshwater > Lake | place...
AAGCACGCGACCGAGCGGCGCGGAGAAGGAGAGCTGGTCGGCCACGGTGAACGTGGCATCAGGGCTCATGATCACGTTGCCGGTGTCGGCGGTGAGGATGAAGTCCTGCGTCGGGCTGGCGGGGTTGGCATCGTTGACGAACACATCGCCGACGGCGTTGATGTCGCCATCTTGGGCGCGGAGCCGGATCGTGCCGTTGGTCGTCGTCAGATCCCGGGCAATGAGGCCCGCTGCGGAGGTCGTCAGGCTGATGTCGCCGGTCCCGGCGGTGACCACATTGACCGCGTCGAGGAGCCCCTTGGCGGTGACGGTGATCGAGCCGTTGCCCGCGGTGGCGAGGTCGGTGAGCGTGATCGCGTCATCGTCGGCGAGCACGATCGATCCGCCGGCCTTCGCGGTCACGGCGTCGGTGCGCGTGAGGGTGTTGATCGACCCGCCGGCGGTGAGCTTGAGGTTTGTCGCCTCGAGGCGCGCCTGGCTCGCGATATTGCCCGAAGCTGTCAGGTTGATCGAATCGCCCGAGGCCTTCACGACCGCGGCGCTGGTCACGGCGATGTCACCTGCGGTCGCGGTGACGTTCAGATTGCCGATGCCGACGGTGCCGGCCGAGACGTTGCTGCCGATCGTCACCGAGTTGCCGGTGAGTGTCAGATCGCCCTTCTGGGTGGAGATCGGCCGGTTGATGTTGAGCGTGCTGGCGGCGAGCGATAGGCCGCCGATCGTATCGAAATTGGAGTTGGTGATCACCTGCCGGCCCGGCTCGCTGGCTTTGAGCGAGATCGTCGCCTTGGAGGCGGGAAGGGCGTTGATCGTCAGGTCGCCCTGGGTCTGGTCGATGTTGATGGCGATGTCGGCAGCAGGGCCGACGTTTGTACCGGCAAAGATGTTGTGCTGGGCGAACCCAGCGGTGCGGACATTGATCGTGCCGCCGTCCGCCGCGGCGTTGTTGAGCGTGATGCTCTGCGAGCCGCTGATCAGTCCGGAGGCGCCGGTGAGGATGTTGTGGGGATTGGTGGAGTTGACTTGGAGATTGACGAAGTTGGTGCCGGCGATCTGGCCGTCGATGAGGATGTCGCCGCCGTTGGTCCCGTAGCCGTAGGTCTGGTAGGGGGTCGAGTTCTGCGGGACGCCACCGCCGGTGAAGATCTGGACACCACCGCCGTTGGCGGCGATCGAGGCGCCGGCGATGACCTTGAAGTCGCCGTTGGCAACGCGCCCGTTCATGGGGCCGGTGATCTGGTTCTCGATCTGCACCAGGCTCTCGGCGGCAAGCGTGTTGCCGTGCTTCGACGTCATCGTCGCCTGGACGAAGATCTGCGTTCCGAGGAGGTTGTATCCACCGCCGCCATTGGGGAGCAGCTGCACCGGGGCCGCGTCAGGATAGGCCTCCGCGGCGTTGGAGCGGATGATGATCTTGCCGGTGCCGACGGCCTGGCTGAAGTCGATCTCCATCGCCAGCGGCATCGAGTCACCGACGTTGAGGATGAACGTCGGATCGACCGTTCCGGGGGCGGCGGAAACGCGGAGTTTCGCGAGGTGGAAAGGCTCCGGCTGGTCGGTGTTGTTCCACGTGGCCTGCACGGTGGCCTGCCTGGCAAGCGAGATCGGGCCGACCCAGTTCTGGCTGGGAATACCGCCGGCCGAGGGGAGCGACGTGCCCCAGTTGTGGAACTGCGTGCCGGTTGAGAAATAGGGGAGCCCCGAGAACGTCGTACCGGTGTCGAACTGCAGTTCGTTCGAGTTGGCGACGTTGCGGACGTACATCGTCGCGCTGTCGGAGGGATTCGTCTTATCGTTGAAGATCTCGAAGTCGTACATGTACGCTTGATCTTTGTTGTGGGGCCCATCGTTGGTGTGCGTGAAACCAACGTACTGGAACGCCAACAACCGGCGATCTTCGAGAGACTCCACCGCCGCGACCACATCCTGGCCACGCATCCGCTTCCGCCGGGCCAACCGGGCCGCGCTTCCCTGCGTGCGGGAGGCGTCGAGATCACGGGCGAACCGGCTGAAAATGCTGCCGAACTTCATGGCGCTTTTTCCTAAAAAAGAAATCTGCTGACGGACGGATGAGGAAGCGGGGGAAAGCTACAACCGCCGGTGGTGGGGGCACCGGCCTCTGAGGATGACAGGGAGTCGACGCACGGGGTACGGCAATGCCCACGGGGACCGAAAGGGAAACCGTCGCACGGTTTGAGGAGATACGGGGCAATTGAATCAGATCGGCGGGGAGCGTGGCTGCAGCGCGGGGGGCGATCCCCATCGCGTGGGCGGTCGCTTAACACAGCCGGAGGCTTGGCAGCGGAGTGGCGAGCCACCCCACAGCCATGCACCGGCCGCGGATTGCGGCCTGCCGTTTCCTGCTTCTCCCGTGCCTGCCTGTTGGCAAGGCGATTGTCTGATCCTTGAGTTGCCCCGTCTCCACTAGAACGGCTCTCATCGGAAAAAGTTCGCCCGTCGGTTCCGGATTTTTCCAGACGGCCCCGCTTCTCCGATCGGAACATGAGTATTTCCGGGGTTTTCGTCGTTTGGGGGATTGCGGGGATTTGCGGCCCCTGGTGCTGAAATGCCGGTTCCCGCCGGGGGGCGGGAAGGCACTGAGCAGGTTCGGACTGGCCTGAGCGGCTCATTACCACCGCCCCTCGAGGCCGAGCGACAGCCCCTGCACCACCGTACTCCCGGCCGTGTTGAGCGACCCGAGGACCGGCGAACCCGGGCCACCGGAGCTGAGCGTTTGGCCACGGAGCTGGTTGGTCGGCTGGGCGAGGCCCTGGAGCCAGAGCCCGAGGTAGCCGACGCGGAGGGAGAGATTGCAGGTGATCGGGAGCGTACCGGTCAGCCCGACCTCGCCGACGAAGGCGGCGGAGCCACCGGCGGCCCGGACGTTGGACGTCTGCCATTCACCCGGGGAGACTTCGTAGGTGTAGGCCGAGTTTTGCACCGCATTGTTGTAGTAGGCCCCACCCTTGAGGAGGCCGTCGAGGCGGAAGCCCTGGCCCCGGTCCCAGAGGCGGATGTCGGTCCCGATCTGGTAGCCGTAGAGGCTGTTGTAGGTCTGGTTGCCGAACAGGTCTTGTCCGTAGACCGGCGACGGGTTGGTCGGATCGATCTGGTAGTGGTCGGCGAGGGTGAGGTTTTCCCCCCAGCCGAGCATCCGGAAGCCCTGCATGAGGGCGATGTTCGGCCGGACCCGCGCCCAGCGGTTGAGCTCAAAGCTCCAGATCGACGCGCTCAAGTCGGCGGTGGCGGTGTCGACCGGCGTGAAGGCATTGCCGTACAGGCCCGGGGGCGTCATGCCGTAGCCGTTGATCGACGGCAGCGTCGCTTCCTGGGAGCGGAAGTTTGCCGCGTTGAACCAGGTCGTTTCCCAGGCATTTTGGCAGTCGTCGGTGCGGTAGATCGAGAACCGCGGGCCGGCGGCCGGCGTGCTCTCGAGTTGGCCAGCGCTCAGCGCCGTCGCCCCGAAGCCGTTGGGGGTGGGGGCGGTATAGGAATAGAGCGGGATGTCGTTGGGGGAGTTGCGCCACAGGATGAGGGCATCGCTGCGGAACGTCCACGTGGCGCACTTCTGGTCGCGGAGCACCTGGAGGAGGCCCGGCTGCTCGAACGGCCCCTGGTCGCGGGGGTAGCGGCAGGCGTCGGCCACCCAGCCGGTCCATTCGCCGGAGCCGCCGCCGTCGTCGACGACGCTGGCGCTCGACTCATACGGGCTCGAGGAAACGACGGCGGAGGATTCCCGCTCGTAGCCCGGGCCTGAGGTCTCCGCCGGGGTCGGGGAGAATCCGAGCCCGTCCGGCGTGGGCGGATCGATGAGCTCGACGCCGCTGTCGGCCACGACCGCCCGGCTGCCGTCTTCGTCTGCGCCCCAGTCCTGGCCGGCGGCGGGCACCACCGTCATCGCTGCGGTCGCCGCCACAGACATGGCGGCCATCCACCCTCCGATTCGCGCCTGTTTCCGCATCATCTTTCCCGTCTCCGGTGGAAACTCCGAACTGCGGGATGAAATCGGTCATGCCGGTCCTGCGGCGGTAGGGTTGTGCCCGCAGTTCCTGTCAGGAAATCTGGGAAGGATGGGCGCCGGATCCCCTGACGAGAGGGGCTTTCCCAGGCAGCCCCGCCAGCCCCGTCGCGTGGGGGATGGGGCGATCCGCGCAAGCCCACCCGACGGGCGAGGGTGGGGGAGAGGCTCAGGGCTCCTGCTGGTCGATCATGACAAGGGTTCACGGGGGTTCAAAAGCCGTGCGGGACACCCAGCAACCGATTCGTTGCCCCGTCTGCAGCGAGACGGTACCCTGCCGACAAGGTTTTTCTTCAGGAGGGGGAAGGGCCGTTGATCCCACGCCTGCGGGTGGGTCGAAGAGATTTTTGTGTCGTTCTGCGCTGGTTTCTGCCCCGGGGGTAATGGCCTTGATGGCCGCTCGCTTCGAAGGGGATCTGCTCGGACCACCTCAGCTGATTCCTCTGCCGACATCCTTCCCTCTCTCAATATTTTTTCATTCGTTCGGATCCGTTCTCTGCGAGGACTTCCATGTTTCTGTCCTGCTGGCTGACCTCCGTCCGGAATCTCTTCTCGTCGCGTCGCCTCCGGGCGGTCCGCCGTCCCGTGCGGCGCTGGCGGCAGTCCGACGCCCAGCAGCAACTCGAGCAACTCGAGGCCCGGCAAGTGATGGCGTTCGACATCGTGTCGGCCGCCCCACACCTCGGCGCGTACATCACCGAGGGGAGCGTCCTGAACGAGGCCACGCCGCAGATCACGCTCACCTTCAGCCCGGGCTCGAAGGTCGATGCGCAGTCGATCGCGAGTGGGATCAGCGTGACCCGTGGTGGCAACGGCGTGATCGGGGACGGCGGCGACATCCTCGTCTCCCCCGGCAGCATCACCGTCGACGATCTCCCCAACCAAAACTCGGTCGTCATCCGCTTTGCCGAGACCCTCCCCGACGACGCCTACCGGATCACGATCACGGGTGCCGGGACGGGGGGGCTGAAGACCGTCTCGCAGGGGTCTGGCATCCCGTCGGAAAAGTTCCGTGACGGCGGCACCTTCGAGCTCAACTTCCGGCTCGACCTCGGCGCTCAGGTGATGTCGATCGTGCCACAGCCGCTGGCCCGCCCGAAGCTGATCACCTTCGGCACCGACATGACGCAATACAAGGATGGCGACCTTCTCCAGGTCACGATCCGTGGCGGGAAGATGGCCTTCGAGTTCGACACCGACGGCAAGGTCGCCAGCGGCAATTCCGCGGTCGGGCTCGCGGGGAAGACCGCCACCGACCTCGCGGCTGAGATCAACGCGGCGATCGGCTCGTCGGGCGTTTTCGGCAGTGAATTGGGAGCGGCTACGGTCAACGGCGCCCGGATCAATCTCCGCGGCACCCAGTTCACGCCGGTCGTGGCCTTCACTCGCTCCGGTGCGGTGCCGGCAGTGTCGCCAGTCACGATCGGCGACGGGGCCGCGCTCGTGCAGTCGGTCGACAAGGTCGTCGTCTACTTCAATGCCAACGATCCCCTCACCCAGTCGTCGGCGCAGAATCCGCGGAATTACAGGCTTTTCGAGACCAATCCTGCCACCGGCGGCGACGTTGCCGTCCAGGTGCCGGCGAGCGTCTCTTACGACGCCGTCAGCGGCACCTCGGTGCTGACCTTCGAATCAGGGAAGGTGGCGGCCGACAAGCTCTACCGGCTTCAGGTCGGCAACTCGACCGACGAGAACAACCTTCTCGCCAAGGCGGTCAACGTCGGCTCGCTGTTCACAGGCAACGGCTACTCTATCCAATCGTTCCTCGGCGACGGCACCGAACTGGCCAACGACGTCGATCTCTATCGCGTGAGCCTCACGGCGGCTGGCACGATCACGGCCCTGATCACGCCCGACGCGGCCCTCGCGCCGCTCGTTCGCCTCTTCGACTCTGCCGGCAATCAGGTCGCCGTAAGCACCGTGGCAGCCGCTGGGGTGGCCCGAACGGTTTCCTTTGTCGCGCCCGGTCCGGGGATGTTCTACGTCGGCATTTCGAGCGCGGGGAACGCGGCCTACAACCCCACGACCGGCACCGGCGCCGCCGGCGGAACGACGCGTGGCGGTTACAAACTCGCCCTCGCGTCGACCGTCGCTGTTTCTGCCTCCGACGACAACTCCAGCTTCTCCACCGCCACGGCCCTGGGCACGATCGGCCTCGCCGGGCAGTCGGTGACGGGGGCGATCGACGTCCGCGCGACGATCAAGACGCCGGCCGGCGATCTTCTCTTCCCGAGCCAGCCGGGCACCGGCGACGAGCCGGGCCACCGCGACATTCCCGTCGGGATTGAGTCGCACGGCATGCCAGATTCCTTCATCGATCCAGCCAGCGGGATGACGGTCTTCCCCTACAACTTTCAAGACGCCTACGGCTTCGATCCGCAGGGGAACGCGCTCCACAACGCGATCACCGAGGAGCAGAAGCAGCGCGCCCGCGAGATCTTCACCCTCTTCAGCCTCAATGCCGGCATCCGCTTCGTCGAGACGGCCCACCAGGGGTTGACGGTCGTCACCGGCGACGTCCGCGCCGTCTCCGCGGGCATTCCCCCCTCAGCAGTGGGCGGCATCTGTGGCGGCGGACTGGCCGTGATGAACTCGACGCTCGATTGGGGCCAGAGCGAATACGGCGGTGGCTGGTTCTCGACGGCGATGCACGAGATCGGCCACGCCATCGGCTTGGGCCACGCCTACGACATCCCTTCGGTGATGGGGGGAGGCGAGTCGGGGACGGTCGGTTCCATCGGTGAAAACGTCCTTCCCTACGACTACGACTACGTTCACATCAACGTCCTCTATCCGAAGACCGGGTCGGACATCGACGTCTACAAGTTCTCCCTCGACACTGCCGGCACCTTCTCGGCGCAGACGATCGTGGCCCGCCAAGGGCAGGCAGCGAAGAGCGAGCTCGACACCGTCCTCACGCTCTACAAGGAAGTGGCTGGGGTCCGCACGCTCGTGGCCCGCAACGACGACTACTACGGGCGTGACTCGTTCGTCGGCCTCGATCTCCAGGCGGGGACGTACTTCCTCGCCGTGACGTCGACCGGAAACACCGCCTTCAATCCCGCGGTGAATGATTCGGGGTATGGCGGCCGCTCCGACGGCGCCTACGACCTGAAGATCGACTTCACGCCGATCTCTGACGTTGCCAACACGATCGTCGATGCCACCGGCACGGCGATCGACGGCGACCGTGACGGGAAGGTGGGCGGCGCTTTCAACTTCTGGTTCAACACGGCCACGTCGGCCGGGACGATCTGGGTCGACAAGGCGGGGGTGAACACATCCGCTGCGATCGTCAGCGGCTCCCCCACGGTCACCGTCGCCAGCACGACCGACCTCGTTGTCGGTCGCGTCGTCGTCGGCGTTGGTGTCCCGAGCGGGGCCACGGTCGCTGCGATCGTCAGCCAGACGCAGTTCACGCTCTCAAAGAACGCGACGGCGACCAACGCCACCGCTGGGCTCACCTTCGGCACGCTGTCGAGCCCCTACCGGACCATCACCGCGGCGCTTGCGGCGGTCACCCCCTCGACGCGGATCATCCGCATCCTCGGCAACACCGGCAACGACGCCTCGATTCTCGATGACAAGGCCTACCTCATCGGCACTTCGCTTGCCGGCACGGCGCTGGCCGACGGGGCGACGTTCAATGTCCCGCAGGGGGTTACGGTGATGATCGACGAAGGGGCGGCCTTCAAGCTCCGCGCCTCCGTCATCGATGTCGGCAGCTCTTCCGGGCTCGTGTCGCGGGCCGGGGCAGCGCTCCAGGTGCTCGGCACACCGACCGACAAGGTGAAGTTCTCCTCCTACCACGACGACAATCTCGGCGGCGACAGCGACGGCGTCGGGCCGGTGGTGCAGGGGGGGCAGTGGGGCGGCATCGTCCTCCGCCGCGACTCCGATTCCGCCACCGGGAAGGTGTTCCTCAACACGATCAGCCTGGCGTCGCTCAAGTACGGCGGCGGCAACGTCTACGTCGACTCCGAGCTCCAGTCGTTCGCGCCGATCCATGTCGAGAGCACCCGGCCGACGCTCGCCTTCAACGAGATCATGTCGAGCGCCGGGGCGGCAATCTCGGCCGATCCCGATGCCTTCCTCGACGCCGACGGCCGCTTTGGACCCGAAGTCCGCGGCAACCGGCTCCTCGGGAACACGATCAACGGTCTCTTCGTCCGCATCCGCACGAATCTCGGCAGCCCGATCGACAAGCTCGACGTGCCGGCCCGCTTCAAGAGCACCGACATCGTCTACGTGATCCAGGAGAATCTGATCCTCGCCGGCGGTGCCGGCGGCTATTTGCTCAACGAGACGACCGGGAGCCCAGAGGCCCGGGCGGTGGGGCGCCTGCAGATCGACCAAGGGGTCGTGGTCAAGCTCCAGGGAGCGCGGATCGAATTGGAGCGCGGCAACGCGCAGCTCATCGCCGAGGGGACGTCGGAGCAGCGCGTGATCTTCACGAGCCTGGCCGACAATCGCTACGGCGCCGGGGGGACGTTTGACACCAATGGCAATGCCCCCGATGTCCGCTCCGCCGGCGACTGGGGCGGGATCGTCATCCAAGCCGGGTCGAAGGCGAGCATCGACAACGCCTACGTCGCCTATGCCGGTGGCCTGACGGCGATCGAGGGGGGCTTCGACCGCTTCGATGCCTTCGAAGTTCAGCAGGGCGAGCTGCGCCTCGCCAACAGCCGGATTGAGTTCAATGCCTCGGGCCGCTCGACCGGCGATCGCAATGCCCGCGGGACCAACGACGACTCGACCGTTTTCGTCCGCGCCGCACAGCCGGTGATCGTCGGCAACGACTTCCGCGACAACTCGGGCGCCACGATCAGCGTCAATGCCAACGCCATGTCGGATCGGGCGATGCCCGACTACGGCCGGAGCACCGGCGAGGTCGACCGCTTCGTCGAGTATGACGACAACGTCGGGCCGCTCCTCCGCGACAACCGGATCTCGACGAAGATCAACTATGCCACCGACCGGCAGAAGGGGGCCTTCGACATCACCCTCGAGTTCGCCGCTGGGGTTTCCCAAGCGATCAAGGATGCGATGGCGGCGGCGGCCTTCCGCTGGGAGACGGTGATCACCGGCGATCTGACGCCAGTGAAGGACGGCAACGGCAACACGATCGACGACATCCTCATCCATGTGCAGCCGGGGCTCCTCGGCTCGACTGCCAGCGACGGATCGGGCGGCACGCTTGCCAATGCCACGCCGACGTTCTTTCGGTCGGCCACCGACAAGAACCCATACCTCCCCTACAAGGCCGACGTCGGCATCGACATGGCCGATGCCGCGAGTAGCCAACTCGTCACCATCCTCACCCACGAGATCGGCCACGCGCTCGGGTTCACGTCGGTGAGCCAGGTGATGAAGCTCGCCTCCGGGGTGAGCTACGTCGGCGCCAACGCCCTCCGCGAATACCGCAACACCTTCGACGCCACGGCGACCTCTGTCCCGCTCGAGGGGGGCGGCGGTTCCGGCACCGCGTACTCCCATTGGTCGGAGTCGACCTTCGGCTCGGAACTCCTCACCGGTTACGTCAATCCTGGCATCAATCCCCTCACCAGGCTCACGGTGGGGGCGTTCCAGGACATGGGCTACTCGGTCAACTACTCCGCCGCCGACGACTATCTGCCCAAGGCTGGCACCGCCGGCTACGCGCCGTCGATCAGCGGCGTGGTTGTCCGTGGCGGTCAGATCACGGTCGACAGCGTCTGGGACGATGATGATCTCGTCCACGTGCTCAGAAATGAGATCATTGTCGACAACTTCCACACCGCCACGAGCCTGCGGCTGGAGAGCAAGGCCGGGGCGAGCCTCGTGGTCAAGCTCGACGGCCCCACTGCCGGCTTCACCGCCACCGGTACGCCGGGCGAGATCGACGACCGGATCGGCGGCTCGATCCAGGTTGTCGGCGCGCCGGGATATCCGGTCGTGCTGACGAGCCTCTATGACGACACCGTCGGCGCGAGCCTCGACCCGCTCGGCCGCACCGTCACCGACACCAACAACGACGGCCGGGCGTGGATCGACGCCACCGCGACGGCCCCGGTGACCGGCAGTTGGCGGAGCTTGAAGTTCCTCCCGCTCTCCAACGACACCAATGTCGCCATCGTCCGCGAAGCAGAGAAGCCGTTCACGAATCAGGTCGACATCAATCAAGTCACCGATGCCGCCCAGCTGCTCGGCGTTCTCGCCCCCAACTTCACGACCGGCACGGCCTCGAGCGAGTCGGTCCAGAACAAGGCAAGCGACGACAACCGACGCGATGGCTTTACCGTCCGCGGCACGATCGCAACCGACGACTCCAGCGACGTCGACACCTATAGCTTCACCGGCTATGCCGGGTCGGAGGTGTGGTTCGATCTCGACAAGACGTCGGTCGCCCTCGACACGATGCTCGAGCTGCTCGACGCCTCGGGCACCGTGCTCGCCCGCTCGGCCGACAGCCAGACTGACACCGGCTCGGTGACCGGCGAGATCGTCAGAAACACCGTCACGGGGACGACGCTCACCTACCAGCTCGCCCACCAGAACATCCTCCCCGGCACGCTCTCGGGGACGATCTACAACGGCAACACGGCGATCCAGACGTTCACGCTAAACCGGGCTGGCGAGTTCACCTTCACGCCGGTCGGCAGCCCGGCGACGCGGGTCTCCTCGGCGACGCTCAACCGCGACACCGGCGCGATCACGTTCGTCTGGAACGGTTCCGTGGCGGCCACGACGACGCGCATCGAGGCCGACTATTCCTACGGGAATCTCTCCCTGGCGACCCTCGGCTACACCGCCACCGGCGAGCATGGTGCTCTGCCGCTGCAAAAGGATGAATATCGCGGCAACGACTATTACACAGTGAACCCCCGCGACGCCGGCTTCCGCGCGATCCTTCCCGGCACCAACGGCAGCCTCAACACGTACTTCGTCCGTGTCCGCAGCCAGCCGAATGTCGCGCCGACCGCGACGAAGACTGCCTACGAGGCAGCGCTCACCGATCCCGACGTGAAGACGGGGGCGACCAGCGGTGCCTACGAACTCCGCGTCCGCCTCCAGCAGCGCGATCAGGTACCCGGCTCGACGGTCCAGTACGCCGACATCCGCTTCGCGACGATCGGCATCGACGTGCAGGGCTTGCCACGCAATTCGCTGCTCACCGGCACCGCCGGGGAAAGCGCCCTGAACACCAACAAGACGATGATCGAGGCCCAGGACATCGGCAAACTTCTCCAGAGCGATCAGAACACGATCAGCCTGGCGGGCAATGTCCAGTCGTCGACCGACGTCCGCTGGTACACCTTCTCCGTCGACTACGCCGGGATCCAGGCGATCGGTGGTGTCAACGGCGGCAAGAAGACCTGGGCGACGGTCCTCGACATCGACTACGCCGACGGCTTCCGTGGCGACCTGACGATGTCGGTTTACGACTCGACAGGCACCTTGATCTACATCGGTCGGGATTCGAACGTCGCCGCCGATCAGCCCGGGGCCGGCCAGGGGAACGACTTCAAGGATCTCAGTCGCGGCTCCGTCGGCAAACTCGATCCCTACATCGGCGCCGTGCAACTCCCGGCGGGGGCGACGCCGGACACTCCGACGAAGTATTACGTCGCGATCACGTCCAACGCCCAACTCCCCAGCTCGCTCGACGCGACGTTCAAGAGTGGAGCGACCAACGCGCTGGTGCGCCTGGAGCCTCTCGACTCGGTGCAGCGCGTGATCGAGGATCACATCGGCTACACTGGCTATACCTCGAACGGCGTCGAGGTGAAGCCGACTCAGGGGGCTTTGATCAACTTCGGCGCAGCGGCCGGGCTCACTCAGCAGCTTTCGGCCAACGTCCGGGCGTTCTCGCTCGCTGACGTTCCCCTCTTCGTGTCGACGAGCGATTCGCTCTTCACCGGCAACGCCCTCACCGGCGGCACCGTGACCCCGATCGTTCAGGGAGGGTATTCCGGCACGCCCGTCGGCGATATCGACATGCGGACCGACGGCAGGCTCTTCCTCGCCTCGGGATCGCCTGGTGACGCCGGCAACGTGGCCCATATCCGCGAGATCAACACCGTCACCGGCGGCGACATCTCGTCGGTCGGTGACGCGATCCCCAACCCGGCGGTGCCGCCGGCAGACGCTGACTGGTGGAAGAGCTTCAGCGACACCGTCGACGCGATGGCGATCCAGCGCACCAGCGACGAGTACAACCTCGACGTCTTCACGTCGGTCCGCGACGGCGGGAAGTCGTATCTGTACTGGGGACGTTCCGACGGCAACGCCGCCCAGGCCGACAACACCCCTTACAGTCGCAAGGGGGAGATCAAGGGGGCCGGGGTCACCGGCCTCACCACCGGTCTCCAGTTCCGCAACAACGGCTCGACGCTCTACGGCGTCAGTGACGGAGGCCAATTCTATCGGGTGAGCAAGGGGGGCAGCGCCACGCTGCTTGCCGATTTCTCCGCCGACGTCGGGGGATTCCAGGGACTCACGGCCGCGCCGGAGAACCTCGAGAACGGTCGCTATGCCGGCGATTTCTTCGCCATCACGACCTCCGGCAAGCTCGTCTGCATCCAACTCGACTCGGCCGGGACGACGGCGTCGCTGATGGAGAACGTCTTCGACAACAACGCCGACGGCGTGCCTGAGTCGAAGGTGTCGAACGTCATCGTCGCCGGCGCCACCGGCCTGGCGTTCGCGCCACTCGACGTCAATCTCTGGCACCCGACGAAGACGCGTGGCGCCGATGTCGGTCACGGCATCAACTCCACCCCGGACAATTCGCGCAACGGCGGTGATCTCAAGGCTGGGGACGTCAGTATGTACTTCGGCCTCGAGGAGTACGCACCCGTTCCCAACACATACGCCGAGTTCAATCCGAACTCCGTCAACGGCCAGTACGGAGTTAGTGGGAAAGGGACATTCAACTGGCAGCAGGAACTGACGTCGAACGCCGACATCGGTGGAAATTACAATCTTCCCGGTGGAGCGTATGGAAGCCTCGTCACGAATTCCTTCAGCCTGGCCGGCTACGCCAACACCGACAAGCCGACCCTCTACTTCAATTACTTCCTCGACACCCAGGACGCCCAGGGTGGCGCGGCGATGCGCGACAGCGCCCGTGTGTTCGTCTCGGTCGATAACGGTTTGACGTGGGAAGTGATCGCGACCAACAACAGCCAGAAGTCGACCGTCGACACGACCGACGCCGAGCTCCCCAACACGATCACGGCCTCCTCGGCCGCCGGCACGGCGTCCAATCAGGTGGTGCAGGAACTTTTCGATTCCAGCGGCTCGTGGCGGCAGGCGCGCGTCGACCTCGGCAAGTGGGCCGGTAAGTCGAATATCAATCTACGGTTTGACTTTGCCACCGCGGGCATGATGGATCCCTCGGCCTTGCGCACG
>Ga0209188_1002531_pt1 | contig 13405 bp, 5 predicted proteins | sample C_130625_EF_Meta_FD_187307 | JGI IMG/M metagenome (GOLD analysis project Ga0209188, IMG submission 187307) | Freshwater microbial communities from Lake Croche, Canada to study carbon cycling - C_130625_EF_MetaG (SPAdes) (version 2) | ecosystem: Environmental > Aquatic > Freshwater > Lake | place...
GCACCATCTTTGCTTCGATGAGCGGCATGAACTTCCCGAGTGGGCCGTCCCAGGTGTTGCCGGTGAGCGTCTGCCCTGCGGCCTCCATCTCCGCCCGCGATCGGAAGAGGCCGGAGTCGCTCGCCATGTTGAAGAGGCCCTGCGAGAACGATAGCCCCCAAGGATTTCCCTCCGGCTGGCTCTCGTCCCAGAGAACGCCGATGCGGCGGTAGATGTACTTATTCAGCTCGGCATCGACGACTGAGCGGAACGTCGGGCAGGTGCGAGTGTTCGGGTTAAGGAGCCGGAAGTCTTCGGCAGTGAGCGTGAAGTGGCGGTCTTTGTCCGATAGATCCTGGGGGCGTTGGCAGAAGAACACCAAGTCGGCGCTTATTTGGGGGCCGAGCGAGAGCACTGCAAAACCAAATGATCTGTGGACGTTGGTGAAGAGTGGCAAGCTGTTTTCAAAGTGGTAAACGGTGGAAAGGCATCCAGCGGAAACCAGGTCTTCGAAAAACACCTTCGTGGTGTCGTCGGTTGCGATGCCTCCGGGAACGATGAATGCCGCACGACCATGATGGGTTAGGACTCGCCGGTTCAGTTCAGAGAACACCGCAAACGTGTTGATCTTGCCAACGGCCGTAAGCGGGTAGCGCCCCGTCTCGCGAATCAATTGGCGAGTTCCTTCGGACTCACGAAACGCCTCCGCCCACTCGCGACTCAGTTCGGGATGAGTCTCCGGGAGAGCGGCGATCAGTTTTTTTCTGGCCGATGCCGTCTTCGCGTTCGCGATGTCAGGGGCCCGAGCGGAGAAGTATTCCTGCTCGTTCATCTGGAGTGTTTCCCAGACGGGATTCCCCAGCACGCAGTCAAACCCCCCGCTCCACCCCGCAGCTGGCGTAGCCCCCGGCGGCGGAGCTGCCGCTCCAAACACCTCTGGGAACTCGAGGTGCCAGTGGAAAAAGCGGTACTGCTCGGCGAGGCGGCGGACCTCGTCGATGAGCCAGGCCGGCTGGCTGCGGGGATTGGCCTCGATCGCCCTAAAGACCTCTTCGGTGAGCGGAAAGTCGAAGTCGGCCGTCTTCTTCCACACGAAGGCCGCGCACCAGGCGTCGGCCAGGAGCCGGCCAGAGAGATAGTCGCTCGAGCGGACGAGCGACTCGTACTGCTGCTGCTTGGCGGCCACCTGCTCGATCGAATCGTCCGGCAGTGCGGCCAGAGATTGAAAGACGCTCGTGAGGTTGCCGAGCTTCAGCGGCTGACTGAAGAGCGACTTCTGATGCTGCTTGGCATCTTCCCGCTCGCGCTTGTTTGCCTTGCGGAACTGCGTGCAGAGCTTTTTGTCGTCTCCCTCGATCGCGTCAAAGGCCTCGTCGGGGATACCCTTTTCGAGGAGGGCCGGCGTGGCCCCCAGAAGGCTGTTGCCCACCTTCACATGGTGGTCGAGAAACGACAGCGGCTTCCCCGGCTCCATCGATTCAAGCCACAGGGCCACGCGGCAAAGCTCCGCGGCCATGGGGTTTAAGTCGACGCCGTAGAGGCAGGAGCGAATCGTGTCGCGGAGGGCGGTGCGATAGGCCTCCGGGCTCGGCTCGGTGTCGCCGGTGCGGACGGCAGCGAGCCGCTTGGCAAGCCGATGGGCGGCGCCAATCAAAAAATGGCCGCTGCCGACGGCCGTGTCGACCACCTTCAAGTTGAGCAGCGTCTTCTCGGCCTCGGGTCCACGTTTGCCAGTGAGACGTTCGGCGAGGAGGGGCTCGAGAGCGGTGTCGAGGCAGACCTGAACGAGCGAATCGGGGGTGTAGTGCGAGCCGGAGGTTTTTCGTTCGTTCCCCTGCGAGACCTCCAACTGAAAACGCTTGTCGGGACTGGGGGCGGCGGGGTCGATCTCGGGGTGGAGCTCGAGGAGCTGCTCGTAGACGCCGCCGAGCTCTTCGCTGCCGAGGTTCTTGTAGTCGACGGGGCGACGGCCCTCCTTGTCGACGATGTACGAGAGGGCCCGGACGGCAGCGAGGATCGCGTGGTTGGAGAGGGTCGACTCGCCCAACAAGCCGATCGACTCGGCCGACCAGAGATAGCCGCCGAGGGGGGCGACTGCGAGCTGCGGCAGGCCGGCAGGGCCGCCGAGGCCCTTCATGATCACTTTGAGCGACTCGAAAAGATCGGGGTGGCGGTTGCCACGGAGCCGGCCGGCAAGCTCTTGGAGGCGGGCGGCGGAGTAGTGCTTGCGGTAGGTGTCGCGGGCGGTTTTGGGGGCCGCTGGGTCGAGGAGGAGATCGCGGCCCTCGGCGACAAACAGGAAAACGAGCCGATAGACGAGGCGGAGAAGCTGCCGGTAGTACTCCTGCTTGTCGAGGGCTCCGGAGGCCAGGGCGGCCTTCAGGGGCTCGTTCTGGGGGCGGGCGAGGAAGCCGCGGCCGAGGGCTTCAATCGCCCGGCGGACGCCGTCGCTCAGCTCGCCGAGGACACGCGTGCCGACGGAGGTGCCTTCGACGTGCCACTGCTCGATGAAGCACTGGTGCGGCTGGCCGTCGGCGGGGACGTCGAAGCGCGTGGCGTGGAGGACGAGCCAGAGGAGGCGGAAGTCGGAAAAACTCTGCCCCTTGAAGATGCCCTCGAGGTCGAACTCAGCAAACGCCTGCCGCGTCATGCTCACGTTGTCGCGGAGGAGGCGCAGCTGGCGGCCGTTGGAGACGATGGCCCACAGGGCCTCGTCGCTGCGATTCAAAAACTCCTGCGTGAGCGAGTGGGGGGCAGACTTGCTCGCGCCGGTTACACCACTGGTGCGGCGGTCGAGCGGAACGTTCGCTCCCACCAGGTGCACCGGCAGATGCTTCCACTGATGGGAGACGGGGTAAGAGGAATCGTCGATCACCCGGGCAGTGGGCGTGGCGGTGAGCGAGCCGTAGCCGAGCTCCTGGAAGAGGTAGCGGAGCCACGTTTTGAACGTCGGGGCGGCGGCCGTGTCGGCCGGGTCAGCGGCGGCAAGTTCCTCGGAAAACGCCCGATGAATGTCGAGGAGACGCGTCCAGCTGCGGGTGATCGCCTCGCCGAGCCGTTCGCTCGCGGCGAGGCCGTAATCAGTGCCTGCGAGGCCCGGGAGCTTTGAGTCTTCGTTGGCGACGCGCGAGAGCACGTCGGCCGGGAGCATCGGCCCGGTCGTGCGGATGTGTTGAAAGGCGAACTCGCGACGCCGGCGGCGGCTCGTCGATGGTGGAGGAGCGGGGATCATGAGGGCTGGGTGTTCATCGAGGCGGAATGATGGGGGGGCGTTGACGGCTTCGGACAGCAAGTTTTATACTTGCGTTCACTCTACGTTCGGGGGGGGTACTGGTCGATGCCACACGCGTTGTCGAAAGTCGCCAAGGATTACCGGCGTGCGGCAATCGATCGTCATGACGACGCGTTGGTGCTCAATGCTGCGTGTCGTTTCAACGGGGCAATCTATCTCGCGGGATATGCGGTCGAATGCACGCTGAAGGTGCTGGTGTTGTCGATGTTGCCCAGCCACGCGCAAGCCGCGTTTGCTGATGAAACATTTCGTGGGAGCGATGGGCACGACTTCGAGCTCCTGAGAACCCTCTATCTGACCAACGGAGGCGCCAGGTTCCCGCTTGTGATCAATAAGCATTTCTTACTCGTCAGAGACTGGTCGACGGACTTGCGATACGATCCCAAGAAAAGTGATAATCGGGTTTCCGAGCGTTTCATGGCTGCTGTCGAGGACATCATCGATTGGGCAAACGGGAGGCTGTGAGATGAGCATCGAGGTCACGAGAGGGAAGAAAGATTCGATCATCGAGCGAATCATCGGTGCTCTCGGTCTCTATGAAATCGATCATCCAGGCGCCGTCATCAACATCTACCGGCAGAACAGCGTGTCGGTAAGGGTGCGCGTCATCGACACCTTTTTCCGCGGCCTGAATCGGCCGGAGCGAAGTGACCTCGTCTGGAAATACCTCGAGGGCCTGACGGACGACGACCAGAGCGAAATCAGCACGATGCTGCTCCTCACACCGGATGAGACCGAGCGGTCGTTTGCCAACTTCGAGTTCGAAAACCCGGTGCCGTCGAAGCTTTGACATCCCTCACGCCCCCGCCGGCAGAAGGACGTAGACACCGATCACATCGACCGGCAGTTGCGGGCGAACGTCGTACTTGAGCCCCTTGATGCGGCTCTCGTCGCGGAGCTGGCGATGGAGGACTAGGAGCGCTGCGGCACGCTCGGTCGCGAGGGACTCGAGGCCCGCATCGAGCGAGCCGCGGGCCTCCACGACCTTCGACACGAATGACCGCACCTGGTCGGGGGCGATGTTGGCGTCGGGGGTGGCCGCGAGGAGCGCCTCGGACTGGTCACTCGAGAGCCAGGCCGGATTATCTGAGGCTCCCTCGAAGGCCGTGATGCAGCACTCCTCGGCGAGCAGCTCACGGGCATCGCCGCCGACGGAGCGGACGATGTGGTGCCGGAGGCGAACGAGGAGGAGCGTCGTCCGCTTGGCGACAGCCTTCGTGCGGATCGCGCCGCTGCGGGCGGCCTTCGCCGATTCGGGGTCGTCGATCGCTGTGCCGACCAGATGGCTGGCGAGCGTCTCCACGAACGGATGGGTGCGGCCGAGGAGCAGCGTCTTGTCGACAATCGGCAACTCGAAGATGGCGTCGAACTTCTCTTGTATCCCCTCCGGCAGGGCCGCCCGGAATCCTGGGTCGGCGGTCGACAGATCGATGGCCAGGGCTTCTCGGCCGTGGGCCTTCGTGACAGGATTGGCCACTCCGCCAAGAGCTTCGACGGCGAGCTTCACAAACCGGGCGACGTCGACCGACTCGCCGACGGCCCGGCAGGCCGCAAGCCAACTGGCGGCGACGTCGGTCTTGATCGCCTCCTGGGCGAACATCGTCCGCGTCCGCTTCGATCGCTCCGCCTCCCGGTCCCATTCGCCGTGGAGGCTCGTCTTCGTCGGGGCGAGGTATTCCTGAACACCAGGGAGGAGCTTTTGGGTCTCCCGGGCGCCCCGCATCAAAAGCCCCTCGAAGATCGCCTCGATCACCTTCTCCGTGTTCACCGGCACGGGGACCGAGACGCCGAGGGTTTTTTGAATGCTGCGGTGCTTGTTGATGAGGATGTCGAGGACGATGCCGTCGATGCCGTTGTCCTGGCCGTAGAGGAAAGCAATCTCGACGGTGGGCTGCTTTTGCCCGTAGCGATCGACCCGTCCTTCCCGCTGCTCGTGCCGCGTTGGATTCCAGGCGAGGTCGTAGTGAACGACGGCGTCGAACGACTCCTGGAGGTTGATGCCCTCGGAAAGGCAGTCGGTGGCCACAAGGAGCCGGCGGTCGTGCTGGGCGAGCTTCTCGACCCGTTCCTCGCGCTCTGGCGGCGGGAGCGTGCCGGTGATGCAGTCGATCTCCGGTCGCTGTTTTCCACTCAGGGCGTCGCGGAGGGCCGCTGCGACGTACTCGGCAGTGGGGATATAGCGGCAAAAGACGATCGGATTGCGTCCCCGCTTGAGCATCTCCCTGAGGAGCTTCACGAGCGTGGCAAGCTTCGTGTCGCCGGCCCCCTGGAGGGCGGTCGCCCGGGCGGCGAGCGCCCGCAGCCGCTTCCTGTCGGAAGGGGTGGGGGAATCATCGACCTCGGCACCGGCCGGTGCATCGTCTGGCTCATCGGCGTCGTCAGTGTCACCGTCCACGGCTGCGGCTCGGCCGAGCTCGTCCACCTCTTCCTCGGTGGTGCTCGCAAGGCCGCGGGCCCGGTTGGTGAGCGTGGCAGCTGCTGCGGCCGGGCTCGAGGAGAGGCTGCGAAGGAGGGCAATGGCACTCCACCAGCGCACCCGCTGCTGGCGTTTGTCTTCCCCGGCGACGCTCACAAGCTCACGGGCAAACTCGAGGCAGTCATCGAAGAGCGATTTTTCCTCTTGGGCGAGCTTGTAGGTGTGGTCTTTTTGAAGCTCGCGGACGGGGAAGGGGGTGTTGGCGTCGAGGTAGGCCTCGATGTCCTTCCGCCGGCGCTGGATAAAAAAGCCGGCGAGCCGACGGCGATCGGCCTCGTGCTCCGGGCCCGAGAGGTCTTCGGGAAGGTTTGCGAGCGACTCGTCGAGAAGCCCAACGAGCGATCGGAATGCGCCCTCGTTGCCGCTGTGGGGGGTGGCGGTGACAAGGACCAGGTGGCGGGCAGGGTCCTCGGCCAGCCCCGCGAGGAGCTCAAAACGCTGGTGCCGCGACCCGCGGGCGGCAGGGTCGCGGGCGCAGGTGTGGGCCTCGTCGACGATCACCAGCTCCGGACAGGTGCGGAGAAACTCGGCCCGGTACCGCTTGCTCTTGATGAAGTCGATCGAGACAACCGAATGGTCGTAGAGCTCGAAGATCGATTGATCGGCAACGCACTCCCGCTCGAGCCTGGCGACGGTGCTCGCGAGGACGAGCTTGGCGTCGATGTTGAACTTGCTCGCCAGCTCCTTTTGCCACTGCTCGGCCAAATGCGGCGGGCAAAGGACCACCATTCGTCTGGCCTCTCCGCGGGCCAGGAGCTCAGCCGCGATCAGGCAGGCTTCAACCGTCTTACCGACGCCGACGTCGTCCGCGATGAGCACTCTGGCCTGCGGCTGCTTGAGGGCGACCAGGAGCGGCACGAGCTGATAAGGCCGCGGGGCCACGGCGATGCCGCCAAAAGACCGGAAGGGGCCGGCGCTACTGCGAACGCCAAGACGGACAGAATCGCGGAGCAGCGCGCAGGAGCGATGATCGCCCGACCGGGCCGGGTCGGGCATCTCGAAGACGGCCGGCTCAACGGGCTCGAGAGCGGGAACAAGCCCCGTCACCTCATCGTTGAGCCCCGCGAGCGGGCGGAGGAGGAGAAGATCGTCCTGCGACTCTGGGCAGACGACCCACTCCCGCCCTCGCGCCCGCACGAGTGTTCCTGCGGCGAACCGGCTCATGGCAAACTCCCAAAAACACTCGGGAACCGGCGCACGATCGCCTCCCAGTCGTCCTTCGCACCGAAGCGGATCACCGACCAGCCGCAATCCTCGACGCAGCTGGTCTGCTCACGGTCGCGGGCTTGTCGGGTGGGAAACTCGTGGTGCGGCCCGTCGACGTAGACGACCGTGCTGTGCGGGCCGTAGACGAAGTCGGGGCGGGTGAAGCAGCCGTCGATCGCCGGGGGCACGTGCTGGCCGTGGGAGGGCAGCGTGAGGTTCCTCGCCTCGAGGAAGAGGAGCCACTCTTTCTCCAGGCCGCTCTCGCAGCGTTCCAGGAGCGATTGGAGGTGGGCCGAGCGGGGGGCATCGCTCGAAGACGGGCTGACGTCGGCCATGGCGAGCTCGAGGAGCAGATCGCGAATCGAGTGCCTGTTCAGCCGGAGGTGGTCGGGCTGGTTGGCATAGGTCATGAGGCAGTCGTAGCAGGCGGTGGAGCACTCCTCCTTCGTCCTGGGAGCGTGCTTCAGATCGGCACCGGTGTCGGGGTCGAAGTGGCAGATCTCGAGGGCCCGGCGGGCGACGCGCTTAAGGGCCCCCGCCTCCGACTGGAGCCGTTGGAGCACGCCGGCTCCCCCCTCGCTCGACTCGAAAAAGAGAATCTGGCGGCGGATATCACGGCCGGGGAGCGGCTCGGCGGCGAGCTCCTGATCTTCGAGCTGAAACTCAACCTGGATCGCGCTTTTGAGCGCTGCCTGAAGCGACGCGAAGCGGTCGATCGGGACGTCGGTCGACGGCTCGAAGAGGAGGGCGTTGCGGGTGTCGGTGACGTAGGGGATGACGCGGCTCACCTGCGGACCGTCGGCACGCTCCTCCTGGCGGTCCGGGTCACCCACCCATTCGCCGGTCTGCTCGTTGATGTGGAAGCCGAGCCGGTTGTTCTCCTGTTGGCGAAACCAGCCGAAATTGATTCGCCACAGCTCGGCGCTGCGGCCGAAGGTGAGCTTGGCGAGCGGAGTGCCGGCGAGCGAGACGTCGCTGCGGCTCGACGTGCCCGAGATGCCCGATCGCTGGAAGCGAAAGGCCGTCCTGACGTCGAAGCCCTGCTTCTGACGCTCGTCCTCGTCGGAGGAAATCCGCTCGCGGCGGCGGGTACGCACGTTGGTGAGCTTGAGGAGCTGCTGGATCGGCGTGCTGAGCTCGGCTTCGCAGTATTCGCACCGATCGGGATTGGCGGCACCACTGATGGGGTGGAGGTAGCCGCAGGCTTGGCACTGCTTCGCCGCGCCGAGGACGAGCCGCGTCTCAGATTCGCTCGGTGGCAGGAGCACGCGATCGACCTGATAACGCTGCCCCTCGTGATAGACGAGCGACTTGGGGCCAAACTCGCTGATGGCAAGAAACCGAGGGCGGTTCAGGTATTCCTGATCGCGGCTGCCGGCCCGGCCAGGAATGAAGGCCGACAGCGGCAGGCGGGGAAAGTTGTACCCCGGCAAAAAGCCTTCGCTGGCGAAGTAGCGGTAGGAGTAGAAGTCGGACTGCTGGTTCGCCTTGCGGTCTTCATTCAAGAGCAGATCGCGCTGCAGCTCCGCCTCGCGTCGAAAGCGATTTGCATCGTCGCGGGCCCGCTTGGTGATCGAAAGATCGTTTTCGCGTTTGTGCTCCCGCTCGCGCTGAGCCATCGCGGCCCGGTAGAGATCGCGCCACCGGTCGCACGACCGCTCAAATCGATCGGGCAACTGGAGAATCACCTCGTCGAGCCACTTCTCGGAATACCACTCGGCCTCGGCGAGCTTGCCCGAGATACTCGACAACAGCACGTTGGCACGGTGACGGGTGCGGCTGATGGCATGAGGGTCGTCGAGATGGGCGCGGACCTCGGCGGTGACCGGCATTCCCGGCTGAGTCTCGAGCTGCACGAGCGTTCGAAGGCTGTCCTGGAGGTTTAGTCCACTCTCGGAAAGCCAGATCGCATGGACATGGGAGCGAACAAGCTCTTCGTTGGCGACGTCGATACGGGGCGGGGCGACCGCTCCGGCCACCATCTGCTCCTGCCGCTTGAAGAAGTATTGGTCGTGCGAGCTGCCGGCCGTGCAGTAGGTGACCACGACAGCCGGCTGGCCGCTCCGGCCGGCGCGGCCCGAACGCTGGGCGTAGTTGGCCGGGGTGGGAGGAACGTTGCGAAGATTGACGGCATTGAGATCGGCGATGTCGACGCCGAGCTCCATCGTCGGCGAACAGAACATGAGCGGCAGGTCGCCTGCCCGGAACCGTTTCTCGCGCTCCTCGCGAGCGGCGGCCGGCACCTGAGCGGTATGTTCGCGGGCCTCGAAGCCGGCCACGTTCGTGGCGGCGGTCTTGTAGAAGTCGACGTAGTAGGGATTGGGCCGCAGGCCCCGCTCCGGAGCCCGGGGCACCCGCAGGGGACAGTGGAAAGCCTGCGTACCGTCGCCGGGGAGCCAACGCATCGTGCTGGCATTGAGCTGGTAGGCCACGTCTCCGTCCGTGCCACCCTGGACGAGGTTCGTGCGGGTGAGCACTCGGCAGAGATCGCGGATGATGATCTGCGCGTCGTCAACGGATAGGCCCCCGCCGAGCACGTTCGGGCGACGGAGGAACCGGCCGACGGTGCCGCGGGCACTCAAGTACACGGCGTTTGAGCGATCTTCCCCCTTGGGGCGTGGATAGGCGAGGCGACCGGCGTCGAGGTCTTCGTCGGGGTCGATGCGCCAACCTTCGGCGAGAAGATTGCTGCTGTCGCGCTTCATCGCCTCCTGCCAGATCTCGGTGAGGCATTCAGCCTGAATGGCGAGCTCCCGCCGCAGATAATTCAAGAACGTCCGAGCCACATGAAGGCGAGCAGCGGACGTGGCTGCGGTGAGGGCATGGTGCGTGCCCTGCCAGTCGGCGTCGCTGGCGCAGAGCTCGTCGAGCGATTCATACTCGACGTTGAGCAGGCCGCACTGCTCGAGGTTTGGCATCGACAGCCGCCAGCCTCGCTTCATGTCGAGGAAGACGCGATACGTGAGAACATCACGCATGGCGCGCTGCGTGCTCTTCTTGACGTTGAACTGGGCGTCGGGCTGGGCCGCGTAAAGCTTGAAGGCCGCTCCCGCCGGAAGGCCCGCCTCGAAGGCGTCAAAGAGCCGCTGCGGAAGGTCTCGATACTCGATGCCTTCGGTACCGGTCTTCGCGACGGCAGCGTGGAGGCTGCCGCGGACGAGGGCCACTTGCACGAAGTCGTTGAAGTGGCCGGCCTGGAGGGAGGCGTCTTGGCGGTTGTCGGTAAAGCTCAGGAGCTTCTGCGCGCCGGCCTCGAGTTGGCTCTCTTTCTTCAGGTATGTGACGAGGCTCGTGGAGATAAGCGTCGTGGCACTGGAACGGCCGCCGAAACCGACCTCGCCGAGCACGGGCCGGTCAGCACCGCGGCGCTGGTGGTACGAAACGCCACAGGCCGGGCAGAATTGGAACGGGCTCGGTATGAAGAAGCAGGTGAGGCCGTGGGGGTCGGAGTGGCCGTCGACCGCGACGCGTTCCAGCTGGGGAATCTGCGCGAGACGGGAGCGGCGGAGCACTTCCTCGCCGCCGCGGACTTCCTTCCAATCGTCGGGCAGCCGTTCGAGCACGCTCTCGCTCGTGTGGTCGGCCAGGGGCCAGGCGCGGCGCGGGTCGGAGCTGTGGAAGAGGTAGCCGGGCTTCGATTCGGCAGTCTTGGCAAGGTCACCAAGATCGCGGGGCTCGAAGGAGGGAAGGCTGCCGGCTGCTGATTCGTTCCGCACGACCGACTCATACTCCTGCCCGCACTCACGGCAGAAGACGAGAGGAAAGAGGAGTGCCTTGTCGTTCTCGGGCTTCGTCTTCTGGGCTTCGATCGTGATGTAGCGATCGGCCTCTCGCTCGAGCGTGGCGTAGACGGTGTCGCCGCGGCTGAGGAACTGGTGGATGCGGAAGGCGAACGCGGGTTGGCCGCTCGAGTTGCGGGCCTTTTGGTACCCGCTCATGAGCTGGGCGGTGACGAGCGCGGACGCATCGACCGCGTCGACGCCTGTCTCGGCTGCGAGCAGCTTCCCTGCAGCGTCAATAGTCTGCGGGACGGCACGAACAAGCCGGTTTTCGCCCGCCGCCCTGACGACACCGAAGGTCGACTCAATCCAGCTCGAAAGGGGGTCAGCGAGGAAGGCATCGTACGACTCAGGGGGTGTCGCCTTCGACTTCACACGAGCGGAGAGAGCCGCCCGAAAGCCGGCGTCAGCTGTGTCGCCGTGCGGAGTGGTCCGGCGGAGGGTTTCGCCAATTACCGACTCCGGTGTCACCTCGGCACCAAAAAGGTCGGTGGCCACCCGGGCGATCTCGCGTCGCTGCTCGGAAAGCGTTCCAGGACCCGCGATCGTGGCCGAGGTGCCAACGAATTGCAGGCGGGGCGACTCGAGCTGGTCACGGATGCGGCGACAGAGCATGGCGACATCAGCGCCTTGCCGACCACGGTAGGTGTGGAGCTCATCGAGAGCCAGGAACTGCAGCCCCTTCGCGGCCTTGACGATCGCCTTTTCCGCCACCCGAGTGAGGATCAGCTCGAGCATCACGTAATTGGTGAGGATGACGTCGGGAGGGTTGTCGCGGATCTCGCGGCGCTGCTCGTCGGTTTCCTGGCCGGTGTAGCGGCGGACGCGAACCGGCGGGTGGTCCTTGTCGAAAGGCTTCGTCTCGAGAAACTTCGCCAGCTCGCCGAGCTGGCTGTTGGCCAGGGCGTTCATCGGGTAGACGACGATCGCCTGGATTCCCTTGCCGGTGCCATTTCGCAACACGTGGTCGACGATCGGAATGATGTAGCTGAGGCTCTTTCCGGAGCCGGTCCCGGTCGTGAGGACGTAGTTGGCACCCGTGCGGGCGACGCGGATCGCCTCGTCCTGATGCTTGTGCAGCCGCATCGGGAAGCCGGTGCTGTCGGCGGTCTTCCGGGCCCGGAAGATCTCGGCACACGACCGGTGAAGCAACCCCTCGCCGACGAGATCGTCGATCGCCCCCCCCGGCTCAAACGCGGGGTTCAACTGCACGAGCGGCGAGGGCCAAAGCACACCGCTGCCGAGAGCGCCGTCGACCACCTGCTTGATACGTTCATCGGTGATATCGACGAATGACCGCACGAAGGCGTCGTAGTCGCGGACGAGCCGGTCGCGCATCTCGAAGACGTTCATGGTGATGCTCGATGTATCAAGGGCGCAGCCTGGCGAAGGGCATCGGAAGACCGGACCAGCGATCGGTCACCCGCCGAATGGAGCCAACAACTCCAGCGGCTTTGAACAGACCCGCTGGCCGCTCGCCCCCGAACGACAATCGACCAGCTGCTTCTCGAGCAATCGCCCCGGCGGTTAGCGTACGGGTTCCCCCCTTCGAGGAGTAGCCGTGGCATTGGACTACGGCTGGGCTGCGATATCTGCCGAGGCAGTTGAGGTCGAATTCGTATCGGGGGGTTCCGACCGACTGGCCAATCTCCGCGAATCGGTCCAGCCGGGAGTGGAGTGCCCGCGGCCCCTTTTGCATAGTTGCCGGGTTATTTTCAGGCCTCTCACAGTCCCAGGCGAAACGCGTCCGGCAACGGGAATCGCATTCCCGCGGAAATCCCCGTCACGCCACCTCGGCCCAGATGACCAACTGCACCGGAGCATCGAAAGGCATCTCGGTGATCCCCAGCGCTACGCGGGTGTGGATGCCGCGGTCGCCGAACAGCTCGTTGAAGAGGTGCGAAGCGCCGTCGAGAACGCGGGGATGGCCGCGGTAGCCGGGGGCACAGTGGACGTAGCCCTCGACGCGGACGATCCGGCGGATCGACTCGAGATCGCCGATCGCCGCCTGGAACTGCGCCAGGGCATTGATGGCGCAGACACGGGCACAGGCCTTCCCTTCGGCTTCGCTCACCTCGGCGCCGATCCGGCCGACATGGAGGAGCTTCCCGTCGACCCAGGGGAGCTGGCCCGAGGTGACAACCAGGTTGCCGGTGCGGATCGCCCCGACATAGGCCCCGGCCGGCTTGGGCACCGCGGCGATCGTGATCCCGGCGTTTTGAAGCGCCGCGGCGACGGAGTGAGTCTGGCTGGACATGAAAAGGCCTCCTGATTGGCGGGTGGAATAAAACTCCCATGAGGCTCCGCCGTGCCTCGAAGATCCCAATCGTAGCTGTGGATCGGCGATTGAGCATCGCCACCGCCGTCGATCTCGGCAGGGCAGCTGACCAACGCCACTCCACCGAAGAAAGCGGCCGTGGGTAGGATTTCGTCGACACTTCGGGCAACCGCTCGGCAGTGTCCGGCGAAATCATCCCTGGGAGGAGTGCGATGCGAAGCGGAACGTGTGCCTGCGTCGGTCTGACGGCGTGCGTGCTGGTCATGACGGCACTCGCGGGCCCGCTGATCGCGGCCGATTCAGTGCACACGCTCGGCTCCGCGCCGGCCCCGGTCGACAATCCGCTCAAAGGCCTCGTGCCCTATTCGGGCGACAGGCGCGACTCGTTTCCACAT
>Ga0209188_1002535_pt1 | contig 13382 bp, 13 predicted proteins | sample C_130625_EF_Meta_FD_187307 | JGI IMG/M metagenome (GOLD analysis project Ga0209188, IMG submission 187307) | Freshwater microbial communities from Lake Croche, Canada to study carbon cycling - C_130625_EF_MetaG (SPAdes) (version 2) | ecosystem: Environmental > Aquatic > Freshwater > Lake...
TTTATCCATGTCATCCAATTTAGGAGTATTATGCATACCTTCTTTTATTTTAATTTGTTCAAATTCTCCTTCTAAAAAATTATATAGTGGTTCATCTTTGTTTCTTGTAATAATAGAAATATCTGCAAATGTTCCTTTACCTTGAGAAAATACTTTTAATAAATTTAATAAAAAATTAGTTTTACCAGTTCCAGAAGGCGCAACAACACACATTCTAAAAGGTATTTTTATATTGTGAATATGTTCGTTAGGGTTTTCAACTTTATCTAAATATTTTTTTGGAATAATTTCATAAAAATTTAGGATTTCAGAAGGGTTGTTATTTTTTCTTCTACTCATTATTTATAAATTTTTATATAAATATATAATTAAATATAAATATATATAACTAAATATATAAATGGCGCTTTACCCTCCACCGAATGAATTCTTACCTATATTTGACCCGTCTGTGTTTGACGTTCCTATTAATAATCAAGTCATAGATGAGGCTTATTTAGCAAAAAATTATTTAAAATTTCCATTAGCACAAGGAACAGAAAATTTTGGTGAAATTAATGTAGCAGGTGTTTCTGATTTTAATTCAGTTATTAGAGCAAATGCAGACTTAGAAGTTTTAAATAATATAACATTAGATGGTGCAACTATTGGAGACGTTAATAATACTACAATAGGACAACAGACTGATGGTTCTTTATTATTATCTAATAATGCACCAACAAATCCACAGATAAATCTAGCAATTGGAACAGATAATAATATTATAGAAATAACTCCTACAAATATTAATATGAATGTAGATACTACAATAAGTAATCAATTATATTTTGTAGATGGTAATGAACTGTCTTTAATGAATCTAACTGGAAGTGTTTTGACTATAAATAATGATTCTAATATTCCTACTACAAATTTACAATTAAATAATACGGATATTTTAAGTTTAACTTCCACTTTAAGTTCTTTTTCTAATAGCGTTGAAATAGGTGGATTTTCTAAAACAGATAATATTTTAACAGCAGGAGCAAGTGCAAATAATGGACCTTATACATTAAGTAATGTAGGTTTATCTATAACTAGAAATATGACAGGAGCACAAAATGAACTAGATTTAGTTAGTATTAATACACAAGCCGGAGCAATTACAGCATTAAATATATATGTTGCAAATGGTCCTATAAATGGAGCAGGACAAGGCGGAGCATATACTCAACCTATTATTAGTATTCCTATCAGTACTTCAAACCCTATTAGTATTCAAAGTAATTTAACTATAAATCCAGTTCAAACATATCCAAATACAACTAATACACAATATTTATCTACTATTGGTTATGTAAATCAGGCACTAGCTAGTATTGGAGCTTCATATTTTGTTGGTCAGATTATAACAACAGTTTCACAGACAGCACCAGCCGGAAATTGGTTATTATGTCAAGGTCAAAGTTTAAACGCGGTCAGTAATCCACAATATCAAGCTTTATATAATGCTATTGGAACTTCTTGGGGTGGAACAGGGAATACAGCTTTTTATGTTCCTAATTTTACTGGTCTAGCTTTAGTTGGAGCACAAACTTCAACAGGTTTTCCTAAAAATAGTTTAGGAACAAACACAGGAGGACAAGCTAGTGTTAATATAAATGCAACACCACCACATACACATGATAATAGTATTTCTAATTTTACTTATTATACTGGGTACTATGACTTTATGACAACTTCATCAGGAAGTGTAAGGACGGTTATTCAAAATGCGACCGGAACACCAACTACAAGTAATACAGGTAATAATATTTCTGCTACTTCTATTAATGTTCCTACTATTACACCAAACGCAGTTGTGTATTATTATATTTATTTTTAATTCTGTAATTATATAAAAATTTGTTAATTTAAATATTTATATAAAATATGGCGTTTGATTCAAACTTTACATGTGTGGCATTAACAGAAAAATATGGTCTTCCTAATACTTTTAACCCTACTTATTCTAATACTAAAACTTCTAAAGCCGGATTATATCAATATGTAAATGCATTTGGAAATAATGATGCTACATTTCAAAATTGTAGTAATGACATTAATGGTAATTCTGGTACTGGTGGTTTTCGTTTTCAATCTGTAGATAGTCAGCATGATGATTATAAATTAATGGAATTATTACGTGATAAAGTTATTGTAAATACTAAATTAACAAATGAAAGTGGAAATACTACTTTGGATTTAACTAATAATAATTTAAATATAATAGCAGGAACAGGAACAACATTATTAAATGGTTCTAGAGTTAGGAGTTTAGATACGGCACAAACTTATCAAACTTATACAGATATTACACCAGCCCAGATTGTTTTAACTAATCAGAATAATGATTCTTTAACAAATATACAACCACAAGAAATATTTATGTCAGGATATACGGCACCACAAACATCAAGATTAAATAAAACAAGTTTAACATTAGGTAGTACAGATTCACAAAATGCATTAAATTTTTATAGTGTTTTATTAACTGATACAAGTGAAAGTAATACATCTACAACAAAAATACAACCACAAGAAATATTTATGTCAGGATATACAGCACCACAAACAGCAAGATTAAATAAAACAAGTTTAACATTAGGTAGTACAGATTCACAAAATGCATTAAATTTTTATAGTGTTTTATTAACTGATACAAGTGAAAGTAATACATCTACAACAAGAATACAAAATATAAATGGATTCCTTCAATATAAATCATTTAGTGCAATAGGAAAAATAAATTCTAATATTAATTTTTTTAATGTAAATAATTCACCAAGAATAGTTATTGATGATAATACTTCAACTAATACTATTACTAAAAATACTATTACATTAAATGATACTGTTCATAATTCACAATTAACTACAACAGATTTATTATTTAATGGTGTTAGTTTTTCAAGAAATTTAATAATTAATTCAACAAAATCTATTAATCAATATATTAGCGCGGTTATTTATGCAGATGGAAGACCACCAACAGCACCAACATCAACAATAACACAAACATATGCTTTTACTCCAGCTTGGTATTTTAAAAATACTACTGCAGGTTATAAAATTAATTGGTATATTGGTCCAGATGTAAATATGACAGTAGCACAAGTTTTAGGTTTTTATATGAACATTTTTAATGCTTCTACAACGTCTAATGACAATACACCATTTTTAACTATATACACACAACCACAAGCAGGAGATTCAACATTTTATCATAGTAAAAGAACATATGTTTTTAATTTATCTATAACACCTACAACAAATACTAGATATAATATGTTTATGAATGTTTCGGGAAATTGTCCAACTCCTTCAGTTTATGGTTCTACATTAATTAATATGGAATTAACACCAGTAGGCGGTGGAAGTGTTGGACCATTTGCTTCAACAGAATTAATATTAGCTTTTGCAATTGGAACAAATAGCGTCTCAGCAGTTAATAGTGTAGAATTTGCAATAAATAAATTTGGTATTATGACACCAACAGGAACAACAGATATTAATTTTATACCTTCAACATAAATAAAAATTCATTATTATATTACTATATACAATAATGAGTAATTCTTCTAATAATTGGAATACACAGATTGAAATTCTTCTAAATAATATTAGAGAAAATTGTAATGAATTAGAAAAATTTCATAAATCAAAATATTTTCAAGTAAAAAATATTGTTATTTATTTTAAATTACCTATAATAATTCTTTCTTCATTAAATGCTATAGCAAGTGTAAGCTTACAACCTTATATGGACCAAAAATATATTTCAGCATTAAATTGTGGGCTTTCTTTTATAATTGGAATTTTAACTAGTATTTCTTTATATTTGAAAATTGAAGACATTTTAGAAAATGAATTATTTGCGTCAAAAGAATATTCAAAATTATCAATTGAAATTTATAAAATGTTAAATTTAAAAATTGACGATAGAGGAATAGACGGAGACCAATTTCTAAATAATATTTATAATGATTATGTAAAACTATATGACAGAACTAATTTAAATGAAAATGAATTAGTAGATAATTTAAAACAAAATATGAAAACTTATATAGATGACAATTACAATAAATCATTTAAATATTTAGAAGAAAAAATATAATTATTTATTATAACATGGAAAAAAGCCACGCTAAAATTTTAAATAAGTTAAATGAAATTCAGCATGACATTATTAAACATCATATTAAACATGGACCACATGGGGAAGGTTTTGGTGATGATTTTGTAAATGCTTTTAAAAATTTAGGACATACTATTAAAAGTGGATTTGAAGATAAAATAGAAAAACCAATAGTAAATACATACCATAAAATAGAACCTGTTTTACAAAAAGGAGTAGAAAGTGTAGGGAGTTATATGACTAAGAAAAAAGGAGGTTTAGCTTCAGATTTACTTCATAATGGTGTTCCTGCTTTAACCAGTGCATTAGGAGGCGCAGCGGGGACATTATTAGCGCCTGAATTAGGACCATTGGGAGGAATTGCGGGTTCTACACTTGGAGGGTTTGCGGGTAGAGAAATAGCGGATAAAGTAGGAAACAAAACTGGAACAGGATTAAGAAAAAAAAGAAAACATAGAAAATATTACCCTGAATCTGATTCAGATATTGAAGTTGATAAAAAAAGAGAATCAGCTTTAGAACAATTATTAAAAGCGCATAATAAAAAAGAAGAAAAAGAATTAATGAAAGGTAATTTAGAATTAATAAGACATTTACATGAAGAAATGAAAGACATAAGAGGTGGAAGACCTTTAAGACATGTAGGAAGTGGAATGTCTGGTTGTGGTGAAATTCATCATGGGGCAATTATGAGAACAAGAGGAACTGGATTTAAAAAAGGTTCTAAAGAAGCTAAAGAACATATGGCACGTATTAGGGCTATGAGAAAAAAATAATTAAAAAATTAAAATTATTTTGTAGTGTATATAATATATTTAAATATTTGATTATATTATAAAATATAAATGTCAGAAGTTTTTAATTTATATAAACTAAAAGAACTTAGTCCAAATGATTCTAAAGCTTATATAACTAAATTTTTTGTTCCCCTAAGTAATGGAACACATGCTATGTTAATTAATGGCGTATATATAATTAAGGAAGAGCAAGAAGTAAAAAGAACATATTTCAATAGAATGTCAAAAGAATTACAAAATTATTATTTTAAAGAATTTTCTGAAATTAAAACAGTTTGCTATGAACCAAATAAAGAAACATTTTTTGAAGACTTTATTAATTTATGTCCTCAAATGAAATATAGTTTTAATGAAAATTATATTACAAAAGAAAAAACAGAAATTAAAATGAATTATATTTTAAAATTTATGAAAGAAATATTATGCTAAGAAAAACAAGACTCATATGAATTTTTATTAAAATGGCTTTCAAATATGATTAAAGGAAATAAAAATAATAGTTGTCTTTATATGAAAGGTGTTCAAGGAGTTGGAAAAAGTAGTTTATATTATTTTTTATCAAATCATGTTTTAGGAAAAAATTTATGTTTAGAAACAGGTTCAGACCCTATTAGAACTAAATTTAATGAAATTCTTGGAGGAAAATTATTAGTTAATATTGAGGAATTAGAAAACTTTTCTAGAAATGAATGGGAAAGTATAAGTTCAACTTTAAAAAGAATGATTACAAGTAATAATATAACTTTACAGAATAAATGTACGAAAGCTTATGAAACTACAAATATTAATAATTATATTTTATGTTCAAATAATGACGCTATTAAAGACGACGATGGAAGAAGGTATTTTATTTTAGACATTTCCACAAAGAAAATAAATAATAGAGATTATTATGATTCTTTATATAAATGTTTTAATGACGAAGTTGGTGAAGCTTTTTACCATTATTTATATAGACTTGATACTAATAATTTCAATCCTCAGTCTTTTCCTTTAACAGATAATAAATTAGATAGTCTTTCTAAACGTCTTGACAATGTTTATAAATTCATTAAAGAAGAATACATATTAAACTATATGAAAATTGAAACACCTATATCAGAACTTTATAATGAATATAAATTATATTGTAGTAGTAATAATATTAAGAATACAAATAAAGAAGACTTTCATAGAAAATTATCTGAAGTTGGTTTTAATAGGTGTAAATTCAATAGTAAATTATATTATAAAATTCCATTTGAAGAATTAGTAAAAACCGCAAAAAATAAAAATTGGATTCATGAACTAGACGAATTTCAAGAAAACTTAAAAGAAAGAAAACAATGTTTAAAAGTTGGTAAAGGGAAACATGTATTAGACTTATCTGAAAGTGAAGACGAAACAGAAATAGAGACACAACCATATAATAGTGATTATAATACTGAAGTTTCATTTGATGACTAAACAAAAGTATTACATTTACCAAATTACAGATAAAAATAATGAAGAAATATTTTATATAGGTTCTACAAATAATTTTAGTTCTAGAAAAAGTAGGCATAAAAAAAATGTAAAAAATAAAGTAGGAAAATTATATTGGTTAAAATTATATGTTTATATTCGTTCTAATGGTGGATGGGAAAATTTTGAAATGAAAATAATTGAAGAACATTCCTTTGAAAATAATAAACTAATAAGAGAAATTGAAAAGAAAATTATTGATGAAAAAAAACCTTATTTAAATACAAAAATATAAGTATATATATAAAATAATGAATAGCGTTTTAAAAGAACAAATTGAAAATTTTATAGAATTAAAAGTTATTCAAAATTCAGATGAATTATATAAGCAAGAAGTTGAATGGGCAGTATTTGAAGGACCAAAAGAAATTAATGATTTTGAAAAAGAAATGTTAAAAGATTCTAAAAATCCAGCGCAATTATTAGAAGAAGAATCTAATTATATTGAACCCGAATTATCTGAAGAACAAAAAGAAAAAAATAAAAGAGAAGAATATATTCAACGTGTTAAGGTTATAGCTTTACATATGGCACAAAAACCAATTTTATCTAATCCAAGTTTAATGAAATTAAAAGACAAAGAACAAATTATAAAAAATATGCAGGCAGTTATAGATAATATGACTGAAGAAGACATTTTTACACGTTTTAATGAAATTGTTAGAGAAGAATTATTTGATACTAATTTTAATTATGAAAAAATGCCTCTTAAACCACAATAAACTTATTTATATAAATAATAATATATATAATAATATATTATTATTATGAGCGGGCAACCTTATAAGAATGAGAAAGACATTGTTGAAAAACGCAATGAATATTTAGAATCATTAGAATTACAAACACAAATTAATGAAATGAATTTAGAAGCTAATAGAGTTTATAAAGCTACTGGCGCTTTACCCCCAGTTTCATTAATGCAAGACACAAGAACAGTTGAACAAAAATTATTAGATTTTGAAGGAATGAAAATAAGTATAATAAAAGAAATAGCAGTAATTTCTTCACCTGAATTTGGTCAGTTAGTAGTTCAAGGAATTCAAAATAATCCATTAAATATTGATAACGGTTTATTAATTTTTACAGCACAAAGAATAAAAGAAATTGTTAAAAATTTACAAAATATTTATTCTATTGGAATTAAAGGAGACAAAAATGACGTAGAACAATTTATTACTTTTATTGTAAAAATGTATTCTGATACTAAAAGCTTTACAAGAAGCACAAAAGATTTTTTAAATTCTCAAAGTGTTTCAGCATTAGATAATAATGTTGCAGGAACAAGAATGGGAGATTATGGACCTATAAGAAATGCATTAATACAAGTTGAAGGAACATTATCAAAAAATAATGACATTTTAAGACAAAGAACACAACAATTACTTCCAAGAGTTTTACAAATATATCCAGATGAAGAAATGCGTAATATTTTAGATAATGTTTTAGAATTAATTATTGTTAATCATGACATATGTACAACATTAGAAGAATTAATACCAACTAATTATTTTGTTAGTTTTTTACTTGAAAAAGGTTCTGTTTTAACATTACCATTATTAAATCCAAATTATGACGATTTTACAACATTTTCAAGGGAATTTTTAAATTATCTTTCTGAAAGTATGCCTAATTATAATTCATTACTTGCATTTAATGAAAGAATGAATAATATTGTAAAAGAATTTACTACTATTATTGATAGTTTTATTGATTTTGTTATGAATTATAATCAACCAATACCTCTTAGAAATAATGATGTTTATATAAGTAAAAGGGAAACATTAAAAACAAGTGGATTGAAATTAGTTGAAGTTTTACAAAGATTAACTAGTTTAATTAATCCTTCAGAAATGTCATTAAATGATTTGCAAATTTTAGCAGGAGAACATAGAGCATATTATAATGAATATTTAGAATATTTACCAGAAGAATTTGAATTACCACCAGATGGAGGACCAAATGGAAATAATAATACTAATTTTAGTTCTAGTTCTAGTTCTAGTTCTAGTTCTAGTGGTGATTCTGGTCCTCCACATTATAGAGGTCCAGCTTCAACAATAGAAAGTAGTAATATAAGTTCTTTATCAAGTAATTCAGGACCATGGTATAGGGGACCACAATCTAGTGATTCTAGTGTTTATAGTCAGCCAGTTTCATTTTATACCAATACTAGTTATAGTCAGCCAAATTCTAGCGTTTATACTAGTGAATATAGTCAGCCAAATTCTAGTGTTTATTCTAATCAATCTTTTCCAGAAATAGGTGAATTTTATCCAGAAGAATTATCGGCATCAGCTAAAAAAGTTTTAAAAACAATTATTAACGCAAAACATGATTTAGAAACAAGAAATTTTAAACAAGATAAATATAATGAATATAAACAACGATTACAAGAAAATATAGATAGATTAAATAATACTTATGGAACTAATTATACATATGCTACAATACCAGATAATATTGAAGGTTCGGGATTAAGAAGAAGAGGACGTCCAAAAGGTTCAGGAATTGCTATTAAAAAACCTCCTAAAGCTTATAAACAAACTGTAAAAGAAAATATGGACTTAACAAGAGGTATTGAACCTTCTTCAAAATTTATTCAATTTGGAAAATATTTAATAAATAACCATAAATTAAATAATGATAATATTTTTACTTTAAAACATAAATCTGGAAATGTTGTTATGGATTTTCCTACTATTCGTATTTCTCCAAATTTATCAAATGTTTTTAAATCAATTGTTGGTGGAGCTTTACCACATATAAATGAAATAAATAAATTATCTGAACCTGAAAAAATGTATTTACATAAAGTTTGTTTGAAAAGTAATATTATAGATAAACTAAATATTCCAACACCAAATAAAGATTATATAGAAAAAGAATTACATAAATTTGAAGTCATGAAAGGTGAAATTATGAGTGGTAATGACAATAAAGATTTAATAAAAAATTTTAAAATTTTAATTATGAAATTATCAAGAAATAATATTTTACCAAAAAAAGAAGTTTCTGAAATTTTAGAAGAATTAGTAGAATTAGGATATTAATAAATTAAAATCAAAGATATTAATAAATTAAAATCAAAGATATTAAATATTAAAAGAAATAAATATAATTATAGTTATATAAATGTCGTATAACTATAATCCAAAAGTTTTACATCCAAATACTATTTTTCCACAAATGACGAGTGGAGGATTCCAAACCCCATTCTTTTTTGGTGGTTCTCAAGTTCCTGTAGATTTAAATTTAATTTCTCCAAGTCATCCATTTATAAATATTGACTCACATAAAAAATTAGTTGGTTATGGTTTTCTTCATAAAAAACAACATAAAAGAGTAAATTTAAATATACATAGATAAATGCCCAAAATTCTTGACCAAGATTTATATGATTTAATTAAAAAACATGCTGACGAAATATATGAAAAACCTTCGGCATATAAAAGTGGTTATATTGTAAAAATGTATAAAAAATTAGGAGGAGAATACGAGGATGATAATAAACCTAAGAACCTTCGACGTTGGTATAAAGAGCATTGGACAGACGTAGGAAATAAAGAATATCCAGTTTATAGACCATTAAAGAGAATTTCAAGTAAGACCCCTTTAACATTAAATGAAATTGAACCTGAAAATTTAAAAGAACAAATAAAATTAAAACAAAAAATTAAGGGAAATAAAAATTTACCTCCTTTTATTGAAAAAAAAACTTAAATATAAACATATTTATATATTTATATAAAAATGTTTGTAGTTGTATTCAATCAAAAAAACATAGTTCCTGATGGACAAAATAATAAATTAGTTTTTAAATTTCCTAACTCTGTACATTTGACAGATAAATATATAGCCGTTTCAAACATTACCATGTTTTATTCTTGGTTTAATATTACTCAAGTTTATATGAATAATAATTTTACTTATACATGGACAGTAGGAACAACACCAACGACATATACAATTAATATACCAGATGGACTTTATGAAATAGCACAAATAAATGCATTAATTCAATTTACATGTATAGCAAATGGAACATATTGGATTGATGCAAATGGAAATTATGCCTATCCTTTTGAATTAATTTTAAATAGTTCTCGTTATGCAGTCCAATTGAATACTTATTTAATTCCTACTACTTTACCTACTGGAGCTACAACACCTTCTAATTTTGTAGGATTACCTACACAAAGTTTTAATAGTCAAGTTTCATTTCCTGCAAATTTTAATATTATTGTTGGTTATTCAGAAAATTTTATAAGTGATAATAATGTTAATAATGCTTATGTTCCTCCAACTGTTGCAAATGCTAATAACAATTATGTTTCTAAAAATACTTATGGAACTGCTAATGGAACACTTTCTTATTTAAGTAATATGTCTCCAGAAGTTCAACCAAATAATAATGTTTTATTTTCATTAAGTAATATAAATAATCCATATACACAACCTTCTTCAATTATTTATTCTTTAACACCAAATGTAAATATTGGAGAAATTATAAATGTTCAACCTGCAAATTTTATGTGGAATAAATTAATTGACGGAACTTATACAGAACTTAGATTAACTTTATTAGGAACAGATTTAAATCCACTTGTTATAAACGACCCTAATATGACAATTTTATGTGTTATTAAAGATAAAGATGAACATCAGTAAAACTGAATTCAAAGACATCAATAAAATATATAAAGGAATAATTGAATAATTTATATATATAATGAATAATTTAGAAAATGAACAATATATTAAACAATTGTATGAAGAATTTAATACAGTCAGAAATGGTTTAATGACTGAATTGAAAAATGATTTAGAATGTACCAAAGAAAAAGTAATTAATCAAAAAATTCAATGTATAGATAATTTAATGAAAAATTTAATCAAATTTAGAAATATAAATATAAAAGAGAATCTGAAAGGGAATTTATAATTCTATCAATTTATAAAATAAAATGTTTAAAAGGGAATTTATAGATAATATTATATTATAATGGTTTTCAATATGACTAGATTACACATGATTCCAAATAGAAGCCATAAAGTGAAAGGTAGAGGTGTAGGTTCAGTAGTAATTAGAGATGGTGGTCCAGGTGGTGCATCATCTTATATGAATTTAGAAGATTATACACATACAACTGGTATTAATCCTTTTACACGTTCAAATCCATTACTAGTTCCAAATAAAAAAACATTTGGAACATTTGGCTCTGGATTAAAAGACAAATTAGAAAAATTAAGTTCTTTACCTTCAAAAAAGAAAAATATTGTTATGAGTTTTTAATTTTAGGAATTTTTATTAAATTTAAATAGTTATTGTATATACCTATTTAAAATTTTATGTTTATTTTATACTTATATAACATGTGTGATAAACTAGTTTTTGATTTAGCCCAAGAAGTAGAAGGCTCACCTTCTGTATTTATTAGAAAAGACTGGATAAACTGTTTAGATAATCAAAATCAAAATTATAATAACAATCAAAGTATTATAGATACTTCACAAATTTGTAATAGTAATAAATATATGAGTTATAGAGAAGCTTATTTAAGTATTCCATTTACTATTACTTTAGGAAATACTGGTGTTCTAGTGGGCGGGGGAAACACTCCAGGGGCTTATTGGACTCCAAATACTGCATTATATTCTACTGATTATTGTTTAGGTTTAAAAAATTGGTTTGGTCAAATTATTCATTCATTTACTTTAGATTATAATGGAACTACAATTATTCAACAAACTCCATATATTAATATGTGGAATTCATTTAAATTAAATACTAGTTTATCATTAGACGATATTGATACTCAAGGTGCAACAATCGGATTTTATCCAGATGACCCATTAACATGGACTTATGCCCCTTTTAACTGTTTTAATTTAAATGGTAATGGAACATGTAATAATACAAATGCTATGATGACACCTAATTTAAATTCACAATTTAATGTTTTTAAAAGTGGTTATGGTAATGATGGTTTTTTAAATAGACAAAGATTAATTAATTTTGACCCTGCTGGAAATGTTTCTGGAACTTCAAATGTTCTTACACCTGCAAATAGTACAACTTTTGGAAATTTAATTTATAATGGTGCAAATTCATTAAATTTATTATGGAAGTCATACATTTATAATAAAGCTGACCAAACTGGTGCAACAACTGCAACCGCTGGAATTTTTCAGATTGCTGTTGTAGCTACAGTTTATTTAAAACATATTCATGACTTTTTTAATATGACTCCATTATTAAAAGGTGTTTTTATGAAAATGACTATGAATTTAAATAATACTTCTTCTACTATTGCTTTTAATTCTCAAAATGGGAATGCAAACACTAATTATGCACCAGTTTCACAATATTGTACTGCTGTTCAAAATCCTTTAGGGGGTGTAAATCCTTTAATGGTTTCAAGTAGTAATATATCTAAAGTAGGAACATCAAGTCAATATCAACAGATTAATGGTGGATATAATCTATTTATCCAAGGAACGAATTCTAATGTTAATGCATGGCTAACACAAACATATATATTTAATATTTCAGTAGGTTCTGTTTGTTTAGACCAAACATTAAAACAAAATCCAAATTATAGAGATGGACCATTATCTAAAAGTATTTATTTATATATTCCTGCTTATACTTTTAACCCACCATTTGAACAGGCATATTTATCAAGTCCAGTTAAAACAATTAAATATTCTGATTTATATCAATATCAAGTTATTAATGTTAGTTCAGGACAAAATTTTAATAATTTACTTACTAATGGTATAGCAAATGTTAAATCTGTTCTTGTTCTTCCTTTTTATTGTGCTTCTACTGCTGGTTCAACAACTGGTGGGGCTACGACATTACAAGTTTCAAATTCTAATAATACTGGATTCCTTACTGGAACACCTGTGTGGCAGAGTCC
>Ga0209188_1002536_pt1 | contig 13377 bp, 11 predicted proteins | sample C_130625_EF_Meta_FD_187307 | JGI IMG/M metagenome (GOLD analysis project Ga0209188, IMG submission 187307) | Freshwater microbial communities from Lake Croche, Canada to study carbon cycling - C_130625_EF_MetaG (SPAdes) (version 2) | ecosystem: Environmental > Aquatic > Freshwater > Lake...
TCAATCCGGTGATCGAGAATGCCCGAGATTTCCCTAACGCGATCGTGCTGGTCAAGCGCCACGACAGCATCTGGCTTGATGTCACGGCAGCGGCATTTCTCGATGAAGTGCAGTCGGTTGCCAAAGGACTGATCGCCAAGGGCATCGAGCCAGGTCAGCGAATTGGCCTGATGTCGCGAACTCGGTACGAATGGACCCTCGCCGATTACGCCATCTGGTACGCCGGTGCGGTGACGGTTCCGATTTATGAAACGTCGTCGGCCGAACAGTTGCAGTGGATTCTTTCTGACTCTGATGCTGTGGCGATATTCAACGAAAGCCCGCGACACCGCGAGCTTCTTGCCGAGATCAGCGACACGTTGCCCGAGGTACGCCATACCTGGACGATCGATGAGGGGGCGATTCGCGACCTGATGGCTGCGGGTCGCTCGGTGACCGACGACGTTCTCGAACGCCGCCGCGAGACTGTGACACCTGAGTCGTTGGCCACCATCATCTACACCTCTGGAACTACTGGCCGCCCCAAAGGCTGTGTTCTCACGCACTCAAACTTCATGTTCGAATGCGACAACATCGTTGCTGCACTACCTGAGTTGTTCATGGTGGGCGATTCATCAACTCTGCTGTTCTTGCCCCTGGCCCACGTTTTTGGTCGAGCGATTCAAATTGGCTGCGTGCGGTCGCGCACCAAGCTGGCCTTCGCACCCGATGTATCGAACCTGCTGGCCGACTTTGCCACCGTCAAACCCACTTTCGTACTCTCGGTGCCTCGGGTGTTCGAGAAGATTTTCAATGGCGCCAGCCAAAAGGCTCAGGCCGAAGGTAAGGGCGCGATCTTCGAGCGAGCTGCGCACGTGGCGCAGGCCTATAGCCAGGCACTGTCATCTGGCGGAGCATCGTTGCCTTTGAAACTGCAGCACGCGGTGTTCGACCGGCTGGTGTACCGCAAATTGCGGGCCGCGATGGGTGGCAACGTTGCCTGGGCCGTGAGTGGTGGCGCACCTCTTGGTGAGCGGCTCGGCCACTTCTTCCGCGGTGTCGGAATCACAATTCTGGAAGGTTACGGGCTCACCGAAACCTCAGCCGCCGCAACTCTCAATCGACCGACTGACATTCGGGTTGGAACGGTGGGGCGTCCCATTCCCGGCTCAACAATTTGCATTGCCGAAGACGGCGAGGTGCTCATCAAGGGGCCGTTTGTCTTCGCGAGTTATTGGAAGAACGAAACTGCTACACGCGAGGCAATCGATGTCGACGGTTGGTTCCACAGCGGCGACATTGGCGTGCTCGACGACGCCGGGTTTCTGCGCATTACCGGCAGAAAGAAAGAGATCATCGTCACCGCAAGTGGCAAGAACGTGGCTCCGGCTGCACTCGAAGATCGCTTGCGGGCTAACTGGTTAGTCAGCCAGTGCATTGTGGTTGGCGATAACCAACCATTCATTGGGGCGCTGATTACCCTTGACCCTGAATCGTTGCCAGCGTGGCTCGAACAACATGGCCGCGATGCCGGCGCAGCACTGGCCGATCTCAGCCAAGATCGCGAACTCATCGCAGACATACAGGTAGCGGTCGATGACGCCAACCGATCGGTGTCGCATGCCGAGGCAATCAAAAAATTTGCAATTTTGCCAGTCGACTGGACTGAAGACAACGGCCTGCTCACCCCGTCGCTCAAACTCAAGCGGGCCGAAGTGCTCAAACAATTCGATTCAGCGGTCAGCGATCTGTACGCCTGACTCAGTCATCCACAGGGCCTAAACGAAGGCTCGTCGATTCGACATACCGTGATGCGCGGGAAACCACCCGTTCAATTCACGAAAAGCACTTCATTTCACGGGGGAAGCGTGCGACGTCGAATCATTCTCATTGTTGTGTCTTTGGCACTTGCGGCCAGCGGCACAGCGCTGATGTTTTCCATGGCCGGCCGCGGTGATGCCGCCGAAACCAAACTCACCTACAGAAGCGTTCTCGTTGCGAGCGAACGTATCGAGCCTGGCACCACTGCTCGGGCAGCGCAGGCAAACACCCACCTTGCAGATGTTCCTGTGGCAGCAATCGTTCCTGGAGCCTTGACCTCGTTAGACGCAGTCGGCCCACTGCGTGCCGTGGGACCCATTTTTCCGGGCGAGCAAGTGTTAGCAGCCCACTTTGGTGAGGTGTCTACTAGCCCGCTTCGCCCACCGCGCGGAACTCTGGGGCTATCGGTGCAATTGGGCGACCCGCAGCGAGTCGCAGGTTTTGTCACCCCGGGCTCACAAGTTGCAGTTTTTGCCACCACAGACGTCGGCACGAAGTCTGCGAACACGCGTCTGTTGCTCAGTTCAGTTCAGGTGCTTGGCGTGGGCAGTAGCACAGTGACAACACGCACCACGAAGTCGAACGGCTCACCGGCATCGGGTGAAACCACCACCGAACAGATACCGTCGGCGATTCTCACCCTTGCGCTGACTGTGCGCGACGCAGAAAGAGTGGTGTTTGCCGCATCACAGGGCCAGTTGTATCTCGGCTTGCTCGCAGGTGCGTTGCGCAACGAACCCGACCCTGGCATCAACCCGCAAAACCTTTACCAGAGCACACCATGAGCAACAATCGAACCGTTCTGTTCGAACCCAATTCTGCGATTGTGGCCGCTCTGAAGGCAGCTTGTCCGAGCGACACTGAACTTGTCACCGACTGGCCGCAAGAGACTGTTGATCAAGGCATCACCCTGATTGTGGGGCCGACAATCGACCTACCTTCGATCCTGCGCTTTGCCAACGAGTTTGTTTCGCGCGATCGGGGGTGCTCGATCATCGTGGTGCGCTCGAGAGTTGACACAGGCTTGCTCACCGCGGCGATTCGGGCCGGAATCAGCGACGTCGTGGTCGACAACGATCTTGTCGAGCTTGGCCGTGCCATTGCACGTACCCGCCGACGAAATGCACACACCGCTACCGCTATTAATCGAGCGCATGTCACCACCGTGTGCGCGGCCAAGGGCGGGGTTGGCAAAACAACCGTGGCCGCCAGCACGGCACTTGTCTTAGCTGCCCGAGGGCATCGCACTGCGTTGATCGACCTCGACCTCGAATTTGGCGATGTCACTACGACGCTCAACATCAATCCCGTGGGCACGATTGCCGACATCGATCAGGCTTTGAGCGCTGATCACGTTGATACCGAGACGGTCATGGCCTTGCTCACTTCGCATCCATCCGGACTTCATGTGTTGGCAGCGCCACTTGAACCGAGCGCCGCCTTGGGCTTAACGGCTGACATCGTCGGTCACGTCATCGATGCCCTCACCCGCGAGTTCGACCACGTGGTGATCGATACCCCTCCGTCGTTGAATGAACAGGTGCTCGCCGCAATCGACCGCAGCCAAACGGTGGCAATGCTCACGACCCTTGATGTGCCTGCCCTGCGAAACACCTGCACAGCACTCAGCACGTTGCACAGCATCGGCGTTTCCGAACAGCGGCTGCACCTGATCGTCAATCGAGCCGATGCAGAAACTGGCGTGGCCCTCAATGAAGCTACTCACGTGTTGAACCTGCCGGTCACCATCGCCATACCGTCGTCGCGCGATGTGCCAGCTTCGGTGAACGCGGGCACTTTCTTGGCACACAGTTCGCCAAACCATCCGGTCTGCGTTGCCGTTGGTGCCTTTGCCGATGTCGTTGCCGGCTCAATGACACCTGAGATTGCGCCAGACACCGCGCCCGTGCGTCGACTCGTAAAGGTTCGCAGCACGCGCCGTTGGAATCCCCTGATGGCAATGCGAGGAAGCAGATGAATCTTGCAGAGCGAATCGCGGCGGTATCAAATAATTCCGACAGCACACCCCTGCGAACGGCACGAGACGACGTTCGGCACGCGGCACAAATCCGCTTACGCGACGGCATTTCACTGGTCGAAGAAGGCCAGAAGCGTGCCGATCATGTACGAGCAGTCGTCTCCGATGTCATCAACGGCGATGGAATCACCCTGACCTCGACCGAACGGGCCCAGTTGGTGCAAGACGTCGCCGACGACCTCGTGGGCCTTGGCCCGCTTGAGCCGTTTCTTAGAGACAGCTCGGTGACCGAGATCATGGTCAATGGCCCTCGGCGAATCTACGTCGAACGGGCCGGATTGATCGAGCCCACCGCTGCCTCATTCGACAGTGATGCCGCTCTCAGACGCACGATTGACCGAATGGTGACCCGAGTCGGCCGACGAATTGATGAGGCGTCGCCCATGGTCGATGCTCGGCTACCCGACGGAAGCCGAATCAACGTGGTGTTGCCACCGCTGGCCCTTGATGGCCCTAGCGTCACAATCAGAAAGTTCAGCGCAAGCGCGCTGACCATGCCCGATTTGATTGCCATGGGCACTCTTTCGCAGCAGGCAGCACAATTCCTGGGCGCTGCAGTGCGTGGCCGGCTCAATATTTTGGTGAGCGGAGCAACCGGCTGCGGGAAGAGCACAACCCTCGGTGCCTTGTCGGCCTACATTGGCGCAGGCGAGCGAATCGTCACGATCGAAGACACCGCCGAACTTCGTCTCGAGCAACAGCACGTGGTGCGACTTGAGAGCCGACCACCCAATATCGAACAGCGGGGCGAGATCACAATTCGGGCACTGGTGCGCAACGCCCTGCGCATGCGCCCCGATCGCATCGTGCTTGGCGAAGTTCGCGACGATGCCGCGATTGACATGCTCGCCGCAATGAGTACTGGCCACGACGGTTCGCTGTGCACGGTTCACGCCAACGGCCCTCGAGATGCTCTCGCACGAATCGAAACGATGGTGCTCATGGGCGGTGTCGAACTGCCGCTGCGCGCAGTTCGTGAGCAGCTGGTAGGCGCACTTAACTTGATCGTGCATCAGCACAGATTGCGCTCAGGTAAACGCGCGATCGTGAGCATCACTGAAATCACCGGCATCGAAGGCGATGTCATCACCATGCAAGAACTGTTCGCTATCGCGCCGAACGGTGAGCTGCTTGCCACCGGCATTCGCCCGCAGTGCCTCGGACAATTGCTTGACTCCGACAGCGGTGAACCCACATTGGCCGCCATTTTTACCGGCGCGGCCCAGAGGTGGAGCAAATGAGTATTCTCGCCGTCGGATTCTTGTTCTGTGGCCTGAGTGGCATTGTGCTCGCACTACGTTTGCCAACCACTACGTCAGCGTTGCGCAATCGAATTGCGCCAGTCATGCCAAGGCCAACGGCTCCTCGGGCAATTGCAACCCTGCCTCGTAATCAGTTTCGTGCCGTCCGGCACAACTTCGTGGCTCGCCGTCGGTGCCGAACATTTCGCAATGAACTTCCTCAGGCCCTTTCACTCTTGGCCAACGCCGTTAGCGCAGGTCATTCCTTGCCGACCGCATTACGAATGACCGCTGAGCATTCTCCCGGCGTCGTCGGAGTCGAGTGGCGAAGGGCAATCGACGATGCTGATGTCGGAATCGACTTGTTCGATGCACTCGACCAAACGGCTGCGCGTATGCGCAGTGATGAAATGAGATGGGTGGTCATCGTCTTGCGAATAAACCGCGAAATTGGCGGCGAGGTAACAACGGTGATTCGCCCAGTACGCGATGCAATGCGCGAGCGGGCGGCGCTGCGGCAAAAGGCTCGTGCGCTCACCGCCGAGGGGCGCTTATCGGCCGTTGTTCTTGGGGTGCTGCCCTTCGCCTTCGGTGGGTTTCTCGTGCTCACCCGCCCTGACTATCTGGCTCCACTAGTGCGGCAACCATTGGGCATCACCATGACCGTGATCGCCGCAACGTTGCTCGTGGCCGGCCTCTGGTGGATGCGCCTGCTGATCGGCACCGAGTACCGATGAGCGAACTGCCAAATATCTTCATCGTGGTAGTCGCAGCAGCGCTAATCACTGCGGGTCTGTTGATTCTCTTCTCATCGCTTTCCCCCCGGGTCAGACCCAATTCACTTCGCAGTCGGGTGCTACCGCCTTCGGCCGATCACCGCACAGACATCCCAAAACGAGCCGTGCTCAAATTTATGCGTTGGCCCGACCGACGTGCGCCTGGCCGACGCGAGAGTGCCCGCCAGGCCTTTCCTGATCTACTCGATCTGCTGGCACTTTCAGTGGCTGCAGGTATGAGCTTTGATGCTGCCTTGGCCCGCGCGACTGAGGCAGTGTCGGGGCCACTGCACGACGAACTGACAATCGTGATGTCAGACATTTCACTGGGCATAGATCGCGCTGACGCTTTCGCCGCGTTGGCGCGACGACTAAAACTCGACGAGGTTCTCTCGGTGGCCGCAGCGATCGGCCATGCCGACGCTCTCGGTACTCCGATCGCCGACGTTGTACGCGATCAGGCTCGCGCCACGCGCGAGACCCGCCTGCGCCAATTGGAAGAGCGAACCCAAAAGCTTCCGGTGAAACTTCTTCTACCGCTGATTCTGTGCATTCTTCCGGCACTTTTTGTGGTGATTATTGGGCCCGCTGTGCTTCAGATAATAGATAGCGGCCTACTCGGCTGAGATGCTTCTAGCCGGATGGCTGATTTGCTGCCATCCTGTTGGGCATGTGGGGCCGTCAAGTAGTGATCCTCGTTCGGGTGATCGTGCTTGCCCTGTGCGTGGCAATCTCATTTTCAGCCGGATTGACCTCACGAATCGCCGTTTCACTCATGGCTTTATGCGGCTTGGCCCTAGTGATGAGCCTTCCACTACCGCCTCGTTGGATCCGAATAAGTCCTCTAATTGAGGCTGCTCTCGCCGCCGCAGTTATCGCATCAGTGCCTACGCTTTCCGATGCTCCTCTTCTCTATCTGGTCGTGCCGGCTTTAGCAGCCGGATTGATCAGTGGCTTCGTAGCCACGCTAATTGCTTCTGCGGTGACGGCGATCTCATTTGTCGTCGTTCGAGCACTGACCGGAGCCACGCTCACTGCCAATGATCGAACAATGCTCATTCAGTGGATTGGGCTCGGCATACTGCTTGGCCTCGTGGGCTCGTGGGGACACGCCGCGGCAGAGCGCGCCAAGTCGACCAACAGCAGCTATGCACAGGCCAACCGGCTGCTCACTCAATTGCGCGACCTGGCCCGCACATTGCCAATCGGCTTTGATGAAGTAGCCATTGCCGGCTCACTACTCGACGGACTGCAGCGCGAATTTGGCGCGACTCAAGCAATCGTGAGCACGATGACCGATGGTGGTCGGCTCACCCCGCTCATCAGCGCTGGCGCTGACCGCGCAATGTGGGGTGCCGGAACTCCAGAAGGTGGCTGGGCGCAGGCGGTTGAAAGTGGGGAGGCCGTCACATCAAGCACTCAACTCGATGACAGTCCGGGCCACTCGCTCATCGTGGCATTGCGGCTAGGTGATCGACGCCTTGGCGTATGCGCCATTTCACGACCGAATTCGGCGTTCACTGCAGAAGAAATCGGGGCTGTCACTGAACGCGTCGCCGACGCCTGTCTGCAACTCGATACCGGTCGTCTATTCAGTGAGGTTCGTGCGCTGGCTACGGTAGAAGAGCGCCGCCGACTAGCTCGCGAGATCCACGACGGAATTGCGCAAGAACTTGCCGGAATGAGCTTCGTGGTCGACGACTTGTCGTACCGCACCACCGATCTAGAAACTCGTTCAGAGTTGATTACCTTGCGCCATCAGCTAACTCAGATGATCTCGGAATTGCGGCTATCCATATTCGATTTGCGCACCCAAGTTGAACCCACGATCGGGCTCGGAACCGCACTCGGCGATCACGTTCGCCAGGTTGGCGCCATGGCGGGTCTTACCGTGCACTTGGAGCTGAATGAAGACGTGCGTCGACTTGGAATCGAGACCGAGACCGAGCTTCTTCATATTGCCCAAGAGGCCATCGCCAACGCTCGCCGCCATGCTCACGCGCGCAACCTCTGGGTCACATTGCGCACCGACCCGCCGCAGGTGCTGCTAAGAATTGCCGATGACGGAATCGGTATCACCGACCAAACCTCTGATCGGTTCGGATTGATCATCATGGCCGAACGCGCTGAGCGCATCGGCGCGCAAATGATCATTTCCGATCGCGAAGGCGGGGGCACCACCGTAGAAGTGTCAGTGAGTTCACCCACCCCCGACGTTGAACGTGATTCGTTCGAACCCCTAGGAAGAGGCAACTGATGACTGTCAGTGTTTTACTCGTCGATGATCACGATTTGATTCGCCAGGGCCTCAAACGAGCCTTCGAACGCGACGGCGATTTCGACGTCGTGGGTGAAGCTGATAATTGCGCCGACGCCCTGACCATGTTGAGTCAACTTCAGCCCAAGGTTGTGGTACTCGATGTGAGATTGCCCGATGGAAGCGGGGTTGATATTGCCCGCCAAGCTCGTGAGCAATGGCCTGACCTCGGCATAGTGATTTTGACCATGTACGCCGGAGACGAGTACCTATTTCAGGCTCTCGATGCCGGCGCTAGCGCATTTGTTGCCAAGGATGCTGCCTCCGATGATGTGGTTTCTGCCGCTCGACATGCAGCCGTGTCGCCACGAGCATTCACCGCAAGCGATCTCGGCGACGCCATGCGACGCCGCCTCACTCCATCCGGCCCACAACTCACCCCGCGCGAACGCGAGGTACTCGCACTCTTGGCCGAGGGCCTAGGCGTAGCCCAAATTTCAAAGCAGCTTTACATCACCGAATCAACAACCAAGACTCACATTTCCAAGCTGTACGAAAAGTTGGGAGCCGGTAACCGCGCCCAGGCTCTCATGACAGCGCTACGCCTTGGCCTGATCACTCAAGATGGCCCAGCGAGCTGACGCGCTAACAGGTCGACGTGGTCGACGTTGCAGCGATCGAGGTACATGTCTGAGTGAATGCGGCTTTGACTTTTCCGCCCAGCAAAAACACCACGCTGGCCACCACCGCAGCAACAGCCGCAATCAGTAAGCCATATTCAACGGCCGAGGCGCCCTTGTCTGCAGCAATGATGCGTCGAATACGAATGAGCATGTCGATTTCCCCCTGAAGTAACTTTCGCGATCTCCAGCAGAACGCCCTCTTAGAGTGCACCGAATTGGCCAACTCTCAGCAGGCCTGTCCACAGGGGCAAGGAGCCAGACTTCACTAGCTCGGGAGAGACCCGCCAGCAGCCCACGATTTGAGCGAGGCGCGCCAGCCAGCAATCAGTTGAGTTCGGGTGAGACCCACTTGTGCCAATGCAGCGTCAACATTGCTTTCGGGGTCAGACGCCGTGCCGGCAGCCACCTGGTCATAGAAAGTGACTAACCCCGCAGTTCCGAGTTGTTCAGCAAGCCACAGGCACGCCGTCCAGGCCTGGTGATACGCCACGCCGAGATTTGGTCGACTGCCGTCGAAAACGTCGGCTGCCGGCAGGGCACTGGGAATCTGGCCATTGGCGACGGGGCCAAGTACATCTCCGGCGGCTACGGAAAGCGGCACGCCACTGTTGTGATACCCAATGAACTCGGCGAACCCTTCCTCAAGCCACATCGGTGTCGTTGATGTTGAGGCAGCGCGCATCACTAAGTGAGTGGTCTCGTGCCGCAGCACAATTTCTTGACCGACCTGAGCTAGACCCAAATACGGCTGACGATTGATCCACACTCGATCCGCCCCAGCTCGACCGTCACCAGTACCCGTTGTGGTCACCGCTGCGATCTGACTTAGTGAGTCGGCAGGGCGATCAAGCAGAGTGCCCAACATGGCTGAGTTGGCTGGCTCAATGATCACCGCACGCCGCACCCGACTCGGCGAAATTACTCTCTGCACCGCGTTCAGGGCCGCAGCTTCACTTTGCCCCATGAGTTTGAGTTCTGACACTGGAACTGGCCCAATTCCGATGACGAGCATCTGGTCTTGGTGCAGCACAGTGAGGTCGGCAACTTGCCAGAGCAGCGGATTACGAGTGGATTCCTCTTTGGTTACGTACCACGTGCCGTTGCGTGCAATTAGGTCGATCTGCTCGCTCGCTTGAGCGGTTGCCGTGTCGATCTCGCCTAGTTTGTAGTCGAGGCGCACCTGAGCCGTTAGGTGAGGCTGTGACTGGCCCTCAACTGAATCGACCAATGTGACGTCATTAATCGTGTAGTTCCAGACGCTCCACGACAGCTGTTGCAATCGAGTAAATACTTGAGCCTGCGCCTTTCTTGATCGGGGGTCGATCGGATCGACGGTGCTCAGATAGGCAGCAGCATCGCCGGAAGTCACGGCTGCTGCACGAGCGTCGAGAACAGCTTTGACCGCTTGCGTGTCAATCGATGGGCTCGTCAGCTGTGAGGGAATCGGGCCTGCCGCTTGACCATCTGTGGCCGAACCACCTGAGCGCGATGTTGTCGTGAGCGAACAGCCAGCTAGAACCACAGTCAGCACGACGAGGCAGCCACAAACCAACGAGCGTGGTCGTGACCGCAGAGCCATACCTCCACGGTAACCCCACCAGAGTCTGGAAACTGCCAGCCGCGAGGCCTGTGGGGTGACTAGGTGATGAGGCGCAGCGGGGGAACTAACCCAGATCCGGCCAGGGCCGCGAGAGCAGCAACCTCAGTTGGGTCAAGATCAAATTCGGTTGCCGACTCACCCTCAGGGTCTTGTTCGAGTTCAGGTTCGGTGCCGAGCAGCGCGCTCACCACACAGTCGCCACACGCCACCGGTCGCGCAGTGCATGAATTGCAGTCGATCAGCAGATTGTGTGCGCGGGGCGGCAGTGCCAACGGCTCGACATCTGCAATGAAGTGTCGTGCGAGGCCGCGAGTGCTGTCAGTCACGATCTTCTCCTCTTGATTCGTGTTCATTCATGTTCATTTTTCGGACTTGCCGAACATCAGGAGGGGAACCTGATGCTGTTTGGAACGTTAGATCGGGGGTCTGACATTCGAGGTCACACCACAAGTGAATGGCACTGCAAAACCAGCTTGGAAGCGCGGCAACTCCCAGATGTCAGTGGTCACCAGTAGCGTGAGCGGCATGACAATCGCAGCCGTTCAGTCGACTCTCGACGACCTCGGCACACCACTGCGCGAAGTCACCTTTGTCGTGGTCGACCTTGAGACGAGCGGCGCCTCACCTGCCCAAGCCGGCATCACCGAGATCGGTGCGGTCAAAGTTCAGGGTGGTGAGATTCTGGGTGAATTTCAAACTTTGGTTAATCCCGGTCATGCGGTCACTCCATTCGTCGCCCTACTCACCGGAATCACCGACGCCATGCTGGTCGATGCCCCACGCATCGCCAGCGCGATACCCGCATTCCTAGAGTTCGCGCATGGCTGTGTCATCGTGGCTCACAACGCACCTTTCGATGTCGGCTTCCTCAAAGCGGCCTGCCAACAGCTCGACATTCCCTGGCCCGAACCTCCGGTAGTCGATACTGCTCGCTTGGCCCGCTCAACATTGCCTCGCGACGAAGTGCGCAACTGCAAGCTCTCCACTCTGGCAGCGCACTTTGGCGCTTCCACCACACCTACTCACCGAGCCCTCGACGATGCGCGCGCCACAGTAGATGTATTGCACGCCCTCCTCGAGCGGCTTGGGCGACTTGGTGTGCAGTCACTTGAAGAACTTGGCGGTGTAAACCGACGCGTCACCAGTACCCAACGGCGCAAACGCTCACTGGCCGACCATCTACCCGACTCCCCCGGCGTCTACATTTTCCGCGATCACGCCGGTCGCGTGCTGTACATCGGCAAGTCTGGCCGCATGCGCACGCGAGTTCGCTCGTACTTCACCGCAAGCGAGCAGCGCCGCCGCATGGCCGAGATGGTTTCCATTGCCGAGCGCGTCGATGCAATTCCCTGCTCAAGTGATCTCGAAGCCTGCGTTCGAGAGTTACGTCTGATCGCCGAACATCGTCCCCCCTACAACCGTAAGTCGAAGTTCCCTGAGCGCGTGGTCTGGCTCAAGCTGACCACCGATGCCTTCCCTCGACTATCCACTGTTCGAGGCAAGCGCGACGATACCGATTCCGGTGCGGCATACCTTGGCCCATTTCGCGGTCGAGTCGCCGCCGAGATGGCCGCTGAAGCGATTCTCACCGCCATTCCGCTTCGAACCTGCACTGCGCGCATCAGCGTTCGCGCTACTGCCAAGAACCCCTCGCCGTGTGTGCTGGCCGAAATGGGCCGATGCGGAGCCCCATGCGATGGTCGCATGTCGGTCGACGACTACACCGCGATCGCCGACCAGGCTCGTCAGGCAATTCACCGCGATCCCACGCTGGTCATCTCCGCGGTGCAGTCACGCATGGCTGATCTCGTTTCTAACGAACGCTTCGAAGACGCCGCACTCTGGCGCGACCGGCTCTCGGCTTTCCTACGTGGTGCCGCACGGCAGCAGCGACTTCACGCGCTGCACCACATCGACGAACTGGTTGCAGCATCGCCTACCGATGATCAGGGTTGGCAGATTCACATCATCCAAAATGGCCGACTCGCCGCAGCCGCAGTAGCCGAACGTGGCACCGATCCGCACCGAACAATCGCAGCATTGCGCGCGGCCACTCACGAACTCCCCGAAGCTGCGCACGACGGGGCGCTAGTTGAAGAATCCGAGGTTGTGTTGCGCTGGCTCGAATCACCAACGACACGCCTCGTTCACCTCTCGCACGACTATGTTCTGCCCATTCATTCAGCCAACGGTTTTCTCGAGCAATTGGCACCGACCATCACGCGCGATCCAGAAGTCGTGTTTGGCGCTCCAGCGTCAGGATGGGCTACTGAACGACGCCCGCTAGCCACCCTGCGCTAATTTGTCAGCCCTGCTGCGCGGCCAACGTGGTACTCAGTTCTGCCCAACGCTTGAGCAGGTCGGCCGCTTCACCTGAAGCCAACACCGTGCGAACATGATCGAGTTGCTCGGCCACTCTGGGCTCGATTTCACCGCTGACCTCAGCGCCCATCGCACCGGCATTAACCACCATTGCCATTGCCGTGTTTAGCAATACGGCATCTCGAGCAGCGAGCACCGCGACATCGTCAGTGGGCTCGCCCGACAACACCTTGAGCGCAATAGCAGCGTTATGCGCTGCGTCGCCTCCGGTTAATGCACCTGCCGGCGGCGCGACGATGGCAAACGTAGCCGCATCAAGCACCACCGGCTCAAACGACGGCTGGTCGCCGGTGACATCCCACACCGTCGTAGTACCAGTTGTGGTTACTTCATCGAGACCGTCGTCACCGCGCACCACCAGCGCACGCTGTCCGCGGCTATGCAACACCTGTGCCATCACCGGCGCTAAGCGGGTATCGGCACAACCGACCAGCAGGCCCGATGGCCGAGCCGGATTGGCCAATGGGCCCATCACGTTGAACACGGTGCGAACGCCGATCTCTCGACGAGCGGGCCCCGCGTGGCGCAATGCCGGGTGAAAAATTGGTGCGAAACAGAAACCAATTCCGAGTTGCTCAACGCATTGCTCCACACTGCGCG
>Ga0209188_1002537_pt1 | contig 13367 bp, 16 predicted proteins | sample C_130625_EF_Meta_FD_187307 | JGI IMG/M metagenome (GOLD analysis project Ga0209188, IMG submission 187307) | Freshwater microbial communities from Lake Croche, Canada to study carbon cycling - C_130625_EF_MetaG (SPAdes) (version 2) | ecosystem: Environmental > Aquatic > Freshwater > Lake...
TAATAAGACAGTGGATAAATTAACTTCAGATGATATTAAGGATATAAATAGTAAAGTTGATTCAACGATTAATGAATATAATGCAGCACAAAATAGATGTTTATAAAAAAATATAATTTATATAAAGATATTTTATATAAATTATTTATAAAAATTAAATGGAGTTCTACATAAAGGACATTGAAGTTTTTTCATTTTACTCAAGCAGTTAAAATGAAAGTTATGTTCGCATGGAAGTTTATAATATAACTTTATCACTTCCTTATCTAAACATATAGCACACTCACAATCTTCTTCAATAATATCCATATGATACTGTAATAAACAATGAATACACGTTCCTTCATCTAAATTATACTTTTCATATATTCTATTGCAAGAATTACAATTATCTATATTAATCAACTTATCAAGCATATCTAAAACACACTCTTTCAAATGCTTCTTTTTTGATTCAAATTCAAACTGCAAAAAATCTCCAGAGTCATCTTGGTAGTCTTCGTCATTATACAGCAAGGAGAATTTGAAATTTTCAACAAGTAATGTTCCTTCATAATCTTTATCATTATTTTTAATAATTAACTTCAAATATCTATACTTAATTGGAATTTTTGAATTATATGGATATAGTTCTAGTTCAAACTTTTTTTCATCATCTTCTTCTTTCCAACCTTTCTTGAGTATATTTTTTAAAAGTATATTATAAATGGAATCTTTAATTTTTTGGTCCATAGTTTAAAATCATATTACATTAGTTTTATTTTTTAGATTTATAATAAAGATAGGCTAAAATCAAAATTATTACTATTGAAACACCGATTATATAATACTTGTTTTTATAAAAAGGCTGATTATTATTACCAGCGTTACCTGTTGAAGGTAATATGCCACTTCCTATACCACATTCTTGTCCAGAAGCAATAATATGTGTTAAATGCTTTGGTTTATCAGGTTGATTATTAGGTTGGTTATCAGGTTGTTTATTAGTGTTATTATTATTAACATTTACAGCAACTTCATTAGATAACTCTGGCAACATTGCATTAACACCTCCGTAAGTCTGTCCATATTTATTTTTAGGAACGTCAAGAGCAGGAAACAAGTTTATACCAATGCTGTAGTTAGACATCGCCATCTTGAAATAACCATTTGTATGATTTGGAATAGCACCATCGCCCCAACTGTTTCTAACTACCCAGTAAGGTATAGACATTCCTTTCAAAGATTTATACACTCCTAAAACTCTTTGATATTCACGATCAGATTCTTCAGGATCTCTCTTTAAAAATCCTGGTACTTTATCAAAGGTCAATGTCTTAACACCCCAGCCAACAATAACAACAGCGTGACCTCCAATAGCGCCATCAGTTGAATTGTAATAGTCTGATATTTTAGGACTATCTACTTGAATATATATATCATCAATCCAAGTATTTCTCAGCCACGATGGTTCAAATCCTTGGGCTCCAAAGAATGTGGGATACACGATATCAAAGCAAGCGACTACAGGACCTCTTTTAAATATTTCTTCCTTGATATCATCAAGCACATTATCGTGATATACTTTCTTTTCATCTTGAGTATTACCTTTTTTTGCTACAAATGTTTTAGAAGCACCTACACTCGACATTGTCTTAACAGTTTGAGTTGCGTCATCTATTTTTTGGTAATAAACATCAGGAACTTGAACTTTTTTAACATCTGACCAAATTTTTGATTTGAATATTTTTTCAGATGGATAAGTATCATACTTTCCATTATTGTAATTAGAACAAATATTATATTGAGGACAAGGAGGCAATAAATGGTTATAAGAGCCACCTTCGCCTTTGCTTTGAGTAGTCCAGCAAGCAGTATCTTTACACCAATCATAGTTCCAACAGTTGTCAGTTGAAATGCCTACTTTACTTATAAAATCTTGAGCAACAGAAGGATAACCACCATTACATCCTTGCATAGGATAAGCATAATCAGGAAGGTTTGAGAAATCTGGCTCATCTTTTTGATATTTGAAAGCGCAAGATAACAAGAAGGTTGGGCTAAATTGAGGATTACTTATCTTGTTTGCAATGGCCCAACGGTCAGAGAAGCATGTTGCAGTAGATACAGCCCAACAACTTCCACATAGACCTTGATTTCGTATAGGAGAAATAAAGTCAGAAGGTAGGCTTAAATCTGGTTTATATTTTCTAACATCATTGATATCAGCCCAGTTAAAACTTGTTCTTGCTTCTAAAGGAACATCAGCAATACCTCTTAGAGATTTCATACCAATAGATGAGATGTTGATAGGATTAGCAACCATAGGAGGAATATAATCTAAACCAGGAATTTGTTCTCTCTTACCATCGCGAGTAGCACGGAATATTTTCATTTTGACATCAGGTTCTGGGTCAGGTTTAAGAGAAGTGGGTTTATAACCTTTGAAAATATTTTTCATCATTATTTTAATTATTTTGAAACATAATTAAAATAATTTATTTATTTATCGACCAATGAAAGCATAACCATCTCTGCCAATGAAGCCATAGTCCATCATTGAATATTTACCACGAGAACTCTTACGAGATTGTTTCTTAGATTGTCTTCTTGAAACTTTAGGAGATTTTCTACGAGAAGCGCGTCTTGAAGTTTTAGGAGAAGCACGTCTTGAAGTTTTACGAGAAGTACGACGAGAAGATTTACGAGAGCGAGCCATTTTTATTATTTTCAAAAGATAATATAATTTTTTATAAAATTATTTTAATTTTTCTTTTATAAAAAATTAACTAAATTACATACGCTTAGAAGAACGCTTAGAAGAACGACGATTCTTAGAGCAGTGACGCTTAACACGACTACCTTTCTTAGTGGTGTGACCCTTTACCATGTGAGAACCAGAAGGGCAAGACATCTTGCGAGATTTTCTACGAGAAGTTTTACGAGAACGAGAACGAGAACGTTTAGCCATTTTCTTTTTTATTTATAAGAAAAGATAAAAAAATTTTAAAAAAAATATTTTTTTTGACTAATTTCCCAAATTTTCTTGTCTAACATTCAAATAGTTCTTTATTATACATCTGCATACGGAAAGATATATTGCTCTTATTATTTTCTTTCATATGGAATGAATCTTGTCTGGCTCCTGTATTTGGCAATACTCCTGTGCTTCTATTCTCATATGCTTCTTTAGATATTCTATTAATTGTTGGAACCTCTGTATTCATTATTGGAGTGACTATCTCTTTACATGACTTGGAACTCTGTGCTTCTGCTTGAACTTGTTTCATAGCCAACTCTATACTACTCTCCATTGAATTTGTAATATCATCTTTTCTAAATATTTGCTTAGAAATAATCTTTTGCAAGTCTTGCTTACTCATAAGGTTCAATTCTGGAACAACTACTGAAGTGGTTGGCCTAGCTGAACTGGCTTGAATATTCATGACTCTTAATTTGTTTGTTATCTTGTCATCAACTGAAGTATCATTCTCAGCATTTGAACTTGGTCTTAGAGATAAGGATGAATAAACATTCTCAGTGTTAATCTTATCAGTAATCTTGTCGCTTGTTGGAGTTTCATTATTCTCATTTGTTTTATAAGAAGAAGGATTAGCCAAAATATTTTTGACATTAACTTTATCTGTAATATTTCTGGAATTAATATTTCTCTCAACATCAGGAATAACCTTCATTATCTTATTACTTTCAACAGAGTAAAAGTCAGTGTTATTATCAATTGCTTTATTATTATGGTCGAGTGTGAATATATTAGGATCAAGGAAATCAATGCGATAAGAAGTTGTTGGACGAATAAACCCAGTGACTCTTTCAACATTTGTAATCTTCTTAATATTGTTCAAGTCAATCTTGGTAGCAATATCAACCACACTTGCGGATGCTCTTATACCTGGATTAGTATTGACTGCTATATTTTGATGTATTCTTGGACGTGATATGGCAACATTTTGTTCAGCAGCAACTTCAGGAATACGGATAACTTGAAGTTTGTAAGGATTGGAACCATACTTGACTTTAGATACAGGATCTACACCACGAGGATAAACTAATATTTTTTCATTTATTCTTGTTGGGTCAGAGTATTGGCCGTCAGGTCTTGTCATCCATTGTACATCTGCCTCGGTAACTTTGTTTCGCTTTGTGGTAAATTTTGATTGAGGTGGTGCTTTATAGATGTGAGGAATTTCATAAGATTCCATAGTAAATGTTTTCCATTTTGGCATTTGGAGTGTCATTTTTGAGATATCTGAACTATTATTATAATACTTTAGATATAATTTTTTATTTTTCTTTCCAATTTATTACAAATTTCTTGGACGATAACTTCATTATTAAATTCGTATCTTAACCAATTTATCGTATCTTCTGGATCTTTAAACTTTCTTATCAACTCTTCAACATATTTAAGATTGCCTGTTATATCATTATGTATAAACCACTCCTTCAACTTTATTCTACTTGACAAATTGAAAGTAGGATGTTGTTCTTTCATCTTTGCAGAATATATTATTCCTTTTATTTTAACCGACTTGATTGTATTAAAACTCTTGATTAATATACAGTCATGAAGACATAATTTTTTGAGTTTTATTCTCTTGTTAAACTTTAAGAAGGATTGGTCGTAATTTAAAATATCAAAATTGGTATATCTTTCAACAATGTATTTATTATTACGTGTTTTCTGGTTGTCGTAATACTCTAAATATATTTTAACATTCTTGACAAAAGGAAGAATAAATAATGAGTCGGACTGCTTGAATATATTTATTTTATTGATGGAAGGTTGAAGATAAGATTGAATAGATTTATGAATAGAAGTTTTAGAATTTAGATTAGAATATTGATAGCAGTATTGAGTAATTGTAGAATATACTTTTTGAAGATTGATTAGAAATTTATTTTTATTTATTTGAGAGACTTTAGAATCAAGCTCAAAAGAACCAATTTTAAAATGACTCATTTTATCATTCAAATAATTAGAAGACGATATGTTTAAGTTTTTAATTATTTTTTTATTTTCTTTATTTATAAATAAATAAAAATGCCAAAACGTTCTCGTTCTAAATCTCGTCGTTCTAAATCTCCTCGTTCTAAGTCTCCTCGTTCGAAGTCTCGCAGATCAATGTCTCGTCGTGGTTCTCGACGTGGTCTCAACCCTGCTGTTAAAAAGATGTCAACTATTGTCAAACAACTTCACAAGAGAACTGGCATTTCTGGTCCTGCTTTGATGAAAGAGGCTGGTAAAATTTACAGAGGTGAAAAGTCAATGATGTAAAAAAAAATATAATTTAATCTTTTTATAAATGTATAAACAAATTTATAAAAAGAGATGAGTCAAGAAAGAAAAATAATAAAGAAAAGAAAACCTACTATAGATAATGAAGCATTTGAATATGCTATGCTTTATAAAAATATTAAACTTCCTATATATATGGAAGAAGAATTAGATGAAGTATATAAAATTAGTTATAATATAAATGAATTAAGAAATCTCAATACGAACACTTTAAAAAATACCGAGATTGGCGGATATGTAAAAATAATAGATAAAAATATGAACTTTTATCCAGAAATAAATGATAGACAAAGTTCTTATGACATAAAGGTTGGTATGCCTTTCTATAAATTTAATCATAATGCCAGATGGATTAGAGATAACTCCATTTTATTTCATACACATCCATCTGGTGACAAATATGGTTGCTTTCCATCTTTACAGGATTTGGAAGCATCTTTGGTTTTTACTTATAAAATATTTATTCTTGTGACTAATTGCACTATATATTTATATAGAAGTAAATGGTTAATTGATAGAAGTGGGTTTGAAAAACAATTCACAAAAAATAATTTAGAAAATCAATCTACATTCTCAAAACTTTATAATAAATACTTGGAGGAGTTGACGAGAGCATTGAATTCTGGTATTACAGATTATTCATTTCAAAATGACTCAAATTTTCTCAAATATAACGAGGATTTTTTCAGTTTAGTTGATTTTTTTGTGTATAATTATAATGATGATTATAATAATTTAGTCAATCATATTTCTGATATGATTAAACGTAATCCTAAAATTTATTCAAGCATGTCATAAGATATATTAAACTCTTTTTTCAATTGCTCTAACACTAACTTTGACAATTCTTTCTCGGCATGCAGTTTATTCTTTGCTGATTCTTTTGATTTGTACTCTCTATATATCTCTTTCTTTGCGTAAGGAGGACGTAATGTATATTTTATAGTTGCGATAAAGTTATTTCTATCAGGAGCTGAGCTTACTGTTCCATCCATATTTTGGACCTGTTTTATTTCAGTTTGTTGTATGCTTTCAATCTTTACCTCAGAAGGTCTCATCTTTACAAAAAGTTGTAAAAGAGTAGTTTTAGGGTCTCGTATAGACTCCATTTCAATACTGAAAGGTATTTGGTCCATAAGTGAAGCAAAAATATTATATACAACTGATGCTCCCACGCCCATCAAATGCTCTGTCTCATCTAATATATCTTCGATACAGCCCATAAGCGATTCAAATACATCTGTCCTCAGTTTATTATCTACTACTACATATTTTTCTTTATCTCCATCTTTATATGTTGGATGAAATCTTATTACATAATCCATACCAAGTTTTTTACTCAAATCTGCAAAAGACATTTTACTAACATTTTGTGTTTTTAATAAACTCATTCTCTCATTTGCGTTAGGTTTGGATTTTAATTCTGGAAATCGGTTGTGAAAATACCATACAGTGCATTTGTTTAAAGTTGCGTCACCAAGTGTTTCATAATATTCGTAATTATTTCTTTTATCATAACTTTTATGTGTTAGTGCAAGAGCAAATTTATAAATTGTTTCTTCATTTATGTATTTAGGAAGAATTTCGTCTTTTATTCCGCTTCTTTTACGAAACAAGCGAAATAAAAATTCTGTCAACACTTTTTTGTATTCTTCTGAAACACCTTTTATAAATTCTTGACTCATTTGATGTATATGCGCCGACTTGTATTTAATTATACTATAAAGATAATTAAATAATTTTTAAAATCATTTTAAATTATTTTTTCTTAGTCTTTTTAACATTTTTAATATTCTTCAAAAGATCATCTACGCTTTCCTCCTCAAAAGTAGAAGAATAATCATCACTTTCTCCAACTGGTCTTATTTCCTCTTCAATTACTTCTGATATAACTTCTTTGGAATCTTTTAATGTCTCTTTACCCAATTCGTTTAAAATCTCTGCAGTAAATGATACCTTTTTCTTTTCTCCACCACTTTTCAAAAAATCTTGAAACATTCTCATCTTATTTTTATCATTCAAAAGTTCCAAAATATCTTTAGGTATAGAAGAAGAAACACTATCTTCCTTATTAACAGACACTTGAGAAGACTGTATATTATTAACTGGTTCAATTACCTTATTATCATCCTGTTCTATCTCAACATCATCGCCTCTATAATATTCAAGAGAAGCGTCTCGTCTTTCTTGAAATAATCTCTTTGCCTTTTGCTCTCTTCTATATATCTTTCTTGTCTTTTGTACTTTAGTCATTTTAGTTTGTTTTGTATTTTATTTTTAAATACTTTTTAAATATTATTTTTATATAAAAATAATATTTATAATGAGTTGTTTATTTCAATCTCTGTCCAAGTTTGTAAGTCATCAAAACTATAACAAACTTAGACAAGATATTTGCGACTTTTTATCAACAAATCCTACCTTATACGAAGGCATCGACCTCAAAACTATCACAGAACTTGATAATAACTCTGTTGAAAACTATGTTAATCATATGAGAAGCAATGCCGTATGGGGCGGTGCTCCTGAAATAAAATCATTCTGTGAAATGTATAAAGTTAATGTAATCGTAAAAAATATTAGAGGAGGAAATATCAACGAAGATATAACATTCTCATGCAATACTCCAACAAATAGATGGGTTGTTATCAGTTGGAACGGAGGACATTTTGAACCGGTATTGTATCACGACGGAGAGAACAAGAATTAACTGTCTCGTAATATTCCATCTCTTTCCTCATCTGACTTATGTCAAATAATATGACATCTATTTCTGTATCTCTCAAATTTGTTATAGAGTTTATATACTCCAATAAAATATATCCGTCATCTTTATCTGTATAATACCTCTCATAGTTTCTCAGAGTCATTAGTATTAATTTCTGCTTCATAATACTCTGGTCATATATATGCTCATACTTGTTCATATAAAACAAGTAATATAAAAGTTTAGGTCTGATATCCTTATCAATCTCAATCCAATTAACAACCAAATTATTTAATAATGAATAATGCGCCATATTTTCCATGCCTTTGTGTCTTTTAAATATTATAAAACATTATTAAAATCAATTTAGTTTAATTATATTTATTATAATTAAACCAACATATATATACTTATAAAAACATCATCCTATACGATACATTATCATCTCTATTTGAAAGAAATTTCTTTACCTTATCTTCATCTATCATAAATATCTTTCTCTTCTTTGTCTCATATTTCATTAATCTCTTCTTGCCATTTACTCTAACTAACTTGTGCTCTTCTTCTACCTCTCTGGGCTTAATATCAAAAGAAAATTTAATCTGACCATCTGTCAATTTCAAAGTATTTACCTTCATCACAATCGTCTCAATACTGCGTTTTATATCTCGCATACCATCAGAATTAGAATCATTAATGATACGAGTAAAAGCATTATCTGAAAACTCAATATCTTCAACACTCATTCCAACATTTTGACATATCTCTTTCAACAAATAATTCTTAGCAATTACAACCTTTTCTTTATTCGTTGGATTATTTATCTTTACAACATTCAATCTATCTAACAAAATAGGATTAATACGACTATCATCATTAAAAGAAAACACAAACAATACCTTTGACAAATCTATAGGAATACCTGAAAAATACTTATCTTCAAATGTAGAAGTCTGTTCAGGATCTGTAATATGTATCAAAAAATTCATAATATCCTGTCCTGCGGCTGTCTCAGATATCTTATCCAACTCATCCATATATATTATAGGATTCATCACACCACTTTCAATTATACTCTTTGAAATTATTCCATACTTTGAACCAACATAAGTATAATCAAACCCGTAAAATGTAGAAGAATCATTTATGCCACCCATTGAAATACACTTAATAGGACGATTTAATATCTTACACATTCCTTTTCTGATTATACTCGTCTTTCCAACACCTTTTCCACCACTTAAAGCCAGCACACGAGGCTTCGAGTTTTTATTTGAAATAAATTGAGCTATATAATTCATCAACTCCTCCTTAACATTATCCATACCATAAATAACTTCATCCAATGTTGTCTTTGCATTCTTAAAAAATGACACAATATCAACTTGAGAACTACTCAAATCTATTGGTAATGAAACATACTTATTAAAAGGAATCTTCAATGCATTACTAACCCACTCCTTCATCTTTGTAGTATCATGAGAATTCTCAATATTTTGTTTCAAAATAGTCTTCACATCTTCTGGAGCGCTTGAATTTTCAATCTTTTCAAGCATCTCTTCCTTAATTCCTTCATCTTCATCAAAAGCACTGATAATAAATGGCATATCATCGTCATCCTCTTCGCTTTCCTCATCTTCATCGTCTTCTTCATCTTCTTCATCTTCATCGTTATCTTCCTCCTCCTTTTCCTCATCGTCATCCTCATCGTCATCAACCACTATTTTTCTCTTTTTATTATTATTCTTCTTAGAATGCTTTGCCAAATTTTTATCAATAGCATCCTTCAACGCATTTCCAATCATATTCAAAAGTGCTTCACTCACATTTGAATCATCTTCATTGTCGCTTGAATCGTCATTATCACTATCACTAATCATATTTTTCTTTTTATTCATCTCTTGCTTCTCTTCCTTTTCCATACGAGCACGAGAACGAGTGTTATATCTGGCAGACATGTTAAATCTTTTTATTAATATCTATTGAAATATTTTATTACTTTCAATAATATATCTACATCTCTCTTTATATATTTTTCTAAATCAATTTTATATTTCTTCTTTTCCTCCTCATCATTTGAAGAATAATACTTTTGTCCTACTATTAACGCTTCCAAACCATTTTCTATCTCACATTCCTCCTTATTTCTCTCAATACACTTGTATATTTCCTTCAACTTTAGACTATACAATCCTGTCATTGCAAACTTATTATTCTTCAATATATCATACAAATCTATATACTCTACCTTATCATTCTGTCTAAATATCTTACTCTCATTACCAGAATAATGAACTATCTTTACCTTATCATACTTTGATGTATATTCTTCAATAATATCAGAAGTATCATTAATTATTTTCTTACCCAATATCTCATCTGTGTTTTCACACATTATTGTCCTATACTTCTTATCAACGCTTGAATAAATACAAATCATAAATGCATGCATATGTCCATCGTGTATTAACTCTTCTATATCCAAATACAATACGATATCTTTTCTATTTATCTTCTCGTTCAACTCCTTCTTTATACCTTCTCCTCCTCTTGTCTCGCAAAATACAGACAATTGATTGACCTCTACAATATTTTTATTTATTTTATTGAACTCATCATACTTTTTCAATTTTAACAAAACATCATCATCTCTGAATGTCTTTATTTCTCTTTTCCACAACTGTTTTCTCAAAGACATTCCAACATATGGTATCATCGTCCATTCGCCTATCTTCTTTGCTATCTCTGTCTTTGCTTGTCTCCACTCATCATCATAAGCATTTTTCATATTTGGATACAAATAGTCGTGTGATGGTAAAGGATACAAAGACCAATCTTTTCCTTCTTCTTCAATCGTTTTCATATAAATTGACAATAATCTTGTATCAATTGGATGTAATTTTATCTCACCAAGAGTAATATTGTTTTTGTCTTTATCAAATGTGATTATATAACCTTTCGTTGAAACTTCAACATCATAAGATTTCAAAAGTTGTCTATAGAAAGATAACTGAAAATGAATCCAGTCATAATTAGAAGTATATTCCGATACTTTTCCATTAATTATTTTACAAGATGACTTTACATCTACAATATAATAAGAATTATCATTCTCGTCTTGTGTAAAAGATTTATTAGTATATTTCTGAAGCAAAATATTTAATGTTTGACGAGGAACTATAAAATCACTTATACCAAAGAATTCATCGTCTGTCACGAATCCTTGATAGACGCATTTTATATTTTTGTTTTGTAGGGCCTTTATAGTTTGACTCTTATGTGTATGATTATTGAATATAAATTGTGTTAAGTCTGCTACTTCATCTTGATACAAGTTAGAAAAGATATTATTTTTAATTTTTTCTTCGACTACTTTTCCATTTTCCATAAATATGGTATTTTTCTTACCTTTTACAAAGGCGTGACTGACGCCATAGATATTGAGCCAGTCTATGATGTAGTCTTTTTGGATATAGTTGAAGAATTTGGATACGGAATGTTTGAACATTATGTTGAAGTTTAATATGTATATAAAAATAATTAATTAAAGTCATTTTAATTAATTATTAAATTTATATAAATAATTTAATTAGTTAATAGATATCCTACTATAGAATAAACAAGGTCGAATGAAATTCTTTTTCTATTATTTTCTCTATAATTTGTGAGGAATAATGAATGATATTTTTTTCTCATTTCCGATAGATATTGGTTGAATTTTTTACATAATTCTTCTTGTTGTTGAGTAGATAGTTCAGGAGTTATTTTTAATGTTGCGTAAGAGCGTGCTGATCTTTTTGGAGTATCATCGATGTAAATTTTATCATCATCTACTACATTCATTTGTATTTTATTCTTTTCACTATCGTCAATGCATTTTACAAGAATATTTGTATTCTTTTCGTCGTCTTTTAAAAGACGACTTATTGTATATTCTGTTTGTTTTGGTAGATTATATATTTCTCCTCCTATAGTAAAGTTGTTAGATTTTTCTAAGGATACTTCTATTTTTTGGCTAGAAGGATATATACATATTGATGAGATGTTATTTTTATTTTTTCGTTTTATAAAAAGTATGGAGCATATTGTATAGGATGTATCTTGGAAAACTTTTTCTTGAAATATGTTTATTTTTTGTATATGGTAAGTATTTATAAATTTTTTTCTTAGATTGATATCATTTTTTCTTATAGATGATATAAAGTTTAGAGGAATTATGATTATACCTCCTTCGGCTGGGTCATCAATTATGGTTTGAATAAAACATTTGTATAGGTCATTCTGTTTATATTTGTCGTATATATTTTTTTGTTTATTTTTGTTTTTAGCGAGATAAGGAGGATTAGTTAAAATAAATTTATTTTTATAATTTGGAGAAGATAGAAGAGTATCTCTTTGAATTATACCATCTGACTTTGGGTCAATGTCGTATGATTCTATTTCAAAAGAACCAAATTGTTCGGCAAATTTTATGAGGTCTCCTTGTCCAGCGAAAGGCTCTATTATCTTTTCAGTTGAAGGAGGTATTTTAAAATCTTGAAGTATATATTCGAAGTTTGTGGTGTAGAATTGACCTAATTGTTTTTTAGAACTCATTTTAATTTATAAATTATATATTATAAATTAAAAATCATTTTTAAATATTATTTTCAATTATGATTCTTTCTTTATAAATGATGAGACTATTGAGTAAGTTTATTTTCTTTTCGTTATAATAGTTTCCATTTAATAACGCTATGAATTTTACTGAATTATTATTTTTTTCACAATATTTATTACACTCTTGAATAAATATGACAACATCTCTAAATTGATTATCTTGAGCACCTCCTTCATCTTTTGTATATTTACAATAATAATATGTTTCATTATCTTCATCATAAAAGTCTAATGATTTTGTAGATACTTTATTAGACTTTGTTATGATATCTCCATCATATAGTCTAATACTTTTTTTTCCATGTTGAATTAGTTTTTTCACATTTGTTATATTTTGTAGAACTTCCAATTGAATATTTTCAGCCAAGTTTTGTTTAATTGGATCTTTAGCAAAAAAAGAAGCATACATTTCATTTATTTTTATAAGATTCAAAATATCTTGGTAAGAATATCCTTTTTTATGAGATTCATTTTTTATTTTTTTATCTAAATACACTGGTATAATATCCTGTTTTGCATCTTCCATAACTTTTAGTGTATTTTCCTTTATCTTTAGTTGTATTTTATTTTCAATTAGTTCTTGTATAGATATTTTATTTTCCTGTAGATACTCTTTAAGTTTAGACATTTAAATAATTGATGTGTAAATATTTATTTTATCAATATCAAGTTAAATCAATTTTATAAAAAAAATGAGTGAAAATC
>Ga0209188_1002538_pt1 | contig 13362 bp, 11 predicted proteins | sample C_130625_EF_Meta_FD_187307 | JGI IMG/M metagenome (GOLD analysis project Ga0209188, IMG submission 187307) | Freshwater microbial communities from Lake Croche, Canada to study carbon cycling - C_130625_EF_MetaG (SPAdes) (version 2) | ecosystem: Environmental > Aquatic > Freshwater > Lake...
GTCCAGTAACTCGTCGATCCACGCGTCGTTGTGCTTCACACCGAAATAACCCGACTGGATTTTCAAAGCTTCGCGGACCGAGAAGAAAGGATCAAACACCAGCTCTTGCGGCACCACGCCCAGCAAACGCCGCGCTTGGGCATAGTCGGTTTGCACATTGTGCCCATGCACCAGAACCTGCCCGCTGCTGGCGCGGGACAAACCGGCCAAAATGCTGATCAAGGTGGTTTTGCCTGCGCCGTTGGGGCCCAACAAACCAAAGAATTCACCTTCTTCAATGTCAAAACTGACACCGTCAAGCGCCTTCAATGAAGCACTACCCTGCGATTTAGCGGGGTAGGTTTTCGATACGGATTGGAAAGATAAGGCAGGCATGGAAAAACGCCTATTTTACGTGCTGCCCGGCACGGATTGTAAAAACCTTTGATTCAACTGCTACCGTCAGCGTTTTGAAGCAAATCAGACACGCCGTAAACGCGGGCCAGTTGACGCATTTGATCGGGCATATGAGAGACCACAAATGTCTTTTGCACTGACAAGGCCTCGCGTCGGCATGCCAACAATACGGCCAAAGCAGAAGAATCAAATCGCGACAAGCGTGAGGCATCGACCGTGACTTGGCTTTCGCTTTCTTGGCGTATCGCAAATATCAAACTTTTAAGCCAATCTTGCGCACGCGCATGGGTCAACTCCAAAGGTAACTGCAAGTGGGCCTTGGCGGTCATGAGGACTTTTTGGCTGTGGACTTGTTGCGTTCAGCCAAGCTGTTGATGAGTCCATCGATACCGCCGGCGTTAATTTCCTTGGTGAATTGGGATTTGTAGTTCTCAATCAACCAAATGCCTAACACATTCAAATCGTAAATCATCCAGCCGGCCCCTTCTCCGGGTGTCTTTTCGAGGCGGTAATCCAACTGAATGGGATCACCGCGACCTTTGACTTCGGTGCGGACGATCAGGTTTTTTTCATCCATGTCCCCGCGCAATGGTTTGACCTCGATCGTCTGATCACTGACCTGGCTCATGGCGCCCGAATAGGTTCGCACTAAAAGTAACTTGAACTCGTCTTGCAAACGTTTTTGTTGCTCTGGCGTGGCTTTGCGCCAATTAGGTCCTGTCGCCAATGCTGTCATGCGGCGAAAGTTGATGTGTTGAACAAGCTTGGTGTCCACCAACTGCATTATTTTGCTGACATCACCGCTTTTCAGGCTCTTGTCCGCCTTCACTGCTTCTAGTGTGTCAACTGCAATGCGCTTGATGAAAGCATCTGGTGCTTCATCAGCAGCAAAGCTCGCGACAGGGGCACTGAGGCATAAGGCGCAGAAGACGCCTATCAGACTAAATACACAATTTTTTCGATTCATAAGGTCAATCCGAGATGAAAGCATTTCCACTATAGCCAATCCAAGTGACCGTTCGGTTTATTTTGGTAACACCAGGCGCTGGTGAGCGGGGCCTCACCTAGGCTCATTTGGCAGGCGCTGTGAAGCTATCTTGCGCCTCATCGGGGTCTTCATCATCAGTCCGAATGGGAGGATTACCATCGTATTGATCATAGAAGCGCTTTTGCAAATACGCATCGCGAGTAAAAGTATAAGGATCCAAAGAGGCCTCTTTCACAGCGTCGACAATTTTGAGCAAGCTTTCGCGGGTATCAACCAATTTCAAACCCAGAGCCAAATCGCGCTTCTTTGAACTGGCAGATTGCCGCGACAAATCGCCTTGACGGTCCACCGTCAAAGCGAGAGCATCGCGAACAGTCGATGGCCCCAAGAGGGGCAACACAATGTAGGGGCCAGAGGGCATACCCCAATGACCCAGCGTAAGGCCGAAGTCTGCCCTGTGCCGCTCAATGCCCAAATCACTGGCAATGTCCAACAAGCCGCCAAAGCCAACAAAGGTATTGATACCCACCCGCATGGCGGTTTCGCCTGTAGCCTTGAATTTCAGTTGCGCTGCATTGTTAGCCAATGACCAGACATCACCTAGATTACCAAAGAAATTGCGCACACCGGTTCGCATGAATCCAGGAACCACTTGGGCATAGGCCAACGCCACAGGCTTGAGAACGGCGCCATCAACTGCATCGTTGAAGCCTGTGACCTTGCGGTTTATGTTTTCATAGGGGTCCCGGGGATCTGAGGCAACTACAGGCACAGTCGTAGCGCAAGCTTGCAACAGAGCGAATACCAAGCACATCCCCAGCCAACGCCAATCCTGCTGTTTCGTTGTCTGCGCTTTGGTATCAAAAAACCTCATTTTGGCGTTGTTCCTGAGGCAGAGGGTTCAGAGGCTTTGTTGTACAAAAACTGACTGATTAAACTTTCCAAAACCACGGCTGATTGGGTCGTTCCGATTTTGTCTCCGGGCGCCAGAAATTTTTCATCAGCTCCAGCTTCAATGGCGATGTACTGTTCACCCAATAATCCGCTGGTCAAGATTTTGAGCGAGCTGTCTTTGGGAAAAGCATAACGCTTGTCCAATGCCAAGTAGACGCGCGCCTGGTAAGCCCCGTCATCAAAAACGATCGATTCGACACGGCCCACCACCACGCCGGCGCTTTTGATTGCCGCGCCATTTTTCAAGCCCCCAATGTTGTCAAATTTGGCACTGACTTTGTAATCGGCCGACCAATTGATTTGTAATAAATTGGCAGACTTGAGTGCCAAGAATAAAACAGCTGCGAAACCGAGCATGACGAACAAGCCAACCCAGACATCATTTTTTGAACGTTGCATGGTGAACTCCTTAAATGCTGAACATCATCACCGTCAGGATGAAGTCCAGACCCAAAACACATAACGACGAAACCACCACACTGCGTGTGGTGGCATTGGCCACACCTTCGGGTGTAGGCTGGGCCACATAGCCCTGCAATAAAGCAATAAAGGTCACAGCCACTGCAAACACCAGGCTTTTGATCATGCCATTGCCGACATCTTTGAATACATCCACCCCACCTTGCATTTGGCTCCAAAAGGCCCCCGAATCAACACCGATCAGCAAAACCCCAACTGAATAACCACCCAAAATACCGACGGCACTGAACACGGCTGTCAGCACGGGTAAAGCCAGAATCCCACCCCACAGGCGAGGCGCCAAAATACGCAATTCAGGGTCAACGGCCATCAACTCTAAGGCCGTCAATTGCTCTCCCGCCCGCATCAATCCGATTTCAGCTGTAATGGAGGCCCCGGCGCGCCCGGCAAACAACAAGGCCGCAACCACGGGCCCTAATTCGCGCACCAAACTCAGCGCCACCAGCAAGCCCAAGGCTTCTGCAGAGCCATAGCGCTGCAAAGTGTAGTACCCCTGCAAGCCCAAAACAAAACCCACAAACAAGCCCGACACCGTGATGATGGCCAGCGAATAATTGCCCAAAAAATGAACCTGGTCCCGCACCAGATCAAATCGCCGCAAGCAGCGACCCGACAGCTTGAACAAGCGCCAAAGCAGTCGCGCACCAAAACCCCAACCTGCCAAAATTTGCCTGACGGCAAAACCCAATTCAGCGGGGTGATACCACTTCATGGCTGCACCCCGAAGTCATCTTGTGCACTGAGGCCGGGATAATGAAACGGCACAGGCCCCTCGCTCAAAGCATTGACAAATTGATGAATCAAGGGGTCGGTACAAGCCCGCAGTTCAGCAGGTGCTCCTTCGGCAGCCACTTTGCCGTTGGCGAGCATGATCACATGGTCAGCGATCGCAAAGGTTTCATCCACATCATGTGACACCACAATGCTCGTGACGCCCAAACTGTCGTTCAATCGCCGAATTAAACGCGCTGCAGTTCCAAGAGATATGGGGTCCAAACCTGCAAAAGGCTCGTCATACATGATCAGATCGGGGTCAAGGGCAATCGCACGGGCCAAAGCGACACGGCGACTCATCCCCCCCGAAATTTCAGAAGGCATCAAATTTCGCGCCCCCCTCAACCCTACAGCATCAAGCTTCATCAAAACAATGTCGCGAATCAATTCTTCAGACATAGGCGTATGTTCACGCAAGGGAAAGGCGACATTGTCAAACACAGACAAATCGGTGAACAAGGCTCCGAACTGGAACAACATGCCCATGCGCCTGCGGGCGGCGTACAACGCACTTTGCTGCATGTGGGTGATGTCTTGACCATCAAACAAGACCGCACCCTGTTGCGCCCGGTATTGCCCGCCAATCAGGCGAAGCACTGTGGTTTTGCCGCCACCGGACACACCCATCAATGCAGTCACTTTTCCCTTGGGCACTTGCAATGACAAGTTATCCAAAATCACGCGCTCACCGTAACCGAAGGTCAGGTCTCGCAATTGAACAAGGGATTCAGAGGGGGCCATTTTTTAAAAAACAAAAGCCAGCGCAAGCCGGCTTTTGTGATAGTAAAGGATTCAGGTCAACGATTTGTAAATCTTTAGAAACTTCATTTTACCGGCCTGCGCAAAACAGTGCCTTCACAAGGCAAATGCATTCAGCGTGGCAAAGCACTCTGCCCCATCAGGAATTCGTCCACCGCGCGGGCCGCTTGTCGGCCTTCACGAATCGCCCAGACCACCAAAGACTGGCCGCGGCGCATGTCGCCAGCGGCAAACACTTTGTCCACGTTGGTCGCATAACCGCCCGTCACCTCGGTTGTCGCCTTGGCATTGCCTCGGGGGTCTTTGTCCACACCAAAAGCCTCCAGCACCGTCGCCACCGGATTGACGAAGCCCATCGCCAGCAAAACAAGGTCTGCTTTGTAGTTTTTTTCTGTGCCCGCAATTTCCACCAACTTGCCGTCTTTGAACTCGACATGCACTGTGGTCAAACCAGTGAGCTTGCCCTTTTCGCCTATAAATGCCTTGGTGGAAACAGCAAATTCGCGGGTACAACCCTCTTCGTGAGAGGAAGAGGTGCGCAGCTTCATGGGCCAGTAAGGCCAAGTCAACGGTCGGTTTTCTTCCTTGGGCGGTTCGGGCATCACTTCAAACTGCGTCACGCTCATGGCGCCATGGCGGTTGGAGGTGCCCACGCAGTCCGATCCCGTGTCGCCTCCACCGATCACGATGACGTGCTTGCCGTCGGCGCGCAATTGAGATTGGAGCTTATCGCCCGCATTGACCTTGTTTTGCTGAGGCAGAAACTCCATGGCAAAGTGAATGCCATCCAAATCTCGACCTGGCACAGGCAGATCACGGGACTGCTCAGAACCACCCGTGAGCAACACAGCATCAAAATCTTTTGTGAGTTGCTCAGCTGACAAGGTTTCTTTCGACCAGTTGATGACTTTGGAGCCGTCAGGCCACTTACCCACCAGAACACTGGTGCGGATCTTCACACCTTCGGCTTCGAGTTGCTCAACGCGGCGGTCAATGTGCGTCTTTTCCATTTTGAAGTCGGGTATGCCATAACGCAGCAGACCACCGACCCGATCGTTCTTCTCGAAGAGTGTCACATCATGGCCTGCCCGGGCCAACTGCTGGGCTGCGGCCATACCCGCAGGGCCAGCACCGATCACCGCCACAGTTTTCCCGGTCTTGATCTTGGCAGGACGCGGTGTCACCCAACCTTCGGCCCAAGCGCGGTCAATGATCGCGTGCTCGATGGACTTGATGCCTACCGCTTCGTCGTTCACGTTCACTACGCATGCAGCCTCACAGGGTGCGGGACAGATGCGGCCGGTGAACTCAGGAAAGTTATTGGTGCTGTGCAAGACTTCAATGGCATTTTTCCAATCGTCTCGAAAAACCAACTCATTGAAATCCGGAATGATGTTGTTGACCGGGCAGCCGCTGTTGCAAAACGGCGTGCCGCAGTCCATGCAACGGGCTGCCTGTTTTTGGGACTCTTGGGGTGTGAGTCCGATCACAAATTCTTTGTAATTTTTCAAGCGTTCTGGAACAGGTTTGTAAGCCTCTTCGATACGCTCAAATTCCATAAAGCCGGTAATTTTTCCCATGGTACTTTTCCTTCAATCTTGACGTTCAACTCAGGCGGCAAGCGCTTGACCATTCTTGGCCTTGGCTAACTTGCGCGCATTGATTTCGCCCAAGGCACGTTTGTATTCGTTGGGAAAAACCTTCACGAATTTGATGCGTGCAGTGGACCAGTTGTCCAACAATTCACGGGCCCGCTGGCTGCCTGTCCACTTATGGTGGTCTTCAAGCAACTTCTTGAGCTGCACTTCATCAGCCACATCACGGTGCCAGACGTTGCGGTCCACCTGTGCCTCTTGCTCAGCGGCAGTCAGTACTTTTTCCATGCTGACCATGGCGGTGTTGCAGCGAGAGGCAAACTGCCCGTCTTCGTCATAGACATAAGCGACGCCGCCGCTCATGCCTGCACCAAAATTGCGACCTGTTTTGCCCAGCACCGCCACGGTTCCACCCGTCATGTATTCACAGCCATGATCGCCTGTGCCTTCAACCACGGCAGTGGCACCCGACAAGCGCACGGCAAATCGCTCGCCCGCCACACCCGCAAAGAAGGCCTCTCCGGTGGTCGCGCCGTACATAACGGTGTTGCCCACGATGATGTTGTGAACCGCCACACCACGGAAGTCCAAGCTCGGACGCACCACGACTCGGCCACCCGATAAACCTTTGCCTGTGTAGTCGTTGGCTTCACCGATCAAATACAGCGTGATGCCCTTGGCCAGGAAGGCGCCAAAGGATTGACCACCCGTGCCTTCGAGTTGGATGCGGATGGTGTCGTCCGGCAAGCCTTCAGGATGCACTTGGGTCACTGCACCCGACAACATGGCACCGACCGAGCGGTTCACGTTGCGTGCGGTTTCCATGAATTTGACCTTCTCGCCCTTGTCGATGGCGGCGCGGCTCTTGGCGATCAGCACATTGTCTAAGGCTTTTTCCAAGCCATGGTCTTGTGTGGCCACATGACGCACCGGCACATCGGCGGGCACTTGTGGCACGGCCAACAAACGTGAAAAGTCCAACCCCTTGGCTTTCCAGTGTTGCAGGCCCGCTTTCATGTCGAGCAAATCAGCACGACCCACCAGATCGTCGAATTTGGCGATCCCCAGTTGGGCCATGATCTGTCGAACTTCTTCAGCAATGAAGAAGAAGAAATTCACCACATGTTCTGGCTTACCGGAAAATTTTTGGCGCAACACAGGATCTTGCGTCGCCACCCCCACCGGACAGGTGTTCAGATGGCATTTGCGCATCATGATGCAGCCTTCCACCACCAGCGGTGCGGTAGCGAAGCCGAACTCGTCAGCGCCCAGCAAAGCGCCAATGGCGACATCGCGGCCGGTCTTCATTTGGCCGTCAGCTTGTACACGGATGCGGCCGCGCAAACGGTTCAGCACCAAGGTTTGTTGGGTTTCGGCCAGGCCGATTTCCCAAGGCGAGCCCGCGTGCTTGACCGAGGACCAAGGCGATGCACCGGTGCCGCCGTCGTGACCTGCGATCACCACATGGTCGGCCTTGCACTTGGCCACACCAGCCGCAATGGTGCCCACACCGATTTCCGACACCAGCTTGACGCTGATGTCGCTGTGCGGGGCCACGTTTTTCAGATCGTGAATCAGCTGGGCCAAGTCTTCGATCGAATAAATGTCGTGGTGCGGCGGGGGTGAGATCAAGCCCACGCCCGGCACCGAGTGACGCAGCTTGCCGATGTAGTCAGACACCTTGCCGCCGGGCAACTGACCGCCCTCACCGGGCTTGGCACCCTGCGCCATCTTGATCTGGATCTGATCGGCGCTGGACAGGTATTCGGCGGTGACACCGAACCGGCCCGAAGCCACTTGTTTGATCTTGGAGCGCAGACTGTCGCCCGCTTGCAAAGGCATGTCCACTTCGACGTTTTCTTCGCCAATCACGCTCTTCAAAGAGTCGCCCAACTTGATCGGAATGCCTTTGAGTTCGTTGCGGTAGCGCGCCGAATCTTCGCCGCCTTCGCCGGTGTTGCTTTTGCCGCCAATGCGGTTCATGGCCACGGCCAAAGTGGCGTGGGCTTCGGTCGAGATAGAGCCCAGCGACATCGCGCCTGTAGCAAAACGCTTGACGATTTCAGCCGCAGATTCAACCTGGTCCAGCGCGATGGCTTTGGACGGATCGATCTTGAACTCGAACAGACCGCGCAATGTCATGTGCCGCTTGCTTTGGTCGTTGATGATCTGCGCGTACTCTTTGTAAGTGCTGAAGTTGTTGGCACGGGTGGAGTGCTGCAACTTGGCAATCGCGTCCGGCGTCCACATGTGCTCTTCACCCCGGGCGCGCCAGGCGTATTCGCCGCCTGCGTCCAGCATGTTGGCCAGCAAGGGGTCGTCACCAAAGGCAGCGGTGTGCATGCGCAAGGCTTCTTCGGCGATTTCAAATACGCCGATACCGCCCACCCGGCTGGCGGTACCGGTGAAGTACTTGTTGATGGTTTCGGTATTGATGCCGATGGCTTCGAACAACTGCGCACCACAGTACGACATGTAGGTCGACACGCCCATCTTTGACATGATCTTAGACAGGCCTTTGCCGATCGCCTTGACATAGTTGTAAATAGCTTTGTCGGCCGACAGGTCACCCGGCAATTCTTTGTGCAGATCGGCCAGGGTTTCCATGGCCAGGTAAGGGTGCACGGCTTCAGCGCCGTAACCGGCCAACACGGCAAAGTGATGCACTTCGCGAGCGGTGCCGGTTTCAACCACCAAACCAGCGGTCGTGCGCAGCCCTTGGGCGACCAAGTGCTGATGGATGGCGGACAAGGCCAGCAGCGCAGGAATGGCAAGTTGGCTTGGCGTCACACCGCGGTCGCTGATGATCAGGATGTTGTGGCCACCTTTGATGGCGTCCACGGCTTCAGCGCACAGCGAGGCGAGTTTGGCCTCTACGCCTTCATCGCCCCAAACCACGGGGTAGGTGATGTCCAGCGTGGCGCTCTTGAATTTGCCCTGGGTGGCTTGATCGATGTGGCGCAGCTTGGCCATGTCGGCGAAGTCCAGAATCGGCTGGCTGACTTCCAGGCGCATCGGCGGGTTGACCTGGTTGATGTCCAGCAGGTTGGGCTTGGGGCCGATGAAGGACACCAGCGACATCACGATCGCTTCGCGGATCGGGTCAATCGGCGGGTTGGTCACTTGCGCAAACAACTGTTTGAAGTAGTTGTACAGCGGCTTGTTTTTGTCGGACAACACGGCCAGCGGGCTGTCATTGCCCATGGAACCAATGGCCTCTTCACCTGCAAAAGCCATGGGGGCGAGGAGGAACTTGATGTCCTCTTGGGTGGTGCCAAAAGCCTGCTGCAAGTCAAGCAAGGCGACTTGAGATGTGAGTGCTGATTGGGCTTGGGGTACGTCGTCCAGCTTGACGCGCAAGTTCTCAATCCACTGCTTGTAGGGCTTGCTGCTGGCCAGGCTCGACTTGAGTTCTTCGTCGTCGATCATGCGGCCTTGCTCCAGATCGATCAGGAACATCTTGCCCGGTTGCAGACGCCATTTGCGCACAATCTTGCTTTCGGGAATCGGCAGCACGCCGGTTTCCGAGCCCATGATGACCATGTCGTCGTCAGTGATGCAGTAGCGCGAGGGGCGCAGACCGTTGCGGTCCAAGGTCGCGCCAATCTGGCGGCCATCGGTGAACACGATCGATGCTGGGCCGTCCCAAGGCTCCAGCATGGCGGCGTGGTATTCATAGAAGGCCTTGCGGCGCTCGTCCATGGTGGTGTGGTTTTCCCAAGGCTCGGGGATCATCATCATCATGGCTTGGCTGATGGGGTAACCCGCCATGGTCAGCAGTTCCAGGCAGTTGTCAAAAGTCGCGGTGTCGGACTGACCGGCGAAGCTGATGGGGTAGAGCTTTTGCAGGTCACCCGCCAGCACGGGCGAGGACATCACGCCTTCGCGCGCTTTCATCCAGTTGTAGTTGCCCTTGACGGTGTTGATTTCACCGTTGTGCGCCACATAGCGGTAAGGGTGGGCCAAGGGCCACTCGGGAAAGGTGTTGGTGGAAAAGCGCTGGTGCACCAAGCCTAGGGCGGAGACGCAGCGCTCGTCTTGCAGGTCCAAATAGTAGGTGCCAACTTGATCGGCCAACAACAGTCCCTTGTACACCGCCGTGCGGCTGGACATGCTGGGGATGTAGTACTCGTTGCTGTGCGTCAGGTTCAGGTTTTGAATTGCGGCGCTGGCGGTCTTGCGAATCACATACAGCTTGCGCTCCAAGGCGTCTTGCACGATCACATCGGCACCTCGGCCAATGAAGATCTGGCGCATCACTGGCTCTTTTTCGCGCACCGTGGGCGACATTGGCATCTCGCGGTTGACAGGCACATCGCGCCAGCCCAACACCACCTGGCCTTCGGCCTTGACAGCGCGTTCCAACTCTTGCTCACACGCCATGCGTGAGGCGTGCTCTTTGGGCAAAAACACCATGCCCACGCCGTATTCGCCAAAGGGCGGCAAGTTCACGCCCACGGAACCGTCAGGGGCCGTTCCAGCCCGGGCCATCTCTTCGCGGTACAGCGCATCGGGCAACTGAATCAAGATACCCGCGCCATCGCCCATCAGTGCGTCGGCACCCACCGCACCCCGGTGGTCCAGGTTTTGCAAGATCTGCAGCGCCTGGGTCACGATGGCGTGACTCTTTTGACCTTTGATGTGCGCGACAAAGCCGACACCACAGGCATCGTGCTCATTCGCCGGGTCATACAAACCGGTTTGTTGCAGGTGTTGTTTTTCGGAAGCCGTGTTCATGGCGCACTCCTAAGGGTTTTTACGCAGATCGGAGAGTGTAGTGCACTGCGACAATAACGCCAATATTTTTAATTGGGGTCAGAACCCATTAAAATGCATCCATATGATTCATTCAATTAATTGGGGACAGATATTGGATGAATGCCTTATGTGTTTTTTCGAGGTCGACCGGCCTTGGCTGGCAACAGGCGCCGACTTGTCATTTGTCGAAGTTCAGAAACAAAATTCGAAGAGCCCAAAACCCATCCCGACAGTACGCTTTGAGTCAATTGGTCTTTTTGGGAAGGGGTCATTCCGGCTTGAACCAATTCTCGGTATGCCGCTTCGCGCGCAAACGGGGTGTTGCCCAAGCCCCAAAAAAGCGCATGCGGCGTCACCAATTTGTCGCTCACCTGACCAACACAGTGCCTGTGACTGGACCATTTGAAATCAACTGGCAAATCCACCATGCCAGCACGAACGGGATTCAAATCGACGTAAACCATACAGGCCAATAAATAACGCTCGCTTTCAATCAGGTTACTTTTGTAACGACCCTCCCACAGAGTACCTGTTCGATGGTGACGCGCATTGAAATAGCGCACATAACTTCGCCCCACGGCTTGCATCCACTTGGGCACGCCGTCATCAGATTCAGGCGTGGCCAACAAGTGAACATGATTGTCCATAAGCACATAAGCATGAATGGCCACTTTGAAGCTCGCCGCATGTTCCGCCACCAAAGAGAGCAGTTTTTCCCGATCTGCATCATCCCGCACAATGGCCTGACGGTCGTTACCGCGTTGAATAAGGTGATGCGGATACCCGGCTATCGTGAGTCTTGGAAGTCTGGCCATGAGCCCTCCTTGGAAAAGTTCCACAGATTTTAATGTGGATCTGACCCCAATTAAACTGACTGCAATTAAACATTCAAAGCTGGCTTAACTTTTCTTATAAACCCTGATCGAAAAGGCGTCGGGTGCTGCTTCACAGGACATGACGTTGTAGAGTTGTTTTTGGTCCAAGAAAAAATAATCTGAACAGTCGGTTGCGCCCTGTTGGTCATCGGCCACTTGTGTTTTGATAACTCGGAAAACATGGCTGGGCATAGCCTCCATGGCTTGGCGGTTTCGCTTGAAGTCGTCTTTGATGCTTTGCAAGTCTGCTGCTGGAAGTGATTTGCGTTGGGCTGTGTCCAGCGCTGCTTTTTCTGCTTGTTGCAGTTGGCTGGTCAATTGGGCCTTGGAAATCGAGCCCTCATAAAAGGCCACGCAGGTACTGGATTTGGCAGGGCGTGTGCCCGCCCACTTGCATTTTTCAGTGCCGGGGTTGAACTGCTGCTCACTCACGCCCAGTCGCTGCTTGGTGTCTGAAAACCAAACGCCAACCCAACGCGGATTGATGGTTTCGGCTATTGCACTCAACGAAAACGAGAACGCCAAAACCATGCCTGCGCCCCTCAGGGCACAAGCCGCCATCACGGAATGAGAACGAATTTGCATTGAAATCTCCAACAGCTCAGTATCGCTATTCTTTGGCGCCATTCTAGGACCTTCAGAGCGCTGGCAGACCGACAAAACGACTGTCCGCCAAAGTCTCCAGACCAAATTCGCAAAGCAATGCCAAAAGCCTTTCAGCCGCACTGTGCTTTTTGTGTCCGGTGTAGTGGGCCAAGATCAGCTCATTTTTCATGCTGTGCTCCCAACCGACCAGCTCGGTCACGGTAACTTGGTAGCCATGCGCCTCCAAATAAAGGCAACGCAAGACATTGGTGAGTTGACTGCCCATTTCACGGGTGTGCAAAGGATGGCGCCACAATTCGGCCAAGGGGGTACGGTTCAGATTCAAAGCCTTGTTTTGGCGCAAGTAGGCAGCCAATTCGGCCTGGCAACAAGGCACCAAGACCATGTATTTGGCCTTCTTTTGCAAGCCAAAAGCAATGGCGTCGTCGGTGGCCGTGTCACAGGCATGCAAGGCGGTTACCACATCGATCTGCGCTGGCAACAGATCCGAATGTGCCGATTGCGCTACCGTCAAGTTGAGAAACTGCATGCGATCAAACCCCAGTCGTGTCGCCAATGCGCGGGATGATTCGACCAACTCTGCCCGCGTCTCAATCCCGAAAATGGTGCCTTGGCCCAAAGCCTTGAAATACAAGTCGTAAACAATGAAACCCAAATACGATTTGCCTGCGCCGTGATCGGCCAAGGTCAGCTGGGCGGAATCACTGGCGGTTAATTCTTTCAGCAATTTTTCGATGAATTGGAAGAGGTGATAAACCTGCTTGAGCTTGCGTCTCGAATCTTGGTTGAGCTTGCCCTCGCGCGTCAGGATATGCAACTCTTTGAGCAATTCAATGGACTGGCCCGCGCGCACTTCGGGCAGCAACACTTGTGCAGCATCCGGGGACTTCAAGTGCCCTGTTTTATGTTTCATGACGACTTTCTGGTGTCGGTGTGGGGCCGACATCGAGCGCCGCCCATCCTGCCAGACCCAAATTTTCAAGGGTATGCATATTGGTTTCAAAAATCGCCTCAGGATCCGGAAATGCCTCGACAGCTCGGTCCATGCTGGCCTCCCGGATCAAATGCAGGGTCGGATAGGGCGACCGGTTGGTGTAATTGGAGATGTCGTCAGCGCGGGTCCCGGCAAATTGGTAATCGGGGTGAAAACTTGCGATTTGAATCACGCCCTCCAAAT
>Ga0209188_1002546_pt1 | contig 13341 bp, 12 predicted proteins | sample C_130625_EF_Meta_FD_187307 | JGI IMG/M metagenome (GOLD analysis project Ga0209188, IMG submission 187307) | Freshwater microbial communities from Lake Croche, Canada to study carbon cycling - C_130625_EF_MetaG (SPAdes) (version 2) | ecosystem: Environmental > Aquatic > Freshwater > Lake...
TTCATACATCCAAGCAACGTTAGCTTGACTCATCAGCGCAATGATATTGATCTCACTATCCACAGGTCTTACCTCATCCACATAATCAAACCGCATGCAGATACACACATCATAAGACGCCCCTTCACACGAGACTGTTGCCCATTCGTAGTTCCTCATTTTTAGTTTCCTTGCTTAAGTTTAGTGTTTTTTATTCTCATTAAAATAAGAATAAATGATAATTTATCTCAATTAAATGAGATATACAAGCAAATTTTTTTACATTAGGTCAATGATTTTTCAGGCCAAGAAAGATTGGCCTTTCCGATAATGTTGAAATCTGATGATTGATGTTCAAATATTGTTTCTGAGCCAAAGGTGCTGTTGTCTGATTTGATCAGAAGGCTTCCATCCATGTTCTTATGAATTCTTTTTATAAAAATCCCAGCGCTGCTTTCTATTAGATAAATCCCATCATTTGTGAAACGATCAATACTTGAATCCACAATCACAAAATCGCCTGCTTTAAAGGTGGGGAACATGGAGTCATTAGTGACAAAAACAATATTCAAATTTTCTGATTGATGGTTGGGGAGTCTTGATTCGACCCAATCTAGATCGAAATTGATGCTCTTAATAGGGCTATCGGGTTGTTTGCTATAGATCTCTATAGATGATTCCATGAGGTCCAATTTTAGAAAATGTTCGTTAGTCAGAGGATGAATATCTTCTTGCATTTCGCCCATGCCAGTTGCTAACCACGCTGGATTGACGCCAAGAATTTTACAGGCGTTCATTAGGTTGATTCCACTGATCGTTTGATTAGGTCCCTTAAACCAAGCGGTTACGGTGCCAGAACTTACCCCGCACCCCTTCCAAAGATCAGTCTTGGAAAGTCCTGACTTCTCGAGTGCAAGTTTCATTCTGTCTTGGAGGGTTGATGTGCGCATAGGTCTTATTAGATATTTTTAACAATTATATCTAAAAATCATCGAGGGACTGAGTTTCTTGACGTTTTAATTGAGATCCATCACATTTAATTTTTGCTATATGTGACCGCTACTTAAAAACTGAAAATTGGACAGTGTAATCATCATGTTGTGGTTTATGCTAGCTTATTGCGAAGCGTCGATTAATTCTGTTACTTTGATCCCAAGCGCGCTTAAAAAAAGCCCGCTAGTAAATTCTTTCAGCGCGTATTCGTCTATACGCATCTAGTACTTTAGGCACATACAAACGTGTTTCCATAAATGGTGGAATTCGCATGTGGTGCTTGGTTACTGCTTTAGGTCCCGCATTGTAAGCGGCCAAGATTAAGGGCATATTGCCGTTAAAGAAGGTATGGAGTTCGCGCAAATACTGCGCGCCTGCTAATACATTTTGCACTGGGTCATAGGGATTAGTCACATTAAAGCGCCTTGCGGTACTGGGCATCAATTGCATTAAGCCCTGAGCGCCTCGTGGTGATAATGCTTTAGCATTGTAGTTAGACTCAACACGAATCACCGCAAGCAACAAGGCAGGGTCAATAGCCGTTTGAGCGTACGCCTTGGCTACCGCCTCGCTAATTTGTTGACGCGACACGCCATTTGCATTGACGCTCGATGTAATCTCAGGATTACTAAATGTGCGCAGCTCATTTTCAATCAGCAACTCATATTGGCTATGCGAATTCGTGCGTTCAGAATCGGCCAGTAAATTAGTCAGCACAATCTGCTCGCTATTATCCTGTTGCATGTAAATATCAGCTTGCGCGACTGCAGGCAACATGAATGTCGTTAGTATCGCCATCAACAAAAAGGCATTAATGACTTGTATGGCTTGCTGTAATGAAATTTTCATAAGCCTAAAGATAGCTGATTCACATGACAGGCCGATGACATCGATAGTCTTACTAGTGAGTATCCTTTGTTTCTGATTAGCTTTTCGAACTATGGGCAATTAAACAGTTAACATAGGCCAGTCCTGTCGATTAAAAACCTGACATTATTTTGAAATAATATAGTCATATTTTAGTCATATTAATTTTTTATAATTTAATAAATATTTTTCAAGTTAGAGATTTATGGCAAACGATCAGTCTCCTTTATCAGCAGAAGAATCAGCGTTGCTATTGGATGTGTTTGAAGAGTCTCTTCGGGTTAATAAACGTGAGCAATTTTTCTCATGGTTGCAAGGTTCTTTGCAATCCCTAATCCCGCATGAAGTTTTGATTTGCGGCGTCAGTCTAAAAAATCAATCACAACTGCATTTTGAAAGTTTCATCAGTACACGTTACGTGAATGACCATCATGTTAGATATGTTACCGGTTATGATGGTGGCATCGTTAATCGTGTAATTGATGCTTGGAAAAAAGATCTTCGTCCAATATTAGTTTCTCACGCGCTTCAAGAGGTCGATTATGGCCCTTATCGGGTGCCATTTGTGGAAAGCGAAGAAGTACTAAAAAAATTGGAGCTTAGGAATATCGCTGCCCACGGCGTTTCTAACAAGGAAGGCGATGTGATGACCTTTTTTAGTTTTTCTCGAATAATCGACGATCCCAACCCAAGACATGCTTATATTTTACAACTGCTTGTGCCGCAAATGCACCATGCATTTTTACGTGTGATGAATGATAGATCTAAATTTATCAATAAACCTGTTGAACTAGACCAAATCTCAAAAAGAACAGAAAAAGCTGAGAAACAATTAATATCGCCGCGTGAAATTGAAGTATTACGTTGGGTCTTTTTAGGAAAAACCAACCCAGAAGTCTCTGACATATTGAATGTCAGTGTGAATACCATAAAAAATCATATGCACAATGCGATCTCTAAGCTGGGCGTAGAGAATAGATCGCAAGCGGCGAAGAGTGCCGAAAAAATGGGCTTACTAAAAAAATAGCCGTGTGCCGTTTTAAACGCTTTGGATAATGCGATCTTTGTCTCTGCACATATTAGCTTGGAATTAAGCTTCGCAACAAATTCAGAGGCCCAATGATGAGCTTGGGGTTTATGTCTCGTTCACATCGATCTCTAAATGTTCAGAACGCCATGCCATGTGTTTCTTGAGTGCTTCAATGGCACGGTAGAGGCCGGTGTCAAGTTGGACCTGGAACTTACTTAAGAAAATCAACGCGCTTGCCATCAGGAATCAGCTTGGCAAATTTCATCTGCTGTGCCATGTGATAGGCTATGTGCTTGAGTTCATGCATTGCCAGAAAGTTTACTGCATACTTTTTCGTGTGTTCCAGCGAAGCAATAATCTTGTCTGGGGATGCCATAAACGCATCGTTAGGGCTGGCGGAATTTTGTGCGTCCTGCGTTAAGTGCCCGTAAATCATAGGGATGTTAGTCGAAACCAGTGCGAGATTTGCGGGAACGGCTTTGATGTTAAGTTTCTCAAATTCATCCCGTACTTTTTTCCAGTACACGTAATCCTGTTCTTGCGTTTCAGAAATACTACATGGGTTGCTCCTTCGATGGTTGGAATGTTGGCATCCATGAAATGGTGATAATCTAGGATATTTCAATAAAATCATGAGTTTGAAATAATTTATGTGTTTTTTTAGGCGTTTTAGAAAAAACAAAGCCAATTCTTTGGAATGGCACTCTATTATTGGCTTTTAGCGATATTTTTATACTTTTAACAAGTTTTTAGCACGAGGCGTTTTAGATCAACTCGTGCCTTGACCAATACATTTGATTTGACTATCCAAGGCCAGTCAATTTATTCTTGACTACATTGGAGGTGATAAATGCAAATGATGCTCCGTTATTACTAAGCCTCACTAACTCAATATTGAAGAGAACGATTGATATGTCAAAATTAGCTGAAGACTTAAACGTCCAGCCCGTCATTTTGTCTGGCGGCTCAGGCACTCGGCTTTGGCCCATGTCACGAGAAAAATATCCCAAGCAGTTGCTCCCTTTGTTTGGTGAGGACTCCTTGTTGCAGGGCACGGTTCGCAGATTAGATGACATCGCTGGCCTCTCATTAGCCCCAGCCATGGTGGTCTGCAATGAGGAGTATCGGTTTGTGATTGCTGAGCAATTGCGCGTCATGGGCAAAGAGGGCGTGATTGTTTTAGAGCCCATTGGCAGAAATACGGCCCCAGCACTTACATTAGCGGCGCTTGAAGCAGAAAGTGTGACAGGTGATCCTGTGCTGCTGGTGATGCCTGCAGATCATATTATTCTTGATCATAGCGCCTTTCAATTCGCTGTTCGCCAGGGCGCAAGTTTAGCCGCGGCCGGCATGATTGTGACGTTCGGTATTACTCCAGACTCCCCAGAAACGGGCTATGGTTATATTCAAACTGGCGATTCCTTAGCGCAATCAAGTGCATTTGCTTTGACGCGTTTCGTAGAAAAACCCGACCACGACACTGCAGAGCAATACGTGGATGCTGGTAATTATTTATGGAATAGCGGACTATTTATGGTACGCGCCTCAGTTTGGCTCTCTGCCATGGAGCAATGTAGACCAGATATTTTGGCCGCATGTAAAGCATCTTGGCAGGATGAACAAATAGATGGAAACTTCGTGCGCGTAGGTAAGACCGAGTTTGCGAGCTGTCCTAGCGATTCGATTGACTATGCCGTGATGGAGCGTATCGCTGCGGGTCAAGCGAATTTACCCTCTGCTGCCGTGATTCCTCTGGCGGCGGGTTGGTCTGATGTGGGCGCATGGGATTCCTTATGGCAGGTGTTCGATAAGGATGCTTCGGGTAACGCGGTGCAGGGGGATGTATTACTCAATGATTGCAAAGACACCTTGGCATTCTCTGCAAGCCGCTTATTAGCCTGCGTCGGGGTGAGTGATTTAGTTGTAGTAGAAACTGCAGATGCCGTACTGGTTGCCCACAAGAGTAAGACGCAAGATGTGAAAAAAATCGTTGATCAGCTAAAACAGCAGGGCCGAGTAGAGGGCGCGACACACCGTAAAGTCTATCGTCCCTGGGGTTGGTATGACAGCATCGATGCGGCAGAGCGTTTTCAGGTGAAGCGCATCATGGTCAAACCGGGCGCGAAATTATCGTTGCAACTCCACCATCATCGTGCTGAGCATTGGATTGTGGTGAAAGGGACTGCAAAAGTGACGCGTGGAGATACGAGTTTTATCTTGGCAGAAAATGAATCCACCTTTATTCCGCTTGGCATTAGGCATAGGCTTGAGAATACCGGCAAAATTCCGCTCGAAATTATTGAGGTGCAGTCGGGCAGTTACTTGGGCGAAGACGATATTGAGCGTTTTGATGACTCCTACGGCAGAAAATAGAGCCTTCCAGAGGGGATTAATATTAATTTCCTAATGGTTGTAAAAACTTATTGAAGTAATTTTGTCCCCCTACCACTATTTTTATCAAGAAAATTATCATTTAAGAAGAGTCGAAATAAAGAAATGTCATCACAAGAGCAATTGGATAATTTAACCCAACAAGGTTTCGTTTTGCATCAACAAGGTAGGCTCAATGAAGCAGAGGTAATTTATTTAGAAGTATTAAAAATAAAAGAAGACCATTTTGCCAGCTTATCCTTGTTAGGAACATTATTTACTCAATCTAGACGCTATCAGCAGGCCTTAGAATATTTACATAAAGCGCTTAAAATTAACCCTGATGACCTTGGCTCTTTAATTAATTGTGGAGTAGCCAATCAAGAGCTGGGGTATTTAGATAGTGCTCTTTTTAACTATGATAGAGCCATCGCTATCGACTCATATTACCCCGGAAGTCATTATAATCGTGGGAATGTCTTAAAAGAACTTGGGCGTTTTGAAGAAGCCCTGTCCAGTTACGAAATGGTCATCTCCATCAAGCCCGATCACGCAGAAGCTTTTTTCCATTGTGGTCTTATATTTTCAGAATTGATGAGTATTGAGGAGGAATTGGCTAGTTACGAAAAGGCTATTAGTATCAAGCCAGATTATGTCGAACCGTATTTTAATCGTGGGGTTGCATTACAAGTGTTAGGACGAGCAGATGAAGCTCTCTTAAGTTTCGATAAGGCAATTAGTATTAAGCCAGATTATGTTGAAGCCTATTCTAACCGTGGGGTTGCATTACAAGTGCTAGGACGAGCAGATGAAGCTCTCCTAAGTTTCGATAAGGCAATTAGTATTGAGCCAGATTATGTTGAAGCCTACTACAATCGTGGCAATAGTTTGAAAGAGTTAGGGCAATTAGAAGAAGCTTTATCGAGTTACGATAATGCCATTAGTATAAAAGCGGATTATCCAGAAGCTTACTACAACCGTGGCATTGTGTTGCAGGCACTAAAGTATCTAGAAGAAGCTTTATTAAGTTACGATAAAGCGATTAGTATCAAACCGGATTTTGCTGAGGTTTACTACAGTCGTGGCATTGTCTTGCAGGAGCTTCATCGATTAGACGAAGCCTTATCTAGTTACGATCAAGCGATTAGCATTAAAGCGGATTATGCTGAGGCACATTGGAATTCATCTTTATGTCATTTGTTGAGTGGCAATTTTAAGGATGGTTGGCAGGAGTATGAATGGCGCTTTAAGTGTGAAAATACGTCATCCATCGTAGAGAATAGAAATTTTCCGCAGCCATTATGGCTCGGACTCGAGTCACTTAAAGATAAATCCATTTTGTTACACGCTGAGCAGGGTTTGGGTGACACTATTCAATTTTGTCGCTATGTTTCATTATTGGCAACACTAGGTGCGAAAGTAATTTTAGAAGTGCAATTTCCCTTATTAAAACTATTAAGACATCTAGATGGGGTGAGTGAGATTCTTGCTAGGGGAGACAAGTTACCTCATTTTGATTACCAATGCCCTCTAATGTCATTGCCTCTAGCCTTTAATACAGTCTTGGATACTATTCCATCGTTACCTAAATGTATTCAATCTGATAAAGATAAAGTAAGCGCTTGGCAAAAAAAATTGGGTGAAAAAAAGAAGCCTCGTATAGGTATTGTATGGAGTGGTAATCCTTCCCATCAACAAGATCAAAAACGTAGCTTAAAGCTTTCTAAACTGATTACTCAACTGCCATCTGGTTTTGAATATGTGAGCTTACAGAAGCAGCTTAGAGATGTTGATGAGGCAGTACTAATAGAGCGCCATGGAGTAAAGCACTTTGGGGATGATTTGATAGACTTTACTGATACTGCTGCAGTTTGTGAATTGATGGATGTGGTGATTAGTGTGGATACCAGTGTGGCACATTTAGCTGCAACATTAGGCAAAACAACATGGATCATGCTGCCTTTTATTCCAGATTGGCGTTGGTTAGTAGATAGAGATGATAGTCCTTGGTATCCTTCAGTTAAGCTTTATCGACAAGAAAAGAATGATGATTGGGACGGGGTATTAAAAACCATTCAAGTGGATTTGAACTTTTATAGATGAGTTGTCTTTTTGGTATTAAAATAGAAGTTAGGTTTCCTGCTACCCCAGCCTTGTGATTGATACTGTCGCATAATTAACATAATATTGGGAGGCTTCAAGGTTATGCTGATTAAAAAAGTAACTAGTTAAATTGTCATTTAACTGAAACATATTTGTCAAATTCTTTATATAGAATTGATCCAATATAGTAATGTATTTTTTTGCTAAAAGGCTGCTATTTTGAAATTTAATTTCATGACTAATTCACGCAATCACAGGCGTTGGGAAAATACCCTATCAAAATTGGGGCAGCGAGGTTTTACTTTGCTAGAGCTATTAGTGGTGATGGTGATTATCGGTTTGCTAGTGGGCTATGTCGGCCCTAAATATTTCGCGCAAATCGGCAAGTCAGAAGTCAAAGCCACGCGTGCGCAAATCGACGCCTTGGAAAAATCCTTAGATCAATATCGTTTAGATACTGGTCATTATCCTACCACTGAGCAAGGACTATCTGCGCTTATGGTCAAGCCAGCTAGCGAAGCGCGTTGGTCAGGTCCTTACCTTAAGAAAAACGTGCCTGCAGATCCTTGGGGTAATCCTTACCAATACAAATTTCCTGGCGAACATGGCGAATACGATTTATCTTCTTTAGGTAAAGATGGCCAACCAGGCGGTTTAGATGAGATGGCCGACATTGTCAGCTGGTAGTTATGCTTTATGACCTTAGTGTATTACGCGGCAAAGAATATTCATCGCTACGACTAGATGCCGTCAGCGAGATGATGGCTATTGGCAGTGCCAAGTCCTTAGGGTACACGGTATTCTCTGCCAAACCCGCTGGCAATGGCTGGCAAAAACACTTCACCAAGCGTGAACGTTTCCCAATCATGCTCTTCAGTCAAGAAATACTCGCCTTGTTAGAAGCGGGACTCAACTTGATGGAAGCCATTGAAGCGTTGGCTGAAAAAGAAACCCGCCCAGAAGTTAGGCAGACGCTTCAAAGCGTGCTCAGGCTGTTAAGTGAAGGTCAGCCATTATCTAACGCCATGCAGTCTTTTCCCCAAGCTTTTCCGCCTTTGTATGTGGCGGCATTGAGAGCCAGCGAAAAAACAGGCGGCATGGCTGACTCCCTCAAGCGCTATATCGCTTATCAAAGTCAAATTGATCAGGTGAAAAAGAAGGTCATATCAGCCTCAATTTATCCTGCCATGTTGCTGTCGGTCGGCAGCTTAGTGGTGCTTTTTTTAGTGGCTTATGTGGTACCTAAGTTTGCGCACATTTATGAAGATATGGGGAGTGATCTTCCATTCTTATCGCAAGTATTACTATCACTGGGCACGTTTATTGAACAGCATGGCTTTAGTTTGATGATGAGCTTGCTTGGCTTACTTGCTGCTTCACTTTATTTATTAAGTCTCAAATCAGTGCGTGCCAAACTAATGGAAATAGTGTGGCAAATCCCAGCCATCGGCGAGCGCATGAAAATCTATCAGCTTTCACGATTTTATCGCTCTTTAGGCATGCTACTGATTGCCGGTATCCCAATCCTTAATGCGCTTAAAATGGTTTCTGGCCTGCTCGCCCCCGCATTAAGAGTGCGCATGCTGGCAGCTTCCGAACAAATCCGTCAAGGCCAAGCCATTTCCATGGCTATGGAGCTTAATGATCTCTCTACGCCGGTTGCCCTGCGCATGCTCAGGGTAGGGGAGCGAAGCGGCATGATGGGCGAAATGATGGAGCGTATTTCTAGCTTTTACGATGAAGAAACCGCGCGCTGGATTGATTGGTTTACTAAATTATTTGAACCCTTGCTCATGCTCTTCATCGGCTTTGTGATTGGTTTTGTGGTGCTCATGCTGTATATGCCAATTTTTGATCTAGCGGGTAGCATCCAATGAACCAGCCGATCATCCATCAAGCTGCGCTTAAGGTTATTGGTGCTGAGGCGATTCATCAGGCAAAACAAATTGCCCAGCAGTCTCGTCGCCGTTTAATTGAGGTGCTGGCAGACCAAAGTGAATTATCACAAGAAGCATTTCTTGCGGCCTTAGGGGCTGCTTTTCAGTATGTCACCCTTGATAACAAATCTTTGCATGAACTCAGCACGGATTTTGAAGTGTTGGCGTTTTCAGAAGCCTATCAGCATGAATGTATTCCGCTGCGAAACCACCAAGGCGAGTTGCTGATCGCCATCGCTGATCCGTTTGCTGATGGCCTCGCTAACTGGCTCATGGAAAAGGTACGCGCGCCATTTAGGCTGCGCTTATCACATTATGCCGATGTTTCTGCTTACTTATCGCGTTTTGAAGAAACGCTTAAAGCCATGGACAAAGTCATGGCAAATGAAGAGAAATCAGGCCAATCAGCCCTGCATCAAATCGAAGGGCTAGAGCAACTATCGCTCAGTAGTATTTCAGCAGATACCAGCCCGGTTATTCGCTTGGTGAATTCCACCTTGTACGATGCCATGAAAATTGGCGCGAGTGATATTCATCTAGAAACCACAGGTTTAGGGCTAGCCCTTAAATATCGGATCGACGGCGTGCTAGATACGGTCGGTGCGATTCAAGGCGCCGAGATGGCCGAACAAGTGATTTCACGGATCAAGGTGATGGCTGAGCTTGATATTGCGGAACGCAGAATTCCGCAAGATGGACGTTTTAAAGTCAATATTCAAAATCGCGAAGTCGATTTGCGGGTATCGATCATGCCTAGCGTGTACGGCGAAGATGCGGTCTTAAGGATTTTAGATCGTAAGGCCTTGACCGAGCAATCGAAGGGCTTGACCCTTGAACACATTGGGATTGACGAACTCACTCGCAATCAATTTCGCGCGCTGGCGCATGAGCCCTACGGCATGGTCCTAGTCACAGGACCGACCGGAAGTGGTAAAACCACGACCTTGTATGCAGCCATCTCAGAAGTGAATACGGGAAAAGACAAAATAATCACGATTGAAGATCCGGTTGAATATAACCTACCAGGCGTGCTTCAAATCCCGGTCAATGAGAAAAAAGGCCTCACCTTTGCGCGAGGTCTGCGCTCAATCTTGCGGCACGACCCTGACAAAATCATGGTGGGCGAAATTCGCGATTCAGAAACAGCCCAAATTGCAGTGCAAGCGGCGCTCACCGGTCACTTGGTGTTTACCACCGTTCACGCCAATAATGTTTTTGATGTGATTGGCCGTTTTATTAATATGGAAGTCGATACCTACAGCTTTGTGTCCGCGCTTAATGGTATTTTAGCGCAACGTCTGGTGCGTTTAAATTGTATCCATTGCGCAGTTAGCTATGAGCCATCTGATGAGTTATTGGCTCAATCCGCAGTTACTCAAGAAGCTGCTGCAGGCATGACTTTCTTAAAGGGTCAAGGCTGTGGACAATGCCGCGGTACCGGTTATAAAGGGCGTATGGCCGTTGCTGAATTACTCATTTTAGATGACGAAATTCGCGAAATGATCGTGGCCCGCGATCCTATTCGGCAGCTCAAAGAAACCGCTCGCCGCAAAGGTTTGCGACTCCTCCGCGAAACAGCGGTTGAAGCAGTCGCCAGGGGAAAAACAACTTTAGAAGAGATTAATCGTGTCACCTTTATTGCGCTTTAAATCTCAATACTTCACCCAGCAAGTAGCCAGCCTCAGTGCCGATGCAGCAGCCTTGCTGCGCGTAAATAATGGCCTCACTAAGCGATTGCTTGAAAAGCAGCATGCGCTGGTGACTGAGAATCAACAAGGTGCTAATAATGCCCAGCCTTGGGCAAGCGCTTTGCTAGCCTTAGAGAACTTGCTGGCGCATTCGGGCGGTGAGTCATTAAATGCCTTGTCAACAAATGCAAAGTTAGCAAGCAGTTTGCCAATCACGCTGGTGCTATCTAACCAATGGTTTCGCTACAAAATTATCCCAGCCATGCCCGCCTTTAGCCCTGCCGATAAGGTCATGGCAGTGGCCACCCATTGCTTAAGAGAAAGCTATGGCGATAGTGTAGACAGCTGGATGATAAGGGTTAATCCACTTTCACATGGCGATACCCTGCTCATCGGTGCCTTAGATGCTGAATTGATCGCGGCCATCGAAATGCTTTGCAAAAAACATCAGTGCAAGCTCAAGTCCATTCAGCCTTATTTGATGAGTGGATTTAATTCAATGCGCCATCAGCTAGGCGCTGGTATAAGCTGTTTGGTGCAGGTGGAAACTGGGCGTTTAACCATTGCTTTAATGCGCGATGGCAATTGGCAAAGCATTACGGCGACGACTGTTGCTAATGTGAGTGCCAAGGATATTTCAGCCGATTGGTCAGAAGATTTAGTAGCCCTCATCTCACGCGAGATGCTGTTATCTGGCTTGCAAAATGCCCAAGCGAACATTTACTTTTGTGCGCTGCCCTCACTTCATGATGAAAAAATCAAGCAACTTTTTAAACAAAATAATCCTGCTTGGCAAGTGCTTTCAGCAGATCACAAAGCCATTGCAGGCTATATTCCCAGCCAAGATCAGCCATTCGCCATGGCATTAAGTGCGGTGTTTTAATCATGCTTGCCATCCATCTCGATTTCGCCTCAAATCGCAAGCCATCTTTGCCAGGACTTGTGATGTTCGTACTCGCACTAGTTGTGCTCATGATTGTTTGGCAGCGTTATACGCATATTAATCAACAATTGTTAACGCTAGATCAATCAATTCAACAATTAAAAGAGCGCAAAGGTCTCAAACCAGTCGAGCCGCAGGTACAAGAAAAATCATCAGCTGATTTGCTCGCTAAAATTGAAGAAGCTAAAAAACTTGCGAGTTTCTTAATGATTCCATGGGGTGATGTATTGAGTGCGCTTGAATCTTCGGCCCTAGATGACCTTGCGCTCCTAGCGATAGAGCCGGATGCAAAAAAACGCCAACTCAAAATCACAGCGGAAGCAAAAAACAAAGATATCCTGTTTAGCTACCTAGAAAAGTTAGAAGCGAGTGATGAGCTTGCTAACGTTTATCTGCTTAAGCATGAAGTTGTCGAGGATGTCGATCAGCATCCAATCCGATTTGTCGCCGTGGCCACTTGGAAAGATCAGCCATGAGTAAGCCTAATATGAGCAAACTCAAGATGAATGCGCTTGATATCAACGCAGTTAATATGAAGAGCGTGCTGCGTTATCTAGAAGTATTACGCCATCAGCTTGGGCTCCTTGGTTGGCTTGGTCTGTTTGGCTTGGTCTTCTGCATGCTGATAGGACTGACTTCTTTGTTGCCGGTTGAGCAGGCTTTGCAACAAAAAACCCAAGAACTTGCTTGGTTAAGTCAGCAACCCGCCGAATCCAGCCAACAGCCAGCAAAATTGCCCAAGCTCAATGACGAGGAAGCCCTGCAAAAGTTTTATGCGCAGTTTCCACCAGTCGTTGAAGTATCTAAAGTTTTAGCCCAGATTCATCAATTAGCCCAAGCCAAAGGTATTAACTTAGTTGTTGGTGAATATAAGCTAGCCCCCGATGCCAATAATCCGCGCCTGATGCGTTATGAGATTATTTTCCCGGTGCAGGGCAGTTATAAAAACCTAAAGGCATTTATCGCCAGCGCCAGTGAGCAATTTCCAACGCTGGGGCTAGCTGAAGTCAATATCAAACGTGAGACAGTCAAAGATACTGCGGTGCAAATTAAACTCAGTTATGCATTACTGTTGAGGCGTGAACCATGATGAGCCCAAAGCAAAGATGGATGATTCTTGGTGGCTTGCTAGGCTTAACCTTGCTCGCTATTTATCTGGTTCAAGAACCTGTTGAAGAAATTGTGTCGCAAGAAAATTCACAACAAGAAAACGCACAGCAACAAACATCTCCAAAAGAGAGCTCGCCAACCAAAACCGCACAACAACAGCGCTCTCAATCCGCCATCAAAGTGTCTGAAGAGGCGATCCCAGTCTTGCCAGATCTCACGCAAAAGCATCTGTTTGTGGAAGATAAGAGTAAAACAACGCAGGATTTATTTAAGGGCCACGCGTGGTATGTGCCACCACCGCCACCCAAGCCTGTGCCAGTG
>Ga0209188_1002553_pt1 | contig 13326 bp, 14 predicted proteins | sample C_130625_EF_Meta_FD_187307 | JGI IMG/M metagenome (GOLD analysis project Ga0209188, IMG submission 187307) | Freshwater microbial communities from Lake Croche, Canada to study carbon cycling - C_130625_EF_MetaG (SPAdes) (version 2) | ecosystem: Environmental > Aquatic > Freshwater > Lake...
GCTGGTGAAGGCGAGCATGCCGTTTACCGCCGAGAGCGCGAGGCCGATGGTAAAGTTACGGTCCAGCAGGAGGCGCGGATTAAGGAACGGCGCGTCCGCGGTCAGGCAATGCACGGCGAAGACCCAGAAGGCGACGGCGCCGATGATGGCGCAGAGGATGATCTCCGTGCTGTCGAACCAGTCCAGCCGCTGGCCCCGGTCGCAGATCAGCTGCAGCCCGACGATGGCGGTGGATAGCGCCAGAAAGCCGATCCAGTCGAACTTCACCGCCCGCCGTTCCTCAAAGCCCGCCAGCGCGAACCAGATGCAGGTGAGAGCAGCGATGCCTGGTGGGATAATCATGAAGAAGGCGGCCCGCCAGTCATAGGCCTCGGTCGCATAGGAGCCGAGGATCGGCCCGAGCACCGGCCCGAAGACCGAGCCGATGCCCCACATCACCAGCGCTGTCGCTTGCAGATGGCGCGGGAAGGTGGCGATCAGGATCGCTTGGCCGAGGGGCATGATCGGCGCCCCAAACGCGCCTTGCAGCACGCGCGATGCGATCAGCATCTCCAGGCTATTGGCCATGCCGCAGAGGAAGGAGGCGCAGACGAAGCCAAACACGGTCCCGAACATCAGCCACCGCCAGCCGAGCCGGCTGGAGAGCCAGCCGGTCATCGGCGTGACCACGGCGGTCGCCACCAGATTCAGGGTGATGACCCAGGAGATTTCGTCCTGCGTTGCCGACAGCGTGCCGCGCATCTCCGGCAGCACGAGATTGGCGAGCGTGATGGTCATCCCGAATAGCAGGTTGGCCAGCTGCACCATCAGCAGGATCAGCCACATGCGCCCGCTGATACTGAAGATGCCACCCTGCGGTTCGGCGAGCGTCGCGCTCATGGTCAATCGAGCCGGATGCCCGCCTCCCGGATTGCCAGCGCATAGCGTTCGGCATCCTGCCGCAGCAGCGCCGCGGCCTCCGCGCTGCTGCCGCCGCCGGGGATGAACCCGGCCTCGGCAATCCGCGGCCCGAGCACAGGATCGGCCAGCGCTTTGTTCACCACGCCGGCGTAGCGCGCGACGATCACCGGCGGCAGGGCGGGTGGCCCCATCAGCATGTACCAGACATCGGCGGAGAAGCCGGGGAAGCCGCTTTCGGCGACCGTCGGCAGATCAGGCAGCCAGGCGATCCGCTGCGGCATGGTGGTGGCCAGCGCCCGCACCCCGCCCGCACGGATCTGCGGCAGGTAGGTGGGGAAGGTGTCGATCGCCAGGTCGATGCGCCCGGCCAGGATCTCGTTCACCGCCTGTCCGGTACCGCGGAAGGGCACATGCGTCATCGTCACGCCGGCCGCCTTGGCCAGCAGCTCCGCCGCCAGATGCTGCTGCGTGGCGATGCCGGAGGAGGCGTAGTTGAGCGCCCCTGGCCGCGCCCGCGCCAAGCCGAGCAGCCCCGCCAGATCCTTGGCCGGGCTGTCCTTCGGCACCACGATCACCAGCGGCACCGTCGCCGCCAGCACCACCGGCTGCTGGTCGCGGTAGATGTCGAAGGGGGGTGGCGACATCAACGGTGGCACGACGGCGGAGGCGCTGACCGTGGTCATGAACAGGGTATGGCCATCCGGCGGCGAACGGCCGCCGGCGAGCGCGGCGATGGTGCCGGAGGCGCCTGGCCGATTCTCGACCGAGACGGGCTGGCCGAACTCGGCCTGCAGCGCTGGGGCCAGCAGCCGGGCGATGATGTCCGTCCCGCCGCCGGGCGCGAAGCCGACCAGGATGGTCACTGGCCGGCTCGGCACCCAGGGGGATTCGGCCCGGCCGGGCCCGGCGGCGAGCAGGCCGGCAGCGAGCAGCCCGCGCCGGCGCATCGTCAACGGCCCTGCCACTGCATCGGCCGCTTGGCGAGGAAATTCTCGACGCCCTGGCGGAAATCCTCGCTGCTGAAGCACATGGTGACGAGGTCGTCGCCATGGACGTCGCGCGCCGCCTCGCGCAGCCGGCGCATCGCTTCCTTGGTGGCGCGCAAAGTCAGCGGCGCGTGCCCGGCGATGATCTGGGCGAGTGCCGCCGCGCGGGCCTGCAGCGCGGCGTGATCGGGCAGCAGCTCAGAGACCAGGCCGATGGCCTTGGCCTCCTCCGCCTCCACCAGCCGCGCGGTGTAGATCAGGTCGATCACCCGCGCCGGGCCGATCAGCGCGGCCAACCGCCCGTAATTCTGCATCGACAGGCAATTGCCCAGCGTCTTTGCGATGGGAAAGCCGAAGCGGGCATTGGCCGCGGCGATCCGGATGTCGCAGACCGCGGCGATGGCCGCGCCGCCGCCGGTGCAGGCGCCGGCGATGGCCGCGATGGTCGGCTTCGGGCAGTGTTCGAGGGCGCTCAGCACCTCGTCCATCCGCGCCTCATAGGCGAGCGCATCTTCCGGGCCCTTGAAGGCGCGGAACTGGGAGATATCGGTGCCGGCGGCAAAGGCCTTCTCGCCCGCCCCGGTGATCACGATGGCCCGGAGCGATGCATCCTCGCCGGCGGTCAGCGCGATCTGCTTCAGGCGCTCATACATCGGGAAGGTCAGCGCGTTGCGCGCCTGCGGCCGGTTCAGGGTGATCGTGCCGATGCCGTCGCGGATGTCGTACAGCAGCTCGTCCATGGACTTGTTTCGTCTCCCTCAGGGGTGAAGCCTAGCGGCGGTATCCGCGAGGTCCAACCGGCGCCCGCCCAGCTCCCTCGCGCCATCCACCGCGCGGGGCCGGCCCCGGTCTTCGGCTTGTCAGCCCCTTTGCCGGCCGGTAGGCCGTGCAGAGCCTGCGTTAACGCTGCCCCGCTGGCCGAAGGAGACGCGCATGACCGATGCCGCCCCGCATGCCGTCGTCACCGGCGCCACTTCTGGCATCGGCGCTGCCATCACCGCCTGGCTGCTGCGCGAGGGTTGGCACGTCACCGGGCTCAGCCGTAACGCGCCGGCGGTGCTGCCGCCCGGCTACGCGCATCGCAGCGTCGACCTGCTGGACCGCGCGGCGACGTTGGCCGCGCTCGATGGGCTGGCGCCGACGGCCTTTGTCCATGCGGCCGGGCTGATGCGCGCGGGGACGCTCGGCGGGCTACAGCCCGGCGTCGGCGAGACGCTCTGGCGCCTGCATGTCGATGCCGCGTGCCAGATCGCCGATACCCTGACGCCGCGTATGCCGGATGGCGGGCGGATTGTGTTGCTGGGCAGCCGCGCGGCGGGGGGGTCCGCCGGACGGGGCGAATACGCCGCCAGCAAGGGCGCGTTGCTCGCCCTCGCCCGGTCCTGGGCGGCCGAGCTGCTGGGGCGACGGATCACGGTGAATGTGGTCGCGCCGGCGGCGACCGCGACGCCGATGCTGCTCGATCCCGCGCGCGTGGGGACGCCGCCGCGCATGCCACCGATCGGCCGCTACATCGCGCCAGACGAAGTGGCGGCGCTGGTCGCCTACCTGCTCGGTCCGCATGCCGGGGCGATCACCGGCCAGCAGATCACGCTTTGCGGTGGCGCCTCCCTATAGACCGAGCCGCGCCCAGAGCGCCCGGTCCTCAAGCGCGGCGAGCCCCGCCTCGGCCGAGAGGCCCGGGAGCACCCGGCGCAGCAGCGAGGGGCGTGGCCCACCGATCCGCACGATCCGCACCTTCTCCCCGAAGCGGCGCCGCGCCTCCCCCTCGGCATCGCCGAGCCGATCACAGAGGCCGAGCGCAAGGGCCTGGCGCGCCAGCCAGAAGGCCCCGGTAAAGAGCTCCTCAGGCGGTGCCTTCAGCTTGGCGCCGCGGCGGGCGGTCACCCAGGCGCGAAACTCGGCATGGAGATCTTCCAGCAAGCGGTGCAGCCGTTCCGCATCCTCCGGCCGCTCTGCCTGGAAGGGATCGAGGAAGCTCTTCTCGGTCCCCGCGGTGCGGACCCGTCGCTCGATGCCGAGCCGGCCGAGCGCGTCATGGAAGCCGAAGCCGGCGGCGATCACCCCGATGGAGCCGAGGATCGAGGCGGGGTCGGCGACGATCTCATCGGCGGCGCAGGCGATCCAATAGCCACCCGAGGCGGCGGCATCCTCGACACAGGCGATGACCGGGATCTGCTTCTCCTCGGCGAGGCGGCGGATACGCGCGGCGACCAGGCTCGACTGCACCGGGGAGCCACCGGGCGAGTTGATTTCAAGCAACACCGCCTTGGCCCGCTTCACCGCGAAGGCGCGGTCGAGCAGTGGCCCGGTCGTGGCCAGGCTAATGCCACCGCTAAAGCCGGGCCGGGCGGCGATGACGCCCTGCAGCCGGAGCAGGACCACGCGCGGGGGACGGGAGAAGAGCGGGATCGGCATCCATGCTAGATGACAGAGCGACGGCCAGGGGCAAGGGCAATGAGCAATAGCGAGGCGATCTACGCGGCGCAGGGCTTCGGCCAGACGAGCGGCATCGGCCGCGCCCCGGCCCTCGTCATCGTCGATTTCGTGGTGGGCTTCGCCGATCCCGCCCATTTCGGCGGCGGCAATATCGGCGCAGCCATCGCCCGCACGGTTGGCCTGCTCGGCTTCGCCCGCCGCCAGGGCTGGCCGGTCGCCCATACCCGCGTGGTCTATGCCGAGGACGGCGCCGATGCCGGTATCTTCGCCCGCAAGGTGCCTGCCCTGCTGACGCTGACGGAGGCCAGCCCGCTGTCGCAGATCGTCCCCGAACTGGCGCCGCGCCCGGGCGAGTTCGTCGTCCGCAAGCGGGGCGCTTCCGCCTTTTTCGGCACCGACCTCGCACCCTGGCTGGCGATGCGCCGGGTGGATACGCTGGCGGTCGCGGGCTGTACCACGTCCGGCTGCGTCAGGGCGACGGTGGTCGATGCGCTGCAGCACAACCTAAGGACAATCTGCGTCACCGACTGCGTGGGCGACCGCGCGCTCGGCCCGCATATGGCCAATCTCTTTGATATCGGCCAGAAATACGCCGACCTGATGTCGGCCGAGGCGCTGGAGAGCGCCTGGCTGGGGTTGTCGCGCGCAACCGGTTAGGCAACGCTGAACCTGAATCTGCGGCCGGGTGCGGGACCCGCATGCGCGCGTGCCGCGAGGACTCCCGGGCGGGGCTGAGACAAAGGAGGCGAGGATGGCAACATTCGCAGGCAAGCGGGTGGTGGTCTGCGGCGGCAGCCGAGGCATCGGGCGGGCGGTCGCGCTGGGCTTCGCGGCGGCTGGCGCCAGCGTGTCCATCTGCGCCCGCAGCGCCGGGCCACTGGAAGCGACGCGTGCGGCGATCGCCGCCCATGGCAAGCCCACCCATGCGGCGGCCTGCGACCTTGGCGATAAGGCGCAGGTGGAAGCCTATGTCGCCGCTGCGGCGGCCGCGCTCGGCGGTATCGACGTGCTGGTCAACAATGCCTCGGGCTTCGGCAGCCGCGATACCGAGGAACATTGGGCGCAGGGGCTGGCGGTTGATGTCATGGCGACGGTGCGCGCGACCCATGCGGCGCTGGCGCATCTGGAAGCCAGCCGCGGCGCCATCGTCAATGTCAGCTCCATCTCCGGCTACAAGTCGAGCACGCGCACCCCGGCCTATGCCGCGGTGAAGGCGCTGCTGATCAACTACACGCTGAGCCAGGCGGCGATGTATGCCCCGAAGGGCATCCGCGCCAATGCCGTGGCGCCCGGTTCGGTGGAGTTTCCCGGCGGCTCCTGGGAACAGCGCAAGACGAGCGAGCCCAAGCTGTACAACGCGGTGCTGGAGAGCATCCCCTTCGGCCGCCTGGGTACGCCCGAGGAAATCGCCGATGTTGTGCTGTTCCTGGCCTCCCCGGCCGCCCGCTGGGTGACCGGGCAGACCATCATCGTCGATGGCGGGCAGCTGCTGTGATCCGCCGCCGGGCGCTGCCGGCGCTGCTGGCGGCCAGCCCGGCCCTTGCGCAAACCAGGGAGGAGCTTCCGAACATGACCCCAGAGGTGAAGGCGCAGCTGGCGCCGACCGGTGTGCTGCGCGCCGGGATCAACCTGAGCAATTTCCTGCTCGTTACGGGCAAGGCGGCCAATGGCGATCCGACCGGCGTCTCGCCCAGCATGGCCGCGACGGTGGCCGAGCGGCTCGGCGTGCCGGTGCAGTACGTCACCTATCCGCGCCCCTCCGAGCTGGCCGATGCCGCCGGGACCGGCGCCTGGGATATCGGCCTGATCGGCGCCGAGCCGCAGCGGGCCGAGAAAATCGCCTTCACCGCAGCCTATTGCGAGATTGAGGGCAGCTACCTGGTCCCCGCCGGCTCGCCGATCACCGACATGGCGCAGGTGGACCGCCCGGGCGTGCGCATCATCACCAATGCCGGCGCGGCCTATACCCTCTGGCTGGAGCGCAACATCAAGCAGGCGACGCTGATCACGGTGCCGGGCGGCGGTGCGGCGGCCTGGGACCGCTTCATCGCCGACAAGGCCGATGTCTATGCCGGGCTGCGCCCGGGACTGATCAAGGACATCCAGGCCCTGCCCGGGGCGCGCATCCTGGAGGGCAAGTACATGGCCGTGCAGCAGGCGATCGGTACCGAGCGCAAGAACGCCGCTGCCGCCACCTGGCTGGCGGCGTTCGTCGAGGAGGCCAAGCGCAGCGGCCTCGTTGCCAAGTTTATCGCCGAGCACAAGGTCCAGGGCCTCTCCGTCGCGCCGCCAGCCTGATACCAGCGGCACGAGGCTTTGACTCGTGCCGAGCGCCCGTATGGGCGCCGCGGCAAGTGCCGCGCAGCCAAGCACACCGGAGGTGTGCGCCCGGCGACTGAGGGCTGGAAAAACGCTGATCGCGGCGGTCAAATCCGTTGACTGCCGCGATCAGCGGCGCGGCCGGGGCGCCTCGGTTCCGGCCACATTGCCCTCGGGGTCGAAGCGCAGCGCATTCGGGTGGAAGGTCACGCAACGCTGCGCCTCGTCCACCGAGGTGACGCCGGCTTGCCCGAAGGTGCTGCGGATCTCCTCGATGAAGGCGGCGGCCTGGTGTTCGCCGCCCGCCTCGCCGATCGCCGCCACGGCATACAGGAAGGCGCGGCCCGCGAAGCAGAAATCGGCGCCGACCGCGAGTGTGCGGAGCACGTCGAGGCCGGAGCGGATCGAGCCATCGTAAAGGATCTTGGCGCGCCCGCCGACGGCGGCGGCGATCGCCGGCACCGTGTCGATGGAGGCGGGGGCGGCGTCGAATTGCCGCCCGCCATGGTTCGAGATCCAGATGCCGTCGACGCCGAGGCTGACCGCCCGCTCGGCATCCGCCGGATGCTGCAGGCCCTTCAGCACCAGGGCACGGGGCCAGATCTCCCGGAAGCGGGCGATGTCGTCCCAGGTAACGCCGGTGCTGATATTCTGTTGTGCAAAGGCCGCCAGATCGCCGACCGAGGCATCGGCGCCGGCGTATTTCTCCAGGTTGCGGAAGCGCGGTTGGCCCTTCTTCAGCATCGCCATCGCCCAGATCGGCGCGCGGGCAATGTCGAAGATGGTCTTCGGCCGCATCTTGAAGGGCAGCACCAGGCCGTTGCGCACATCGTGCACGCGCTTCTGGCGCATCGGCACATCCAGGGTGACGACAAGCGCATGGGCGCCCACTGCCTCGGCGCGCTGGATCATGTCGATCGACAGGCGATGGCGGTCCCCCGGCAGGCCATAAAGCTGGAACCAGAGGCTGTCGGGGGCGATCTGTGCCAACTTCTCCATCCCCACGGTCGCCACCGTGGAGGAGACATAGGGAATCCCTGCCTGCTGCGCAGCCGCTGCCAGGATGGCATCGGCATCGGGCCAGACCATCCCGGTATTGCCCATCGGCGCCACGCCCACCGGCGCATTGTATTCGCGGCCGAAGAGCTTGGTCTTGATCTGGACGCCCGTCAGATCGATGGCATAGCGCGGCACGACGCGGACCGCGTCCATCGCGGCCCGGTTATGCGCCACGTTCGGCGCGCCATCGCCGACGCCGCCCGAGACGAAATCATGCGCGAAGCGAGCAATGCGCCATTTCGCCCGCTGTTCCAGGTCGTTGAAGGTCGGCAGCTTGCGTCGGCGCCGGGCGGCTGGCGTCTCCGGCCCCGCGGCGCCCCAGCCCATCTGTGGTCGGGTCCCGCCGTTGCCACTGCCGCTCATGCCGTTTTCCTCCGTCGCCATTTGGCGGATTATGCCCTTTGTTCACGCGGCCGAAAGCCACAAGCCGCGATCCAAGTGTATAACAGGGGCTTAGGGAGACCCAGAACCATGCCCGCGATCCGTCGCCGCACCGCGGCCCTGCTGTTGCTAGCCGGCTGTGGGCCGCTTTCGACCCCGCCGCCGGGCGGCTGGGCCAGCTTGCCGCCCGATGCCGTGCTTGGCGCCGGCGATCCGACCATCGCCGCCATCCTCAACGCTGCCGCGGTCTTCGGCAACCCAAAGAGCGTCGCCGGCAACCCGGTGGGCGCGGCGCGGGCGGTCGCCCAATACGAGTATCTGGCGACAGAAATCCCGACCGGGCCGCGCTGGCAGACCTTCCCGCCCATTGTCTCGGTGCAGCTGGCCCAGGGGCGCGTCGCGCTGCGGCAGACGCTGGGCATCGCGCCCGATGCGCCGACCCAGGGGGTCATCGACAGCATGTACGCCGCCGGGCGGGCCCTGGTGATGGGCGACCGCGCGGCGGCGGTCCACATCCTCTCCGCCCCCTTCTACCAGCCGGGTGGGGAGGCGCTGCTGGCCAAGCTGGCGGCGCTGCCGCTGATCCCGCAGGTCAACATCGCCACCACCCAGGCCGAGGCCGCCTATCTGCGGATGATGCGCGATGGCTATTCGCGCCCGGGCGGCGTGCGGAACTGATCGCACCACTAGCCATTGATTTGGTGGGCCGATTCACCCGACGCTTGGGTACCAAGCGTCGGGATCGGACCACTAGCGGTCGGTCAGGCGCAGCTCGATCCGCCGGTTGCGGGCCAGCGCCTCTGGCGTCTCTCCGGGGTCGATCGGCTGGTTGTCACCGAGGGCAGTCGCGGCCAGCCGGCTTGGCGGTACGCCATCGGCGATCAGCCGTTGCGCGACGGCCAGGGCCCGGGCGCCAGACAGCGCCCAGTTGCTGGCATAGCGGCTGTTGCGGATCGGCGTGCGGTCGGCATGACCGTCGATCCGCAGCACCCATGGCACGTCCGCCGGGATCTGCGCGCCGATCTCCTGGATGACCCGCGCCAATTGGCGCACCTGCTGCGTGCCGCGTTCCGATAGCTCGGCGCTGCCCGGCGGGAACAATACCTCGGAGGGCAGGACGAAGCGGTCGCCCACCACCCGGATGTCCGCCCGCTCCCCCAATAGATCGCGCAGCCGGCCGAAGAAATCGCTGCGGTAGCGCTGCAACTCCTCCACCTTCTGCGCCAGGGCGATATTCAGCCGGTTGCCGAGCGCCACGATCTCGACATTCCGCTCCTTCACCGCGGCGTCGGAGACCTCGAGCGCCGCCGCCAGGCGCGCCATTTGCGCCCGCAGCTCGGCAATCTGCCGCTCAAAGAACACCAGCCGCTCCGCGGCGGCGCGGCCATCGGCGGTGAGCGCCTGCAGGCGCTGATCGGCTTCCGCCGCGCGGGCTTCCGCCTGCTGACGCACCGTCCGCTCGGCGGTGGCCTGCCGGCTTCCATCCATGGCCCGCGCCGCCTGCCGGGCGGCTTCGATCCCGGCGGCTTCCGCACGCGCCCCCAGCTCAAGGGCGCGCGCCTCCAGCTCGGCGATCCGTGCCCCGGTGCCGCGCTCGGCCAGGTCGAGATCGGCGATGCGTGCCGCCGTGCTCGCCTGCGCCCCGCGCGCCGCGTCGCGTTCGCCGCGGGCGCGGTCCAAGGCGCCGCGCAATTCGCGCACCTCCTCCTGCAACCGGTCGCGGGCACTGAGCGCCAGCCGGAGTTCGTCCGTGGTGCGGCCGCTGCGCTGCTGGATCTCAGCCCCCTGGCCGCGCTCCAGCGCCAGCATATCGGCCAGCTCCGCGACCTGCTGGTTCAGCCGGGCCAGCGCCTGGTCGCGGGTCGAAAGCGAAAAGGACAGGAACCCCTGTGCCAGTGCGAAAACCAGCAGCACAAAGATGATGACCATGAGCAGGGTCGAAAGCGCGTCGACATAGCCCGGCCAGGCATCGAGTGTGCCCTGGCCGCGCGATCGTCTCCCCCGCCCCGCCGGCATCAGCGGCCGCCATCCTCGGCGCGGCCGGCGATGGTGCGGGCCACCAGCTTGATCTCGCTGCGCAACTCATCCAGCAGCTGCGCGCGGCCGCGGCGCACCTCCTCGACCAGCCGGCCGAGGTGCTGGTCGGTATTCCGCAAATGCTGCCGGCTGGCCTCATCGATCGCTGGCTTCGCCTCGATCCCGGCCAGCGCCTGCAAGGCGGGCGCCAGCGCCGCCTGCTGTTCGGCGATGCGCAGCATCAGCGCCTGGTTCGCCCGGGTCTGCTCGGCGAGCACGCCGAGCTTGTCAACGAGCGTCCCCAGCGCCTGGTTGGTTGCCGCCCGGTCATCCTCGCCCCGCGTCAGGATGCGTTGCAGCTTTTCGAGGTTCTCCGCCGTCTGTTCCAGCAGCGCCTGCACATAGGCGGGCATGCTGCCGCCCTCACCGCCGGCATCGCCCAAGATGCCGGAGGAAAGCCGCGTCTGGCCCGCGAGCCATTCTTCCGATTCATTGTAGAAGCGGGTCTGCGCCTGCCCCGCCGTCAGGTCGAGGAAGCCGAGCACGAGCGCGCTGGCCAGCCCGAGCATGGAGGAGGAGAAGGCCGTCCCCATGCCCTTCAGCGGCTGCGCCAGCCCGGATTTCAACTGCCCGAACAACTGCCCGAGATCGCCGGTCCCGACCGACATGCCACCGATCACCTCCGACACGCTGCCGATCGTCAGCAGCAGCCCCCAGAAGGTGCCGAGCAGGCCAAGGAAGATCAGCAGCCCGGTGATGTAGCGCGAAATCTCCCGCCCCTCGTCCAGCGCGGCGGCGAGGCCATCGAGCACGCTGCGCATCGCCGGGGCGGAAAGGCTCAGCCGCTCCCCCCGCCGGCCAGCGAGCATGCCCGCCAGCGGCCCGAGCAGCCGGGGCGCCGGGCCGGTGGGCGGCTCCCCCGGCGCGGCGCGGAAGCGTTCCAGCCAAGCGACCTCTGGCCCCAGCGCCAGCACTTGCCGCAGGGTCCAGGCGACGCCGATCAGCGCGACGACAAGGATCAACCCGTTCAGCACCGGGTTGGTCAGGAAGGCAGGCCATAACTCGCCATGCAGGGCCGCAACCACGCCCGCGACCAGGGCGAGGAAGATCAGCATGCGCACGAGGTAGCGACGGGGTGAGGTCATCGCGCGGCGGGCTCCGGCCGCAGGGGCGGCGGTTGGATATCAACCGCATCCGCGCCTTCCGGCAACCGCCCAAGTGCGCGGATATCCACCCGGTCCGCCGCCAGCCCGCCTGCCACCAGCGCCGCCTTCACCGCCAGCCCGCGTTGCAGCGCCAGCCGCCGGGCGGTGGAAGGATCGCTCGCCGGCCCGCTGGCCTGGGCCAGCAGCGTCACCCGACCGTGCGGCGTAGCGCCCAGCCGACCGGCCAGCAGCGTGAGCCCGGGCAACGCCTCGGCAACCGGGGCCTCGGCATCGCGGGCGAAGGGCAGGCGCCAGAGCCCCCCCGGCAAGCCCGCCAGCCCAGGCGGCACGAAGGCCGGCGGTGCCGCCGGCGGCGGCGGCCGGGGGGCGGCGGGGGCCGGCCGAGGGGCAAGGGCCGCTGGCGCCGGCGGCGTCGCCCGTTGCGCCAGGGCCGGCGCGGCGAGCAGGGCGAGCGTGAGGGCGCCAGCCGCGGCGCGGGTCATCCCGCGACGCGGTTGGCCGCGGCGATGCCCTCGGCCACCGTCTCTCGCAGCCGGTTGTGCAGGCTGGGGGTGCCCGCCACCACATTGCCCTCGGCGAAGGGGTCGCCCCCGTTGGGGTCGGTCACGTAGCCGCCGGCTTCCCGCACCAGGACGATGCCGGCGGCGATGTCCCACGGCTTCAGGTTCAGCTCCCAGTACCCGTCGTATCGGCCGGCCGCGACCCAGGCCAGATCCAGCGCCGCGGCGCCGAAGCGGCGGATGCCGGCCACCTGTGGCATCAGCCGGGTGATGGTGGCGCTGAATTCCGCCTTGCGTGGCGTCAGGCCGAAGGGGATGCCGGTGGCGAACAGCGCCTGTTGCAGATCCCGCCGCCCGGCGACGCGCAGCCGCCGGTCATTCAGGAAGGCGCCATTGCCCTTTTCCGCCCAGAACAGCTCATCCGCCGCCGGGTTGTAGACCACGCCGGCCACCAGCTCGGTCCGTTCCGCGTCCAGGCGTTTTTCCACGCCGACGCTGATCGCCCAATGCGGGATGCCGTGCAGGAAGTTGGTGGTGCCATCCAGCGGATCGACCACCCAGCGATATTCCCAATCCTCCCGCCCACTGACGCCGCTTTCTTCCATCAGGAAGCCGAAGGCCGGCCGGGCGCGGCCCAGTTCGGTGCGCAGCGTGTCTTCCGCCCGCAGATCGGCCTGGCTGACGAAATCCCCCGGCGCCTTGGACTGCACCTGCAGCTGCTCCACCTCTCCGAAATCGCGCAACAGGCGGCGGCCGGCCTTCTGCACGGCGGCCACCACAACGTTCAGCGCGGGGGAGAGGCGGGCGGACATGGCGCGCGCCTAACCCTTCGCGCGTTCGACGTAGCTGCCGTCTTCGGTCTTCACCACGATGCGTTCGCCGGCGGTGACGAAGGGCGGCACCATGGTCTTCACGCCGTTCGCCAGCATGGCCGGCTTGTAGGAGGACGACGCCGTCTGCCCCTTCACCACCGGATCGGCTTCCACCACTTCCAGCGTCACCTGTTCCGGCAGGGACATCGCCACCGGCTCCCCTTCAATCAGGCGGACCTGCACGACCATGTTTTCCACCAGGAAGGGCAGCCGATCGCCCAGAATCTCCTGGGAGACGGTCGTCTGCTCAAACGTCTCCGGATGCATCAGGATGAGGTTTTCGCCTTCGGCGTAGGAGAAGGTGAACTCCTCATCCGCCGTTTCCAGGCGTTCCACCGTATCCGCGGTGCGCCAGCGCTGGTCCTTCTTCGCGCCGGTTTTGATGTTGCGCATATCCACCTGGATGACCGCGGCGCCCTTGCCCGGGATCATGATGTTCTGCTTCAGGATGGTGTAGCGCTGGCCTTCGAATTCGATGACCATGCCGGCACGCATCTGGTTGGCCTGCATCTTTGCCATGGGTGGGCTGCCTGGTTCCGGTGGTTGAAGGAGCAAACGCCCGGGGGGGCGCGGTGCCGCGATGTAGGCGCAAGCGCGGGCCCTGGGAAGGGGCGCGGCGGGGCACGCCGGACCGATGCGGGGCGAGGCGGCGGGGGGTCATGCCGGCTCCAGCACCCGTTGGATGCGC
>Ga0209188_1002555_pt1 | contig 13319 bp, 13 predicted proteins | sample C_130625_EF_Meta_FD_187307 | JGI IMG/M metagenome (GOLD analysis project Ga0209188, IMG submission 187307) | Freshwater microbial communities from Lake Croche, Canada to study carbon cycling - C_130625_EF_MetaG (SPAdes) (version 2) | ecosystem: Environmental > Aquatic > Freshwater > Lake...
GTTTCGCTCATCGGTTGCGTGGTGCCTCGCGCGATTGTGCATGCCAAAGCTATGGCTAGCACTCCGCCGGCCACGCCCAAGGTTATGGCTCGAATGCCTGCCTATCAGCTGGTGGACGCTAAGAAGTCGGTTCGCGCCGCCGTGGTTGAGCGCGCTGCAAACCTTTTGAAACGTGAGCGCTATCGCGTGGTGGTTGATGGCGATTCGGTGAGCGCCGAGCGCGGTTACCTGCGTGAAACCGGCAACTTGATTTTTCACCTTTCGCTGATCGGGGTTTTGGTGGCGGTTGGTTTCGGCGGCGCCTATAGCTACAGCGGGCAGCGACTTTTGGTTGAGGGCGACACTTTTGTGAACAACCTTGCGGGTTATGACTCGTTTTCACCGGGCGCATTTTTCAACGAAAACAACCTGACGCCGTTTAGCATGAAGCTCGACAAGTTTGAAATTGCCTTCGACAACAACGTCAATCACAAGGCCAATGCTGGAACCCCGATTGATTTTCGGGCAACGGTTTCAACTAAGAGTTCGCCAACTGCGCCGGCTCAAACCACTTTGATTCGCGTAAACGAACCGCTCGAGCTGCCAACCGCAAAGGTTTATCTAACTGGCAACGGCTATGCACCGGTTTTGGCGTTTAGCGACAAACCCTGCAAAAACCTAAACGGTGGCGTGCGTGTGATTGAAGGCCCGTTCTCTTATCAGGGTGCGGTGCCATATCTCCCGCAAGACGCTAACTACACATCTTTGGGCGTGATTAAACTGCCCGACGCCAAACCAAACCAATACGGCGTGCTGTCGTTCTTTTATCCAACAGCCGGCAAGTTGCCGACCGGCGCACTGACCTCGGTGTATCCGGCAGCCATCAGCCCTCAGAGCAGCCTACTAACCCTCAATGTTTATGCTGGCGACCTCGGGCTTGACTCGGGCATTCCATCCAACGTATTTTCTTTGGCAACTCACGGCCTCAAACAACTCAGCGGTGGCAAGACCGGCGTCAAGCCGATTCAGCTTCTCGTCAAGGGCAACGCCGAGAACCTTCCGAACAACATGGGTTGTGTGGCGTTCACCGACCTAAAGCGATTCGCCTCGCTCGACATCGACTACAACCCTGGGCAGGGATGGGTTTTGCTTTTTGCGCTGTTGTCACTGGCAGGTTTGGTTTTGTCACTCTTGGTGCCGAGGCGTCGAGTTTGGGTAAAACGGGTTGATGACGGATTCGAGGTTGCAGCTTTGGCTCGCGGCGACGACCCGGCGCTAAACCGAATTGTTCAAGAAATCGCTCAAGAGCTAAGTTCAAAGAAAAAGAAGAAAGATAAAGATGATTAGCATGCCGCGCACTCAACTCACAGTCGCGCTCAACGAGGACCTTTCGCAGGTTTCGCTGTATTTCATCTATTTTGCGATGGCGCTTTATACCGTTGCGTTTTTGGCGTACGTTTGGCACCTGTCGCAGGCCTCAAGCACGCTCAAGGCGGTGCGCAAAGGCGCTTCTAGAATCGAGCGCGGGGCGTTCATCCTGCTAGTTTTTGCTTCGGCTTTTCACGGCATCGGGGTAATTTTGCGCGGTGTGGCCGCCTCTCGGGTGCCCTGGGCAAACATGTATGAGTTTTCGATTACCGGAACCTTCTTGGTGGTCGCAATCTATTTGGTGTCATGGTTCTTCGTGCGCGACATTCGCATTTTGGCCGTCTTTCTTTCGGGCTTCGTGCTCTTGGTTTTGGGCATCGCCACGACCGTTTTTTATGTCGAGGTAAAGTCGCTGATGCCGGCGCTGCAGAGCTACTGGCTCGTGATTCACGTGACCGTGGCGATTTTGGCAACTGGGTTTTTCAATATCGCTTCAGCGGCATCGATTGCCTATTTGATGAAAGGCTCCAACCTGGTGCAAACCAGCAAGTTGCGCGGCTTTGCTTTGACCCGTCGAATCTTAGGGTTGTTCCCCGACATGACAAAGCTCGAAAAACTGGCCTACCGCTTCAACATCATCGGCTTCATTCTGTGGACTTTCACCCTGATCGCCGGAGCCATTTGGGCTGAGCGAGCCTGGCACCGTTACTGGGGATGGGACACCAAAGAGGTTTGGACCTTCATTATCTGGACGATTTATGCGGGTTACCTACACGCAAACGCAACGCGAGGATGGAGTGGCAAGCGCTCAGCTTGGCTGGCCGTGATTGGTTTCTGCGCGATCATCTTTAACTTCACCATCGTCAACCTGTTCTTCAAAGGGTTGCACGTTTATAGCGGTCTAAAGTAAAGCCCTAGAGCAGTGCGTGCGCGGCCGCTAGGCGGTCGAGCCACCAGTCGCGGCGCTCTGGCGACGCGGCATGCTCTGCGAGCAACCGCGGGCTTGGGTTCACGCGGCGCACTACCAACTCGCCATTAACCGGCAACAGCGGGTTTTCAGTAACATCGGCTGCCAACAGCGCCGCTGTTCCCAGCCCCGCCGCCAGGCCAAAGTCGGGCAGGCAGGCCGCTAAGTGCAACCCCATTGCCAGACCAACGCTTGACTCAAGCGCGCTACTAACGGCGCAGGCCAAACCTGATTCGGCTGCAATCTGCTTTGCGCGATTTACCCCGCCAAGCGGGGCCGCTTTTAGCACGAGGATGTCGGCTGCACCTGCCATCACAACAGCCTGCGGATCGGTGACTTTGCGCACCGATTCATCGGCAGCCACTTTGACTTGAAAACTATTGCGTTTCAAAATCACACGCAGCTCGGCGAGCTCGCCAATCGAAGCACAGGGTTGTTCGAGATAGTCGAGCGGCACCCCGTTCTCAACCATCGCACCAGCAATGGCAACAGCCTGTTCAACCGACCATCCGCCGTTTGCATCTAAACGCAGTTTGGCTTTGGGGTAAAGCCGCCGAACCTGCCAGATGCGCTCAAGATCAGCGTTCAGGTCTTGGCCGGGCTCAGCAACTTTGATCTTGACGGTTTCAATCGCGCCAAACGGTTCGAGCGAGCTCGCAACGTTTTGCGGGGTAACCGCCGGCAAAGTCGCGTTGACCACAACATATTCGCGCTCAGGCTGAGGCAAATCGCCAAACGCCCATTCAACTGCCGCGCTCAACCAAACCGCTGCCTCTTCGGGTTCGTACTCCAAAAACGGCGACCACTCCGCCCATCCGTTTTCGCCTTCAAAAAGCAAGATTTCTCGATGTGAAACACCGCGAAACTTTTGGCGCAACGGCAACGTCACCACCTGAGCGGTTTCGAGCAGAGAAGCAAGACTAATGGTCACGGGTTTAGTCTAGAAGCATGGCAAACCAAGTTTCTGAGTTGTTTGACGCTAGCATCTGGCACGAGGTGCCGGGCTTTGGCGAACTCACCGACATCACTTATCACAAGCACAACACTTTGGGCATTGTGCGCATCGCCTTCGACCGCCCTGAGGTGCGCAATGCGTTTCGCCCAAAGACCGTCGACGAGCTGGTTGGAGCGCTTCGTCACGCCGGCGAAGATTCTCGCGTCGGTGTGGTTTTGCTCACCGGTAATGGTCCGTCGGCTAAAGATGGCGGATGGGCGTTCAGCTCGGGCGGCGACCAGCGCGTGCGTGGCCGCGATGGCTACAAGTATGAGGGCGAAGAGGGCAGCGGCGACCCGGTAATAGACCAGGCTCGCAGTGGGCGCCTTCACATTCTTGAGGTTCAACGCCTGATTAGGTTCATGCCAAAAGTTGTGATCGCTCTGGTGCCTGGCTGGGCTGCCGGGGGAGGGCACTCGCTCAACGTGGTTGCCGACTTGAGTTTGGCAAGTGCCGAACATGCGCGGTTCAAGCAAACTGACGCCGATGTTGGCAGTTTTGACGCGGGCTATGGCAGCGCTTATTTGGCCAAACAGGTTGGCCAAAAGTTTGCTCGCGAGATTTTCTTTTTGGGTCAGGTTTATGACGCTCAGCGCGCCTACGAAATGGGTGTTGTGAATGCGGTTGTTCCCCATGCCGAGCTCGAAGCCAGAGGTGTTGAGTGGGCTGCCGAGATTTTGCGCAAGTCACCTACCTCGATTCGCATGCTCAAATATGCGATGAACGCGGTTGATGACGGCATGGTTGGCCAGCAACTTTTTGCCGGCGAAGCAACCCGTTTGGCCTATGGCACCAACGAAGCTGTTGAGGGTCGTGACTCGTTTCTTGAACGACGCGAACCAGACTGGTCGCCTTACCCTTGGCAGTTCTAAAACAGCTGGCCGCCAACGACACCTTTGGCGTTTTGAATGCACTCATTGAGGTGCTCGACGGCAAGCTCGCGCTTTTTGTGAAGCCCGCGGTGGTTGGCGATGCCGTTCCAAAGGTTTATGAACTGCCGGCGGAAGTCGCCGATAACGTGGCACTCATCGTCGAGAGTTCGGGAACCACGGGCGTGCCCAAGCAAATCTCACTTTCACGCGAGGCGCTGCTGGCCAGCGCAAATGCCAGCGCAGCAGCTTTAGGCGCTAGCGGCCAGTGGTTGCTCGCGCTGCCCGCAAACTACATCGCTGGTGCAAACGTATTGATTCGTTCAATCGTTGCCGGCACCCAGCCCGTGCTCATGAACACCACACTGCCTTTCACAGCCGAAGCATTCGTGCGAGCGAGCTTGTTGCTAACTCACGAGCACAAGTTCACCTCACTCGTGCCAACTCAACTTTTTCGCCTGGCCCAGGCTGCCAAGACCGATGCATCCGTGCTGTTTGCTATGAAGCAGTTCACCGCGATTCTGGTCGGTGGTCAGGCTGCCGACCCAGCGGTGCTCGAAGAACTTCGCGCGCAGGGTGTGAACCTCGTGGTGACTTACGGCAGCACCGAAACCGCGGGCGGTTGCGTTTATGACGGCTTGCCGCTCGAAGACGTGCAGGTGGCGATTACCGCCGAAGGGCGAATCAGCTTGGATGGGCCGACTCTCGCCAACGACCTAAGCCATCCGTTTGTAACTAATGATCTCGGCGAGTTCGACGCAACTGGTCGCCTTCGGGTTCTGGGTCGGGCCGATCGAGTCTTGGTTTCGGGTGGTCTAAAAGTTTCTCTCGACGTTCTCGAGCACGCCGCTCTTGGCGTGGCCGGTGTTGTTGAGGCTGCTGCGCTCGCCGTGTCAGAGCCCGAATGGGGCCAGCGCGCCGTCTTGGTTTATGTTGGTAGCCCCGAGGTGGCTGACTATTTGGCCGGCGAGGTTTTATCGTTGCTCGGCTCAGCTGCCAAGCCGGTGCGGGTTTTGCGAGTTGCGACCTTGCCAAAGCTGGCCACGGGCAAGCCCGATTATTTGGGGCTGCGGGGTCTGCTTTAACGAGCGCCTTAGCTGGTCGCCTTTTGCCTTAACCTTGAAGTTATGTCGAAGAAGAAAAACACCCTAAAACTCTGGATCGAAGGCGCTCGCCTGCGCACGTTGCCGCTAGCGATTGCCCCGGTTGCGATTGGCGCCGGTGCTGCCTCAGCAGCTCAAGCGGCGAACCTCGGGCTAGACCTTTTGGCGCTCGCCGTAGCTTTGTTTTTGCAAATCGGTGTTAACTTTGCCAATGACTACAGCGATGGAATTCGCGGCACCGACGCCAAGCGTGTTGGCCCACTTCGCCTAACCGGCTCAAAGTCGGTGCGACCAGAAGCTGTCAAGTTTGCGGCCTTCGCATTCTTTGGCCTAGCTGGCATCGCCGGTTTGGCAATCGTGCTCATCACCGCAATCTGGTGGTTGCTAGCGGTTGGCGCGGCCGCAATCTTGGCAGCCTGGTTTTACACCGGCGGCAAGCGCCCCTATGGTTACGCCGGCCTCGGCGAAGTTGCGGTGTTCGTGTTCTTTGGGTTGGTTGCCACAATCGGCACGTCATACATTCAATCTCGTGAAATTAACGGTCCAGAACTCTTCGGAGGCATTGCGGCCGGTCTTTTCGCCTCGGGCGTTCTGATGGTCAACAACATTCGCGACCTCGACCTCGACAAACACGTTGGCAAAAGAACTTTGGCTGTCAAAATCGGTCGCCGCGCTGCAACCGGGTTGTTCATCGCCATGATTTGGCTGCCTCTGGCGATTCTGGCTATGCAGGTGCAGGTCTACCCGGCAACGTTCTTTGCTTTTGCGAGCAGCTTTTTGGTTGCCCCTGCAACTCTGATTGTGGTCACCGCGAAAACTCCGAAAGAACTGATTTTGGTACTAAAGCTCACCAGCTTCGCCGCCTTGGCATATGGCATTTTGCTCGGATGGGGCCTTGCCACCGTCAACTTTGGCTAAATGAGGCCCAGCCACTTGCTTATCCTGTTGCGCTGTGTGTTGAAAAACGATACATTGTTTTTCGATACATTTCAGTTCACTGGTTGGAGCAAAGGGGTCGGAACGTGCGCACTGAATTTTTGACCAAAGTGTCACAATTTCTTACGTGGACTTTGATTTTTATAGGTTTGATTGTTCAAGTTTTTGCAGTGCCAGAGCTAAGTCAGCGACTATCGGTGATTTATCAAGAGTATGCGGGCGATCAAACAATCATCCAAGTTATGCTGACTGTGATCGTCTCTGTGGGGCAGGTAAGTTTGGGTCTCATTTCGTTACTCCTGGCAAGAATCAAGGCCCAAAAACTTTTGTCTGAAACGACCCTGAAATGGGTCCAAGCCCTTGCAACAAGCTTGCTTGCCGTGGCGGCAACATTCACATTTCTGCTGGTTTGGCTGATTGGCAAAAACACTCTCCCTCCATCGTTGGCGGGGTTTCTGCTAGTAGCTATTTTGGGGTCAACTACGGTCGCACTGGTTACTTTGTCGCTGAAAGGCGTTTTGAAGTCTGCCATCGCCACCCAACTTGAAATGGATGGAGTGATCTAATGCCAATCGTCGTCGACTTTGAAAAGATGCGCCAAGCTCGGGGGCTCACTGTCGCGCAGCTCGCAGACCAAATTGGAATCACTCAAGCGAACCTGTTTGTATTGAAGAGCAATCGAGGCAAAGCTATTCGATTCTCAACCCTCGAAGCTTTGTGTAAAGCGCTCGATTGTCAACCGGGGGATATTTTGCAGTACGAAGTGCAGCGCTAGTTGCCGGCGTTGTCGAGCAAGTCGTTTTCGTGATCGCTGTCGGCGTCTGGTTCGCCGTTCTTCTTGCGATTTTCGATGCGGCTATAAATCGCAGTTGAGAGCGCGTTTCGTTGGCGGTTGAAAAACAAAAGCGAAATGGCCATCGATAAAATTGCCGCCAAAATCGCTGCCAAGAACTGGTCGATGTTGAGCAACAGCAAAATCACAAGCAGGCCAACAAAAAGCCCGATTCTCATAAACAGGTAAGTTGCCCAAGGGTTTTTCATAATCTCAAGTCTAAGTTTTACTGGCATAGAGTTAAAACATGCGAATGGTTCTTTTGGCAGACATTGTCATCTTTGTCTTTTATGTTTTCGTGCTGGTGTTTGCGGCTAGCGCCGAACCAAGCGCTGTGCGAAACCTTCCAAAATGGGCTTGGCTTCTGCTTCTAATTTTTGTACCGGTAATCGGAGGAATCCTCTATCTAGTCTTCGGCAGGCCACTATCGGCGGGGCCGGCAAGTTCTGACAACTTTCGTTTTCGAGGCCAAACTCCAAAACCACGCAGCGGCCCAGTTGCTCCCGACGATGACCCTGAGTTCTTGCGATCACTAGAGCGTCGCCTAAAAAGTGAACCAAAAGAGCAAACCGAACCAAAGCCAAAACCTTCAGAAGAAACCCAAGAAGGCGACGAAACGGGCAAAGCCGAGTGACAGATTCTTTGCCAAATGAGTCGGCAGCCATAACCAGCCCCGCACAGGTCGTTGCCGCCCAGCTCATGGCCAGCTTCGCAAAACTTGGGGTGCGTCAAGTCTTTTTGGCACCGGGCGCAAGGTCACAAGCCCTAGCCATTGCGGCTGGCCAACTCGCAGCCGCCGGAATGATTGACCTGCACGTTCACCTCGACGAGCGCTCGCTCGGCTTCAACGCTCTCGGCAGCGCGCTGGGTTCTGGCGAGCCGTCAATCGTAATCACCACTTCGGGCACAGCGGTGGCAAACCTTCATCCTGCTGTTTTAGAAGCTTCGCACTCAGGCGTGCCGATGATTTTGCTAACCGCCGACCGCCCAGCTGAACTTCGCGGTGTTGGCTCTAACCAGACCACCAACCAGGTGGGCATTTTTGGTGATGCCGTGCGCGAGTGCGTTGACGTGCCAGCGCCAACCGAATCCGACCTCAGCCCGACTGCACTTCAGGGCACCAGCGATTTAGCCGCGCGTGCCGTTTCAATTTCACTCGGATGGACCCGCCCTGCAGAAGGTCCGGCCACCGAAGAGCTTTTGCGCCCCGGGCCGGTGCACCTCAACCTTGGCTTTCGCGAACCGCTCTCGGGTTCAAGCCCAAATGCTGCCGAGCTTCACGTTTCGGTTGCCCTGCCAGCTCGCGAGCAACAAACGCCAAAGTTTGCGGTTCTAACCGCGGCGATGCCAACAGTTGTTTTGGCTGGCGCAGGTGCCGGCGAAGGCGCAGTTGAGTTTGCTGAAAGCTACGGCCTGCCGATGCTAGCCGAGCCATCTTCGGGAGCCCGTTACGGCGCAAACGCCATAATCCACTATCGGGGACTTTTAGCAACTCAACCTGCCTTGGTCGCCGAGGTCAAACGCGCCGTCGTCTTTGGCAAACCAACCCTTGGCCGCGCGGCTCTTGCGCTCTTGAAACGCGAAGACGTTGAGGTCATCGTGGTGCGCAACACAGCGATGGGTTTCTTTGACGTCTCACGCCGAGCCAGCCAGCAGGTCGACGAACTGGTTTTTGACGACGAAGTGCCGTTCGCGTGGCTCGAGAAATGGCGAACTCTTGACGCCGCAGTAACCGCTGACACCGCCATCGATGAACTCAACCGCGTAAACATCGTTCGAGAAATATGGAACGCCACCAGTGCCGAAGACGATCTTGTGTTGGGCGCGAGCCGAATGATTCGCGAAGCCGACGCCATGGCGCCGGCCAAGCCGATTCGCATATTTGCCAACCGCGGGCTCGCCGGCATCGACGGAACCATCGCGACGGCAAACGGCATTTCGCTTCACAACAGCGAGGGCACAACTCGAGTTTTGCTCGGCGACCTGACCCTGTTACACGATGCAGGTTCACTCGCCGGCGACGCGCTTGGCGGAGCAACTAACGACCTTCAACTAATCGTGGTTAACGACGGCGGAGGGTCGATTTTTGAATCGCTCGAAATGGCATCACAGCTTGAGCCAACCGAATTCGACCGACTATTTCGCACCCCTCAAAAAGTCGACGTCTGGAGTCTCGCGCAGGCATACGGATGGCAACACGTTTTGGTGAGCACGCTCGACGAGCTTCGTTCGGCGCTAGCACCCGGAGGCCGTGCAATCATCGAAATCGACCTTCGCGGCTAAAGGTTTTTAGCTGAGCGCCTCGCGAATCGGCGCAAACTTGAGGTTGGTTTCAGCCAACTCGGCGGCTGCCGAAGAACCAACCACCAAGCCACAACCAGCGAAAGCTCGCAACGACTTGCTGCCATCAGCGCGTGAAACCAGTTGGGCGCCACGAAGCGCGATCGCCCATGCGCCGTCGCCGTCGGCTGAAACATAGCCGACCGGCGCGGCATAGCGCCCGCGATCGACACCCTCGACTCGAGCAATAAAATCGACTGCGAGCTTTCGCGGGGTTCCCGCAACCGCAGCTGTTGGGTGAAGGGCAGCCGCCAGGTCTAGCGACGAAACTCCGGTTTTCAAAACTCCGTGCACATCACTTGCGAGGTGCCAAAGGTTTGGTAACGCCAAGCTAAACGGTGTTGGGTCGGCGTCAACGTGGCTACAAAACGGCTCGAGCGCTTCAACCAGAGAGGTCACCGCAAACGCATGCTCAGCAAGGTTTTTGGCTGAACCAACCAACGCCGACGAAATCGCGTGATCAATCCCGGGGTCGGTGCCTCGGCCTGCTGTTCCTGCCAAAACTCGCGCCGACACCTGCCCGTGAGAAACCCTCACCAACAGCTCGGGGGAGGCGCCGAAGGTGCCATCCACACTATAAATCCAACAGGTTGGGTAACTGTCGCTCAGTTGTCGCAACACGTTGCGAATATCGAAGGATGCCGGCAACTCGGCCACAACATCGCGCGCCAACACAACTTTTTGCAGGGCACCTTCGGCCAGCCCGCCTAGAGCAGACTCGACGTTTACCGTGAACTGCTCCGGGCTAATTTGACCGGGGTGGAGGTCTGCCGAGAATGTGTGTGGCTCACCGGTGTGGTCGCTAAAAATCTTGGCCCAATCGACATCTTCGCGGGGCTCGTCACCAGGTTGGCCGCCAGGCTGGCCATCCAAGTGAATTTCTGTGAGCCACACCTCGCCATCGTGGCTGCCCAAAACCAAACGCGGAACAATCAAAACACTCTCGGATGCTGAATCGTCGGCAAAAGCAACGGAGCCAAAAGCCACTAGCCCGCTGCCAGGCCAAACCAAATTGTTTGTCACGCTTGCAACTGCCGCAGTCTCTCGCCAAACTTCGGCTAGCTGCGACATTCGCTCGGGCCCTTTAGCGGATAGGCGAAGGGCTTCGCCAAAGCCTATGATTCCTGAGCCACCGCGCACAAAAGCCAGTGGATTCTCGGCAGGCAAAAAGTTGATCAGCTGCGAGATTTTCACGTCGGGCGAAAGCAAGCGAGTTTCGGCACGTAAAGGTTGGGCTTTGAAACTCGGCAAATCGACGACCAGTCTTAGAAAGTTTTGTGAATCAAACAAGAGGTAGAACCCTCATCCTTAAGAATTCTATTCCTTGAGCCAGCGCCTAATCCTCCTGCAATAGCTAAGAGCGAACGGCCAACTTTTTGCTTTCACGTGCAAGTTAGACTTGCCTCGTGAGCAAAGCTGATTTGGCCAAAAAGCCAGCTGAAGTCGCCGCCATGTTTGACGCGGTGGCACCAACCTACGACATTACAAACACTTGTTTGTCGGTGGGTCAAGACCAGCTGTGGCGACGCGCTGCCCTAAAGGCCGTCGATCCAAAGTCGGGCCAAACCATTCTTGACCTTGCGGCTGGAACAGGCGTTTCAAGTGTGGTTTATGCCAAACCCGGAGTGCGTGTAATCGCCGCCGACTTTTCTGAGGGCATGCTCGCAGCCGGCCGCAAAAAGCGCCCGCAACTCGAGTTTGTTTTTGCCGATGCAACCAAGCTGCCTTTCAAAGACAACGAGTTCGACACCGCAACCATTTCTTTTGGCCTTCGCAACGTGGTCGACACTGCCCAAGGCGTTCGCGAGATGCTGCGTGTGACCAAACCGGGCGGCAAGCTCGTCATTTGCGAGTTCAGCAAAGTAACGAATCCGGTTTTGCGCCCGCTCTATCGTTTTTATCTGACCAAACTTTTGCCCACCATTTCGGGTTGGAGCAGCAAGGCTCCAGAAGCCTACGGCTACCTCTCGGACTCTATCGAGGCTTGGCACAGCCAAGAGTCTTTGGCAGCGCTGGTGGCTGAAGCTGGGTGGCAAAACGTTGAGGTTCGCAACCTAAGTTTTGGAGTGGTAGCTCTTCACATCGCCACTAAGCCTGTTGCCACCAAAGCTGCGGCAAACTGATGCCCATGACCTCGCTGCCCAAGCAGCTGCGCAAAGTAACCGACCTCAAACTCATCAACTCCGTCAAGGCTGGACTTGCCCAGGTTGAAACCGCGCTTCTGGCCGCAGTGGCCCACACCGACCCAATCGCAAACACCTATTCGCGCCACCTAGCCGAGGCCGGCGGCAAGCGCCTGCGTCCAACCCTGGTTTTGCTGGCCGCTGAGTTGGGCGACCCATCCCGGTTTGGGGTGCAAGAATCAGCCGTTGTGGTTGAGCTAACCCACCTTGCAACCCTCTATCATGATGACGTCATGGATGAAGCCCCCACCCGACGCGGTGTGCCAACCGCCCACGAAATTTGGGGCAACAGCGTTGCGATTTTGACCGGCGACCTTTTGCTGGCGCGTGCTTCACAGCTTGTTAGCCGTCTGGGCGAACGCGCTCTAACCCTGCAGGCCGACACTTTTGAACGTCTCTGCATCGGCCAGCTTCACGAAACCGTCGGCCCGGTCGAGGGTGAAGATGTAATCGACCACTACATTCAGGTTTTGGCCGACAAAACCGGCTCTCTGATTGCAGCCTCGGCTCAACTCGGCCTGATGTTCTCGGGTGCGCCAGAGGAATACCTCGAGCCACTGCGCATATTTGGCGAAAAGATCGGCGTAGCTTTTCAGCTGATTGACGACGTCATTGACCTTCAAGACCGCAGCGGTGCGTCGGGCAAAACCCCAGGCACCGACCTGCGAGCAGGCGTTCCAACCCTGCCGGTGCTTTTGCTTCGCGAGCAGGCAAAAACCGACGCCGCTGCCGCCGAGCTGCTTGAGCTGATTGACGGCGACCTTTCGAGCGACGAAAAGCTGCAAGTTGTGGTCGACCGTTTGCGCGACCACGCGGTCACCGAGGCTGCCTACCAAGAGGCAAAACGTTGGTCTCGCGAGGCGGTCGAAGCTCTGGCTTCGATGCCAAAGAGCTCGGTAAAAACAGCGCTCGAACTTTTTGCTGAAGCCGTGGTCGACCGCAGCAACTAGCGCGCCAATAAGCGTTTGACCGCAAAACCCGCGACTTAGTGCAATCGCTTGCACAATAAGATTGAGCGCATGGCTCAGAAACTATTTCACCTGTCACGCGACGGCGTTTCACTGCTCATTGAAACCACCAAGGGCACGCCAAATGTCATTCACTGGGGTCGAGAGTTGCCAGCCATCGATGACCCTGCACAATACCTAATCGCAGTTACCGAGCCGACTCCGCACGGCCTGTTCGACGAATCACACCGCGCGGGCGTCTGGCGCGAAAACGCCCGGGCATTTCTTGGCCAACCAGCACTCCAGGGCCACCGATCGGGCAGGGCGTTTAGCCCAAAGTTTGAGCTCGTTAGCGCCACTAGGCCTAGCGCACATGAGCTGCTATTCGTTTCGCGCGACGACCACGCCGGCCTAGAGGTCAGCCTTAGCTACGAGCTGACCGAGTCTGGCCTCGTCAAAATCAGACCTTCTGTCACGAACCTTGGTGCTCCTGCCGACCAGACCGGCGCGGGGCAGGCGACCAACGATTTCACGCTCAACGGGCTCATGGCTTTCTTACCCCTGCCCGACCACGCCACCGACATCTTAGATTTTCACGGGCGATGGATGCGCGAACGCCAAGCGCAACGCACCAAAATCAGCGTTGGCAAGCACGTTCGTGAAAGCCACGAGGGCCGAAGCGGTCACGACTACACCATCGTTCAGTTCGCCACCACCGACAACGCGAGTTTTCAAAACGGCGAGGTCTGGGGGCTTTCGCTCGCTTGGAGCGGTAACAACGTTCACACCGTTGAACGCGAA
>Ga0209188_1002557_pt1 | contig 13305 bp, 8 predicted proteins | sample C_130625_EF_Meta_FD_187307 | JGI IMG/M metagenome (GOLD analysis project Ga0209188, IMG submission 187307) | Freshwater microbial communities from Lake Croche, Canada to study carbon cycling - C_130625_EF_MetaG (SPAdes) (version 2) | ecosystem: Environmental > Aquatic > Freshwater > Lake | place...
CGGCCAGAAGATTGCAGATGATCTTCCATCGGTAGTACAAAATGACCCTCGAGTGATCGAGGCTTACCTAGGAGTGCCAGCAGATGCGTCTTGAAATTAAAGATCTTCGTGTTCACTACGGCAAGATTGAAGCGATTAAAGGCGTATCAGTTGTCGTAAACCAAGGTGAAATCGTCACACTCATTGGCGCAAATGGCGCTGGTAAGACAACAATTCTTAAAACCATCTCAGGACTTCGCAACGTCTCGAGCGGCGACATTACTTTCGATGGCAAGAGCATTAATAAGATTCCAGCGCATGAGCGAGTAGATCTTGGTATCTCTCAAGTTCCTGAAGGCCGCGGAATCTTCCCTGGTATGACAGTTCTGGAAAATCTCGAGATGGGTAAGTTCAATCGCAAAGATCGCAAAGCTGAGATGCATGAAGATCTTGAACGCGTCTACACCTTGTTCCCGCGTTTGAAAGAGCGCGCGACACAAGCAGGTGGAACTTTATCTGGTGGAGAACAGCAGATGCTTGCAATGGGTCGTGCTCTGATGGCACGTCCAAAGGTCTTGCTACTGGATGAGCCCTCCATGGGTCTTGCCCCACAGATGATCGCAAATATCTTCCGCATCATCACCGAGATCAATAAGCAGGGCGTAACGATTCTTTTGGTGGAACAAAACGCACAGCAAGCGCTACAGCGTGCACACCGTGCCTACATTCTTGAAACTGGAAATGTCACAAAGGAAGCAGCAGCCTCAGATCTACTTAATGATCCAGCTGTCCGCGAGGCATACCTAGGCACTGGGGCACATTAATTAGGTAAGAATTAAGAATTGAGAATGAGGCAGGTGATGCGAGCGGTACATGTTCGCGCACCTGCCTCGTTTGTTATCACGATCTCATAGACACATAGCGTGCGACCCAATGAAATCGGTGTCGCAACTGCAGTGACAAAACCGCTCGTTGCAGATTTATGGTGGGTTGCATTGATATCAACGCCCACAATTTTGCGATCAGGGCCAGCATGTAATTGAGTTCCAATAGAGCCGAGTGATTCAGCGAGAACGACATTAGCTCCGCCGTGGAGAAGTCCCATAGGTTGAGTGTTTCCATCAACTGGCATACGAGCTACCAAGCGTTGGGGCGAGACTTCAAGCATTTCGATACCCATCTTGATATCGAGTGCGCCTTGTCCGCGCTCTTTGATGATTGCTAAGTAATCAGGTTCGGTCATAGTCGGAGAGTTTATATCTATGATGAGCGCCATGGCTATGAAGCGTCTGCTCTTGATAGATGGACATTCGATGGCCTATCGAGCATTTTTCGCACTCCCGGCTGAGAATTTCACAACAGCGCAAGGCCAACACACCAACGCTATTTACGGCTTTGCCACGATGCTGATCTCGCTACTTAAAGAAGAGAAGCCGACTCATGTCGCCGTCGCCTTCGATGTATCCCGCAAGACTTTCCGCACCGAGATTTTCCCCGAGTACAAAGCAAATCGCGCAAAGACCCCCGATGAATTTCGTTCACAGATGTCATTTCTGCACGAACTGGTCAAAGGATTTGGCATCAGCCAATTTGAAATTGAAGGGTATGAAGCAGATGACATCATTGCGACAATTACGAAGCGAGCAGAGAAAGAAGGCGCCGAGGTACTTATCTGTACTGGCGACCGCGATAGCTTCCAATTAGTTACTGATAAAACAACCGTGCTCTATCCCAAGCGTGGTGTATCTGAAATGGCGCGCATGACGCCTGATGCGGTATTTGAAAAATATGGAATGACGCCAGAGCAATATCCAGATTTCGCAGCTCTGCGTGGAGATCCCAGCGATAACTTGCCATCTATTCCAGGAGTAGGTGAGAAGACTGCTGCTAAGTGGGTTGTTGAATATGGATCACTACAAGAGTTGCTCAAGCAGGTTGATGGCGTGGGTGGCAAGGTCGGTGAATCACTACGCGGAAATATTGAGAATGTAAAACGAAATCGTGAACTTACTCAACTGATCCATGATGCGCCGATGGAATTTGCAATCGATGCGCTGGCGTGGAACGGCGTTGCTGAATCTGATCTCACCTCTCTCTTTGAACAACTTGAATTTCGAACACTGAAAGATCGCTTGAAAGCGATCTCATCGAGCCCTTCAACTTCAACTACGAAGAAAGGTAAAGAAAAGGTCGAACCAGAGTTTTCACTCTTCGGTTCTGAAATCGATTCTGCAGTAATCACGGCCGAGGAAGTTAGTGCCAAGATTGCTGGGCACCCAGGAGCCATCTCCATCGCATTCGAATTAGTTGAAGATCGGCTTCATAGATATGCGGTAGCACTCGATAATAAGACAGCTTTCTTAGTGCACTCATCCGATATGGGGGAATGGGCTACCGATAGACACGTAGAGAAGATTGCACATGATGCAAAAGCTATCGCTCGCGAGAATGGGTTTACAGGACTGGTATTTGATACTTCACTTGCTGCATATCTCGTGAACCCCGGAGTGAGATCTCAAGAGATTACAGATTTGCTCGAGCGCTGGGGAGATGGAAGCCAGATTGATCAATCATCACCTGAACAACAACTTCTCACTAGTGCGTGCGCACTCTTTGGCCTTCGGGACTCACTGACAAAAGAGCTCAGCGATCGAAATCTGACAAAACTCTACCTAGAACTCGAACTACCTATCGCTGACTTATTAGCGCTGATGGAGAACAGAGGAATCGCAGTCGATAAGAAGGGGCTAGAAACTCTTGCCACTTTCTTCGATGGAGAAGTTGCGCGCGAGACCAAGATTGCACATGATGCTGCAGGACATGAATTTAATGTGGGTTCCCCTAAGCAATTACAGGTTGTCCTCTTTGACGAACTAGGTCTACCCAAGACAAAGAAGATCAAGACTGGCTTTACGACTGATGCCGATGCGCTGACATGGCTCTTCGAGAAGACATCACACCCTGTGCTCGCGGCCCTCCTTCGTATCCGTGAGACAAAGAAGCTTGCAACAACTATTGAAGGCCTACTGATAGAAATACAGAAAGATAAGCGCATTCATACTCACTTTGCACAGACAGTGGCAGCAACGGGACGTCTTTCCTCAGTCGGCCCCAATCTTCAAAACATTCCCGTACGCACTGAAGAAGGTCGCAAGATTCGCGAGTGTTTTATTGCAGGAGCTGGATATGACGCACTTCTTACTGCCGATTACAGCCAAATCGAGATGCGCATCATGGCTCACCTCTCCAACGATGAACACTTACTCAATGCTTTTGAGTCCGGTGAGGATTTGCATGCAACGGTTGCAGCTGAAGTCTTTGGTGTGAAAGCTTCCGATGTTGATTCCGAAATGCGCCGCCAGATCAAAGCAATGTCATATGGATTGGCGTATGGCTTGAGTTCCTATGGCTTAGCAGTTCAGCTCGATCTGACTCCGCCTGCTGCGCAAGATTTAATGGACCGATACTTTGAACGCTTCGGGGGTATCCGTGATTACCTTAAAACTGTCGTTGAGGATGCGCGCAAAGTTGGTTACACCGAGACCGTTATGGGGCGCAGGCGTTACCTCCCAGATTTGCTGCACGATAATCGCCAACGCCGCGAGGTAGCAGAGCGCATGGCTCTCAATGCTCCGATTCAAGGGTCTGCCGCCGACATTATTAAACAAGCGATGCTCAATGTGCAGAGCGCGCTCGTTGCAGGGAAATTTACTTCTCGACTTCTTTTACAGGTACACGATGAGCTGATCCTCGAAGTTGTTACCAAGGAAATCGATGAGGTTTCCGAACTTGTACGAGTTCAGATGGGTAAGGCATATCCATTAAGAGCACCGCTCGATGTATCGGTTGGAATTGGTAAGAGTTGGAACGAGGCAGCGCACTAACGTGTAGTTGGGGAGTTATCTTCCATCGCAGCTAAATCTTCTTCCGGCGTTGGGATTCGATCTGCTGCCGAGAGTCTAGATTTTCCAGCAGCAAGAATCAGATATCCAATACCGATACATGTTGTTGTAATCCACAGCGCAAGCGTGGGGGATTGATGTTCAGATATGACACCACCGAACATTGATCCGATTGACATCAACGTACCTTCAACAGTCCAGAGCCAGCCCATCATTGCAGTGGGAGAACCTTTTGGACGTATTGCTTCCATCACTTCCCAGTAGAAGACCATGATTGCTCCACCAAGAAGTCCTAAGAGTCCACCTGCAAGAATCATTGTCCAGCCGGGGTGTGAGAGAGCCATAGGGATGGAGGCAAAGAACCAAATTCCATACGTCAGGCGCATTGCGCGCAGTGAAGATGTTCGCTTAGAGACAAGGCCTGCGAGTAATCCACCCACAATATTTGCGATACCCATCGATGTAAAAATCCATGCAGTCAGGTGAGGAACCTTTTCAATTGTTGTAAATGCTGGGACAGCAACATCGAAGACGCCCCAACCAAATCCGAGAAAGCACCCTTCAATCATGAGCAGTTGTAGAGGCTTATGTCTCCAGAGTGGAACATGATCTGCAGATTTCTTTTCAGGGATCCAACTGCGAGAGATTTTTGTGAGCGCGAGAGCGCCTCCACCAATGAGCATCAGGGCCCCACAAATATTGAGAGGCAGTGATGGGTGTGAAGAAAGAGCAAGGGTGGTGGCAATAACAGGGCCGATAACACCTGCTGCACTCATGATTGCTGTGTCCATTGCATAAGCCGTACGAAGGAAATCATCAGTCACGACGATTTTCCATAAGGGGCGCACAGATAGATTTATTGGGGGAGCGCTGAGCCCCATCACAAATGCAAAGATCAGCATCAAAGGTTTTGAGTGCATCGCGTTAAGTGCAAATGCCATTCCGGCATATCCAGGAACCATGATTCGTAGCGGCCATGTCTGTCCATACTTATCCATAATGGATCCACGAATGCCAGCTGTAAATGATCCTGCAGCGGCGTTAAGTCCGATCGCTATTCCAGCAAATGATATGGAGCCGGTTGCTTGTTGGACTTTAAAGAAGATTCCTAATCCGACCATTCCATAAGCGACTCGAGCAGGAAAGCATGCAAGAACGAGGACCCATACATTGGGAATTCGGAATAGTTCGGCATAACGCTTCATTGCATCGCAATCGTACTGCGAAGCTCATTTTCTATGCGGGGATTTGCCTGCAATTCACCCTCACCCGTACTCTTTGCCTTCCGAAAGACCAATTTCGGTAAAAAACTTCATAGTCCTATCCCTACTACTTTCTATCCCTACGGAGCACCTTGACTACACAAATTGCAATAAATGACATTGGATCAGCGGAAGATTTTCTAGCCGCAATTGAAGGAACAATCAGAAATTTCAGTGACGGAGACCTCGTCATTGGTACAGTCGTTCAAATTGATCGCGAAGAAGTACTCCTCGATGTTGGTTACAAGACAGAAGGCGTAATTCCATCACGCGAACTCTCTATCCGCCACGATGCAGATCCAAATGACATCGTAAAAGTTGGAGATAAAGTTGAAGCACTTGTACTTCAGAAAGAAGATAAAGAAGGCCGCCTCATCCTCTCTAAGAAGCGCGCACAGTACGAGCGTGCATGGGGAGAAATTGAAGGCAAGAAAGAGCGTGACGAAGTTGTCGTCGGCACAGTTATTGAAGTTGTAAAGGGCGGACTCATCGTCGACATCGGATTGCGTGGCTTCTTGCCAGCATCTCTCGTTGAAATGCGTCGCGTTCGCGACCTCACTCCTTACATCGGTAAGCAGGTTGAGGCTCGCATCATCGAGCTCGACAAGAACCGCAACAACGTTGTGCTTTCACGTCGCGCATTCCTTGAGCAGACACAGTCACAGTCACGCACTGAATTCCTTAACTTGCTCCAAAAGGGTCAGGTACGAACAGGTGTTGTCTCATCAATCGTTAACTTTGGTGCATTCGTTGACCTTGGTGGCGTAGATGGTCTCGTTCACGTTTCAGAGCTTTCATGGAAGCACATCGATCACCCAGGTGAAGTTGTTGAAGTTGGAGACGAAGTAACCGTTGAGGTTCTCGAAGTTGATTTCGAGCGCGAGCGTGTTTCACTCTCACTCAAGGCGACACAGGAAGATCCATGGCAGGCATTTGCTCGCACTCACACAATTAATACAGTTGTGCCAGGTGTAGTGACAAAGCTTGTCCCATTCGGAGCATTCATTCGCGTTCACGAAGGCATTGAAGGCCTAGTTCACATCTCAGAGTTGGCAGAACGCCACGTTGAGATTCCAGAGCAGGTTGTCACTGTTGGAGACGAACTCTTCGTGAAGATCATCGATATCGATCTCGAACGTCGTCGTATCTCACTCTCATTGAAGCAAGCTAATGAAGGACATGAAGTTGAGATCGAAGCATTCGATCCAACTCAGTACGGAATGGCTGCTCGTTACGATGCTGAAGGAAACTTCATCTATCCAGAAGGTTTCGATCCTGAAACTCAGGAATGGAAGCCTGGCTATGACACTCAGCGCGAAGAGTGGGAGCGTCAATACGCTGTTGCTCAAGAGCGCTTCGTAGCTCATAAGAAGCAGAAGGCTGAAGCAAAGGTAGCTGAAGAAGCTGCTGTAGTAACCGCAGAATAAATCTCTAAGAAAAATCCGGCTGGCCCGCGAGCTGCTCCTTAACCTCGCGTTACCCAGCCGGATTTTTCCTTCTCCAAACGCTGGCAACAGAAGGCGGGAAGGTAAGGTACGAACATGTTGGTTGTGGCGCTCACTGGTGGGATTGGCTCTGGTAAATCCACTGTCTCCGAATTTTTTGCTCGCCTTGGCGCTCTCGTTATTGATGCGGATCAACTTGCGCGCATGGCAATTGAACGTGGCACAGATGGCTTTGCAGATGTTCTCCTGAGATTCGGCGAAGAAATAATCGTAAATGGCGATATCGATCGCAAAAAGCTTGCTGAGATTGTCTTCAGTGATGAGAAAGCACGTAAAGATCTTGAGGCAATTATTCATCCGCGAGTACAAGCAATCTTTGCTGAGGCGGTAGCAGATTTAGATCATGACGACATTTTGATTTATGAGATACCCCTACTTGTTGAAACGGGGGCAGCTGAGAAGTTTGACTTTGTGATTACCGTCGAATCCGATATTGAATTACGGAAAGCCCGACTTCTAAAAAAAGGTCTCTACATTTCGCAGATTGAGAAGCGGATTGCATCGCAAGCCTCCGAAGGCGCGCGTGAGTCGATAGCTGATGCTGTGATCCGCAACGATGGCGATGAAGATTCCCTCTTGCGCACGGTGGAAAATCTCTGGGAGAGCGTTCTCGTTCCTCAATCGCTAGGCTAGGTGAGTGCGCCCAGTAACCGATCTCCAGCGAAAAGTCGCACCTTTTGAAGTCATTAGTGACTATGTTCCAGCTGGAGATCAACCAGCAGCAATTGAGGAAATCGCCCGCCGTATTGCAGCTGGCGAGCAGGATGTTGTTCTTCTTGGCGCAACGGGTACGGGAAAGTCGGCTACGACTGCCTGGCTCATCGAGAGATTACAACGCCCAACTCTCGTTCTCGCTCCCAATAAGACTTTAGCTGCCCAACTAGCTAATGAATTTCGTGAACTACTTCCCAATAATGCAGTCGAATACTTTGTCTCTTATTACGACTATTACCAACCTGAGGCCTATGTTCCTCAGACAGATACCTTTATCGAGAAGGATTCCAGCGTCAATGATGAGGTTGAGCGCCTTCGACATTCTGCAACGAATTCACTTCTTACTCGCCGTGATGTCATAGTCGTAGCCACGGTCTCTTGTATTTATGGACTTGGAACGCCGCAGGAGTACATCGATCGCATGATTCAACTCAAAGTGGGCGATCAGATCGAACGCAATGCCTTACTCCGTAAATTTGTTGATGTTCAATATAAACGTAATGACATGGCCTTTGAACGTGGAACTTTCCGAGTCCGCGGAGATACCGTCGAGATCATTCCGATGTACGAGGAATTGGCGGTGCGAATCGAGATGTTCGGGGACGAGATCGAGAAAATTATGACTCTCAATCCGTTGACTGGCGAAATAGTTCGAGATGAAGAAGAGATCTACATCTTCCCAGCTACGCACTATGCAGCAGGACCTGAAACGATGAAGCGCGCAATGAGCGATATACAAGATGAGCTTCAAGTACAACTCAATCTATTTACCAAGCAAGGCAAACTTCTTGAAGAGCAACGTCTACGTATGCGCACAACGTTTGATCTCGAGATGATGGAGCAACTTGGTTTCTGTTCCGGAATTGAAAACTATTCCCGTCATCTCGATGGAAGAGAACCGGGTTCACCTCCCAATTGCCTTTTGGATTACTTCCCAGAAGATTTTCTTGTCGTCATAGATGAAAGCCATGTCACGGTTCCACAAATTGGAGCGATGTTTGAAGGAGATGCTGCTCGCAAGCGCACTCTGGTCGAGCATGGTTTCCGTTTGCCGAGCGCCCTCGATAATCGACCCCTGAAATGGCCTGAATTTCTTGAACGCACAGGGCAGAAGATTTATCTCTCTGCAACCCCAGGTAAGTATGAAATGGCAAAGGTCGATGGAGATGTTGTCGAGCAGGTAATTCGTCCAACAGGACTTGTTGATCCACAGATTATTGTCAAACCTATTAAGGGTCAGATTGATGATCTCTTACACGAAATTAATATCCGCGCTGAGAAAAATGAGCGCGTACTTGTCACAACGCTAACGAAGAAGATGTCGGAAGATTTGACGGATTACCTTCAGGAAAAAGGAGTCCGCGTTCGCTACCTTCACTCAGAGGTAGACACACTCCGCCGCGTAGAACTTCTACGTGAGCTTCGCAGCGGTGAATACGATGTGCTTATCGGAATCAACTTGTTGCGTGAAGGTCTCGATCTGCCTGAAGTATCACTTGTGGCAATCCTCGATGCCGATAAAGAAGGATTCCTGCGTTCTGCGACATCCCTCATTCAGACTATTGGTCGAGCTGCTCGAAACGTTTCAGGTGAAGTACATATGTATGCCGACAATATGACCGCTTCAATGGCAAAGGCAATTGATGAAACTAATCGTCGCCGCGCCAAGCAGGTCGCCTATAACCTCGAGCGGGGAGTCGACCCTCAGCCGCTGCGAAAGAAGATTTCAGATATCACGGATCTGATTGCACAAGAGAGCGATGATACCGACGACATCATGGCAGCCCTCAAGGGGAAGAAATCTTCTGCAGTTCTTCCATTCTCATCGAAGCCAACGGACTCTATGCCGCGCCAAGAACTGATTGCGTTGATAGGCTCCCTCACCGAACAGATGCGTGGTGCAGCAGATCAACTGCAATTCGAACTCGCTGCACGTCTGCGCGATGAGCTAAAAGAGTTAAAGCGCGAACTTCGCGGAATGGATGAGGCCGGTACATGAGCATCGATAAGTTAGTAGTTCGCGGAGCGCGCGAACATAACCTCAAAGATGTCTCCATCGAACTTCCTCGCGATGCGTTAATCGTCTTTACTGGGCTTTCGGGTTCCGGTAAATCCAGCCTTGCCTTCGACACCATCTTTGCCGAAGGCCAGCGTAGATATGTCGAATCACTCTCTGCCTATGCGCGCCAATTCTTAGGGCAGATGGATAAGCCCGATGTCGATTTCATTGAAGGTCTATCTCCTGCTGTATCTATCGATCAGAAATCCACAAACCGAAATCCTCGTTCAACGGTCGGAACAATCACCGAGGTCTACGACTATTTTAGATTGCTCTTTGCCCGCGCAGGTCGTCCACATTGCCCACAATGTGGCAAAGCGGTCTCGAGGCAGAGCCCACAGCAGATTGTTGATCAGATACTCACGATGCCTGCCACAACAAAGTTTCAAGTCTTAGCTCCGGTGATCCGCGAACGTAAGGGCGAATTCGTTGATCTCTTTGCAGAGTTAGTGACACAGGGGTATTCACGTGCACGTGTCGATGGCGAAACGATTCAACTCACTGAGCCACCTAAGCTAAAGAAGCAAGAGAAGCACACCATCGAAGTAGTTATCGATCGCCTGACTGCTAAAGCTGAAAGTAAGTCACGCCTAACAGATTCTATTGAGACGGCTCTTAAGCTCGGCAACGGACTCGTTCTTCTCGACTTTGTTGATGCCAAAGGCCCTGAAAAGGAACATACCTATAGCGAGCACCTTGCCTGCCATGATTGCAATCTCTCCTTTGAAGAACTCGAACCACGCTCATTCTCATTTAACTCACCATTTGGTGCATGTGCAGAATGTTCTGGTATCGGAACCAAACTCGAAGTCGATGAAGATCTCATCATTCCCGATGATTCCATCTCGATCAATGAAGGTGCCATTGCACCTTGGGCTGGCGGACAATCCTCTGAATATTTCCTTCGCCTTCTTGAAGCGCTAGCGACCGAGCTTAAATTCTCGATGGATAACCCTTGGAAGAAGTTATCGGTTAAGGCTAAAGAAGCGATCATCAATGGCTTCGATTACGAAGTGCATGTGAAGTACAAGAATCGCTACGGACGCGTACGTAATTACTCAACTGGTTTTGAAGGCGTTGTTCCATTTATCCATCGTCGCCATAGCGAGACCGATAGCGATTACAGCCGCGATAAGTACGAGGCCTATATGCGCGAAACACCATGTCCTGCATGTAAAGGCGCGCGACTTAAACCTGAAGTACTGGCTGTCACCCTTGGCGGAAAGAGCATCGCAGAAGTCTGTGCGCTCTCTATCGATGATTGCGCAGCATTTTTAAAGCAGGTTACCCTCAATAAGCGCGAAGCTCAGATTGCAGAACGCGTGATGAAGGAAGTACACGCACGGCTTGGCTTCCTACTCGATGTCGGACTTGATTACCTTTCCCTCGATCGCCCAGCTGCAACACTCTCAGGTGGTGAAGCCCAGCGCATCCGTCTTGCAACACAGATTGGCTCAGGTCTTGTAGGCGTGCTCTATGTTTTAGATGAGCCATCCATCGGGCTACATCAGCGCGATAACCGACGCTTAATTGAAACGCTCACACGACTTCGCGATCTTGGAAATACTCTCATTGTTGTTGAACATGATGAAGAGACAATCCGAACCGCAGATTGGATCGTTGATATCGGTCCTGGTGCCGGCGAACATGGCGGCAAGGTCGTTGTCTCAGGATCTTACGAAGAGCTGATTGCATCGAAGGAATCAATTACTGGTGCATATCTATCTGGCCGTAAAGCAATAGAGATCCCTGATAGTCGCAGACCAGTAGATCCGAAACGCCAACTTGTTATCAAAGGGGCTAAAGAGAATAACCTGAAAGATATTGAAGTCACTATTCCGCTTGGACTCTTCGTATCAGTCACAGGTGTTTCAGGCTCTGGAAAATCCACCCTCGTAAATGACATTCTCTACACAACTCTTGCCAATAAACTCAATGGCGCAAGATTAGTTCCAGGTCGCCACCGAACTGTTACAGGTATCGACCAACTCGATAAAGTTGTGCACGTCGATCAATCACCTATTGGTCGCACACCTCGTTCAAATCCAGCTACCTATACAGGCGTCTTCGATAAGGTCCGTGCACTCTTTGCTGAAACAACCGAGGCAAAAGTCCGTGGATATCAACAAGGGCGCTTCTCTTTTAACGTCAAAGGTGGCCGCTGCGAAAATTGTTCAGGGGATGGAACCATCACCATCGAGATGAACTTCTTACCTGATGTCTATGTTCCCTGCGAAGTCTGTCATGGTGCTCGCTATAACCGTGAAACTCTTGAAGTACATTACAAAGGTAAGACAATTGCTCAAGTTCTGGATATGCCAATCGAGATGGCCCACGAGTTCTTTGAATCGGTTCCCACAATTGCGCGCTATCTCAAGACACTTTGCGATGTCGGACTTGGCTACGTACGCCTAGGCCAATCAGCTCCAACGCTCTCGGGCGGTGAGGCTCAGCGCGTCAAGCTTGCGACTGAACTTCAACGTCGCTCTACCGGGCGCACTATCTATGTCTTGGATGAACCAACGACAGGTCTGCACTTTGAAGATGTCAATAAACTCTTAGGAGTTCTCAAGCGACTCGTGGAATCTGGAAACACAGTCATTGTCATTGAGCATAATCTCGATGTCATAAAATCATCCGATTGGGTGATCGATATGGGACCAGAGGGTGGGTTCCGTGGTGGCAAGGTAGTTGCCGAAGGAACCCCTGAAGATGTTGCAAAGGTGAAGGCGAGCTATACCGGTAATTACCTTGCTGAAGTATTGGCAACTAATCGCAAAGCTGCACCTGCAAAGACACCTAAGAAGAAGTAGTCATGGCAGAACCGTCCAGTTATCGTCCTAAGGAGATTCCTGAAGAGCCTGGGGTATATCGCTTCTACAACGCATCCGACAAAGTTATCTACGTAGGGAAAGCGAAGAATCTCAAGAATCGCCTCACCACATATTTTGGTTCAAACCTTGCACAGAAGACACATCGCATGGTTCACGAAGCAATCCGTGTGGATTGGACCATTGTCGGCACTGAACTTGAAGCACTTGCCCTTGAATTCTCCTGGATCAAGCAGTACCACCCAACCTATAACGTTCAATTCAAAGATGATAAGTCCTACCCATATTTAGCGATATCTCTAGCTGATGAGTTCCCGCGCATCTTTATCACTCGTAAAGAGAAGCGACCGGGCTTAAAGTACTTCGGTCCATATACAAATGCTTGGGCGCTGCGAAATACCTATGAGGTGCTGCTGAAAGTTTTCCCTGTCCGCTCTTGTAGCGCTGGAAACTTTCAACGCGCACAGCGCACCAAGCGCCAATGCTTACTCGGTGATATTGGAAAGTGCGCGGCGCCTTGCGTTGGTTGGGTTACACCAGATGAACACCGCGCGATTGCAGTCAAGCTCGATGCATTTATGGAACAAGGTATGGAGAATTTACTGCCAACGTTACGTGCTGAAATGGAAGAATCTTCTGCGCGCGAAGAGTTCGAAAGAGCAGCACGACTTCGCGATCAGATTGAATCCTTCGAAAAAGCGCAACGTTCGACGCAGGGAAATCTCTCTGATGAGCTCGATGGAGACTTCATCTCGCTACATGAGGAAGGTCTGCATGCCGCAGGATCTATCTTCATAGTGCGACGTGGATCCATTAAAGGGTCGCGATCATGGATTGTTGATCAAGAACGCGCTCTCGAAGGCGATGATCAAATGGGTTCACTCTTCTTCTCTATCTATAGCCAGAGCGCACCGTCTGATATTCCCTCTGAAATTTATCTCAATCATGAACCCGTAGATCGAGCAGCCCTTGAAGAGTGGCTCACCTCGCTGCGCGGGGCAAAAGTTGCAATAAAAGTCCCACAACGCGGTGAAAAGGTTGAGTTGTTGCAGA
>Ga0209188_1002561_pt1 | contig 13294 bp, 9 predicted proteins | sample C_130625_EF_Meta_FD_187307 | JGI IMG/M metagenome (GOLD analysis project Ga0209188, IMG submission 187307) | Freshwater microbial communities from Lake Croche, Canada to study carbon cycling - C_130625_EF_MetaG (SPAdes) (version 2) | ecosystem: Environmental > Aquatic > Freshwater > Lake | place...
GGAATCTTGTAATCAACTTCATCTGGATCACAGTTCGTATCAAGGATCGCCACAACTGGAATACCGAGCTTGTGTGCTTCAGCAACAGCAAGGTGCTCCTTCTTTGTGTCTACAACCCAGACTGCGCTTGGCAGCTTGGTCATATTACGAATACCTTGCAAGTTCTTAGTGAGCTTCTCGCGCTCGCGGCGAAGCACCAAGAGTTCTTTCTTGGTCAAAACTTGGTCATTCTTTGACTCGAGTTGTTCGAGTTCTTTTAAGCGTTGAATACGCTTGTAAACAGTTGGGAAGTTAGTAAGCATTCCGCCAAGCCAACGCTCGGTGACATAAGGCATGCCAACGCGTGCTGATTGTTCAATGATTGGCTGGTGAGCTTGCTTCTTTGTTCCAACGAAAAGGATATGTCCGCCCTTTGCGACGGTGTCCTTAATAAAGTCATAAGCTGAATCGATCAAAGCTAGTGACTGTTGGATATCGATAATGTAGATACCGTTGCGCTCAGCAAAAATGTAGCGCTTCATCTTTGGATTCCAACGACGAGTCTGGTGTCCGAAGTGGACTCCGCTGTCGAGGAGTTCTCGCATTGTTACAACCGCCATGGCGGCACTCTCCTTCATTGCATGCAGTAGCACATGCACTCGGTTGTCGATCTAACAATTTGCTAGATCCCTAGCGTCTGGGCACCGACCTATTTATATAAATAGGACCGAAATGGTTACTGCTTATTGATCTAGCGAACTAGTTCACAAACAGTTAGACGCGTGAAGTCAGATCTGCGGTAAAGCTGATCTGCTGAGGTAAATCTTAACTCAGGTTTGAGGGTGCAAAATCCACGGGCTAAGCGCGGGGATGCGCATCTTTGTACGCCTTTTGAAGGCGTTCTGGGGATACATGGGTGTAGATCTGGGTTGTAGCTAGCGAGGAGTGCCCCAAGATTTCTTGAACGGTTCGAAGATCTGCTCCACCTTCAAGCAGATGTGTTGCAGCCGTATGGCGAAGACCATGTGGCCCCATGTGAGAACCAACAGCGCTCATCGCTTCATACACAGCTCCGCGCACAGTGCGTTGATCAATTCTCTTCCCACGGGAGCCAAGGAATACTGCTGATTCAGACTTATCTGTTACTAATTGCGGGCGAGCATTAACTAAATAGTTTTGAAGAGCTTTCATTGCCGGAATTCCCAGCGGAACAACTCGCTCTTTATTTCCTTTACCTAGTACTTGCAAGGTATTTCGTTCTTGGTCGATAGAGCGAATATCTAGTCCACATAACTCAGAAACGCGTATTCCACTTGCATATAAAACTTCCACCATAGCAAGATCTCTGATTGTCATAGGCGTTGGGTTCTCATCCATCCGCACTTGCATACTCTCGATAACTTTTTGGGTATCAGCAATATCTAATACCTCAGGAAGAGTGCGATGTGGTTTTGGAATAGCTAGCTGCGCACCTAAATCACTTGGTATCCAGCCCTGACTTGCAGCCCAATAGGTGAACGCACGAATAGAGACAATTCGCCTTGCCATAGTCGCCCTGGATGCACCCGTGCTCTGCAAATTGGCGAGCCATGATCGGATATGTGTGAGTTCAAGCTTTGAAAATTCAGTTATTCCAAGTAAATCCATATGTTTGAGAAAAGAATCAAGATCACTCACATAACCTTTGATTGAGTTATCAGCAAGATTTCTGACTAATGCCAAATGCTCTTCATATTTAGCAATTAATTCAGCGGTCATGTTAATTCTCTGGCTTGCGCCCTTGACGGAGCAGGCCGTAAGTAACCGCATCTTCTAGCGCCATGGCTGAAGCCGCAATAACGTTCTCGTGAACACCAATGGTGTTCCACGATCCATCGCCGTCACTGGTTTCAACGAGAACTCGAGTGATAGCGCCGGTTCCAAGGCGTCCTTCCAAAATGCGAACTTTGTAGTCTGTCAGCTCTAACTTCTCGAGCTCTGGGTAGAACTTCTTAAGACCAGAACGAAGAGCGGTATCAATTGCATTAACTGGACCATTACCGCTACCTGTTGTAACAATAGTTTCACCGTGGGCTTTAAGAGTAACTGTTGCATGTGAAGTGACCGCGCCATCTACATCGCCATCCACGGTTGTCTTCCAATCTTGAATTGTGAAAAATTCTGCCTTCTTTCCAGCAATTTCCTCACGCAGAACTAATTCAAAAGATGCATCTGCCGCTTCAAAGGTGAAGCCTCTAGATTCCATCTCCTTGACCCGCTCAACAACGCGCACAACAACTTCCTTATCCCCGCCCAGATCAATGCCAAGCTCTTTTGATTTGAGCTCAATTGAAGCACGCCCAGCCATTTCAGAAACAAGCATGCGCATATCATTTCCAACACTGCTTGGATCTTCGTGTTGATACATCGCAGGATCAACCTTGATTGCACTTGCATGCAAACCTGCCTTGTGGGCAAAAGCTGAAACTCCAACGTAAGGTTGGCGAGCACTAGGTGCAACATTTGTTACTTCTGCAACAGCATGTGAAATTCTAAATGACTCTTGAAGCGCGCCTGGAGGCAAAACTTTCTTACCCATCTTGAGTTCAAGATCTGCAACAATCGTAACAAGATCCGCATTTCCAGTGCGCTCACCGTATCCATTGAGTGTTCCCTGAACATGTGTGACTCCAGCGCTCACAGCAGCTAGTGAGTTTGCAACCGCGCATCCTGTGTCATTGTGGCAATGAATTCCAAGACGTGCTGATGTTTCACCCAGGACCTTATGGACAATGTCCGATAGCTCATCAGGCAACATTCCTCCGTTTGTATCGCAGAGAGCCACCACGTCAGCTCCTGCTTCAACTGCAGTGCGCACTACCTCAAGAGCATATGCAGAATTTGAACGATAACCATCGAAGAAGTGCTCAGCATCAAGAAAGACTCTCTGTCCCCCATCACGCAAGAATTTGATTGAGCTGCGGATCATCTCCAAGTTCTCATCAAGATTAGTTTTGAGTGCAAGATCAACATGGCGATCATGGCTCTTTGCAACCAAAGTAACAGCTGCCGCGCGTGAATCAGCTAGTGCGCGAAGTAGCGGATCATCCGCAGCTGCAACACCGGGCCTGCGGGTAGCGCCAAATGCTACAAAGGTTGCGTTCTTTAACTTTAATTCAGTTTGAGCACGAGCAAAAAACTCGGTGTCCTTTGGATTCGCTCCAGGCCATCCACCTTCGATAAATCCAACGCCCAGATCATCTAGATAGCGAGCGATTGCTAACTTGTCATGAACAGAGAGATTTAAACCTTCTTGTTGCGCTCCGTCACGTAAAGTTGTGTCATAGATGTGAAATGAGTCATTAACAGGAGTCATGAGCTAACTCGAACATTCCAGCCATGCTTATCTTCAATTGTTCCATGCTGAATTCCCAGAAGTGTTTCGCGAATCTGCATAGTGATCGGACCAGGATTTCCATCCCCTGTCTGCCACATTCCCTGCGCGCTCTTAGCTGCGCCAACGGGTGAAACTACTGCAGCTGTTCCGCAAGCAAAGATCTCAGTGATCTCCCCAGATTCAACACCACTCTTCCAATCTTCAACAGAAAGCATTCCTTCTTCAACTTTGTAGCCAAGATCTTTTGCAACCGTCAGGATTGAATCACGCGTGATGCCAGGCAAAAGTGTTCCAGTAAGTTTTGGCGTAAAGATCGTCGCATCTTTGCCCTTGCCCTTTACAAAGTAGAGATTCATTCCGCCCATCTCTTCAACCCAGCGGCGCTCAATCGCATCAAGCCAAACAACTTGGTCGCAACCTTGCTCTGCTGCTTGTTTCTGAGCTAAAAGGGAACCTGCGTAATTTCCACCAGTTTTAACAGCGCCTGTACCACCAGGTGCAGCGCGAACATATTCAGTTGAAATCCATACAGTCACAGCTTTTGAAGGATTGAAGTATGCAGAAGCAGGTGTTGCGATCACTAAAAATGCAGCGCGGTTAGATGGTCTAACGCCAAGGCCAACTTCTGTTGCAAACATAAATGGGCGGATATATAAAGACTCACCAACATTTTTAGGAACCCATTTGATGTCTTGCTTTACAAGTGCGTCAACTGCATGAACGAAATCTTTAACATCAACTTCAGGAAGCGCCATACGGACTGCTCCACGATTAAACCGCTCAGCATTTGATGTTGGGCGAAAAAGGCTTACGCCTCCATCTGGTTGGCAATAAGCCTTCATTCCTTCAAAGATCTCTTGGCCATAGTGAAGCACTGAAGTAGCAGGATCTAATGTGAGAGGGCCATATGCTTTAAGTTCAGCATCAGACCAACCTTTTCCCTCAATCCATTCTGCAATAACCATGTTGTCGGTGTAATACTTACCAAATCCACCTTCTGCAATTTTGGCAGCACGATCTGCGTCAGATACCGGATTGGTATTTGGATGCAGATTGATTTTCATTTAGAGAGCTCCCGCTAGTGCATCGCCAATTTCAACGGTGCTGCGCTTTTTGTCGCCGCGAGTAAGAAGATCAGCAGCGACTGCCTTTTCAACATCGGCAGCAGCTTGACTTTGTCCAAGGTGATCTAAAAGCATGGCGATAGACATGACCGTCGCTGTTGGATCAGCAAGTGACTTGCCTGCAATATCTGGGGCAGATCCATGAACCGGTTCAAACATCGATGGGAATTTTCCGGTTGGATTGATGTTGCCTGATGCAGCAAGCCCGATACCACCGCAGATTGCGGCAGCAATATCGGTGATGATGTCACCAAAAAGATTATCAGTTACAACAACATCAAAGCGCTCTGGATTTGTAACAAAAAACATTGATGCGGCATCAACATGTAAATAGTCAGTTGCCACAGCAGGGAACTCTTTTGCTACTTCATTAAAGGTACGAGTCCATAGTCCACCTGCATGAGTCAAAACGTTATTTTTGTGAACAAGAGTTAACTTCTTGCGTGGTCGTGCTGCCGCACGTGCGAAAGCATCACGAATGACGCGCTCTGCGCCTCTGCGCGTATTCAACGACTCTTCGGTTGCAATTTCAGCATCGGTTCCAAATGCAAGGTTTCCGCCAGCACCAACATAAGGTCCTTCGGTACCTTCGCGCACAACAACAAAATCAATAGGTGCACTGGTCGAAAGCGGTGACTTCACGCCAGCATGTAACTTTGCTGGACGAAGATTCACGTACTGATCAAAGGCAAAGCGAAGCTTTAATAGAAGCCCTCTCTCAAGCACACCGCTAGGAACTGTTGGATCTCCTACCGCGCCAAGCAAAATAACATCTGCTTTGGCAATCTCAGCCATTGTTTCATCACTAAGGACTTCACCAGTTTTGTGCCAGTGAGCAGCTCCAAGGTCATAGTGGGTCTTATTAAACTTCAAAGAATGCTTTGCGGCAGCCGCATCTAAGACCTTCAAACCTTCGGCGACAACCTCCGGTCCAATGCCATCTCCAGCAATTACAGCTACGTTAAAAGTTTTCATTAGATCACCAAAGTTACTGCGCGGACTAGTTCTGAGCCTGTTTCCTTTTGAATTGAAGATACTAAGTCAGCACCAACGCCAGAGTCCACGGTAATTGCCATAAGGGCTTGCCCCCCTGCTTCCTTCCGCGAAACCTGCATGCCTGCAATATTAATTTTGGATTTACCTAACAAATTACCTACTGATCCAACAATTCCAGGACGATCTGAATATTGAAGGAAAAGTAAATGCTCAGTTGGTGGAAGATCCAAATCAAAGCCATCAACGCGGATGATCTTTTCAACGCGGCGAATTCCCATAAGCGTTCCATCCACCACAATTGATCGTCCATTACTTAAGGCAGCATTCAAAGAGATCATGCTGCGATATTCCGGACTTTCAGGATCAGTTGTGACTGATGAACTCATGCCACGATCGGCAGCAAGCCCTGGGGCATTGACGTAGGTAACAGATTCAGCGCCAGTGGCAACTAGTGCTCCCTTAAGTGCGCTTGTTGCAAGGATGGATGAATCATGTCCTGAGATGTCGCCCTTCACATGAACAGAAAGTGACGCAGGAAGTTCTCCAGCAATAATTGTGGCGATCTGCGCCATCTTCTCAACGAGTGGCAAACTTGGACGAATGTCTTCGTGAATCATGCCACCCTTAACGTTGATTGCATCAGGTACGAGTTCACCTGCAAGTGCCTTACGCACTGAAACAGCCACTGCAATACCAGCACGCTCTTGAGCTTCATCTGTTGATGCTCCTAGGTGAGGTGTTGCAACAACGTTATCTAATTGGAACAAAGGTGAGTCTGTGCATGGTTCGGTAGCAAATACATCTAAACCAGCTCCAGCAACACGGCCCTCAGTAATGGCTGTGTACAAAGCGCCTTCATCAAGCACACCACCGCGGGCAGCATTGATGATGCGAACAGTTGGCTTAACTTTCTTAAGTGCTTCTTCGCCAATGAGATTTGCGGTCTCTTTAGTCTTTGGTAAATGGATTGTGATGAAATCGCTCACACGAAGTAATTCATCAAGATCAACTAAACGAACACCCAATTGAGCTGCGCGCGCTGGCAACAAATAAGGATCATATGCAACGACATCCATGCCAAAGGACTGCATTCGAGCAGCAACTAGCTGACCAATCTTTCCAAATCCAACAATTCCTAAAGTTTTTTCAAATAACTCAGCGCCCGTGTACTTTGAACGAGCCCACTTGCCGGCACGCAAAGCAGCGTGGGCAGGTGACACAAAGCGAGCAGATGCTAGAAGAAGAGTGATAGCAAGCTCTGCAGCACTGACAATATTTGATGTTGGTGCATTAACAACCATGACGCCTGCTGCTGTTGCAACCGGAATATCTACGTTATCAACGCCCACTCCCGCACGGGCAATTACCTTTAAACCTTTTGCTGCTCCAATTGCTTCAGCGTCCATTTTGGTTGCAGATCGAATCAAAACCGCATCAACCCCTGCGCCAAGTGCAGCAAGTAGTTCATCTCGGTTTGCTCCATCGCAATGGCGCACCTCAAAATCAGGGCCAAGTGCCTGCATGGTTGCAGGGCTTAGCTCTTCAGCAATGAGAACAACAGGTTTAGCCACGCGCAGCGTTACCTTCCGTGTAATCATCCTTTGCGTTCTTTACCCATGACATCATCTTGCGAAGTTCACGGCCAACAGCCTCGATTGGATGTGTCTCACCCTTGGTGCGAAGTGACTTGAACTCAGGTGCTCCAGCATCTTGGTCATCGATAAAGCGCTTTGCAAAAGTTCCACTTTGGATGTCAGCAAGGACTGCCTTCATATTCTCTTTCACGCGTGGATCAATAACACGTGGACCTGAGATGTAATCTCCATATTCAGCTGTGTCAGAAACTGACCAACGCTGCTTGGCAATTCCACCTTCATACATCAAGTCGACGATCAACTTAAGTTCATGCAAGCACTCAAAGTAAGCGACTTCTGGCTGGTATCCAGCTTCAACAAGAGTCTCAAAACCGTATTGAACGAGCTGTGATGCACCGCCGCAAAGTACAGCTTGCTCACCAAAGAGATCTGTTTCGCACTCTTCAGTGAATGTTGTCAAAATACCGCCGGCACGAAGTCCGCCGATTGCTTTGGCATATGAAAGTGCGAGAGGCCACGCATTGCCTGTTGCATCTTGCTCGACAGCAACAAGAACAGGGACACCACGTCCAGCTGAATATTCACGCCGCACCAAATGTCCTGGACCCTTTGGAGCAACCATTGCAACATCGATATTTGCTTCTGGCTTAATGTAACCAAAGCGGATATTAAATCCGTGGCCAAAGAAAAGTGCTGAACCTGGCTTAAGGTTTGGCTTAATAGAGTCGTTATAGATATGGCGCTGCACGTGATCTGGAGCAAGCAACATAACAACATCGGCTTCTTTAACAGCGTCAGCAACAGAGAGAACGCGAAGTCCTTCAGATTCTGCTTTAGCCCGTGACTTGGAACCTTCTGCCAAACCAACGCGGACATCTACTCCACTGTCACGCAAGCTCAGTGCATGTGCATGGCCTTGTGAGCCATAACCAATTACTGCAACTTTCTTTGACTGAATGACGGATAGATCTGCATCTTCATCGTGATACTGGGTAGCCACTGGGGTCTGCCTTTCTAGTTCTGTTAGTTACGTTGTTTGAGTTAGTCGTTACTGCTGTTATTTCCGGTATTGCCTGGCTTCAATCCTCGCTCCATTGCGACGAGTCCAGATTGCACCAATTCCCTAATTCCATACGGCTCCAAGACGCGGAGCAGTGCATGAATCTTCTCACTATTTCCAGTCGCCTCAATCGTGACCGCATCCTTGGCCACATCAACTACTTTTGCGCGGAAAAGCTGAACAGTTTCTAGAACCTGCGAGCGAGTCTGAGCAGTTGTTGTGACTTTCACCAGCAAGAGCTCACGCTGAACAGAGGCAATTGGGTCTAATTCAACAATGCTCAAGACATTGATCAACTTATCGGTCTGGGCAATTACTTGCTCAAGTGCATGTCCCTGAACATCGATAACAATTGTCATGCGAGAGATGTTTGGGTCTTCTGTTGGCCCAACGGCAAGAGAATCAATGTTGTAACCACGACGGGAGAAAAGCGCAGCAATACGAGCAAGTACGCCAGGGCTATTCTCAACAAGTACTGAAAGTGTGCGTTGATTACTCATTTATAACTCCTGTGAATCCCAGACAGGGGCCATTGATTTGGCAACAACAATGTCATCATTTGATGCTCCTGCTGCAACCATTGGCCAAACCATCGCGTCACGGTGAACATTAAAATCAATGACCACAGGACGATCATTAATTTTCATTGCTTCCTTAATTACCCGGTCGACATCTTCTTTGGTATCGCAATGAAGCCCAACGCAACCCATTGCCTCAGCAAGTTTTGCAAAATCAGGAACGCGCTTTGAATGCAGGTCTGTGTTAGAGAAGCGCTCGTTATAGAACAAAGTTTGCCATTGGCGAACCATTCCGAGAGACTCGTTATTAATGATCGCAACCTTGATAGGAATCCCATTAAGCGCGCATGTCACAAGCTCTTGGTTTGTCATTTGGAAACATCCATCGCCATCGATCGCCCACACGACAGTATCTGGAGCTCCAACTTTGGCTCCCATAGCTGCAGGAACTGCATAACCCATAGTTCCAAGGCCACCAGAATTCAGCCATGTGCGTGGATTTTCATATCCAACAAACTGTGACGCCCACATCTGATGCTGGCCAACACCTGCAACATAAATGGAATCCGGACCAGAAATCTTTCCAATACGTTCGATTACATATTGCGGTGAAAGGGATCCATCTGATGGTTGGTCATAACCGAGTGGATATTTAGTGCGCCACTCACTGCATGATGCCCACCACGTAGTTAAGTCAGGCTTACTCTTCTTAAACACGCTTTCAAGTTCAGGCAATAGAGCCTTTATGGTGTGCTTGAGATCGCCAATAAGAGCAACATCAACCGCACGAACCTTGCCGATTTCGGCAGGGTCGATATCTGCGTGAATAATTTTTGCATGTGGCGCAAAAGATGAAATCTTTCCTGTAACACGATCATCAAATCTTGCACCTAGAGTGATAAGTAAATCTGCTTTTTGAAGTGCGGTAACAGCCGCAACAGTTCCATGCATACCTGGCATGCCAAGGTGCTGCTTATGACTATCTGGGAAAGCGCCGCGCGCCATAAGTGTCGTCACAACAGGTGCACCAGTGAGCTCAGCAAGTTTCATCAATTGCTTCGATGCATTTGCCTTGATAATTCCGCCACCCACATAAAGGACAGGGCTTGTTGATTGAGCAATAAGCTTGGCCGCTTCTTTGATCGCAGCATCAGTTGGGTCCATCACTGGGTTATAGCCAGCTAATGAAATCTTCTCAGGCCACTTAAAAGTAGTCATGTTTGTAAGCGCATCTTTAGAGATATCAACCAAGACGGCTCCTGGGCGACCTGTACCAGCAATGTGAAATGCTGCTGCGATTGCATGAGGAATGTCATCTGGATTTGTAATCAGGAAGTTGTGCTTGGTTACGGGCATAGTAATTCCGCGAATGTCAGCTTCTTGGAAAGCATCTGTACCAATTGCATGTGAAGCAACTTGTCCTGTGATCGCAACGATCGGAACTGAATCCATCTGGGCATCAGCAAGTGGTGTGACAAGGTTTGTTGCTCCAGGGCCAGATGTCGCGATGCAAACACCAACTCGACCTGTTGCTTGTGCATATCCTGTTGCTGCATGTCCAGCACCTTGTTCATGGCGAACCAAGATATGTCTGATCTTGCTATCAAAAATTGGATCATACGCAGGAAGAATCGCGCCACCCGGGATACCAAACATGACGTCAACGCCTGCATGCTCTAGCGCTTTGACGAGAGACTGAGCTCCTGTGATCTTGTCTGTCATGTTCATCTCCTTTCGGTAAGTGTTCTTCTTATTACTGCTGGTGAAATAACAAACCCCCCAGTTTCCACTGAGGGGTAGCGCACCATCTAGAAGTCTCTAGATCGCGCGCTGGGAAATCACCACTGATGATGTCATGGCGCAATTCTCGCCTGTCGACTGCGTGTAGTCAACCCCTGAGACGCAGATCTCAAATAGTGAGTAGTGGCTAGTAAGCCATTAACCGCAGACAGCGCCTTTTGAGGCGGAGCCAACAACTTTGGAGTACTTAGCCAAGACCCCTCGGCGGTACTTATGAGGAATTGGTGTGAAGTGCTTGCGGCGCTCAGCTAACTCGGAGTCAGATACCAAGAGATCAAGTGTGCGATTAATTGTGTCAATGCGAACTATGTCGCCATCTTTTACCAATGCGATTGGCCCTCCATCAACGGCTTCTGGAGCAACGTGGCCAACACAGAGGCCAGTACTTCCACCAGAGAAACGACCGTCGGTCAGCAAGAGAGTTGATTTACCAAGACCTGCGCCTTTAATAGCGCCAGTGATCATCAACATTTCGCGCATTCCAGGTCCACCCTTTGGACCTTCATAACGAATAACAACAACGTCGCCAGCTTTGATCGTTCCATTTTCAAGAGCGTCCATCGCTGCTTGCTCACGTTCAAATACTCGGGCTGGTCCCTCAAACTTTTCAACACCGACTCCAGCTGTCTTACACACTGCCCCTTCAGGAGCGAGAGAGCCACCCAAAATAGTAATTCCGCCACCTGCAGATAGTGGATCTTTAATGGAGTGCAAGACATCTCCATCTGCATCCAACGGCGTTAATTCAGCAAGATTTTCCGCCATTGTCTTTCCCGTAACAGTGAGGCAATCGCCGTGCAAGAAACCAGCATCTAGAAGCGCGCGAAGAACTACAGGAATTCCACCAACGCGATCAATATCGGTCATGACGTATTTACCAAACGGCTTGAGATCTCCTAATAGCGGAGTGCGGGAACTAATCCGCTGGAAATCTTCAAGGGTAAGGTCAACTTCTGCCTCATTGGCGATCGCTAAAAGATGAAGGACAGCATTGGTTGAACCACCTAGCGCCATAACAACTGTAATGGCATTTTCGAAGGCCTTCTTTGTCAAAATATCTCGCGCAGTAATTCCCTTACGGATAAGTTCGACAACCGCTGCTCCAGCTTTGATTGCATAATCATCACGACGGCGATCAACAGATGGAGGCGAGGCAGAACCAGGCAAAGAAAGTCCAATAGCTTCTCCTACTGCCGCCATAGTGTTAGCCGTATACATACCGCCACATGCACCTTCACCAGGACAGATAGCTCGTTCAATTTCATCTACTTTTTCTTGGGTGATAAGTCCTCGAGCGCATGCACCAACAGCTTCAAATGCATCAATGATTGTGACATCTTTGCCATCTACTTGGCCCGCCAGTGTTGTTCCTGCGTAGACAAAGACACTTGCCACATCGATACGTGCTGCGGCCATCATCATTCCTGGCAACGACTTATCGCAACCTGCAAATGTGACCATTCCATCAAGACGTTCTGCTTGCATTACCGTCTCAACAGAGTCGGCAATTACCTCGCGAGAAACAAGTGAAAAGTGCATACCTTCATGGCCCATCGAGATGCCATCAGAAACTGAAATTGTTCCAAATTGCATAGGGAATCCGCCAGCATCAATAACGCCTTTACGTGATGCCTTTGCAAGGCGATCAAGTGAGAGATTGCAGGGAGTAATTTCATTCCACGAAGAGGCAATACCAATTTGTGGCTTCTTAAAATCTTCATCTTTCATGCCTACTGCGCGCAACATTCCTCGCGCCGGAGCCCGTTCTAAGCCATCGGTGACAAGTCCCGACCTTGGCTTCATTGGATTTTTTGGCTCGCTCATAACCTAATACTAGCCCTGACCTAAATGCTTCAGCAGAAGTTCTCTGACCTTTGCAGCATCTGCTTGTCCACCCGTTGCCTTCATAACTGCGCCAATCAGCGCACCGGCAGCAGGAATATTTCCTGAGCGCACACGCTCTGCAGTATCTGGAGAGGCAGCGATGGCACTTTCAATTGCAGTCATCAATGCGCCATCATCGGAGACAACTTTCAGTCCACGTTTTTCGATTACTTCCTTGGCTGATCCCTCGCCAGCAATTACACCTTCGATAACCTGACGAGCAAGCTTGTCTGTTAATTCACCTGACTCGATGAGGACAATAATTTCTGCAACACTGGACGCGGTTATAAGCGACGTTGGAGCAACTTCTCGCTCATTTGCTAGACGAGAAACTTCACCAAGCCACCATGATCTAGCACGTGCTGGTTCAGCGCCAAGGGAGATCGTCTCTTCAACAACATCGAGAAGTTCAGCATTAACAAGTGAGTCCATCTCCTTATCGGGAACTGACCATTCAGCTTGCAAACGTTTGTGTCTCGCTGAGGGTCTTTCAGGTAATTGCCCGCGAAGTGTTTCAATCCAAGTCGTGTCCGGCACAACTGGAACTAAATCTGGTTCTGGGAAATAGCGATAATCCTCAGCTTGTTCTTTTGAACGACCAGGTCTGGTCTGTCCACTTTCTTCTAGGAAGTGACGGGTCTCTTGAACGATTCGCTCACCTGCATCTAGTCGATTGCTCTGGCGAATTACTTCGCCAAGAACTGCTCGCTCAACCGAACGAAGTGAATTCACGTTCTTTGTCTCACTTCGCGTTCCAAGTGCGCCGCTTCCAATGGGTGCGAGTGAAAGGTTCACATCGCAGCGCATTGACCCTTGTTCCATCTTCACATCTGAAACACCGAGTGAGCGCAAAATATCCCGTAGTTCTGTGACGTAGGCACGAGCAACTTGAGGTGCATACTTTTTAGCCCCAGGAATAATCTTTGTGACAATTTCAACCAGAGGAATACCAGCACGGTTGT
>Ga0209188_1002562_pt1 | contig 13294 bp, 13 predicted proteins | sample C_130625_EF_Meta_FD_187307 | JGI IMG/M metagenome (GOLD analysis project Ga0209188, IMG submission 187307) | Freshwater microbial communities from Lake Croche, Canada to study carbon cycling - C_130625_EF_MetaG (SPAdes) (version 2) | ecosystem: Environmental > Aquatic > Freshwater > Lake...
AACCAACAACACAAATAACAACCAATTTAATTTGCAGTTCTTTTTGAATGAACAGTGCAAAGATGCATTAAACTTGGGTGACTTTGTAGAGCAAATAACTCTCCAGTTGTCAGATTTGGATATGATTGGGCGCGTTGGATACGTGGAAGGAATGAGTAAAATATTCTTGAGGAACTTGAAGGCTCTTGATGTATTTAAAAGACCTATTCATTGTAGTGATTTGAAGAGAGAAACTTTGTATATAAAAGACAAAGATGCCTGGGAGAAAGAAAACGGTGAAAATATTAAAATAACGCGAGCCATTAAAGAGGTTGAACATAAAAATATTAAACAAATTCCTCAATGGAGAGAAGAAAACCCAACAGCAGAAGACACCGAGACAAAGAAACACATGGAATATCAGAATATCTTATTGGAAGCCATGGGCGGTTCCACAATGGAAGACGATGCCAAGAAACGCGAAAAAATAATTCGTAATATTGCCAAAGAAGTTGTTATTGAGAAAAAACAAGATAAACAAGATAAATAAAATAACGTTTACAATAACTGCAATCTAATCTTCTTCTTAAATTTCTCTTCATCGTGAAACAGATATAACTTGTATTCACGCAAAGCATAATTATCAATATTTTCTCTGAAAGTTACGCGAGATGCGAGTTTTAGTTCAGGTAGATAAACCACATATTGAAACAGACCATCATTGCGAATAATTTTGTCAAACACATAACCAGTGTAGTTCTTTTCCATAATTTCTGGCAAAGTTGAGCACATATGGAGCAAATTACAATCACTTTGCATTCTACGAATGGACCGCATAGTAGTGTTAATATACTCCAAGTCGTCAATCCATTTTTTATAGAACAAGCCAGCATTTTTGGATAATTTAATAATGCCAGCATTCTGTTGGAATTGAATGATGTTCAACAAATCCACTAGACGCCGAATGGGTGATGTGATGTGCACGTATGCATCCATTTCAAGCAAATCATGTGAAATTGTCTGACCCTCTTCCAAGCAACTCACATCAATATATTGTCCAGCGGCGCTATTCCATATCTTGATAAACTTTCCAACATCTTCTGGGAGCGATTCTGGCACCGAAATTTCCTTCTTCATGATTGTAGAGCGAAAAATTCCATTTTTATGCGCAATGAGTTTTTTAGCAGTATTATAGTTCATTAGAATCATCAAATAGCAAACCATTTCGTGACTATTGCGGACGTTATTAATATACTTGTAGTTTTTGGAAAGGGTCTTGGTGGTTTCCAAAATTGCATTATAGTTCGCGTTTTCTAGAAGAGCGTGTTCCTCATAGCAATAATTCTTTGCTACTTTAATCATGCAGTTGGAATATTTAATGTCGGTGATTACTTCGCCGTCAATAATTAGGTCCATGACGAATGCTAGTCTGGTGTGCTTTTCTTGCAGACTGCATAGGCAATCTGAGAGAATGGTTGGTAACATAGGGCGCTTTCTATCGGGAAGATAAATCGTTGAAATACGACGTGAAAAAGAGTCCCACAGATTCAGAACGTCCATCCAGATTGTTACATTTGATATGTATATGCTTAACTGCTGCATACCATTTTCCAACGAGCGAATGCTGAATGCATCGTCAAAATCTTGACTGTTTGGTGGGTCAATTGTTATAATGTTCCAATCATCTTTATTCGTTCTATCAACGATTTCAGGATACTTGACGCGAATATTTTCAATGAATGCATCGTGTGTGTGAGTTTTAAGCGCTTTGGAGGTATCCTTTGTAAAATTTTGAATAGACGCATTTAAACTCTTGCAGTATAACTGATACTCGTAGAAATTATCAAGCACCTCAACAGGACCGATTAATTGGGAAATCACTCCGCGTGGGTGCTTGTCTTTCCATTCCGAAAAGTTAACTGTAACATATTGGTTGACAAAGACCTTTGAAAACCCTACATTTTTCATTTCATATGAGATAAGAAATGTCGGCATTCTCCTGTCGTCTGGAATGCATTTGTATAGAAGTTTGCCATTTTCGCTGCGACCATATGTTTTGTTTCCCTTCAAAATAAGAACACCTGGTATGTTCTTAGACGTTCTGGTGCTGGAATGCAAAATTTTGAACTCTGGTTCCGTGGTAAAAATGTCATTCGTGAACAACTTGCGCTCTGCAGGGTTGAATTCTTTAAGTTCCTTTTCCTTAAAATCTACTACGGTTAAAAAGGTCCAGGAAGTATATGCGCGGTCATTAATATGCACCTTGTATATGTGCGCCATGATATAGCGTGTTATTATATAATATGTAGTGTTAGCTTTAACTGCAAATTATATATATTTACTGGACCCAGATGTTAAAGACTGGAATTGTTAATGGATATCGTGTTATCAAAGTTGGCTGCTTGTATTTCTTCAGTGTTCCGGTCTACAGATTCTTCTACCTTTTCACTTTCTACTAGAGGCTCAACGAGAGAAGAAGCATTTGAATCTTTTATATCCAGTGAAGCCGCTGGCTTGGCTTTAATATTCAATTCATTAATATCGTGCTTCTTTGCAACTTCTCTCTTGACGTTCTGAAGTTGAAGAGCATGTAAAGCAATATGTGGGACAATTGCAGCATTGTTCATATATGTTCTGTATCTGAAACAAGCTATGCAAGTATCCTTTTCAAATTGAATGCTATACCACCAGTAAGCAGGAATATTAATAGTTTTTCCGGGGGTTAATGTGACCTCAAGACACTTCATTTTGTCAAAGTCGGCACTGTATTGAGCTTGCACTTTCCAAGGATTTACGGGCGACCTAAATTCAAAGTTCTCATAATCTCTTACAGGATATAAGTATTTGGAACTGTGTGGAGGAGCCAATTTTACAATAGCCTTACCTTCCGTGATAAGGAAGAAATTGCGGTAATTTATTTCATATCTAAATGGCGTTTTTGTTCCATCGGAACCCATCATGATATCATAATTGCAGTTGGAAACCATTGGAGGACGAATAAACTCGTCGTTATATTGCATATGCTTAATAACTCCAGTTTCTTCCAAAAATTCAGAGTTATTTTCGGAGAAATATGAAGACGTTTTATCTTCATCAAATAATTTTTTGGCAGAATGTAATGGTAAGGGAATATAAATTTCACTGCTATAATCAGAATCATTTGCGTTTCTAATTTTAACTTCAAATGCGTGATAATTGTTCTGAATGTAAGACGTATTGGCGCTTTGAATAATTTTCTCGTTTTCAAAATCAAAAATAACTGGTTGCCTTAAGTCGCATATTTCGTCCAATTTATCTTTGGATGCCATATCTAATTCGTAAACTTCTAAATCGTTGCTAGTCTTCAAATGAAACTGAATGTGCAGATAAATGAATAAGACTAGACAGAATACAAAAAATGCAATAAATATTTTCAACATGGTTAATAACTAATAAAAAATCACATAAATTTTTTATTATTTATACTCACTTAAGGGAACCCAGGTTCCCCTATGACCCCTCCTGGTAAAACCTTTTTACTCAACCTTGGGCGCAAGGAAGAACATAACTGAGCTATTGTTTCCTAAATCATACTTTATCCTCAATGGCATGTTGTCGCTAATTGACATTTCAATTTCCGATGCCAGTTTTGTAGTAATGCACATCTTGTTAATATAATTGAGACTGTATGAGATATCAATGACTTGGCCTTCTGAGATTGAAAACTCGGACAAATCGTCTATTGGGATATTGACAAGCATCTCGCCTCCATCACCCTTAGAAATCAGGTCAATCTTCTCTTCGCTGCACTTAATGTCAATGACATCGCCAAACGTTGCAAGCTGCGAAATGAGCTCGTTCATCTTTTTTGCCTTAATGGAAAACTCAACGTCATAATCAACACTAGGAATTTCAAGCAAGTCCGACTCCATATCAATTAGAGGAACCTTGAAATACTTGTTGAATTCACCCTTGGCGTTGGTCAAGTCAATCTCAATTGCGTCTGCCGCTCCCTCATAGTGAAGTGTTATGGAGTCTTGTTCCTGCGACATGGACAAAATGTTATGAAGAATTTGCGTATTTAAACAAATGTTTTTCAGGTCATCTTCAAGAATCTCATATTTATCAAACCATACGTTATATATTCTTGCATCAAACAAGCAGACATGACTGCTGTCCATGCCTTGAATATAAGCATGGTCCTCCAAGAATATGATTGTTACTGTTGAAGACGCAGATTTCAAAAGCTGAAACAGCGAGATGAAAATATCCTTCTTAGTCTTTTCCGTTATCGTGAGCAACATTGTATTTGTTTACAATAAAAAAATGTATTTAATACATTTCAATTTTTTATCATAATTTTGATTTTATTCTTGTTTTATTATTTTTTTATTCTTGATTGGCAAAAACTTTTACCAGTTTTTTCTTCCAATCTGTGTCAATTACTGGACTGCATTCACTCAAAATATTTGCGAGCTCCGCAAAATAAATACTATTCATGAGCTCAGGTGCCTGATTCCACATGTCTGCGTGCCTAGGAGCAACATTTTTAATTGTTGTATCAGTAAATTCAATAATTTTCCCCCTAAGAAGAATTTGGTCTTCAGGGATAATTTCCAATAGACGTTGAATAACATCCTTAACATGTCTATATGACTGCATAGTGAATTGGGTAACTTAATTACAAATGATTATCAGTATTTCAATTTTTTTATAAATCAAAGTTTTATTCATCTTTTACTAATTGAATTTTTTGCTGGGTTCTCTTATCAATCAATGCGCCAACAATATTAAATAATTTTGAAAATATGAATGGCGCATTGTATATATAACACACGTTTAACTTTTCAGGAAATGTTGTTTTTAAAACTTCAGATATCTGTTTTATAAAACCAAAATATTTTTCAATGTTGAGTATGGTTAATGAATCTAAATTAACATGAAGTATAAAAGTTTCATGTTTATTCAACGCACTTTTAATAACAGAGACAATGTAGCTAATAACAAATTCATAATTGTCTGCAGATGCTATGAATTTAAAATATCTGTAATCAAGGAGAATATTTTCAGAATTTAATGCAAAACATAATCTAGGTAATACATCATTAAAACAGGTCTTCATAATATTAGCTTTTGTAATTTTAATATGTTCATTTGATGAAAATTGCGCATGAATTTGTTCACGAATGTCTAAAGTTGGGGTTATTTTTGCTGCATTCATATTTTATTTATTATACAGACACATTAAAAATAAATATAGTGCGCAAATGTAGTTTTATCGTATAAGTTAAAATAAAAATATTTGTAATAAAAATTGTTATTTGATAAATTTAACCATACATTTGTCTCATTTCTCCATAAGTCATGTGGCGTCCAGTTTTCTTTATAAAGTCTTTTTCTCCATTTTTCATTATATTTGTTAATGAATATTCATTAACATTTCCAATCCTCTTTAATTCAGCGAGCTTATCTTCTCCTTCTTTTTCTATTTTTTTCATAATCTCTTGCAAATTTTCTGGGTCTTTTTCAGGCGTTGATTCTTGAATATGATTTTTAGTAACCTCATTGACTTGTGATGCGTCATCATTTTTATCCATTATGAATGTAATATATACAATTCTTTAAATTATTCTATCATAATTTAATTATCACCTTCTTCAACAACTGTGTTTTGGAGTCCAAGACTAAGCAATTCCTGAGCAGAAGCATCATCTACAACATTTCCACTTACAATATCATCTTCACACTCCTCGGCGTTGTCAACAAATTCACCAGCATTAAAAACAATATCAGAAAGGCGCTGATTTGTTTGCATAGTAAAAGATTGTAATTGCATTAATAAATCCTTAACTTGAGTCATCTCTGCCTTTAATACTTCAACCGATTCGGTTAAATGACCATTGACGGAATTAGGAACACTCGCAGATGATGCGAGAACTGTAGGTTTTCTCTCGGCTAAAATCTTCTGACCTTTTTCAAGCGCCTCTAAACGTTGAGCAATATTAGCGAGTACCGCATCATCAACAACTCCACCATTTTCTCCTAAACTAGTTTGACCATCTACAGGCATATTTTGAACAATTTGCTCAACGCGACCTAAACGTAAAGTAATAAGTGCAATTGCGTCGGAAATAGAAAGCTTTGCTCCGATGCCAGGTTGCATTTGTTGTCCAGGTTGCATTTGTTGTCCAGGTTGCATTTGTTGTCCAGGTCGCGTATTCATTTGTTGCGGCGGGGGAGGCATATCTCCACCAGCTCGTCTAGCTCTAGCTGCTGCATTTGCTCTTGCACTACTCATAATAAAGTTATTAAATAATTTGTTTTTAACTTATTTACGCGTAACTATTTATAAAAATAAAAATCTGATGTTATTTTATATAACAATGCAAAACTTATTTATTTACACTATGATGTTTTTTCATTTTCTAATATTTTCATTACCAATATTTGTTATTTTATTAAGTGATAGTTTATTTGTATTGATAATGATGAACTTATTTTTTATAATAACGTTAATATTAAACTATTATTATGGCGATTGTCCCGTTACACAAATTGAAGAACAATATGGCGATACAACTATGATTGACACAGCAAATAAATTGTTTCCTATAAAGTATGACAAAAAAAATCGTAATGTTGTAACACTTCAATGGATATTTATGGCTATATTAATTGCGACAACCAAGATATTATTAGTATTTATTAAATCATCATTAAAAAAATATATCTGTAAATAATAAATAACATGAATACAGAAGAAAAAATGGCTAAATATAATGATAAAGACCCACTTTTTATAAGTTTATACAAGATGTATTTCATAAATTTTGCGGCATTTTGGGTTCTTTTCACATGCATTTCAATTATTGCTTATAAAACAGACCATAATTACGCATTGGCACTTTTAACACTCTTTTTTGCCGAATATTGGTGTTACATTACACATTATATAACACATAATAAAAAATTTGAATTTATTGGTTTCATACATTTGTTTCATCATAACCCAAAATACGCAGACGCAGTGTGGGTTTTCATCATTGAATTATTGTTAAACTTCTTCATATATGGAGGGTTTGTTTTGATATTTTTAGGAGAGATAATTAAAAGGGTATTTTCAATAAAAATATTTAATAATTATGTTCTTTTCTTTTGGTCAATCGTGTATAGCTCATATCACCTTATTAACTTCCACTATTTGAAATCTCCAACTCATAAAGAACATCATCTTCAAAATGGTCAATTAAACTATGGGCCAGATTGGATGGATATTCTGTTTGGAACAAAACTACACGATAATAGCTTTGAAGACTTCAATAGTTCAGTGTTAAATGGTTTTATTGGTTTAATAATAGTATTATTCTTGAAACAGACACCATATGATCCAGTCAAGTATATTGAAAAAATGTTCTAAGCAACCATCGCAACCTTAATTGCTTCATGAGATTGATAATTATGTATTTCAAAATCATCAACCTGGTAATCGTTAATATTCTCCCTAGTTTGTTTTATTGAAACAGTCGGAAATGGATAAGGTTGTCTAGTAAGTTGTAATTTACAAGCATCTATCGCGTTTTCATAAAGATGACAATTTCCCATAAAATGAATAAATTCGTATGCCTCCAAACCGCAATGTTTTGCGATCAAATGGGTTAACATTGAATATGATGCAATATTAAAAGGAATTCCCAAGAAAAAATCCGAGCTCCTCTGATAAAGCGCGCACGAGAGCTTATTGCCGTCATGAACGTTGAATTGGCACATAACGTGACAAGGTGGGAGTGCCATTTGGTCCAGTTGTTTAGGATTCCACGCTGTCAAAATAAGACGTCTACTATTTCTGGTTTCCGGATTTTTCAATTGGTCAATGATTTTTTGCAACTGATCAATGCCGTCAAAAGGATGGTCTGCGTCTAAACTTTTTCCAGTGAAACAGTTATAACTTGCTCCAAAGTCTCTCCATTGATATCCGTAGATCGGGCCCGCCATGCCTTCAGGATATAACGTAAGACCTCTTGAATCCAAAAATTCGCGCGTGGTATTACCATCCCAAATATGGACACCTTGTTGTTGTAAAATTTTATTATTAGTTTCGCCGCGAATAAACCATAAAAGCTCTTTCAAACAAGTTTTCCACGCCGTTTTTTTAGTGGTTAAAATAGGAATCTTACCGTTCTCAAGAGAGAAACGCATAGATTCGCCAAACGTGCTAATGGTGTTTCCATTTCTACCCTTTTCTAGAGTTCCTCTTTCCAAAATTTTTTGGATAAGATTTAGATATTGTATTTCTTCAGAATTTACACTCATAATTCTCTCTATGAAAAAATATTAGGATGTTTTTATGCCTGTTTAGGAAGAGTTTATTTAGTAAAAGACAGTAATCACTTATTTTAATTTCTTTTTATAAAACATATGGACAGTCTAGACGATTCAAAATTATCATCAAAATTGGGGTTTTTCAAATATGTTTTCAATTTTGACGATGATACAAAAGCGGAGTTGTTAAACATTACGCAATATGCATTAATATCATTTATTCCAATTGTGATTTTAAACAAGGCTATGCAAAAGTTTGTCCCAGAGGCTGATGAGGAAAAGGGAAGCATTGAACTTTTAGCAGAAGTGCTTGGTCAAATTGTAGTGATGTTTATTGGATTATTTTACATACACAGAATCACGGTATACTTGCCAACATACAGCGGAACCAAGTATCCTGATTATAGCGTAACATTTATTATATTGTCAGTGTTGCTTATTACTCTAAGCTTGCAAACAAAGTTGGGAGAGAAAGTCAGCATTTTGTTTGATAGAATAGTTGATTTATGGGAAGGCAAGTCATCTGATGACAAGAAGAAAGGTAAAGGAAAGGGTAAAGGAAACGTGAAAGTATCCCAACCCATTGCGGGACAAAACCAGATTCCCAATAATGCAAGCGCAATTAGTAACTCTTTATACGGCGGAATGAGCCAAGGAACAACCTCAATTAGCAGTTTACCCACAGAGCCTGTTCAACAAAATGCACCTGATTACAACGCAATGTATCGCAACGATTCTACGCCAATGCCTGGGGCGGCTACACCTGGAATGGGCGACTCATACGGCGGTATGATTATGGCAGCGAATGAGGTTCTTGGTGGAAGTGCGTTTGGCGCTAATTGGTAAAATAATATTAATAAAAAACAGTTTAATATTATTTGCTTTAATTGTTTATAGTTATAAATGGACTTTATTGAATGCAGATACCGAGATTTGGTGTTATTTCCAAGTGACATAAACGAACATTTACCTACGTTGTTTAGGTATGCTCAAGAATGCGACAGTGTATTTGAAACAGGTGTAAGAGAGTGTGTAAGTAGTTGGGCGTTTGTTTATGGGTTGTTATTAAATAGCAAAAAATGTAGGAAGAAAAAATTTATGTTATTAAATGATATCTGCGAATGCAATATAAAAGAATTAACGCAAGCATTATTAAATGAAAATATAAACCTAAACTATATTTGGAAGAATAACCTTGAACTAACATTAAATAGAAGGTATGATTTAACTTTTATTGATACTTGGCATGTCTATGGTCAATTAAAAAGAGAATTGGAAAAGTTCAGTAAAATAACAAATAAATATATTATAATGCATGATACAACGGTTGATGAAGTGCACGGAGAGACTATTCGGCAGGGGTGGAATTCAGTTCAACAATCGTTGGAGTCGGGGTTTTTATTGGAGGAAGTAAATAAAGGATTGTGGCAAGCAATTGAAGAGTTTTTGCATGATAATCCTGAATGGATATTACACGAGCGTTTTACTAATAATAATGGTTTGACTATTTTAAAACGAACAAAAATATACCCAATATCATTTTCAATTCCAAGAATAAAAATAACAGATAAAATCAACAGTGTTTCTCAAAAAGAAAAAATAATATCAGATTTGATTCCTGGAAATTATAACACTTATAGTTATGATAATGAAGAAAAATATTATAATGAGTATAAAAAATCCTTATTTGCATTAACTAGTAAGAAATTTGGTTGGGATTGTTTGAGACATTATGAAATTATTGCCAATGGATGTATTCCTTATTTTCCAGATATTGAACAGTGTCCAAAAAACACTATGGTTCTTTTTCCAAAAGATTTAATAAAGATAGGAAATGACCTTTACAATATTTGTATTAATTACAATAGCATATATGAAATTCCTCGCGATATAGAACTTCAATGTAACGTGTTAATAAATAAATTAACTGATAGTTTAAAGGATTATTTGACAACAAAAAAAATGGCCGAATATATATTAGAAAAAACAGACCATAAAAACGTATCAAGCGTTTTATTTTTATCTGGTTGTTTAAATCCAGATTACTTAAGATGTCTTACATTACACGGTTTTAAAGAAACACTTGGAAATAGATGTCACGATTATCCCAAAATACCCCACATTTATAAATCAGAAACCAGAAATTATAAAATCTTATATGGAAAAGGATTTACATATACGAACTTATTAGAAGATTCGCTTCGCAATGATGAACTAGATAACAAAATTGAAGAAGATATAATAAACCATAAATATGATGTTGTAATATATGGTTCATATAATAGAGGAATGCCTTACTATAATTTAGTTTGCTCGTCATATAAATCAGAGGAAATTATTTTAATGTGTGGAGATGACTCGCGTAATTTTGATCATTCGCAGTATGCCAAAGAGGGACATCATGTTTTTGTTAGAGAACTATAAATCATAATTTTCTATGGTGTAATCAATATTTGACAAACATTGTAAAACCTTTTGATGGTAAGAATCTATATTACTGCCAATGGTTGTTTCTTTGCCTTCTTGTAATATTAACCAAGGGAAATAAGAATAAGAGTGCCCTTGTAGCTGCAACTGAGTTGTCATCCAATCGCTCATTGCATAATTATTTTCAAACATATTTATCATGGTTCTAGCTCCTTTTTTTGATAATATATAACCCCCGCAAAGATATTGTTCGGTTACTTTTACCCATTTGTCCCTAGGTTGAATAGGTTCTGATGCATTTAGCAATATCATATCCCATTCAGAGTCATTTACATCTATAAAAAATTGTTGTAATTTCTGTTTCCAATTAATATCAAAACATGCGTTGTCTTCCAAAATAAACGCATATTCCAACTCTTCTGAATTTACTAGATGTTTCCATATGTATAAATGTGATTGCGTGCATGCTTTTTGAAAAGGTGTTAACCAATCCCAAAAATTATCATAAATAAGTCCATTATCTGGAGTTGCTGCCATCCATCTAGAAGCATCCAACCCTGCATTTTTAAAGCGTCGCTCCATTTTATTCCATCTCTCTTCATTTGAAAGCAATGAAATGCAAAACGTGTTTGTTTTATTGAATGTAAAACTTGGTTCATAAAAATATTTCCAATTTTCGCAGTATTTTAATCCAAGAATGCAATTATCAAATTTTTGTTGAACAAATTGTAACGAAATTTGATCTTCAATGCCACATTCTTTAATATTAGTAAACCAAAACTCATTAAATTCTCTAACAATTTTATTATTTTTTCTTATGCTAAATCCTCCACAATAAAACACATTTATTTTTTCTGAGAAACCTGATTGTAATTGTTTTTTAATGTAACTACTATACAAATCTTTTTGTTTATAATATTTATCATGTTGAATTGCAGTGTTGTATTCATCCCAAACATTATTGTATTTGTTAGAATGTGGATGTTTTGTCATTGCTATTATTTTATTTAATTCGGTCATTTTGGAAATAGCATTGTGCACTGTTGATTCAAACACTTTTAATTTTGTATCAAACCAACAAAGATAATCATAATTATTAAGAATTTCAAAATGATGCGGACAAGAGCGAATTTCTTTGCTACTCATTGTATCCAAAATATAATCGTTATAAATTGGAATTTCATTCATAAATATTCTTATCCATTTTGTATTATTTAATGAATCATAAATGCTCTGATTATTTGTGAAATAATAACAATCATACGTTTCAGACGGCAATGGAGGTATTAAACAAGAGCAATTGTTAGTTCCCCCAAAAAAACATGTATAATAAGCTAAAAACTTCATTTAATTTATAAGTTAATTAAAACTCTAATAAGTTTTTCTTGCAATTCATATAGTGCCAATACAGTGAAAATAAGTATTGTTCATTTAGAGTGCATTTTTTTAAGCAGTATGACTTCCAGACAAATTTACAAGCTTCATAACACTTTAAAAAATTACCATTTTGATAGCTTCTCGTAATAAAATTATGTATAGGCGGTTCAGGTGCATCATAAATAAATGTATAATTTGTTATCATTTGTTGGTAATCGCCGTAATAATGCTCAAATAAATCAGGATTTTCAAAATACACTGGACTATACAACTGTTCGTCTGCGTGACCGTAACCTTGGTCAAGATACTCAAGAAATTTATTTTCAATTAAATCGCAGACCTTATACATATACTCAGCATTTCCAGTAAAAAATCCACTACACATTCCGCATCTCCCCCATTGGAAATATTCTGCTGTATTTTTTACTAATCCTTCAGGAATATAATCAATATAACAAGTTGAAAATTTGTCGCGTTTAACAGACAATGATTCATCCAAACGAATCAAATTTTGATATCCCATTCTCTCAATACAAAAATTAATCCATGAAAAATGCGTGCTATTAAACGGATTTTTTTCAATAGTGTCTTTCAGCATGATGTATCTTGACATGCAAAATAGATAGTAACTTGCAGTATTTCTGTTATCAAAATTATACGGTTTCTCTCTTCTGTTCTGATGAATTTTATCTCTATAATCTTTAAATGTTCTAGGATCCTTGTTTTTAAAGACAAAATCGTCAAACTTACAAATAATATATTTCGTCTTTTCATTCAAGTATGCCGGTCTAATACTGTGAATAACATCAAAACTTTCACTATCGCAATAAATAACTAAATTATATGGTAACGATAGAGTAGAAATAGAGTGTTGCAAATAATAGTTCTTGTCACGTTTATTAATCTCATCGCTTGCGTCAGGGCATTTTGTCAAGTTAAAATAAGCAGTAACAAGAGTCCAGTTATCATTATTGTGTTTATTAAAAGAAATTTCATTATTAAATGTAAATATTCCTGTGCCAGACCAGTGTCCAATTTCAGTTAAATCGTAACGTGCTTCGTAAGGAATTTTATGCCAAAAATTATTTCTCATTTCTTTAAAATACCAAATATCGTCGCATACAACAAACCCTTGATAATTAATAGATTTCAAGTAATTATAAAAATCAAATTCCATGATTCCATTGTGTGGGTCAACGTCTAGAAATATAAA
>Ga0209188_1002564_pt1 | contig 13286 bp, 10 predicted proteins | sample C_130625_EF_Meta_FD_187307 | JGI IMG/M metagenome (GOLD analysis project Ga0209188, IMG submission 187307) | Freshwater microbial communities from Lake Croche, Canada to study carbon cycling - C_130625_EF_MetaG (SPAdes) (version 2) | ecosystem: Environmental > Aquatic > Freshwater > Lake...
TTTATTTTTTTTTATTTTTTTATTTTTTTATTTTTCAAAGCGAACTTTTTCAAATTTTGTTTTCATTTTGAATTCTAATTTTGAATAATTCATATTTTGAATTCAAAATGAAAACAAAATATGAATTTATTGATTATAATATAATTTAATTACTTTTAATTTGACATCATAATCAGAAACAATACATTCCTCTATTTTATTTTTAAGGACACCTAATCGGCACCCCCATTCTTCTAATTTATCGTCACGTATTTTTAATTTATTCACTTCTTTATCGTAATACCAACATGATGAAATATATTTATTTTCTTTGTTGTTATAATCGTCCGGATTAAATCTTATTACAATTACTATTTTCTCTCCAAACGATTGTGATATAAGTTCAATTCGTTTTCTTTCTTTTTTTCCCAGATAATTTGAATGTTGTCTTTCATCTATTTCAACGATAAGAATTTTATTATCCAATTCCAATAATAAATCTGGTCGGAAATTATATGTTGTTATAGATTTATTGTTTTTCCAATTATAATAAGGAAAACAGTATGTTATATATTCAATTACGGTTTTCTCTCTTATTCCGCTTATTCCTAATTTATAATTTTTCTTTGGTTGGTCTAAAGAAACAGTATTGCGTTTTACATTTATCATATTAAATAATTTATGTGATTTACAAAATCTTCCTCTTTTTGTTCCATAATAATTATACGAAGGTGCTCTAATACATTCACCATGTTGACATAATGCCAACGATTTTTCGTATTTCTTTATCATACCTTCCTCTTTATGCTTTTCACAATACATTTCAATCTCGTTATCATTTCCATATATTGATTCATTCAAACAGTCAATATATAGACATTTTCCAAATAATTTTTTCTTTTCTAAAAACTCTTGCATTCTTTAATAACAACAATTGTCTTTATTTTGTTTGAACAACAATTATGCTCTTTGATTTATCATCCTTGTGTTTTTTCTTATGACTTGCTAAGCTGGATTTCTTGGTAAAGGATTCGTTGCAAATGTCGCAACACCATTCCTGATTCTGAATAGACGCATATTTGCTGTTTAAATATTCTGTTAAATCGGGCATTTTTAAATCCTCTATTTGAGATAATATTTTCTTCTGAAAATCTTTTATACACGAGACTAATAAGTCTTTTTGATTTATAAAAACCTGAAACTCCTTATTAATATTATCCAAAACTTCTTTTTTTATTGCCAACCCTTCATCGTTCTCGGTTATATTCAGTTCGCGAAGCTTATTTGAGAGATTATCAATTATATCTATTGCGGTCTTTATCTTTTCTTGTGAATATTCTACATTATGTAGATAAATCAAGACATTACTATCATGAATCTCTATGAAAAAATTCGGTTTACTTACTATTCCCGAATACTGAGACATAAAAATTCCACTACATTTTTGTGAATTTATGTCTCTCAGAAATTTCTTTATTTCGTCTATGTTTACATTCAAGTCATAATTCTTATTCTCAATCAAAATCGGTAATTTACCTTCTCTCTTTAACATAAAATCACCACACTCTTTCAAAGCCCGAGTATCTACTATTTCGGAACTAGGATACATTTTATTCATAACCCCTTCTAACATATTCTCTGAGGATTGTCCCTTATAAGCAGAATTCGTCTTGTATTTATTCAAAAAATCACCCAATTCTCCTATTACTTTCTCCTGATTTGCCTGTGAAACAACCGTGGAATCTTTTAAAACCGTCAAACTATTCGTAATTTGTTCCTGGTTTGCAGTTATAAATGAATAAATTGGTTGTTGTATTTGCTGTATTTTTGTATCTATTCCAGATATATATTCTTTTAAACTACTCTCGGAATTATTAGAAGAAGATAATTGTTTGTTCATATCATCAAGAATGGTTTTCTGAAATGTTTGCAACTTTTCCCTCATCAAATTATTCAACTCCATAGTATTTTTCGGAAATTCATTTGCGATTCTACCAACGAAAATTTCCGTGTTCTTATCTAATATATTTGTTATCCTATCTATATTATCTGATGTTGATGAACCCAAAATTAGCTTTATGTTTTCAATATATTCGCGGTTTATCTCATGAAATTTAAGCGTAATTGCATTGCTAAGTGACGAAACTACGTTCTTAATTTCTTTTACCGAAGACAAAATCTCCGTATTAATTGTGTTGGTCAATGTAGAAGACATGTCACTATTCACTTTTTCAATAAGATCCAAAAAAATCAGATTTACTGCCTCCAAATTTATATTCTCATTTTTTGTATAAAATTCCCAAAGCCTTTTATTTGTTATAGTTAAAACATAGTGTTCCTCCATTTAATTATAATACTATTTATTCTCTATATTGTTTCATCCCAAATTTATATTCCAAAATGAATTCAAATTTTGAATTACATATTTCCATAAAGCAACTTAAAGACCTCGCGCGCGAATCCTTTTTCTCTCCCCATCTACTTTTCAAAAAGTCAAAAGACATGGAATCAAAGAAAATAGAATTCGGAGAACAAGGTTGAACTTCTTTCACTTTTAGAAAATACATTATGGAGAGAAAAAGCAATTCAAAATATGTTGGTTTATATAAATGGAAGAAAATGCCGCTGAAAAACAAGCCAAATATTTATTTCATTTAATTGAGAAAAAAAATCCTCGCAAAGCAATAGAATTCATAGAAGCAATAGAATTAACACAAGGATTACCGCCTTCCGGAGATTCTTCCGGCGAAACTATGAAAAAGTTATTTATGCAAAATAATAAAAAGACCGATGAGACCCTTTTGTCTTATTTATTAAGTGTTTTTTATTATGATTTTCCCTATGATGATTATTATGGCAAAATGGAAGATTATTATAAACTTATTGGTTTATTGATACGATTAGATAATGAGAATATCATGGTTGGAAAGCCAAATCGTAATAGTAAATTAACCCCGTTAATATGGACCTGCCAATTATTGGCTAGAAGAACAGACCAAGCACTTTTAGCAACACCGCTCGTTATTGAATTACTATCTCGTGGGGAATCGTGTAATCCATCAATGAGGGATAATGCATTCCGAACCACTGCTCTTATTGCCGCATGTTCGGGTAATATTGAAAACCCTCAATTAAACGGGATTATTTCTCAACTTATTGACATGGTTGACCCCATGTCTATTTCTTTACCAGATAGAAATGCCAAAACCGCATTAATAAACGCATGCCAGAATAATATTAGCATAGAAAATGTTATGAAATTAATTGGCACTGGGCATGCTAATGTTGACCAAATAGACGAACATGGTGTCACTGCTCTAATGTACCTTTGTGATAAAGCTCAAATCGGACCATTTGAGCATGCTATTTCTACACTTATTGACATATCTTCTCCCGAAAGCATAGCTGCCGTTGACGTAGGTTCAAACACCGCATTGACGTTCGCTTGCGAGAATAACAAAATGCCATCTGAATTAATTATGAAACTAATCAACACTGGTCATGCTAATGTTGACCAAATAGACGAACATGGTGTCACTGCTCTAATGCACCTTTGTAAAAAAACTCAAATCAGACCATTTTTGTCTGCTATTTCTACACTTATTGACATATCTTCTCCTGAAAGCATAGCTGCCGTTGACGTAGGTTCAAATACCGTCTTGACGTTGGCTTGCGAGAATAACAAAATGCCGTCTGAATTAATTATGAAACTAATCAACACTGGTCATTGCAACATTTTTCATGTAAAAATTGACGAAGATGATGACGAAGATGATAACGAAAATGCACTTGATATTTTTTTAAGAGTGCGCATTTTTAGACACTACAATACGTTAAGGAAACACGTAAGTAGTGAACGCCTTGATTGTTTAATATTATTTCTCAGGTTTTTTTACAAAAACTCCAGATACGATCTATTTCCCGGTTACGCTGAAAGAATTTGTTCTTGTCAAGAATTACTAGAATTACTACAACCAAAACTAGGAACCGATTTTATTATAGAAATTTGTCAATCATCATCATTGCCAGTTTATGCAGAAGCCGCTTTCGCGGGTCCATCTCTAGCTGATAGACCGTCGGATGCATTTCTTCCGGTTTTAGATGTTGAACCTGCTGATGCTGTGAAACGAAGGCGCGTTTCTGGAAAATTTTTACGGTCTCCTACTCCCGACCCAGGAAATGAACGCGCTACTCCCGGCGTTTCGGTGGAAGTAGTTAATCCAGGAAAAGTTGTAAGAAATCTAAGGTCTTTGGAAATACCTGATGCGAGAAATGTTACGCGCCCAATTACTGCAGCAATGGGTTCTGCAGAAGAATCCGCCATTTCCCCCGATGAAGATGAGGGTGGTGCAGCAATGTCTGCATTTAACGCAGACATCCGAAAAACACAACCCCTAGCTCCCACCGATAATACTCAGGCGCTCGGACAAATATGGCGGCATCCTAATGGAGTTCCATTTAATCCATTTGATCCACGCCAAGAACAAGGGAGAGAACCAGGCGATCAACCAGACGTGATTGATAATGACGATGATGAGAATCCAGTCTACCCATATGGTTTTGGTGGGCGCAGAAAAACGAGAAGAAACACGAAAACCCGCGCTAAAAAACAAACGAAACGAGTAAAGAAGCGCGTGAGGAAAAGCGCGAAACACAATAGAAAAACGAGTAAAAAATAACCTCACCATGAAAGTAATATGCGAGTAACTGGGGGTAAATAAATATATTATTCACAAGGTTTAGAATAATATATTTGCGTATTGTATATGCCCGCCTTATCTAAAAACGAATGCAATAGTCACTTCTGCAATAATAAAATTTACACAGACAGTGATTTTCGTAAGTCCATTCTCTCAACAAAAAAACAAATTATTAGTGAAGGCATCACCGATTTTGAAAATGATGAGAGATTTAAAAAACTTACTCAATGCAAAACCAATGTTGACGTTATATTTGACGAAAATCGCTGTAAAATATATACTACGAAACCGAAACCGACGCCGCCACCGCCACCACGACCACCAACGCCTCCTCCACAACAACAAAAATCAGCCCGAACAGCACATCCGAAAAAAAGCGACATGGTGAAAGATTATGTAAAAATATTTAAATATCCTTATATTGGCGATCGCGATAAAAGAGACAGAAAAGATTCGCGTATCTTCCCATATTTTACGATGAAAGAATTTCTTATTAATAAATATATTCCCGCACCCGATAGGGTTAATAATTCAAACATTTTTTTTATGTTTTTGAATGAGATGGTTATTCGTTATAGTAAAGAAGAAAAAAAGTTTCTGGAAGAAGAGATTAAGAAAGACAAAAAAGAACGCGAAAAAAAACTCGCGAAAGAAATGAAGGAACAACAAAAGAAAGCCGAAAAAGAGAGAAAAACCGCCAATAAAACTCAAAAAAACAAACCACAATCTGCAAGGGCGTCCTATAAGTCGTCAGATAACAGCTCGTCTAAGAAAACCCGGTGCCCAAAGGGAACCCGTAGAAACAAAAAAACAGGCAATTGTGAGGCATATTAATCGCCGATATTAAATATTATAACATAATTCTTTCTTTATGTTATAATCGTATATCCCGTGGTCACTGACAGCACCCCGACTTTTTCGCAGGAGTAATGATAGTAGTCGTTTTCACCGGAGCTTGTATTTCGTGTTCACTGCGTTCAGACTTGTGTGAGTTTAATTTCAATAACTTTATGCATGCGTCAATAATGTTATCACAGCATACTAAAAGAAGCGCCCCATCTGTTTCGTTGTCTACTTTTATTAAGTTCTCTCTTATGGCGACACTAAAAATAAACTTGAGAATAAGCGCACAAGTATCCGACGGCGCCTCGTTATGCTGTCCCATTTTTAACTGTCCTAGTAAAGTATATAATTGCGAGATTATAGAAATAATATACGGCACATCATTCGCATCCATCTTTGTATTTTTTATATTTCTCAAAAGCGTGCTCTCCACTATTCGGAAAAACTCGGGCTTTGTCTTGATTATTTTGTCTACCACAGTCATGCTATGCTCTGTTAATCTTGTGGAGTATTTTTCCTGTAATTCATATGACGAAATTATCATCTCCAATTTTTGAATCAAGTTTTTGTTCGCGGTTGCCTTTTTAACCAGAGGAATCGGCAATGGAATATGTTGTAAACTTGATAATGCTGCGATGTCATTTTCATCTCCATTATCCGACCAGGTTTCCATTATGAAATGTCGCGATATTAAAAAATTTATAGATTTTTTAATCCTAAACTCAAAAAAAAACGAGACCTAATTACAGGTGCAACTTTGTAGTTAATCAAGTTAAAAATATCTTCATGACAAGGTAATATTAAGAAAAAATATTTCGTGATGATAATATGTGTTAATTTAATAATATAGTTGTTCAATATGGAAGACCATGAGTTTAAAACTGAGGAATTCAAAAAATTTGAAGAGTTGTTACAAGAATTTAATGAATCGCTTGACTCTGCAAAACAATCCTTAATAAAAGCGGATAAATATTTGAAAGAAAATGACACGGTCTTTATTGAATATGACATGCGAAAACCCGCACCCAAACTATCCAGAAAAAACACTTCACTCAAAGGCAACACGTCTAAGAAAAGCGACTCTTTCAAGAAAAGCGACTCTTTCAAGAAAAGCGACTCTTTCAAGAAAAGCGACTCTTTCAAGAAATAACATATATATGAAAATCCTACTTAAAGACCCCGAATCCCCTTTCTCTCATGAATCATTTCCAAAAAGTTGAATCAAGCAAGAAGGTTTCATAAAGAAATCAATGTCGGTAGACACTTTGTATTTTACTTTTATCAGCGACATCAAGAGAGAAAAAGGTTTCAACAAAACATCTGAATTATTTTTCCATAAAATTCATCAGAATTTATTCGTAAGCTATATATTGAACTTCTGCATAGAGCACAAACCGGTATATCCTTCAGTGACCCCAGATAACTAAATAAACATTCGCGGCAAAAAGCATGGTCACAATTAAGTTTTATCATTTCCTCGCCTTCTTTTGAGTTGAGACATATCGCACAATCAATATTTATGTTTGAATCCAATTCTAATATCGGTGTTATTGACCAATAATTCCACGCATCTTCTCTTATTTTTCGTAAATATTTACTTCTCTCCCTTTTCACAATTATCATGGAATCAAGAGAATCACGCCCCATAAGCGACAACCTTTCTTTTCTATCATAAGAATTCATCATTTTCACATATATTTTTATCAATTCTTCACGTAACAAAAAAATACTCGTATTAATGTTCAATCTATGGCTAGTTCCAAGTTCACATAAACTAGTATTATCAAGCGTATTCATAAATAATCTCAACTCTTTTTCAGTTTCTATTACCATTACATGAAAATTAACATAATCTACTATATTGTCGCGCAACATTTATCCTATATTCATTCAATAAATTTATTTTTGCACTATTTTTGAATCACCACTTCTTTCGCGATCCTCCGAAGAATTTTATTGTATTCTTTTTCCTTTTCCTCTTTTGATATGGGTCCGCTAGTCTCGTATAATATTTTATTGTATTTATCCATCGTTTTTGAAGAAGAATCACAATAATCCGGATTTTCCTTCTTCCAGTCCATGCTTTTCATAAAATTCCTATGCGCCACGCCCTTTATGGCAGAAATAAACAGAGTCTTTTCCTTATCGTTTTCCCAAGTGTCCTTATCCTTAATATACATTGTTTCTCTCTTCAAGTCACTACAATGCATAGGACGCTTCTCAACTTCGGTGTTTTTAAGATTATTTATGAGAATTTTACTTATGCCTTCCGCATAACCCAGTGTTCCTACATTCTCAAAATCTTCAAAGCTTATCTCAAGCGATTTAATAAAATCACCAATATTCATCGCATCCTTACACTTTTCATTCAAGAAAAGATTCAGATTAAAATTGTTCGTATTATTGGAATTTATCGTGTTTCCACCCAATCCGTTTTCTTTAACTAACTCCAGAAGCTGTTTATTCTGCTCTACAATAAGCTCCTTGAACTCGTTATTACTTTTCATGAGCTCAAACATCATCGTATTATTGTTCAACGACGAGTCAAAATTTGTTGATTCAGCCACTATTAGACATTTTTTTTCATGATACCATAAGCTGTTTCTAGCGGAATATATTTTATTACATTTTTTACAGGCAAAAAATATATCAGGGATTTTTCCGTTCAATAATGTTCTATTTTTGTGTTTAGCTGTGTTCAAGTGTTTCGCATATTCATTCTTTTTACTGCATTCATAGTCACAAACATGGCATAAAAAATTTTGTGGAGATTTTTGGAGATTTTTCATTCTATAATATTAGAACATATTTATCTCCTAAATCATTTTTCCAACTATTTTTTATTTTTTTTTGAAAAAAATATGGTAACAAAAAAACACGCCACCAAAATAAACCCTTAGCATTATGCTCTAAAATGGAAAAAGGCGTGGTTTTTTCTCAAGACTTTTTCTGGAAATCCGTTTTTGGACATTTATAAATGTCCATTTTTGACTTTCCAAAAAAACTTTTGAGAATTTCGTCGCCCTTATATATTATTTTCTCAAAGGGGCTTAAAGAAACCGATGCCGAGTGCCTTTTTTTTAGTTCCTTTTTCTGTGTTTCGCGGTGCCATACAAAAGATATTACTGCATAAAGGACATAAATATATTATTGTATTATATTCTAGTTGTGGGACTTGATATTATGTGCTCAGATAATTATTTTTCGTCGTCTTATTCAAGATGGAATGAAATACGAATGGCACTTATTATCGCGTGCGTTCATTATTCTACGCGGGTTTCCGGCTGCAAAATCTAAAAAATAATGACTCACGTCAGTTATCCCTGTATGCCCAGTGTGTTCCGCGTGTTCCTCATTATCACCCGCCATTATAGTATACGAAATCAAAAAATAATACACCCAAAAAATAATTGCGTTCTAAAACATGTGTTACTATTTATGGTGTGGTACTATTCAACTTAAATTACTAAAAATATTAATTAGTTCCCCCCTGCGACATTATTTCTTCAATATCTGAAATGGTAAAGAAATCATAAACCAAGCGCGATTTAATAATTTTTCGTTTTTTTTCATAATTTTCAATATCCCGGGAAAAATAATTATCAATCAGTCTTCCCATAAACGAATCGTATGTTTCTCCATCATTTACGAATAACGAATCACCTTTCTCAATAATATCCAGATAAATAAAGTTGTAATCTGAATATTGAAAGTCTACGAAGCATTTACCATAATATTCTTTTTCAAAAAAAGAAAAAAATGTATAATCGTGATTTAAATTGGAGGTGCTATTTTCACAGCATATTAAATTCGGATAACATATGTAGGCGCTTTCTTTGAAATGCTCATAAATAGAGCTACGGTCGTAATCAAAGTATGTTATGTTATTAAGACGAAATTCATAAACATACTTTGCACCCTCAAGTGAATAATATATTGCGTGCGCACCATGAACACATTTTGCATTTTTTTTCGGTTGATACAACCCATTTGATATATTTCTATAATTAGTTGAAGAAAAACTAAAATCACATGCACCCAGTAGTAAAACGTCGTAAGAAGGGCGTTTTAGCATTATATCACAAAACATTTTATCAAAATTTTTATGAAATACGATGTCGTCTTCAAGTATAATCGCGTTTTTATAACCCTTGTCTATTATATCTTTTAGGCACCACATATGACTTAATAGACAGCCAATATCGCTTTTTGTATACTCTTTTCTGTAAGGAAAAACTTTCATTTTATTGTATAAATTATTTGTTATTTTTTCTACAATAGCAAATTGATAATTTATCCCATGTTTCCTCATTAACATTTTCATATAATTATGCCGTTTCGTGTTACACTTTAAATTTATTACGTAAATATTGTCTACTTGATTGTTTAGGAAATTCAACCGGTTGATATCATTTATGTGTGGCTCTATTTTTACTCTATAATGTAATAAAATATTTAGCATTGTTTCTGTTAAATTGAGGCGTTTGCATTTTGTCTTCAACATATTTATTAGTATTTAAAAAAACTAATTTATTAAATACGAATTTTTATTGTTATATATATATAAATATGGAGGAGAATAATACCGAAATATCCGGAACACTTTCTTATTCTGGTGTTTCTCATGTAAACACGTTTAATAAATCCGTTGGTGCATACAATTTTAATAGTAAAAAAGCAATCCTTTTTGCAGCGATTGACGCCTCTTATTCGGACTACGTTGATGGAAGCATAAACCTTCTCGTTTCCCGTATACTTTCTGATATTTCACGTAACAAATTTTTCAAGGTGGATGAAGATGGAATTGGTGTTGAAATCAATGACAATTACGAACCACCAAATAAAACTATCCGCGGAACATTTGCGTTTCTAGTAAATAATTTTAATAAAGACTTGTACAATTTTAACATTTCGGCGGTTTACGATAGTGTTGATTTCTCTTTTTCTTTTCTTGAATGCTCATATAACGTATTTACCGTTACTGAACCAAAGGCTAATCAAATTGCCGATAATCCAGATATAAATAAATCAACAACATCATTAATTGTCGCAAGATTTAACATCAACGCCACATATATGTCAGAAGATGCTAAAAATTCAGTAACAGATATAACGGTAAGTATGAAAATTGTAAATAAATCAGCGCCGCACAATGTGGCATTTTCAAACAGGATTACTACCGGAATTTATTTAAATTCCACATTTTTAAACATTCATTACATGTTTCAAGATATGAGTTTGGCGATTGACAAAGATTATCAATATCGTGATACAAAACTAGAAAAGGGGGTATATTTTGAAGATTATGGCATAGGTTTGGACGGTTTTAATATAACCAACGCTCCAACTGCGATAAAAATGCAGGATCATAAAACTACTGATAACTCATTCAATATTAGTATTGACCATGTAGTTACAAATTTTAAGGCTGGCGAAACTTATAATATTAAGAGAGACATTATTGAAATCAATGTGTTGGAAATGTTAAATCCTGGAGAAGAACATCAAACTAGTTATTCATTTAACAACCAAAATATTTCAGATGATAATAAATTTTTTAAAATGTTAGAAAATCTTGTGTCAATTGGAGATTATGGCAATAGATTATCAGATTTTTTTAAAGGAATTTTAATAACTGTTTACGGTATTGACAATTTATATTATAATGGTTATGACAAAACTACTTTTGATACGAATGGAAATAATCCAACTACGTTCAGAATTGATGTTATTGATGGGGAAAAGTCTGTTGACTTTTACTCAAGAGTTGCCGAAATAATAGGAACATATTTTTCTTCTGATTCAATGACGCTTTTTGTGAGAATATTGTATGTTACTAAACATCCAATAAGCAATGATTCAGGCAATTCAGGCCTTGTCCTTAACAAATACGCATACGTATATATGTGTGATGATAACCACGATGAACTAAATTTATATGAAATTCTCGACGATAATGAAAAATATATTTATTGCAGAGAATTGCATATAATTAACTCGGAAATTGCCAACTTTGATATGAATGTTGAGCAAAATAATAACGACCTTTATTCAGTTCCACCCTCATTTGCAGTAGAGGACCCGTATAATTTAGAGAATTGGAAAACTGCATATTATGATCCCGAAACATTTTTAGAAATAACTGGCATTAATGACACTAATTTCATCACTGGAAACATGAGCATTGATATTAGTGGCGGCAATTATCCACGCGATTGCATTCAATTTACCAATTTTTATGTTATTGAAAACGATGATTTTGTTACTAAATCTTTTGACGTGAGTCAATTAATATCTAAACTCTCAAGTTTTGACCTTTCCGACAATAAAATCCCCACTCTTCTATTTCCTGCGTTTCGCGAAAGTTTAGTACAAAGTCTTCCATGCAATGTTTACGCATACGGATATTCATGTAAAAGGGTTTTAGAAATAGGTAATAATACAGGGTTTTCCGTTCTGAATTTTTACAAAGAATTATTTGATTCCTCTTATGTTAATCAAAGTGTTGAATTTGAAGATAATACCATTCATGGACTTGAATTCTTCTTTTACGGAAGAATGTCAAATGCACCAAGTTCATTCAGATATGATGTTTTAGTAAATGACAAAAATTATGATGCTAGTTCTAATACAAAGAATTTACGATTAACTGTCGCAGGAGATAAGCACGACTCATCAATGAACGGATATAAGCATGTACATAAAAATCAAACATTTTTTGACACAAGTTATGGTATTAATATCAATCTCAAATTTCCAAAAAAAGATATTCATGAAATTACAACTTATTATTATAAAACCCCTGCTAATGATAACCCGCATTCCCCAGCAAATTTAGAAGAGGATTTAACTTTATATAGTTTTACAATAACCGCGGGTACTTTTATTACATCAAATGGGTATCTTGAAATAGCGGTTACAGAAAAAAATGGCGTAACTAGTAGTCATTTTATCTCTGTTGTCGTGGATTACAGTGGTTTTACTAATTCATATGTTATTAAAACAGGTAGAGTTGGTAGTCTTAACGGCGATTCTGCAATTGGTAATATATACGGGTTAGAAATTGGAAGTACCAATATTACGAATGTTCAACTCGCCAGCCGAATAACAGGCGAGTATGATTTCTCACTAAACATGTCGGGAAGTGCATACTATGCGGTGGTTGATTATTCCGCGTCGGCTAGGAGCGTTCTTGTTGAGTTAGAAGACAAAGAATCAACCCTTGGTTATTTCGGTCCTGATAATGTGGTTAACAACGAGAGATTTACCGTTTCAGATTTACACCTTGGAGTAAATAATTTTAAATTTTATGTTGACACTTTTGGTGAAACGGACGCGAGTAAGGGGTTGGAGGACGCATCAACAAATTATGATTTTTATAACATTTACCGAAAATATAACACTGATGTCTCTTTTGTTGATTCGCCTTTATATTTTACAGAGACTCTTGGCGATAATGATGATTATATTTTTGTTGCGTCAACAACTGATGTTTCTTTCTCTATTAATTATGTCATAAAAGATGCCTATAAGAATACTACGACAAAGTGGTATACGACTGATGCTTCTGGAAAAAATGTAATCACAGACACAACATCGCACGTTATAATAGAAATAGATGAAACAAAATCAGGGAAAACAACTCCGGATCTTTATAACTCTGTTAAGATTGATGGAACTATTGTCATTACAAATTTGCAAGCAGGCGACAATTATTTTAATGTTGTGGTAGACCCATCGGATTCTACTATTAACACATTATAC
>Ga0209188_1002565_pt1 | contig 13283 bp, 5 predicted proteins | sample C_130625_EF_Meta_FD_187307 | JGI IMG/M metagenome (GOLD analysis project Ga0209188, IMG submission 187307) | Freshwater microbial communities from Lake Croche, Canada to study carbon cycling - C_130625_EF_MetaG (SPAdes) (version 2) | ecosystem: Environmental > Aquatic > Freshwater > Lake | place...
GCCCACGCTCGGTAGTTGGTGTTAATAACGTAGCATATTGGTTTGGACATGATAAATTTTATGCTTATAGTGGACGAGTTGAAACTTTGCCCTGCAGCCTTAGAAATCATGTATTTGGAAATTTAAACTACGATCAGGCTGACCAAATTATTTCTGGCACTAATGAAGGCTGGAATGAGGTTTGGTGGTTCTATCCCACAGCAGATAGCCAAGTTAATAATGCCTATGTTATTTTTAACCATTTAGAAAAAATCTGGTATTACGGCACTATTGACCGCACAGCATGGTCAGATTCATCACTTAGGGATTACCCTCAAGCTGTAACTGGAACTTATGTAACGGGGTCTATCTCAGGAACGACTTTAACAGTTACAGACGTTGAGGCTGGCATCTTAGAAGTGGGAAGTGTTGTTAGCGGCACAGGAATTGCTACAGGAACTCAAATTACCGCCCTAGGCACAGGCACTGGTAGGACAGGAACATACACTGTTAACATCTCCCAATTGGTAGTTCAGACTTCGATAACCGCCAACAGCATTATTTATAATCATGAATATGGTGTAAACGACAATGTTCTGCCAATGGTGTCTTATATAGCCTCCTCAGACACTGATCTTGATAACGGGGATCAGTTTATTCTAACCAAGCGTATTATCCCTGACGTAAGTTTTGGTGGATCAACCGCCACTTTACCTGCGGTTAATATGTACATAAAGCCCCGTAACTTTCCTGGCAGTGCTTATTCCAATATAGACTCCGAACGAGTTATCCAGACTTCTGTAGATGTTTATACAGATCAAATCTTTATGCGAACTAGGGCACGGCAGATGGCAATTGAGATTGAATCTACGGAATTAGGGGTTCAATGGCAGTTAGGCAGTCCTAGGGTAGACGGCAGACCAGATGGGCACAGATAATGGGAATGCAAAAGTTCCGTGCGCCAGCACTTCCGCTTGCGCCAAACGAATACGATCAACAACAATTTTCCCAACTTATCGGGGTTTTAAGGCTCTATTTTACGCAATTAGACTCAAATGTAGCTTTGCAAGCAGACGGTATCAGTCTATTAAAATTGCCCACATCAGGGTACAATTTGCCAAACGGTACTGTATTTCAGGTTGGCGAAAATTTAAAGATTGTTGTACCCTATATTTCTTATTTATACGGAGTGTCAGCCACGGCTAAAGTGGGGACGGTAACGGTGACTACTATATGAACTACTACGCACATGGCGGTTTGGCAAATGCGGCACAACATCTTGCCCAAAAGGGACGGAATGGGGACACTCAGCTTATTCACGTCTCACCCAAAGAACTCCACGGACTACAGGCTTTAGCAGCAGCTAACGGCACTTCCTTAACTATTAATCCACATACGGGTTTACCCGAAGCTTTTAACTTTAAAAAATTAATCCCGATGGTTGCTGGAGCAGCTTTAACTGCCACTGGAATAGGCGCACCTGCAGCAGCATTGATGGTTGGTGGAGCTTATGCTGCGGGCACAGGAAGTATCCAAAAAGGTTTAATGGCTGGTATAGGCGCTTACGGTGGCGCTGGATTAGGCGCTGGTTTGGCTGAAGCTGGAGCAAGTTCATTAGCAGAATCAAGCGCAATTGCTCCTACCCCAGCTTTTCAAGAGGTAGCTGGAAATCAATTAATACCTACAGAACAGGGAAATTTGTATTTGCCAAACGGGTCTGCTCAAAGCTCAGTTAATATAGGACCAAACGTACCAGAAGAATTTGCGCCATTTGCACAAGGAGCGCCTTCAGCTGTACCCCCACCCCCTGCAGCACCATTTGGACAAAGTGTATCTAACGTGGGTAGAGGCATAGAAGGACTTAGTACTAGCGCAGGAAGAAGCGCAGTCTATAGCGCTCTGCCTACTGGCACATTGCCAGCGCTTGGAGCTACTGCCTTAGATGCATCACAAAAAGAAAAATCTAGTGTTCCTGGTTATCAAGAAGATGAATACGATAGACGTTTAAAAGGGTACAAATTAAGCCCTAATTATCAAGCTTATACTGCTCCAACTCCTAATCCATATTACAGACCAGTTTATGCCGCAATTGGTGGCATTATGAATTCTAACGCTCCCCATTCGTTTGATGATGAATCTGGCTCAGACAATGTTGGTATGGCTACTGGTGGTATGAATATGGCTAGTGGCGGTATTGCTGGTTTAGGTGGTTACTCCGATGGCGGCAGAATGCTAAAAGGTCCTGGCGATGGTATGTCTGATTCCATTCCTGGTGTTATCGGTGGCAAACAACCAGCCCGTCTTGCCGATGGAGAGTTTGTAGTTCCTGCTGATGTAGTTAGTCACTTAGGTAACGGCTCTACCGATGCTGGTGCTAAGAAGCTATATAGCATGATGGATAAGGTTCGCCAAGCTCGTACTGGTCAAAAGAAACAAGCTCCACAAGTAAATGTGGATAAGTACTTGCCCATGGGCAAAGCATCAGGTGGTATAACTGGATATGCTAGTGGTGGAGCGGTTGGTTATGCTGATGGTGGTGAAATTGCTGCTGCATATGAAGCTGTTTTAGGTCGTGCACCTGATGCAGCTGGTGCAGCTTATTGGGCTAGTACTGGTGCAAGCGCAGCAGATATTGCAAAAGCATTGGCAGCATCTCCAGAAGCTAAAGTTTATCAACCCACACAAGTGCAAAAAATATTTAATGAGCAGCTAGGTCGTGGCGCTGAACAAACGGCTGTAGATTTTTACACAAAAGCTTTAGCAAGTGGACAATCTGCGGCTGATGTTGCTAAAAGTATTGCCCAAGCAAAAGAAGGGCAAGATATGGACATCCAAGCTGCCACTTCTGCATATAGACAAGTAATGGGCAGAAACCCAGAACCAGCAGGTCTTCAATATTGGTTGTCTGTAGCACAGAGTCAAGGGCTTACAACACAACAGTTAAAAGATAGTATCAAAGCGGCAGCCGCACCAGAAGTGGCTCAACGGGGCATTATCAAGCCATTTGATAATATGCAGCTAAATTCACTAGAGGCTGATCCTTATGCTGGTTATTATTCAAACCAAAGCATTTATGACATAGCCCCTGATGCAGAAAATGTGTCAATGATAGGTGATAGAAAAGTTCAATTTAGAACGCCTGTAACTCAACAAGCGGTTGTAAGTAACTTTATAAATGGTGTTTATACCTCAAATGCAGGTAAAGATGCTTATGCAGCCACTCCAGGCAAAGAAATATTAAATATGCCGCATATACAGGCAGCTATTAAAGTTGCTCGTGATAATGGAACTCTAAATGCATCAGACTTTGATAATTTAACAGCTAATTTAAACGCTGCAAAGACTCCAGCACAAATAAGATCAGCACTTGCAAATCCACAAGGACAAGTTGTTGTTGACGCTATTTATGGTCAACAAATTGGTGAAGCCAAAACTTTAGCGGATGCACAAGCAGAAGCAGTGGGTCGCCAAGCAGTATTAACAGCACAAGATCCTGGTTACTATCAAAGCAATCAAGTGTTAAGTAACGCATATAAAGCTGCTGGTTTAACAGTGCCATTTAATTATGCTAATTACCAAAATGTTGACACTCGTGATCGCACGTCAAATTTATTGACCCCGCAGAACTTTGCACAAAAACAAACTGATTTAATAAATACTTTAAACAGAAACGACCCATTTAGAACCTCATATCAGCCTATCAATCGTGGTATTGCTAATATGCCAAATTCTGTACAAGACCCTTATTCAAATGAAGGTTTACAGTTCTTGTATAGCAATATGATGAATCAGTATGCACCGCCACCAGCTGACTTTGTAAACCCAGCCACCTTTGTATCAAACAGACCTTATGTGTACAGACCACCAGCACCAAATAATTTAGTCTTAAATGCTCCAGTTGCTGATGCATCCAAACCCGCTACTCCTGCCGCTGATCCTGCGGTTACTACAAGACTTGCGCCAGCTACAGATTAAAAAATGACTCTAACTGTTAAACACGTTGATGTTGCTCATTTTCACCCAACTTGGTTGTTGGTTGAAGATTTGTTTCTTAAGGCACATAAATACAGTACTGGTGACTACACTATTGAGCAGATTAAAGCGTTATTAGCCAATGGTAGCTGGGTGTTGTTGGTAGCAACAGACGAAGAAAATGCAATACACGGTGTAGCAACCATTCATTTTTATAATATGCCTAATTATCGAGTTGGATTTATTACAGTCACAGCGGGCAAAGCAATTGTAAATGAAGATGTTTATGGGCAGGTTTGTAGCTTTATAAAGGCAAATGGAGCTACTAGGGTTCAATGTGCCGCAAGAGAATCAGCGGCAAGACTATACAAACAAGTTGGCATGAAAGAACGTCACATTATTATGGAAACAAAATTATGAACATTATTAAATTTCTAAAATGGTTCTTTGTTGACCAATTCATGCTACATTTCGATAGCGGTGGTGGTGGCTCAAACGGTCCGCAACAGTCAACCACAGTAACTTCTAACATTCCTGAGTATGCCAAGCCTTACGTTACCAATATGCTTGAGGCTACCCAGCAGCAGGTATATACAGGTAATAAAACTCCAGAGGGCGGCTTTAACATTACTGGTTTTAAAGGCTACAAACCATATAGCAACGATGTAAACGACTATTTTGCAGGTTTTTCTCCGTTACAACAACAAGCACAAGCTGATGCTGGTGCAATGCAACAACCAGGACAGTTTGCTTTAGGCAGTGCGTTAACGGGCAGTGCTGGTCTAAGGTCTTTAAACGCTGGCAATCAGTATGCACAAAATGTAACTAATCCAGCTAGTATGCAAGCCTATATGTCGCCTTATCAACAGGCTGTTACGGATTTTGCTAAAAATTCAGCAATTCGTGAATCACAGATGGCACAACAAGCCCAGAACTTAGGAGCAGCCCGTCAAGGAACATATGGCGGAGCTAGGCAGCTTCTTGCTAACACCGAGCGTGAACGTAATTTAATGTCTAACTTGTCTAATATCCAAACTCAAGGATCACAGGCAGCTTACGACAAAGCCATACAATCACAGCAGTTTGGCGCTAACCTAGGTATGCAAGGTCTTTCACAGGCTATGGGATCAGGAGCACAGTTAGGTCAGCTAGGGGCTTCTCAACAAGCCGCTGATATCGGTCGTCAAAATCAAATGGCGCAGTTGGGCGCTAACCAGCAGGGTCTTGAGCAAAACAAGATCAATCAAGCCATTCAGGATTACGCTACACAACAACAGTATCCACAAATGCAATTAGGCTTTATGTCCAATATGTTGCGTGGCTTACCAATGCAAGCACAAACCACTCAAGGCTATCAAGCAGCCCCTAGTACCACCTCGCAGATTGCTGGTATCGGTACCGCAGGTATTGGTGCTTATGGTTTAGGCAAGGCAATGGGAGCGTTTGCAGAAGGTGGGCACGTTAGTTCACAGCAGTTAGCTAACAACGGCTTAGGCGGTCTTTCATTACAAAATTTAATGGATAAATCATGAGTATATTATCTGCCATTCGTCAGCAGTCGAGTTCGATTGATGATTTAGCTAAATTACCGCAAGCCATGATTATGCAGATGGCTCAACGTAAACAAATTGCTACTGAAATGGTAGCTCCTATCCTTGCCCGCAAAGCAGAGATGATTGATGCAACCGCCAAAACTAAAGCGATGCAAGGCGGGGTTCCGCCAACATCTGTAATGGAACAAATCATTGCTCAAAATGCTCAATCAGAGCATCCTCCAATGCATCATCAAATGCAGCAACCTATGCCGCAACAAATGCCACAACAGCAAATGCCGCAACATATGGCAGATACTGGCGTGGCTCAATTACCTATTCCCGAAAGAGAATATGCTGGCGGTGGCATTATTGCCTTTGCCGATGGCGGCTTGTCTGACGAAGATCAAGACTATGAAGACTCATTGGAAGAGGCTGACTATAACAATATGATTGAGCGAGCTATGAATGCTGGAGAAGAAGACTACACTCCACACTCCGCACACAATCAAATGCCACAATTTGAAACACGACACGCTAAAGGTTCGCCACAATCATTCCCCAACTCAGGCATTGCTTCTCTTAAGCCAGAGTCTAGCGGTGATATGGACGCTCGTCTTCGTGCCGCAATTTTGCAAAAAGAGAGTGGCGGTCATCGTTATGATAAACATGGCAAGTTATTAACTTCTCACAAGGGTGCAGAAGGTGAGATGCAAGTCATGCCTTATACCTCCAGAGATCCAGGTTTTGGTGTTAAACCAGCAAGAGACAACAGCCCTGATGAATTAAGACGTGTTGGGGATGAGTATGCATCTGCTATGTTAAGACGTTACCGTGACCCTACATTAGCTATGATTGCTTATAATATGGGACCTGGTGCCACTGACAAATGGTTAGCAGCTGGTGCTGATCCACGTAAGTTGCCAAAAGAAACTCAAGGCTATATTAGAAACGTTACCTTAGCTGGTGGCGGTGAAGTTAAGAGTTTTGCCAATAGAGGCTATGTAGAGGACGAGACTGAATACGATCCATATACTGGTTTACCAATTGGTGGTGCAGACACATACATACCAAGACCTAAAACACGTGAAATACCTTCAGAATATTTTATGGATTTGCCTCAGCAACGCAAGGCAGCTGAAAAGTCTAATAAAGAAGCTGCTAACCCTAAAGTTATTCCGCCAACCATACCTGATGAACTTAAAAATGTAGCTATGGGTAGCAAGTCTCCCACGGCTCAAGAGTTTAGAGATTTTGACCAAGCTGCCGCTTTATTCCAAGCTGAAAACATGGGTAAAAACGCTCCACAAGCACAAGAAGCACCAAAGTCTCGTCTTGATGAGTACATGGACGAATTGATGGCTAGTAGAGCCGAACTTAAACAACAAAAGAGTCAAGACGCAAACTTAGCATTGTTATCTGCTGGTCTTGGTATGATGGGAGGCACGTCTAGATACGCTCTTGAGAATATTGGTAAAGGTGCTTTGGCTGGTGTTCAAAACTTTACCGAATCTAGCAAACAACGTGCGGCTGAAAAAGCAGCTCTTGATAAGAGTATGTTGTATGGCTATCGTTATCAGGGTGCAGAAGATATTGCAAAGCAAAACGCTGCATACAATCGTGCCATGAAAGAAAGGCAATATGGGCTAGACGTTAAGAAACAAGGCACTGAAGAACAAAAAATTGCTATTAATCAATACGAAACTCATATTAACAATGCAATGAAATTGTTAAAAGACAATCCAAATATGATTGATCCAGCAGTAAGACAGGCAGAAGAAGCAAGAATTATAAACAGTCCAGCCGCAAGAAATTTATATAAACGTGCTTATGGTAATATGCCAATGGAGTCGCCAAGTTTCGCTGGGTTTTCTGCAGTGCCAAGTAAAAAGTAATCCAATATGCCAAAATTTGATGTAACTACCCCTGATGGTAAAGTTATGGAAGTTAATGCCCCAGAAGGGGCTACGGCAGAAGACGCTATTGCTTTTATTGCCAGTACTTACGTTCCAGAAAAGCCCCGCAAACAAAACACCAGCAACCTAGGTGACATTGCTACAGCGTTTAAACAGGGTGTTGTTGGTGCTGGTAAATCCATAACCGATATAGCTGGTGCAGATAATCCGCTTTCAGAATATTTAGGCGGTGTTCAAACAAGATTGGGGAAAGAATACAGACCGCAACGCATTGAAGAAATGCAAAAGCGGCAACAGCTTATAGATGAAGCCGCTAAATCTGGTAGCACTTTAGAAGAAATTAAAGCTTATTTGGGCGGTGTAGCAGAAGCCCCATTGCAATCTGCCGCTCAAGCGGCTGGTTCTTTTGCCCCCTATGTAGCGGCTGGCGCTTTAGGCGCTGGAGCAAGGGCGGCTAGTTTGGCAGTTCCTAGCGCTAGAGCCATAAACACTGGTTTAGGTGCAATACAGGGTACTGGAGCCATTAAAGGCTCAATTTACGAAAATGTTAAAGCAGAGCTTGAAGCTAAGGGTGTAAGTCCAGAAGTAGCGGCTGAAAGAGCTTCTCAAGCCCAAGCATACTCAATGGCAAACGCTCCTCAGCTTGCCATCGGAGCGGGATTGGGCGCTCTTGCTGGTCGATATGGTGCAGAAAACTTAGTAACGCCTGGCATTGCAAACCGTTTAAACGCTAACATGATTCCTAGGGCGTTGACTGCTGCGGCAGCTGAAGCCGTTCCAGAAGGCGCTCAATCTGGTCAAGAACAATACGCAACTAATTTGGCTTTGGCTAGAGAAGGATTTGATGTAGACCCTATGCAAGGGGTGATTGGATCTGCCGCTAGAGATGCGGCTATAGGCGCTATTACTGCCGCCCCTATCGGAGCTATTAGCCGTGGTCAAACAGCGCCTCCTAAGCCCGTTTTAGAGCCTACAAAGGCAGACGAACCAACGGAATTAGCCAAGCAATCTGACCCTAATATCTACAACGAGGAAGTGCGTCAAAGTGCCCCTCAGATTGCAGAAATGCTACTGCCCGAAATGAAACGTTTTGGGCTAGAAAATGTAGGTCTCAAGATCATGGATTCTATCGAAAACGGTAGAGCAGATGGTATGTGGGCTAATAACTTGATCCACGTAGCCCTAGATTATCCTAACCCTATGGGGTCTATGCGCCATGAGTCTGTCCATGCGTTAAAACAACTGGGTGGATTCCAAGACAATGAATGGTCAGCTTTAAACAATAAAGCTAAAAGTGAGTGGCTGCAAACATTCATCAAGGATACTGGTAAGTACGAAGAGTACAAGAAGATCTACCAGAAAGAAAACAAGACCCTAAAAGGTTTTGAAGACTACATCCACGAAGAAGCCATTGCCGAAGCGTTTAGATACTTTGATAAGAATGGCGCTCCAGAGGGCATGATTGGCGCTATCTATGAGAAGCTAAAGCTGATGTTTGAAGCCCTGCGTAATGGCTTTACTGGTGCTGGATTCCAGAGCGCAGACAGTATCTTTAGAAGTATTGAGTCAGGCACAAGAGAACAAGTAGCCGCCCCAACTGAACCTACAAAGGGCGCTAAGTTTTCAACATCTAAAACAGCCAACATTAACGAAATTAAATTTGCTGATCAAGAGATCCAAGATTTAGTTAAAAACGTTGGAACTCGTATTGTTGGCATGAAATCCAATGAGACCTTAGATGATGTTAAGAATGCTGTTGCTAAATTACAACAGTACACCTCTGAAGGTATTAAAGGCAAAGACTGGTATGAAAAGTCAGCCGCAGCGGTACTGGATGCGTTTAAAGGCGACCCGATCCTTGCAGAGAAATTTTTTCAACTTATCGCTATCACTTCAGCCAATACCGAGGTTGGTGCAAACTTTACCAAGGCGGTAAAAGGTTGGACTCAGTTTGCTGAGGGCAAACCCATTAAAGTTGGTACTGATGATGCAAATAAAAAAGTAAGCGCACTCTTGAACTTTGGTGAAGATTGGGGCGGTAGAAAGACAAATACTTTCTATTCCAACTTGATGGAAGCAATGGAAGGAAAAGACAACGGGCGGTCAACTATTGACTTGCATATGACTCGCATGATCTTTGGTAAGGACGTGCCTACCGATGCTCAATATGAATTGGCTGAAAAGATGGTTGGATTGCTTGCTAAAAAGTCAGGCATGATTCCAAGGCAAGTACAGGCGGCATCATGGGTAACGCAAAAAGCTAAGTCCATGTTTGATCTGTATCGTAAAAAGGGGTGGAAAAAAGACCTTTCTGATGCCGATTTAAGAGCGTTAACTTTTGAAAAGGCAGTAGGCGATTACTCCCATCAAATGAAGTCTAAGACTGAAGAACTTCCAGTTACAGAAGCTTTAAAAGAACCTTCTCCTAGCATTAAAGCTCGTACTCAAAATATTACTGGAGAGGTAATTCCATCCGTGCAAACCCCAATGGGTCAAGCGGAAGAGATGGCTTTTAAGTTTAAAGAAAAAATTACTAAGCAGATTGCTAAATCAGACATCATCCAAAACATTGCGGATACTCTTGGCATTAATAGCAAAATTAGAATTACTGTTGGTTCTGGAGCTTATGAAGACAAAGTTAATCCGAACTTAATTGTTCAAATGATTAATGACAATACAGATCAGGCGCAAAAAGATGCGTTAGATATGGCAAACGCTATGTCTTATGTGTTTAAACAGGATGCTACGCCTTTGTTTAGGGCTGATCCTGCACTTCTTAATTCAGATCAACTTGGAATTAAGTTTAAATTTGATACGCCAAATCTTACTCCAGCACAACAAAAGAAAATTTTAGCAATTATTCAAAGTCAATTTGGTGAAAATGCTGGTTTTACTAAAATGCGTGGCAATGAATTAGTTATAATTAATTATCATGGCGAGGACGGGAAGCCGTGGCTTGCTACAGATGAAGATTTTATTAATGGTCTTGGTGATATTGCAGAAAATATTGGCAAGGTTTCTAAAATAGAGTCCCAAGAACATTTTGGGGCGCAATCGGAGTACCCAAAACATGACTGGAAAAATGAGCCTAGTGGAGTTAGCCTTATCGAGGGGCTTCAAAGCAGCAGACCTGAACGATCCGATATACAAGGACGGCTCAATAATCTCGGTGAATCCTTCGTCTCTGATCTTAGAGAAACCGTCAGAGAATCAGGAGCCACCCCAAGATTCAGCCTAACCGCACCCGATACACCAGAAGTAAAAGCATTTATGAATCGTCCAGAGGGCGATTCTAAGATTGTCAATGAAGATGGCAGTCCTAAAATTCTGTTCCACGGAACTGCACAAGACATTACTGAGTTTAGACCTAAGCAAGCAAATGCTATTTTCTTAACTGATAGCCCTAGATTTGCGGAAGGTTTTACAGATTCGTCAAGAGACCACGTTGCTAAAGAAGCGTTTGCAAAATTGCCATTCAATGAGCAAGAATCTATTGCCAAAGAAATGTTTAAGATGGTAGTCGCAAATGGCTTCATGAGCAAGGGTGATGCCAAATTTGGATTAAAATTTGTTTTATCTAGCCCAGACTCTATTCTTTCTCCATCGTTTAGAAAATATGGAATGGAGCCTTGGGTAAGTCTTTTCATGGAACCATACATGGAAAGCAACAGAAATATTATTCCTGTGTATGTTTATGCTAAAAAACCGTTTGACTATCAAAACCAAGAGCATTTAAAAGAATTGTTATCCACAGAAAGTGGAAAAGACATTTATGAGGAAGAGCTTCCAATGATAGCGTCTGGAGCTTGGACTTTAATTGAAAAACCACATATTCAAAAAGCTATTAAAGAGGCTGGGTTTGATGGTTTCTATGTAAAAGAAGGCGGTTTAAAAAACCTTGCGGTCTATGACTCCAGCCAAATCAAGTCTGCGTTTAACAAAACACCAACCGCAGAATCTAAAGACATCCGCTTCTCTGTTGCCTTGGATAGCATTGCTCCAGACACATTCTTGACATCTGACAAAAACCCTAATGCTCTAGGTAACCTAGGGTTTATGCCTACTAACTCTCCATTCCCTAAACGTCCTATCCGTCTTCAGATTGGAACTAGGGGTAATGAAAAGGGCAAAGCCTACGGTGCTAAACACATCCTTGAACGTGCTTTGACTGACGTTGCTCACCGCCCAGTAGCGGTTACTAAAGAAGCTCTAGAGGACACCATCCTACACATTGAGAGCCTGTCTAAACGCTTTAACCGTGTTTACGCAGATGGCAAACAATTTATTCTATATGACGCACAGACCGATGATGCAATGGTTGTAACACCAATGAACGGTTTCTACGGTGTCACTACTATGTACAGTAATCCAAACGTACAACGTAGGTATGGCAACCCGAAGTGGAGCGGCAGAAACATCCAGCCACCAGTAGAAGAGACAGGATTAAAGGTTCAAGGTATTTCTGTACGAGCTAACGAAGAAGGCGACATAGTTCAGTCTGCCGTACCTAAAGCGTTTAAACAAGCAGCAAAAACAATTAGTCCAAACCAAATTGATGAGATTGCTCAAAATTTACCACGTAAAACTGGCACATTGGGTGTTAAGAAACTATCTTTAGCTTCTAATGCTCCTCCGCAAGGGTCGTTAACATCTCTTGCCCCCAATAAAACCGCTGGCAAACGTTTAACTGACACCATTACCAACATTATTGATTTCTTTAAAGATCCAGAAAAGCGGATGGAAGCCCGCATAGCATTTATTGATCCTAATTCATCGCTGACTAAGCGGTTAGAAGACCAGCCAATTTACGATAAAAATGGTGTGTTACGTGCTGACTTGTTGGCTAGAGGCAAGGCTTCAACCATCAACATCATTCGTAATGGTTTGCAAACTGGAATTCCAGTTGTTAACTCTGATGGATCTCTTGTTATTAAAAGGGATGATGTAAACAACTTAGCTAACAGCCAGGCAATAGCAGATCGTTTAAACAACAACCAATACGTCATTGACTCTGATTTGGATGGCAGAACTTTTGTTGCTGACGTGGCTCGTGCTTTGCGTGGTAAAGAAATCATGGCGGAAGACAAGGCTTACAACAAGAAACAAAAAAGTGTTAAGAACCACGTAAACAGAGAAAAGCAGGTTAAGCCTGAGCAGATTAAGTGGGCGGAAGAGCAACTCAAAAACGTTCCTGAGCTACAACAAATTTTTGATATTTGGAAGAACGTTAATACTGGATTAATTGATTTGTGGGAAAACGTTGGGCTATTTGACAAGGAAAAAGCCGATGAATTCCGTTCTAAGAAACATTACGTGTCTTTAGCGGCTTCATATGCTGATCTTGAGGTAATGATGGCAGATCAGCTAGGCTTTACCGCATCAGGGTTAAAGTCTGTCGGCAAGGTTCACGAACTTAAGGGCGCTGAGTATTTGCGGGATAAAAATGGTGTCATTCAAAAAGATGAGAATGGTGATCCAATCCTGTTAAAACGCAATATTTGGGAGAACATAGATAAACAATACGCTTCTATGTTAGCAGCTGCTTATCAAAACCAAGTACGTAAAATTGCGGTACAACAATTGGCATTAGCTGGTGCAGCCTCTATTCCAACTAGAATGAAAAACGGTAAAGAAGTTAGCGCACCTTTAACCAAGGGCATCAATTTAAAGTATAAAGACCCTACCAACCCGTTGGCAGATAACAAGGGTGTGGTTCATGTCATTGTGGATAATCCAATAGATTTAGCCGCATTTGAAGCATTCCATTATGAATTAAATCCTTTGATGAAGTTCTTTGGCGGGGCTACTAATGTCCTTCGTTACGGTGCTTTAATGAACCCAATGTTCTGGATTCGTCAGCTAATCCGTGACCCAATTCACGCTA
>Ga0209188_1002566_pt1 | contig 13283 bp, 18 predicted proteins | sample C_130625_EF_Meta_FD_187307 | JGI IMG/M metagenome (GOLD analysis project Ga0209188, IMG submission 187307) | Freshwater microbial communities from Lake Croche, Canada to study carbon cycling - C_130625_EF_MetaG (SPAdes) (version 2) | ecosystem: Environmental > Aquatic > Freshwater > Lake...
CGACCCAGCCCCAATGTCATTAGGTGTTGGCCCTTTGGGACGTATGTACACCTGGGACACGATTCCACAGGCTCAACAAGCTGCAAATATTGCGCCATCGCAGACGCCGAATCAGGCTGGTAACTTGACGCTGTCAGCCGGCACATCAGCAATCACTGTGTATCGTTCAACAGGTTTGCCTGCAGTGCAGTTAGACGTTCCCCGTGCAGTTTCAATCACACAGGTTACAGGTGGTAATACTGTAGGCGTGACTGTTTCAGGTTTTGACTACTATGGTCAGTCCATGACACAGATCATTTCTAGCGCGCCTGCTGGCACTGCATCTACTGCTAAAGCGTTCTATCAAATCACTAGCGTGTACGTTGATGGTGCGACTGGTACAGCGGTTGTAGTGGGTACAACAAACGTGTTGGGCTTGCCAGTGCGTGTAATTGACGCTGGTTACATCGTTCGCGTTGGTTTTGCGGGTTACTTGGCTAATGATTCAGGCACATTTACCCCTGCAGACACAGCCACCGCAACTGCAGTAACAGGTGATGTTCGTGGAACCTATGTGCCTGATAATGCAAGCCCTAACGGCTCAAACCGTTTAGTGATGGCGATTGCTCTTCCCGCGATTGCGGTTGGTCCCAACAGTACCCGTATCGGTGCTCTTGGTGTAACCCAAGCCTAATAGGAGACAGACATGTCCGAATTCAAACCGATGGTGAAGATGTACACCGATGAGCCTTCAGTATCTTTGAAGCTCAAAAAAGGTGGAAAGGTGAAGGGCAAGCATCACGAGCATCATGGTCACAAAGCGATGAGCACACATCATATGCATGGAGCACATCATGCATTTGAGTCTGAGCATGGCGCATCGCCCAAGAAGCCAACTATGGCTGAACGCCGCAAGTCCATGAACCCTATGCAGTACAAGAAGGGTGGTAATGTTGCACACAAGGTTATGGGCGGTGCTATGCCTATGGCTCCCATGGGTCCAGGCGCATTAGGACAAATGGCTCCTGCGGCTCGTATGGCCCGTGCAGCGATGGTTCGTAAAGCTTTAACTGGCATGAAGAAAGGTGGCTCTACAGGTATGGAGCACCACATCATGAAGCTGGAAAAAGAGTTGCATCATCATGAGAAGATGAAAGACTCTGAGCACGGTGGCAAGGCGCATGCAAAGCATGGCGGTCACATGCACCATAAGGCTGATGGCGGCGCAATTGATCGCGCAGAAACCAAAACCACACTGAAGAACTCAGTGAAGCCTTTTGTGAAGACCAAGATGGTTGATGGCGATCACAAAGACAAGGCGCATGGTACTGGTGAGGTTGTAGAAGGCAAACCAGCCGGATACAAGCATGGTGGTCATCATGAGCATCACAAGCATCATGCGCACGGCGGCAAAGTCCATCACATCTCAGGTCATCCTGTAGGCTCACATGAGCACCACAAGCACATGGCAAAGCATCACGCCAAGAAGCATGCTGAAGGCGGCTCTTCGCATCACAAGAAGATGTGTGAACACCATAAGCACCAAGCCAAGATGTGCAAAGGCGGTAGCTATGCTACTGGCGGCTCTATTCCCTCTGAAACCAATGAGAAAATGAACAAAGGCATGATGAAGTTCAAAGATACCATTGAGGGTAATGAGCACGACTTTGAAAACACAGAAATGCACACCGCGAAACCTGATCATGCACATGGCACAGGTGGTGTGAAGATGGGTAATGGAGGCGGTTACAAGCATGGCGGTAAAACCCATCACAAAATGCATCACAAGGCAGACGGTGGCGCAATTGACAAGTACGAAACGCGCACTACTGTTGAGGGTGGAAACTGGGAAAATCGTGCTGCTAACACCTCAAAGCCTGGCAAGAGCAACACGAAGACCGGAGAAGTAAAAGAAGCGAATGCCGGTGGCTATAAGCATGGAGGTCATCACCATGCAAAAAAGCACTACGCCACGGGCGGTAACGTAGTTGACGACGGCAAGCCAACACATATGCCGCGTAAACCCGTCAGCCGTCCCGTGGCTAACAGCTTGCAGTCAGGTACTTTCAAGAAGGGTGGTGTTGCAAAAAAGTTTGATGGGGGAGGATCAGCAGGTACCGATAATCCCCCAGCAGATGTCATGGATCAGTACCAGACCATGAAAGCAAACAAGGAATACCAGAATTATCAACAGAACAAGGCGGCCGAGAAGTCACAACCTGGCCCAATTGACAGAATGATTAATTATTTTACTGGTAGTTCTACACCGCCTGCAGGAAGTGTAACCAAAACCACAAAATCGGTTACGGTTACGCCGAAAAAACGTGGTGGTCGTACAAAGTAAACAGCGGGGGCTACGGCCCCTGCTTTCCTTAGGGGAAAAGCATGCAGCCACAAGTTTATAGCATCACAGGGACAGGTTCTACGCACCCTTTCGTTGTAAACACCAACACAACTCCAGTCAACATCGGAATTGCAGTTGTTGTCAGCGGCACCGTAAATTACACCGTGCAGCACACGTTTGACTCACCCGGCGGCGCACAGCCTTACGTATCACAGCCTGGTTTTACAACTTGGTTTGATGATGCGACTTTGGCTGCGCAAACAACAACTAAGCAAACAAGCATTTTGTATCCTGTAACAGGACTGCGTTTAGTCGTTAATTCTGGTACGGGTACAGCCACTATGACAGTCGTCCAATCGGGGATTGCATAATGCCTCTCATCAAATCCAAATCAGAGAAAGCGTTTAAAACCAACATTAAACGTGAAATCGAGGCGGGTAAACCGCAAAAGCAGGCTGTGGCAATTGCGTATGATGTAAAACGACACGCTCATAAAGCAGATGGGGGCGGCTTGTATGCCAATATTCATGCAAAACAGGAGAGGATAGCTCATGGATCTAAAGAACATATGCGGAAACCTGGTAGCAAAGGTGCTCCGACTGCTGAAGCGTTCAAAAAATCAGCCCTCACCGCAAAACACGCCGAAGGTGGACCCTCCCTCGCAATAGGTCGTGGTGAAAAGCGTCCTGTTAGTGAAGGTGCGGGTTTAACCAAAAAAGGCCGCGAGAAATACAATCGTGAGACTGGATCGCACTTAAAAGCCCCTCAACCAGAGGGTGGAGCTCGCAAAAAATCATTCTGTGCACGTATGTCAGGCGTTGTTAAGCATGCATCTGGTGATGCACCAAGAGCAAAAGCCTCATTGCGTAAATGGAAATGCTCAGGATGGTGAGGTGATTTATGGCTTACAGTGGAACTGTAGGGCAGACGGTCGTTTCTGTACAGAATTTCATCGACCAAGGAGCTCGTTTAGCCGGAAAACTGGCTGAAGAGCTCACGAATGAGCAAGTACAAGGCTCGAAGCAAGCCCTTTTTTTCATTTTAAGCAACCTGATCAATCAGGGTATTAACTATTGGGCCATTGAAGAGAAAGTTTATGGCCTAAATCCTGATCAATTTGAGTATTTACTGCCACTAGGTGGTGTTGATGTCTTAAATGCGCTGTATCGTAGACTCCAAAGACCCTCTGGAAGCCCCATAGGAAGCTCAGGAAACGTCGGATTAGCCTTTGACAATGACATACTTACCTCAGACGCCCAATCAGCTCCAAACGGCTATATTGGCATTATCTATGGCCCTAATAGTCCAATTTACGCTGGTTCAATTGGTATTTATCCTGCTGTTTCAGGACAGTTTCACATCCTTTTAGAGTACACACTAGACGGTACGAACTGGCAGTTGCTTCAAAATACGGGTGTCACAACATGGGTCAAGGGTACATGGTTGTGGTATCAGATTGATCCAGGCGTTACTGCAGCGGGATACCGTATGCGGGAAACAGGCGGCAACACATTAAACGTGGCTGAGTTCTTTGTGGGCAATCTGTCTACAGAGGTGACGATGGCGCGTCTAAACCGCGACGACTATACAAACCTACCAAACAAGAATTTCACAGCAAACCAGCCCTATCAATACTGGTTTAATCGCACCATTCCACAGGCTAGGATAACCTTGTGGCCTACTCCGTCAGATCCGTTTGTACAGATGACTATCTGGTACTCGCGTCAGATCATGGATGTTGGTGATTTAAGTGGTCAACTCGAGATTCCACAGCGTTGGAATCAGGCAATTCAATTTTTACTGGCTCACCAGATGAGCATGATATTGCCTGGCATCCAAGTTGATCGTATTACGTACTTGCAAGGTCTTGCAGATCAATACTTCATCATGGCAGAGAACGAAGAGCGCGATAAGTCGCCGATTTACTTTGCTCCGAATATCAGCGTTTACACGAGGTAAGTATGCCTCGATTTCTAAATACTGAAGGCAATGCTTTAATTGCGATCTTCATATGTGATCGCTGTAAAATGAAGAGAGCAATTATTGAAGCAATGCCTGATCCCAACTTCCCGGGACTCAAGGTATGTCAGCAAGGATGCGCGGATCAAAAAGATCCATATCGCTTGCCGGCACGTAAGACAGAACGCATCACTTTGCAGTTTCCGCGACCTGATGTTAGCGTTGCGACCGATGATAGTGCATTACTGACCACCGGTTTACAGCAGTACGACATTAGCACCGAGCAGAACATCCAAACACCTGAGCAAAACGGCAACAATGACATAATTTCACCGAATTATGTCAACGTAAACAATCCATCTGACTACAGTTTAGGCGGCGACTAAAATGGCACAATTAACGATCACACAACTTCCTGTAGCTGGGCCGCTAACCGGTACTGAGGCTTTAGCTATTGTTCAGAATGGTGTAACGGTGCAGACGACCGCTTTTGCGGTTTCTGAAGCCGGGGATATGAACTATCCATTCTTAATGGTTGGATCGGCGTCTGGACTACCAGATGCGCGTTATTTAAGTGTGTCATCAGGTCTAAGCCTGACCGACGCTGGTGCGGGTGGAACGCTCACAATTGGTTTAACAGGTACAGTCCCTGCATTGAATGCTAACGGTGTAGGCATTCAAGTAAAGACTGGCATCAACACCATGACCAATGTGCAATTGGCTGTTGGTAATGGTTTGACGATTACAAATGCCAACGGAACAACTGGCAATCCAACGATTAATTTAGGCACCTTGCTGACCAATTTTGTGAATTTGGGCGGCACGGGCTTCTTAGGTTTGCAGTCAGGCAACCTTGTTAAGCTTTCTATTCAAGGCACTACGTACCAAATTAATGTAGCAAACGGTAATGGATCATCAAATCCTATTATCAGTTTAGCTCCAAATACCGTCATACCTGGCGCACAGGCTATGACCATTCCCACGGGTCTGACATCACAGCGTCCTGCTATGAGCTCGTTCGGTATGATCCGCGCGAACTCAACAACAGGAAACATTGAAGCGTATGTAAATAGCGACTGGTTCCCAATTACCGGTGGTAGTGGGGGATCAGGAACACCAGGCGCATCTGGTTTCTCAGGCTATTCAGGATTTTCAGGCTATAGCGGTTTAGGTCTAAGCGGATATAGCGGTAAGTCTGGTTACAGCGGTTTATCTGGTTTTTCTGGCAACATGGGCTTGTCTGGATTCAGCGGTTATTCCGGCTCAGGAGTTTCTGGTTATTCTGGATTTAGTGGTGCAGGAACAAGCGGTTACAGTGGATTCTCAGGATATTCAGGTTCAAATGGTGTATCAGGATATTCAGGTTTTAGCGGCGTCAATGGTCAATCTGGTACATCCGGATATTCAGGTGCATCAGGATATAGCGGCGTAGGCGTATCTGGTTTCTCTGGTTACAGCGGATCAGGTGCATCTGGTTATTCAGGTTTCTCAGGATATAGCGGTGCATACGGTCTGAGCGGTGTTTCTGGTTTCTCAGGTGCATCTGGTTTCTCAGGCGCGACAGGAACATCAGGATATTCAGGTCAAAATGGCGCAGATGGCGCATCCGGATTCTCAGGATTTAGTGGTTTTAGTGGCGAAGGAACTAGCGGTTTCTCTGGTTACTCCGGTGCAGGAACATCAGGTTATTCTGGTTATTCAGGACAAGACGGGCAGTCAGGATATTCAGGACAGGACGGTCAGTCTGGATATTCTGGGCAAGATGGGCAATCTGGCTATTCTGGCTTTTCAGGACAAGATGGTTTGTCAGGTTACTCAGGCCAAGATGGACAATCAGGCTATTCCGGTCAAGATGGCCTGTCTGGATATTCAGGGCAAGACGGACAGTCTGGTTACAGTGGTCAAGATGGACAGTCAGGATTTTCTGGCTATTCAGGTTTAGACGGTCAGTCAGGTTATTCCGGTCAAGACGGACAATCTGGATTCTCTGGATTCTCCGGACAAGATGGACTGTCTGGTTATTCAGGACAAGACGGTGCGTCTGGTTTCTCTGGATATTCTGGTTTAGATGGTCAATCCGGTTACTCTGGTCAAGACGGCCAATCAGGATTTAGCGGATACTCAGGACAAGACGGATTATCAGGATTCAGTGGCTATTCTGGACAAGATGGATTGTCCGGTTTCTCTGGTTACTCAGGGCAAGACGGCCAGTCCGGTTTCTCTGGATTTAGCGGTGATTCCGGCATTTCTGGGTATAGTGGAACTTCAGGTTTTAGCGGAATTTCTGGATTCAGCGGTCAAGATGGACTGTCTGGATTCTCAGGCTATTCAGGTCAAGACGGGGCATCTGGGTATAGTGGAACTTCGGGATATTCCGGTGACAGCGGTATCAGCGGTTACTCCGGAGATAGCGGTATTTCAGGTTTCTCAGGTGAGTCCGGATACTCAGGTATAGATGGTCAAAGTGGTTACTCAGGTGATTCCGGAATCAGCGGTTTCTCTGGTTACTCAGGACTTTCTGGGTATAGTGGAACTTCGGGCTTTAGTGGAACTTCAGGCTTCTCAGGCCTCTCTGGTTTCAGTGGCGATTCCGGAATCTCTGGTTTCTCTGGTCAAGATGGATTAAGTGGCTTTTCAGGCTACAGTGGTCAGGACGGCCAGTCAGGCTTTAGCGGATATTCAGGTGATTCAGGTATATCCGGTTTCTCTGGTGACTCAGGCTTAAGCGGATATTCGGGTCAAGATGGTCAGTCTGGATTCAGCGGATACTCTGGTCAGGACGGCCAGTCAGGGTTTAGTGGGTATTCCGGTCAGGATGGACAGTCTGGTTTCTCTGGCTACTCTGGCCAGGATGGGCAGTCTGGATTCTCAGGATACTCAGGTCAAGATGGCTTAAGCGGCTACTCTGGTTACAGCGGCCAAGACGGTCAATCCGGCTTTAGTGGATTCTCTGGGGATTCCGGTATCAGCGGTTACTCAGGGGATTCTGGTATTAGCGGATTCTCTGGCTATTCAGGAATCAGCGGCTTCTCAGGTATTTCCGGCTTCTCTGGTATTTCAGGATTCAGTGGAGACAGTGGATATTCTGGAGACAGCGGTATATCAGGCTTTAGCGGCTTCTCTGGCATCTCAGGCTTCTCCGGCATATCTGGATACTCAGGCGCATCAGGAATTAGCGGCTACAGCGGTATTAGTGGTTTCTCAGGTGATTCCGGTATTTCAGGCTTTTCCGGAGACTCTGGTATTAGCGGTTACTCAGGTGACAGCGGAATTAGTGGTTATTCTGGTGACTCAGGTATTTCGGGTTATTCAGGCGACTCCGGATTATCTGGTTATTCAGGTGATTCAGGTATTTCCGGTTATAGCGGAGACAGCGGAATCTCTGGATTCAGTGGTTATTCTGGAGAAAGTGGAATCAGTGGTTTCTCTGGAGACTCTGGTCTATCTGGTTACAGCGGAGACTCGGGTATTTCTGGATACAGTGGATTCTCGGGAGACAGTGGTATCTCCGGATTCAGTGGTGACTCAGGAATATCTGGCTACAGCGGTGATTCTGGAATCTCGGGCTATTCAGGTGATTCGGGTATCTCAGGTTATTCAGGCTTCTCAGGGATCAGTGGATTCTCTGGCATCTCTGGATTCTCTGGTATTTCCGGATTCTCTGGCATCTCTGGTTATAGCGGCATATCCGGCTTCTCAGGAATTTCTGGCTTTAGCGGAGATTCAGGCATTTCCGGATACAGCGGAGATTCCGGCATAAGCGGATTCTCAGGCTTCTCAGGCGACTCTGGCATTTCTGGCTATTCTGGTGATAGCGGCATCTCAGGTTACTCTGGATTCTCTGGATATTCCGGCGATAGCGGAATCAGTGGTTACAGCGGTGATAGCGGAATTTCAGGCTATTCAGGTTTCTCTGGTATTAGCGGCTTTAGCGGTGACTCCGGTATTTCTGGATTCTCTGGTGACAGTGGTATATCCGGTTTCTCAGGCGATAGCGGCATCTCCGGTTACTCTGGTTTCAGTGGAATCAGTGGCTTCAGTGGCGACTCCGGCATATCAGGATATAGCGGCTTCTCTGGACTATCTGGCTACAGCGGCTTTTCAGGCATAAGCGGATATAGTGGTTTCTCCGGAATATCAGGCTATTCAGGAATTTCTGGATTCAGTGGTGATTCAGGTATTTCAGGCTTCTCAGGGGACAGCGGCATCTCTGGTTATTCAGGGGACTCTGGTTTCAGTGGTTACTCAGGTGACAGTGGTATTTCTGGTTATTCAGGAGATTCCGGAATATCAGGTTACTCTGGCGATTCTGGTATCTCTGGTTATTCTGGTGATTCTGGCATCTCTGGTTACAGCGGTGACTCAGGCATCTCTGGCTACTCAGGCTTCTCGGGCGACTCCGGTTTCTCAGGTTATTCCGGAGACTCAGGTATTTCTGGATTCAGTGGCGACTCTGGAATCTCAGGATATTCAGGATTCTCTGGAGATTCAGGTATTTCTGGTTTCTCAGGTGATAGCGGTATATCTGGCTACTCTGGATTCAGTGGTATCTCAGGCTTCTCTGGTGTGTCCGGTTTCAGTGGATTCTCGGGAATTTCTGGTTACTCAGGAGACTCAGGCATTTCTGGTTTCTCAGGTGACTCCGGCATCTCCGGTTTCTCAGGCTATTCAGGTGACTCAGGTATAAGCGGTTATTCCGGTGATTCTGGCTTCTCTGGTTTCTCGGGTGATTCAGGCATCAGTGGTTATTCTGGTTTCTCAGGAATCAGTGGTTATAGCGGCTGGTCAGGTATAAGCGGCTTTAGCGGATTCTCTGGTGAATCAGGATTTAGTGGATTCTCGGGCGAATCTGGCTACTCAGGCTTCTCTGGAGAGTCTGGCTTCTCTGGTTATAGTGGTATCTCAGGATTCTCGGGAGATAGCGGTATATCAGGTTATTCTGGTGATTCCGGCATATCAGGCTATTCAGGATTCTCGGGCGACTCTGGTATTAGTGGCTTCTCTGGAGATTCTGGAATTTCCGGTTACAGCGGCTTCTCTGGTGATTCAGGGATCTCTGGTTACAGTGGATATTCCGGAGATTCTGGTATCAGCGGTTACTCTGGTGACTCTGGAATCTCTGGTTACTCAGGCGATTCTGGAATAAGTGGTTACTCAGGAGATTCCGGTATTTCGGGATACTCTGGTGACTCGGGTATTTCAGGCTATTCCGGCGATTCAGGAATCAGCGGATTCAGTGGATACTCAGGTATATCCGGATATTCAGGATTCTCTGGTATCTCCGGTTTCAGTGGATATTCTGGTTTCTCAGGTGAATCTGGTTTCTCGGGATTCTCTGGAGAATCTGGTTTCTCTGGAACATCAGGCTTTAGTGGAGAATCTGGCTTCAGCGGCTTCTCTGGTATATCCGGTTATTCAGGCGATTCCGGTATTTCAGGTTATTCCGGATTCAGCGGTGATTCGGGTATTTCAGGATACTCAGGTGATTCAGGCATCTCTGGCTTCTCTGGTGATTCCGGTATAAGTGGATACTCCGGAGACTCAGGTATTTCTGGTTATTCTGGATACTCCGGAATATCTGGATTCTCTGGCTATAGTGGTGAATCAGGTTACTCTGGATATTCAGGTGAATCAGGTTTCTCCGGCATATCAGGCTTTAGTGGAGAGTCTGGTTACAGTGGATTCTCAGGTGAGTCTGGATACAGTGGTTTCTCAGGAATTTCGGGCTTTTCTGGTGATTCCGGAATCTCTGGTTACTCCGGTGATTCTGGTATTTCAGGTTTCTCAGGCTTCTCAGGATATTCTGGTGATTCTGGTATTTCTGGATTCTCTGGCGATTCCGGTATTTCCGGATACTCTGGATACAGCGGAGAAAGCGGTTTCTCAGGAATCTCTGGTTACAGTGGTTTCTCAGGCCTGAGTGGCTACAGCGGCTTCTCTGGAGAATCTGGATTCAGCGGAATATCAGGCTTCTCTGGTGATAGTGGTATCTCTGGATACAGTGGTGATTCTGGTATTTCTGGCTACTCAGGCTTCTCTGGAATCTCTGGTTATTCAGGTTTCTCTGGTATCTCCGGCTACTCTGGCTTTTCGGGCATTAGCGGTTACTCTGGAGATTCTGGTATTTCCGGCTATTCAGGTGATAGCGGAATTAGTGGTTACTCAGGATTCAGCGGGATCTCTGGCTACTCAGGAGATTCAGGTATTTCCGGATATAGCGGAGATTCAGGCATCAGCGGCTACAGTGGCTGGTCTGGTATTTCTGGCTATAGCGGTGAGTCCGGCATAAGTGGATATAGCGGTGATAGCGGTATATCCGGATATTCTGGCTTCTCCGGAGAGTCAGGCTACAGTGGATTCTCAGGAATCTCTGGTTACAGCGGCTTTTCAGGAGAGAGCGGATATAGCGGCTTCTCGGGCATTTCAGGCTATTCCGGTGACTCCGGTATTTCAGGGTACTCTGGAGATTCAGGTATTTCGGGATACTCAGGTGATTCTGGCATAAGCGGTTACTCTGGTGATTCCGGTATCTCGGGTTACTCCGGAGATTCAGGTATCAGTGGTTATTCAGGCGACTCAGGAATCAGTGGTTATAGCGGTTGGTCAGGAATTAGCGGCTATAGCGGGTTCTCAGGTGAGTCTGGATATTCAGGCTTTAGTGGGATCAGCGGTTACTCTGGATTCTCAGGAATCAGCGGTTATTCAGGGTTCTCCGGTGAATCTGGTTACTCTGGTTTCTCCGGAATCTCGGGCTATTCAGGTGATTCTGGTATTTCTGGATACTCGGGTGACAGTGGAATCTCCGGCTATTCCGGCGACTCAGGTATTTCTGGCTATTCTGGTTTCAGCGGAATCTCCGGTTACTCTGGTGATAGTGGTATATCGGGATATAGCGGCGATTCAGGAATAAGCGGTTATTCAGGCGATTCTGGCATTTCCGGATATAGCGGTTTCTCCGGAGAATCTGGTTATAGCGGCTTCTCAGGGATTTCCGGATATTCAGGATTCAGTGGGATTAGCGGGTATTCAGGAGAGTCTGGATATTCTGGCTTCTCCGGTATCTCCGGATATTCTGGTGACAGCGGTATCAGTGGATATTCTGGAGACTCAGGTATTTCCGGGTACTCCGGCTTCTCAGGCGAATCCGGCTACTCAGGATTCTCCGGCATATCAGGCTACTCTGGATTCTCGGGGATTAGCGGATACAGCGGAGAGTCTGGCTATTCAGGTTTCTCAGGCATTAGTGGCTTCAGTGGAGATTCCGGTATATCGGGTTACAGTGGTGACTCAGGAATCAGTGGCTACTCAGGCTTTTCAGGAGAGTCTGGATACAGTGGCTTCTCGGGAATCTCAGGTTACTCTGGCGATTCAGGCATTTCCGGCTATTCTGGAGACTCAGGCATTTCTGGATATTCAGGTGATTCTGGTATCAGTGGATACAGCGGATTCTCCGGTATTTCTGGCTATTCTGGATTCTCAGGAATCTCAGGATATAGCGGTGAATCAGGCTATTCAGGCTTTTCTGGTGAGTCTGGTTACTCCGGATTCTCTGGTGAGTCCGGCTACTCTGGCTTCAGCGGTATCTCTGGCTACTCAGGTTTCTCTGGTGAGTCAGGATATTCTGGTTTCTCAGGAATTTCAGGTTACTCAGGCGACTCAGGTATCTCTGGATATTCGGGTGACTCTGGTATTTCAGGATATTCAGGAGATTCCGGTATTAGCGGTTATTCTGGTTTCTCAGGAGAGTCTGGTTATTCAGGATTCTCGGGAATCTCTGGATTCTCAGGATTCTCAGGATTCTCAGGATACTCAGGTGAGTCTGGTTACTCAGGCTTCTCCGGCATCTCTGGCTACAGCGGTGAGTCTGGCTATAGTGGATTCTCTGGTGAGTCTGGATATAGCGGTTTCTCAGGCATCTCCGGTTACTCAGGTGATTCCGGTATCTCCGGATACTCGGGTGATTCGGGTATTTCTGGATACTCCGGCGATTCTGGAATTTCAGGCTATTCAGGTGACTCAGGGATTAGTGGTTATTCAGGTGAATCTGGATACTCTGGTTTCTCGGGAGAATCAGGCTATTCCGGCATCAGTGGCTACTCAGGATATAGTGGAATTTCAGGATATTCCGGATTTTCAGGAGAGTCGGGCTATTCTGGATTTAGTGGTATCTCAGGCTACTCAGGAGAAAGCGGTTTCTCCGGATACAGTGGTGACTCCGGTATTAGCGGATACAGTGGTGATTCAGGTATCTCCGGCTACTCGGGAGATTCTGGAATCAGTGGTTACTCAGGTGACTCCGGTATCTCAGGCTATAGTGGTTTCTCCGGTGAGAGTGGCTATTCAGGCTTCTCAGGGATCTCAGGATACAGTGGTTGGTCCGGCATCAGTGGTTACTCTGGCTTCTCGGGTGAATCGGGTTATAGCGGATTCTCCGGCGAATCAGGTTATTCCGGCTTCTCAGGCATCTCAGGCTACTCGGGTGAGTCTGGCTTCTCAGGTATATCTGGATACAGTGGCGATAGCGGCATAAGCGGCTATTCAGGAGACTCTGGTATCTCCGGATACTCTGGTGACTCAGGCATCTCGGGTTACTCAGGTGACAGCGGTATCAGTGGATATTCAGGCGATTCTGGTATCTCTGGCTACAGCGGTGACAGCGGTATCAGTGGATTCTCCGGTGATTCAGGAATTTCTGGATACAGTGGATTCAGTGGTGAATCTGGTTATTCAGGATTCTCAGGTATTTCCGGATTCAGCGGAGAAAGCGGCTTCTCTGGAATCAGCGGGTATTCAGGTTTCTCCGGCATCTCCGGCTACAGTGGCATCTCTGGTTATAGTGGATTCTCAGGCGAGTCCGGCTATTCAGGCATCTCAGGCTTTAGTGGAGATTCTGGAATATCAGGTTATTCCGGTGATAGCGGAATCAGTGGATATTCAGGCTTCTCTGGTGAGAGCGGATTCTCTGGCTATAGCGGTGATTCAGGTATCTCTGGATTCTCAG
>Ga0209188_1002567_pt1 | contig 13280 bp, 12 predicted proteins | sample C_130625_EF_Meta_FD_187307 | JGI IMG/M metagenome (GOLD analysis project Ga0209188, IMG submission 187307) | Freshwater microbial communities from Lake Croche, Canada to study carbon cycling - C_130625_EF_MetaG (SPAdes) (version 2) | ecosystem: Environmental > Aquatic > Freshwater > Lake...
CAAAAACGCCTAAAAGAAAATATTTTCCATGAAATAAACGCACTTTGGCCGGCCCAAAAACGCCTAAAAGAAAATATTTTCCAAGAAATAAACGCACTTTGGCCGGCCAAAAAACGCCTAAAGGAAAATATTTTCCATGAAATAAACGCGCATAAGCATATAAAACCCTGTAAAGACATTTAAGAAAAGGTTTTCGATTTATCCAGTTAAAATAGTAACATTATTTTCATCATAGTATCCACTATTAACAACTTGTTCAGTAAATAAAACGCCTCCCCAATTATCATCTGCAGCGTTTGGACTTCCATCTGGAAATAAAGTTTGGGTGGAATCATGTATTTGATCTATATTAGTATATCGGCCTACATATTGTCCTTGAGGGTCATAGGCTGCGTATCCTCCGTTATCAAATCCTCCAGATGGGTTAAAAGTAGGATCAAAAAAAGGATTATTTGATGTATCAAAAATAATATTTGGTTGTACTTGTGATGTTTTAGCGTCTTGATAAGGTATAGGTTTAGATGGATCGATAACAACAGGTAATGGGTTTGCTAAACTTCCAATGGGGGGAGTCCAACCATTTCCGATTAGTGGATCTTTATAAATTCGATAAACTTGATTACCTTGTGCAGTTGTTTCTTCTTGTAAAAACAGGGCATTACAAGAAACACCTGCAGCTTGTTGAGAATTATAATATTGAACATATTGGTCTAAAGTAGAAAACAATATAGGGTTAACGCCAGGTTGATTTGGTTGGATGGTGTTATATAATAGAATTACTCCTCCTTGACGAATGAGAAGGTTTGGGCATTGTGTAGCATTGGTCAAAGATTCAATAGTTTGAGGTGATAGATTAAGAGGTAATTGTTTCAATTGTCCGCTAGAATAAACGATCATTCCGACTAAAAAGACAAATATGAAAAAAGCGATAGCTATAAAATAATATATTTTATTCCAATGAAACAACATATATTATCTAAACACAAATTTCATTATACCATGACGGTTGTTTCTAATAAGGCAATAGAGTCTTCTAAAATTGTTTGAGCGTTTCTTAATTGATAAGGAGGGGCAGGAATCAAATTGGTATGTAAAAGGCAGGTCAATAAAAAAGTTAGAATAGGTATTTCATGAATATCTGCTAAAGTATTTTTCTGGAATTCTTTTTCTAAAAGAGAATGAGTAGACAAGACAATACGAGGTAATTTTTCAATTAAAACAATTCCATCTGTAAGGACAGAATTAATAACATTTGAAAGTTCTTGAATGAATTCAGAATGAGTATCTAAATTCAGGTTTTGAACAAATATTTTTTCATCAGGGTTTAGAAAGGCAGTAGAATAAACTAATCCAAGATATTCTGAAAAAACAGATTGAATTTGAGGTACTGTTACTTTTTGTACAAACAAACCTGTCGACATTATACTATAATGTATACAACTAAACTATTTTGAAATTATTATAAAACACTAGAACCAGAAACATTTGCAGACAAGGGTTTATACGATGTCATTTCTGGAACCAAAGATAATTTAGATTTACTTCCATCAAGTGGAGCATTTGTGGCAATTATTTCTTCTTCTAAAGTTGTGGCTTTAATAGGGTTCATTTTCAGCATTTGTTCATCTTTTTTATCTTGAGTAGGTGTGTATTGAATCATAGGTACAACTGGTAAAACAGAACTAGATCGTCGTAATAATTCATAACAAACAAATATAAATAAAACGCCTAAAATAGGATTGAAATAATAAAAAAGGGCTAATGTAATCAAGAATAAAAGTATAAATCCGAATGAAGAATCAATAATAAAACCTAACCAAAAAGGTATTTGATAAGGCAATAAAACAATAAATAAAAAGATTATAATTAGAAATATTTCTAAACGGGACAATGAAGACAATGTTTTTAGTACGGTCATTTTCTGTTATAAAGAATATAAATATATTTTAGGTAAAAGATTTAAAACGCCTAAATGAATGTTCCAATAGATTCAGAAGAGTCTAATAATACTGAAGAAGGAAAAGAATCAGAAAAGTCAGAACAGCCATTAAATAAATATCGTGGTATATCTCCTAAATACAAGTCTGTATTATCAAACGAGGCATCTAGTGTTCATTTAACAGAAAAAAACAAGATTGATGATTTATTAGAAAAGGAAAAACAAAATAATAAATTAGACAGTTGGAATAAGTTGGATAAAATGACGAAAATAAATAAATTAAATCAATTTGCGGAAAAGTATATACAAAAAAATAAATTATCTTTGGACGAATTAGCGAATTTAAAAGAATATTTAGTCAATTGTATTAATCAGTCCAAGTTGTTAAAGTCTAAAGATGTGATTTGTGACAAATTGACGATGGAAATAACAGAAATTCCTTCTTTGTTTTTTCATCCAGTAAATCGTAATTTTACTTTACGAGTACAAGATGCAAAAAGAACTTTAAAATCTTTGGCGAAAACTCGTTTAGAAATATAAAAAATCTATACAAGGAAAATAGAATCCCTGTATAGATTATTAAGAAACATTTTGAATTCATGAAAAAGTCGATTGCTTGGGTCATGTATTTCCGTAATCCAGACAATATGTGGTTTAATATGTTGGTTATAGTAGCTTTTTTATTTGTTATAATTGCTTTATGGCAAATTATGAGTTTTTCTCAAAAAGAAGGTTTAGTCATTTTAGAAGAAGATTCTTCTTATTCTTTTAAGCAAGGTTCTAATGGATATGACGATTTTTATGCAGATATGTATGATCATATGGTATCACCCGAATTATGTGCGGAACAAGTTCAGACTATTATACAAAACACACAGAGTTCTCCTAAATCAAGTGTCATTTTAGACATTGGTTCTTGCAAGGGACAAATATTGAAGGAATTTAAAAACCGGGGATATGAAAATGTCTATGGTATTGATTCACATGAAGCCATGGTCCGTAATACAGATATTGAAGTAAAGGATCAAGTTGTGTTTGGTGATCCATCGGATATGATGAATTTCGATCGAAATCTCTTTTCTCATATTTTATGTTTGAATCAGAGTTTATACGATATACCAGATTTATCTGTGTTTTTCCAAAATTGTCGTTTTTGGTTGAAACAGAGTGGATCCTTGGTGTTGCATTTAGTTCAATATCATTCCCATAATAACAAGTTGAATCCTATTAATATGCAATTAACACCCAACATTCAATATGTTCAAAGTTTGGAAATATCGGAAGAATCCGTTGTTATTCAAGAAACCTTTACAGATCAATATAGTCGAAAAGTGCGTCAACAAGAAAAAAGTTTAAATTACAAAGATATAGATTACATTGTTAATTTAGCCAATTATTATGGGTTTAGTGTGTATGGTAAAGCACAAGTATCTAGCAAAATAGTTCCTGATGGTACTCGAGAATATTTATATTTCTTTATTTTGGCTTAAAAAGAAGGATATAATCGTTGATTGATATAATAGAGGAAATTATCGTATTTTTGCTTGTTGGTTTCATAAAAGGGGGGGTAAGGATAATTATTATCAAAATCCAGTTCAATATAAATTTTTCCATGAAAGGAAAATATACGCAAAACATCAAGTTCTAATATTTGATCCTCAATGATAATGTCGAAATCGGTAAAGTAGGCATGTAGAAAATGTTTGTTTTGAATCCAATCAAAATTATTTCGAAATTTTTTACCATTTGTTTCATCAATCAAAGACCTTCTGTTGTCACATAATTCGCTGTAAAGACAAATATATGAAAAGGACATGAAATCCATGTGATCTTTTGACAATAATTTACAAACAAAAGAATGCAAGGATAAATCGGTGTTAATAATAATGTACCATTTTATGTTTTGTTTGTATCGAAAAATAAGTTTACGCATAATTCGTGTATATATTTCAGTTTTGGTTTTCATGGTATAATTGACCAAAATTTTAAAATCGCTCCAAAGAGGGTATGATGGGTAGTTTAATTTAGCCGTTTGACGATTGATTACTTGCAATATGTCGCTTTTGTAAGAACAATATTTGGAATCCATTACATAAGAATAAAACAAGGAATCTTTGGCGTAACCCGTTATTTCTATTGGCATGGGTAACTTTAAATAAAGTATATGCCGTTTCATGTAATCATAGTAAGTACTGTCGTATGAATAAATAATATCAACAATGCTGGATGGAAGCAGAGACCAATACGATTTAAAAGACATTTTATTTTAATATAATTGATTTGTTTTCTTTTTATGTTTTTGTTATCAAATTTACCTATATTCAGCTACATATTTTCCATGAGTGTTTTTTGTCTATGACAAGATGGACATAAAGCTGCTAAATTCGATATTTCATTGGTTCCCCCGCGGTCTAATCTTACGATATGATCGATTTCATAAGTGGCAGGAAGCATTTCTCCACATTTTTTGCATAGCCAATTTTGTTGATGAGCGACAAATCGTTTACGGCTTTCAGATACGGATCGTTTTGTATTGTTAACTTTTTGTGAAGATATGACGGTGGGTTCAGTAGGGCCAATATCTACAAAAGATACAGGTGTAGATCCTCCATCCCAAGATTGAAAGTTTTTCTTCATGGTAAAATCAAGTATAGGAGTAATCCATTGATTTGCTCCGCCATCAATTGGTAAATATTTCAAATATTCATTGGAATGTTGCATCATTTGAACTGCGGATTGTGGATTACGACGAAATAACCAACAAAGAAACAAGGAACCAATTACAATAGCTCCAATAGTGAAATATTTTTTATAAGACATGATTTTATGTAAAAAAGCACCATCCGTATATACATGATATGCTAAAAAAGCACCAATAAGTAAAATTACAATTTCAATCCGCATATCTTATATACAAATTTAATTTATAAAAAACAAAATCAAAAAAACAAAATCAAAAAACAAAATCAAAAAACAAAATCAAAAAAACAAAATCAAAAAACAAAAACAAAAAAAAGTATACAAAATAAAAACCCTGTAAAGACACTTGCAAACAAAATTTTGAAGAAATACAATAAAATTGAATCTAAAAATATATAAATTTATTATATTCAAAAGAAAAAACATGATTATTCCAGTTTTATGTGTCAGTTGTTCCAAAGTTATTGCAGACAAGTATCGATATTATTTAGAAGAGGTTCGTCGTCAAAAGGTTTTAGAGAAAAAAGAAGAAACGGATGTATATTTTTCGGCCAAGAATACTCAAAAAACAGTGGAAGGGCAAGTTTTGGATAAAATGGGTATTCGTAATCCGTGTTGTCGAAGACATTTCCTTACTCATGTAGATATTTAAAGAACCACGAACCGAGTATTTTTCTGTATGTATAATAAGTTTATGGAGCAAATTATCCATTTTTTGCCAATTATTTTTTTGTTTCTACTTTTGTCAAGTTCTGATTTCAATGAATTCATGTTTCAAACACTTTTAGGAAAATGCCTTTTAATGTTTTTTCTTGTGATCTTTACAGCGATTTCCGAGTATCTAGGATTGATTACTTGTGTTTTGACTATTGTTTTTCTTCGCATGTATCGATTACCTCCAACTTTATAATGAATTTTGTGATTCATTAGTTGTAAGTTGTTTCAAGTAAAAATTGTGTCTTTACATTATAAGAATTGCATCTTTTTATAATGTTGAATAATTTAAAAAATGACAAACAAGAAGATGAATATGATTCGACATTGATTCATTTGCGTTATGGTGATCAAGTTCGAATATATTCTTCCAATGAAGAATTAGATCAAACAGATTATACCGTAGATTATATTGATTATGACAATATAGAAATTCCGTTGAGACTATTGGATATTACTAAAAAAGAAACTCTGAATTTATCCATTACAAAAGATGAAAAAGGTCGATATGTTTTAAAAGATTCAGATATCGAATCTATTGAAATTTTGTCTAGACCATCTCAAAGAGGAGTTATTCGACAACATAAATGGAAAAAAAATCAAGGTATAATTTTAAAATGGAATATAGAAAATATTCCACCAAGTCGTTGTATTATTCGTGACATTATTCCAGATTATGACGCGTTTGAATTATTAGATAATACACAACGAGAAACATATTTTATAGATTTTGGATTCAAAGGTTTGCCTTATTATATTTCCAATATTGTTGTAGATCCAAATGTCGAAAAGGCAAATGAAATATCAGATAAAAAGGATGTTTACGAAACAGAAAATTACGATTACGACAACACAAAAAATGATGTAGATGCTTCTATTCAAGAATTTTTATTAGAAGGAGATCAATGGCAACAAGAAAATAGTATAAGTTCTGAATCAGAATCGGGTTCAGTTGTTGAATTGGAGCGTTATGTTATTGATGCCCAAATCCAAGACATTACAGATGCCTTGTATGGTCGAAAACGGAAATGGTCTCCTGAAGAAGAATTTCAATTGTTTCAGCAGGTACAAAGATGGGTAGATTTACGAAAAAATTGGGGAGAAACAGTCCAATCAAGACCATTAATCGATGCCATTATAGAGCCTCCTGTAAACCAATCTCACTTTCTTTACAGTTGGTTATATCCAGTTGTACATTTAAAACGAAAAATTGTGGGACCAAAAGAATTGGAAAACAATGACCGATTTGTTTTAGATTCCGAATATTATCAAGAATTGGAAAATATTTGGAATGAATACAAAACAGCCAATCATTCCAATAAATGGGGACATTTTTTGTCTCAACACAAAACATTGGATCGCCCATTTGTTTCTTCTTTTCAAAATACTAATTTGACCCCTATTCGATACAATTCAGAGACAGTTCAAGATATGTTTGTCAATCAAAATAAAAATAACCAAGAATTTTCCAACACTTTTCTCAAAGTAATTCCAAAAAAAGAAATCGATTATCAGTTTATTGAAACAGAATTTGCTCATACCCAACGATTTTTACCCAATGAAGAATCCAGTATTCGATCTTTACTCATTTTTCCACAAAAAATAAACATGTCACGCATTTTTTTACCTCAAACCTCCATTTATGAAAAGATATCCTTATCGGTCTATTATCCATTTCAACATTATTCTTTTGTGGAGGATATTCGAACTGTAGAGATGGATGAAGGTATGGACGAGTCTATATATTGGCAGGATCAAACGGTTCATTACATACCAAACCAAAATATTACTACTTACAGAGAATTATTACAAAAAGTTTTGCCTAATACTGATACTTTAATGAATTGGTTAGAAAAAAAAGAGTATTTGTCATGTTTTTCATTAACTGATTTAGTCAAACAGTTAGAGCCTTTTGCTTTTTATTATGACAATATTTCCGAAAATGTTTTAAATTCTATGAAAAAAATAGTTAGACAAAATATTCGTGATTTTTCGATTCAAGAAAAAAACAAAGTAGGAACCCCTGTAAAGAGTTCTAGTCCGATTCGAAATGATTTATATCAATTATTTGCCAAATCTGCTCAAGGAATGGAATCTTTGATGGCTTTGAGAACGGCTTATCAAATTCATTTTGATGAAAATGCCAAGATGGTTGCTCCTTTGGTGATTCCAATGTCAAATAGTGAAATGATTTTCAATATGAATCAACAAGATTATGGTTGTTTGATGGCATTGGAATTAATGTTTATGGTTTCTGATCGACTTGATTCACAACAATTTTTAGGTTCAACAACAGATTCTGATTTTTCTGTAGATGAAGAAGTTGAAAGACCTTTGGCCACTAAAAATGTATTGAAAAAATATACAAAATTAGAAGATTTAATAAAAGATTCAGGAAAAACCATTTATGCCGATGAAGAATTGATGGATCCAGTCATAAAAGATTTCATCAAAGAATACAATTCATTAAACACATCATCCGGAATAGAAAATCGACAAGAAATAATTGAAAAAGATTTACGAGAAAAACATCATGTATTAGATGCAGATTTGGTTCAAAAATGGGCAAAAATCATTGTAGATAAACAACAAGAAATACAAGATGGTGATTATGCTTTGTTGGAAACAAATGTTGCTTTACCTGATCAAAATTCGCCAAAAAGTAACAAAAAGAAAAAAACAACTACAGTAAAAACACATCGATATTATCAACGCGTAAAAAATATTTGGCAAGAGAAAACAGAAATTGGAGATGAAGATATTCAAAATATTTATGCCTTGATTGGACAAATAAAAGCAACCAAATCTCGTGAAGAAAAACAAAAAGCCAAATTAGAATTGGAAAAACATTATGAAAAAAGAATACAAATTGTCCGAGAACCATTGGAAAAACAAATAGAACATCAAACCAAATGGTTGAAAATCTATCACGAGTGTTTAAAAAGTATTCGTTTATGGAAAAGCCAACAAGCCAAACAATTATCCGATAAAGAAACAGATACCAATAAGGCGAAAAACATGTCTCCGTACATCACTTTACGAGATACGATATTAGAAGAAACCAGCGATTTCCTGAGATTTAAAAATATTCAAATATTTTATGAAAAGTTTTGTAGACCGGCTGGTCCAGAAGAAAATCCAAGATGGGGATATTGTATAGATACTAATACGCCTTTGTTTCCGATTTTGATTTATGAATTAGCGGTAGCCAACAATACTTTGAGTCCATCTGAATTTCAAAAGACATTGGAAAGATTTTATGTGGAATGTGTTCGTGAAGGTGATCGCTGGATAGATAGTGAAAGTGGATATACTGTATGTCAACTAGATTACAAACCTTATGAAACTTATTCGGAAGAATATTATCAATTGGCTTTGGAAGGAGAAAAAAGAGAAAAAGAATGGGAACGATATTTTCAAGAACCTTTACAGACTGAACAAACCACAAAGACCACTGTAAAGGGTGAAAATAAAATATTGATGTTTTTGTTTCGTGAATTGAATAAAAAAAGTGGTATTCGTGAAAACAACAATCAATTCTTGTTTCAAAAAATAAAACGCGTTTACAATTATTATATTGAATCCAATATCATGTCGGAAAAAAAATACAATGACATGTTGGATAAAGAAGAAAAAAAAGAAAAAAAAGAAAAAAGAGAAGAAGATAAACAAGATGATAAATTAGAAAAAGCTGCCAAGAAAAAAGCGAAAAGAGGTACTTATGAGATGTACAAGAATCGAATTTGTATTTACAGTGCTGTATCTGCTTATTTTTTAATGATTCAATTAAACAAGAATGATTTATCTAAAAAAAAAGACATTGGAAATTGTTCTTTTTCATTAAAAGGATTTCCATTGTTTCAAGATGGAGATCAAGGAATTCAATACATGAGTTGTTTATTATTTTCTATAAAATCTCTAAATGAGCCATGGAATGTTATTGATAACAAAGAACAAACAATTATTGATTTTATCAAGAAAATTTTGAATAAAATGATTCAATCTGAAGAAATTAAAATTCAGATACAAAAGAAAAGGCAACAATTGGAAGAAAATCAAACACAAGGAAATGATGTTGATTTAGAAAAAACAAATGAAAAAACAGAATGGAAACAATTTTTGCCGCCATTATTGAATTATGATGATGTAGTAAAAGATTCATTGGCCAATATGGAACAAATTAAAGATTTGTTTTCGGATGCTTTACAGGGTCGTGTTATTCATCAAAGATCTTTTTTACTTCATTTAAAAAGTTATGATCATTTATTGGCTTGGTATTTTTATGCGTATGTAAATACAGTTGTAAAAGGAAAAATGGCACCAATAGCTGGTTTGTTGTATCATGAAACAATTTGCTGTCATGAAATTCCAACAGATTCCAACAAAGTTTGGTTTTATCGTAATCCTTTGTTTTATTTCAATGAACATTCTAAAAAGCCTTTACAGGCTGTTTTAATTCAATCCAGATATTTATGGGAAAGATGGAAATCGATTCAGCAATTAGACAAGGCTCCTTTTATGTTGTATTCTTTACTTCCAATTTTTGCCGAATCTATTCAAACACATTGGAGTTTATCTTTTATGATTCAAACTATTTATCATTATATTTGGAATAATAAATATGCCGATATTCCTGAAATGATTACTTGGAAACGAATGTTTCCTTCTAATAAAAAAGATTTGATTGAATCAGAAATGTCAAGCCAAGATATTCGACATTATTTTGATTTTATTCGAAAATCTGTTTCTTTGAAAAATATGAATTCCTTGTCTTTTTCTGAATCAAGAATTCATCAATTGACAGATCATGTAGAAATGTGCATGTTTTTATTAAAAAAACAAGAAGAATCGGATGAGGGTAATCATTCTTTTTCATTATTGGAAAATTTGATGAACCAAGTCAATATTCTTTTACAGAAAAAATTAAAAGAAAAAGTCTTTCATCAATTGGAAGAATGGAAACAGAATACACAAATGAAAAAAGCATGGATAGATAGTATGATGGCATATATAAAAAATGCTAAAAATTATGATGTTACATCATGTGATGTTTTAGAAATATTACAAACAAAATGGGAAAACAATGAATTGCAAATTATGTTTTTAAAAAATAGATTACAGGATTTATTATTATTGTATCCAAATACAATCTTGCGATTGACAGATAATGAATTTAGAAATTTATCCAAACATTATGGATTTTCGGAAAAACACGAACAATTATTAAAAGAAAAAATCCAAACTTATCGTGCGTCTTTTTCTTATTTTTATTTTTTAAATCAATCTGTAACAAAAAGACAAGAACAAACTATGTTTCCTTCTTTGTGGAATGAAAAAGTTGCCATAATATTAAATGGAAAAGGACAAACATTGATTTCCATTTTAAATTGTTTTCCAGAATACATGTTTACTGACGATGAAAAAAAGGTTTTTTATACATTTTTAATTTTAGAGACTTTGTTTGATTTTTACGAGGCTATGACGACGGAACATCCAGAATGGTATGAACATTTTTGTCAAAGTTTATGTTTGATTTGGAAAAAAGAGTTGTCGATATTGTCAATGAATTATAAAACCATTGTAAAGAAAACGCGAAAAGATGTAAATCAAGAAAAACAGAATTTGATGCAACAGTTTGAACTTATGACGGATGAAGAACGCCAAGGTGAAAAGATTATGAAACTTTTAAAATTGGAGAAATGGAATGTTGGTACTGAAATATTTCAATACAACAAGAATTATTTTGATCAAGAAATCGAAAATATGGATCCTCAAGAATATCAAGAAAACCAACGAGATCAACCACAAGATCAGGATCAGGAACGCCAATACGATGAAGAACAAGATGGAGCTTATGATGAATATGATCCGGATTATGAAGAAGAGTATGAGGGAGATGGAGACTGGATGGGGGAGGAATAAATGTAAATACTTTTTTCGTGTAGTATACTAAAATGTCGAAAAAAATCACTTCGGAATTTTTAGAAAATATTTTGCACAAACAAAACAGTCAAACAATTTGGAAACCTTTTTTAAATCGCGATTTTGGTAAAATATACATGGATGAATTGGATTATAGACAAGTATGTTTGACTCCGGGAGAATTTCGACCCATGTATGCGACTGGTTCAGGTATGCATACAACATGGTTTTTTTATCATTCCTTGAATCAACAAAAACTATTCATGATTTGGATAACTGAAACAAATCATGGATATCGTGATGATATTGAACGAATTGAAATTCAAGAAGATTTTGGTATTCCTTCTTGCTTTATTTCTTTAGATCCTTCCGAAAAAGACGAAATTCCATCTCCTGAATAAAACTCTTTTTTATTTTTATTTTTCCTTTTGTTTTTCTTTCTATTAATCTTTACAGGCTGATGTATGAAAATTGAAATATTTTTATTATATCTTAAAGATAATCCTGTAAAGACAACATAAACAAATAATGAAAAAGCAAGAATTGGAAAAGAAAAAGGAACAAGAATTAAAAACTTTAATCGAAAAGGCCGACTTGTATCGTTTCAAGATTGACGAATATAAAACGATGTTAAAATCTGTGCAAAACCAAATCCGAAAATTTCCTCGATGCAAACAATGTTGCAAATCTTTTGTTTTACACCAATTGCGTCGTTTTACGGCGAACGAATTGAAAAGTATAGAAGATCAAGAAGACCAAGAGGCCGATAATGATAGTTGTTTTAGTCGATTGAATGAAGACGATTTGTATTGCTCTAGGTGTATTTCGAGGGCCTTGCAGCCTGCATGAAGATATAATATCACCGGGAATAGACCGCAAGGGCCAAAGGCCCAATAACCCTGTAAAGAAATCTGGGAAATCGCTTGGGCGCAGCTTGCATTCCTATTATGTTACCATGTTTATCTCAACATGAAAATAAAGTAAATAGTTATATTTTTATAAACAAATTATCTTTGAGTCGGCAATGCAAGGTTCCAGAGATGTCGCCAATGAATCGAATATGAAAATCCTCATCGTTCATTCGTTTGGCGTTCAAAACGGATTCTTCTACTGGACAAACATACCAATCATTACATAAAGAGTGAATCAATTGATTGAAAACATCATCACTTGATCCATTCAACAGGGACCAATTGTAGTTATTCATGATGTGATGTTTTTTGTGCTGTTTGCAAGACAAAAGTATTTCTTTTTCCAAGAGCCAATCAAATAGGAGGGGGACATCGCGGTTGTGTAATTTTTCATGACAATATTTATGACTCATTGGCATCAAGACGGCAAAGATGATGAAAAAAGAAAAGAAAATTTTCATCCACGGATTTTGGACAAACCAAAAGAATGCGAGGAAAGGAAGTATGAGATAAAACATCATGGTTGTGAAAATTGTCTTGTCCGAAATATCTTTCCAATTGGAAGGGAAAATGTGATGACACGAGGAATAACCATACTTTGTGTCAATAACCATGTACCCATCTTTGATCTCATATTGTTGCTTTGTGAAGGAAGCATCAATGAAGAAACAATGTAAACAGGCAGATAAAAAGTCAACCAGGAAAAACGATGAAATTATCAACAACAACAGTATGAAAAACTCGTTAAATGGGTTTTTGACAGAGAGTATTTTGATGACAAGTCGACCTAAATCATACAACATGAAAAAAAACACACACATTACGAGAATCCAGATAGAATCAATGAATGAATTTGGCAACAACCATTCTTTGATGGAATACAGATTTTCCGATGTGAAACAAGAAAATGTTGTGTCGTTGGTCATTGTATGTCGTATCTATTATAACTATCGATAGTTATTCTTGAAACGAATACGCGGGAATAGACCGCAATGGCCAAAGGCCCAATAACCCTGTAAAGACACTTGGAAATAAATCGCGGGATATCCATTTTTCTTGTCAAAAAAAAAGTTTGTCAAGAAATCGAAACTCGG
>Ga0209188_1002569_pt1 | contig 13265 bp, 13 predicted proteins | sample C_130625_EF_Meta_FD_187307 | JGI IMG/M metagenome (GOLD analysis project Ga0209188, IMG submission 187307) | Freshwater microbial communities from Lake Croche, Canada to study carbon cycling - C_130625_EF_MetaG (SPAdes) (version 2) | ecosystem: Environmental > Aquatic > Freshwater > Lake...
CATGTTTTGCCATCTGTTCTCGTGGCAGCTGGTGCAGGCGGCGCAATGACTAGGGGCGCCGGCTTATCGGCATGCCTCAGTAGGACATCACCACGGTTTGTCGAGACCACCCATTTTTTAAGTGCGGCATTCGCCTCTTCAAGCTGCACGGATTTCACAAGATCTCTGACCCAAAACATCAACCGCCAATCCCCTGCAACTTCGAATCCAGAGGCTATTTGCGCAATGGATTCATGGGAATCTAGCGCGCGCTCGAAATCGTTTATTTCAGACAACCTTGCTCGCTCTAATTGCTCCTGCGTCACCCCTTTACTAGCAGCCTCCTGAATATGTTGGATTAATTGCTTGGATAACGTTTCAGCATCTGCCTCCTGCCCTGCCTTGGCAATAGCCACAAAGCGTCCGTAATCTGCATCCGTAGATGTATAGCAATTGGCAGACACAGCTAAGCCACGGTTAGTCACCAATTCTTTTCTCAAGCTACCCCAATCAGGATTACAAATTGCTGCAGCAGCCAAATCTAGGGCATGGGCATCACGCTCAGTCACACCAGGCAGTTTCCAAGCACTTGCCACCAAAGTTGTTCCCACTGACGCATACAACTCACTACGCTGAGTCAGGGCTTGTGGGCTATCAAACGTCCAGTTTTCTTGCTTGGAAGTTGATGGATTTTTAGCTTCTGCAAATAGTTTGCTTGCAAGCGTGAGAACACGCCGCCTATCAAAATTACCAGACACAATCAAGGCCGCGTTATCGGGCCGGTAATGCTTGCGATGGAAAGCCCGCAGAGCCTCGTAACTGGTGTTTTCAATGTCAGACCTTGCCCCAATAGTTGAGCGAGAGTAACCATGCCAAACAAAGCTATTGCGCCCTAAGGCGTCAAACACCAGGCGTGATGGGCTCCGCTCAGAATTTTCAAGCTCATTACGCACCACTGTCATTTCGCTATCTAAGTCTGCTTTGGTAAATTTCGAGCGAATAAATCTGTCAGCTTCGAGTCGAATCACTTCGTCTAATTTTTGCGGGTCTGACGAAAGTGTCTCAAAGTAATTGGTTCTGTCTGCTGTTGTTGTGCCGTTCCAATTAGCACCCATTGCAGTTAAGTCATCTTTGATATTTTTACGATTCCCAGCGCCCTTAAAAAGCATATGCTCCAGCAAATGGGCCATGCCAGTCTCGCCGTAACCTTCCAATTTGCTACCCGTCTTCACCAGTAACTCCACACGCACATTACTAGCCGTTGGAAATGGAATCAAAATAATTTTGAAACCATTTGAAAGTTTGTAACTAGATATACCCCCAGCAGAGGCTTCAGCGATAAAGCTTTTTTTTGTATCTGCTTGCGCCCATACTTGCATGCTGTTTAAAAGCAATGTGCTGGCTGCTGCACACATTAAAAGCCGACTAAGAATTTTTTTCATTCCACATTTTCTCACTCACAAAATTTGTACGCGTCAATCAACCCAAGACACCCTTGCCCGATTTATCTTTTGTTTGTCCACAGAAAAAAGGAGGTCCCAATGGGTAGACTTTTAAGAGATAACCATCTAAAATCTGACTATTCTGGTCAGAACGCCATTCTGACTCTATTTTGTCTAGAGAGGTGTCCTATGAAAGCTTGGCAAATGCAAGAAGCAAAAGCAAGACTATCCGAGGTTGTCAAATGCGCTGATAGCGATGGGCCTCAAAACATCACGCTCCACGGACAGTCGGTAGCCGTTGTGATTTCACGCCCCATGTTTGATCGGCTTACTGCCAACAACAAAACCTTAGTCGAGTTTATGCAAAGCTCGCCATTATTTGGCGCAAACGACATTCACTTTGATCGCGACAACACCCCTGTGCGCGAGGTATCCCTTTGAGCTATTTGCTAGATACCAATGTACTGTCTGAGCTAAAACGCAAAAATCCAAATGCGGGAGTGGTGGAATGGTTTACACGTAGACCCGCCTCCACTCTCTTTCTAAGCGTTTTAACTTTAGGAGAACTAAGAAAAGGAATTAACAAAATCCACGACCCAATTCGTAGCGCAACCCTCAACGATTGGCTAGAGACAGATTTACCTAGCTTTTTCACAGGCCGCATTCTGACTATTGACGCAGATGTAGCAAATATATGGGGACGACTCATTGCAAATCATGCGCGCCCTCTGCCCGCCATCGACAGTCTATTGGGAGCAACCGCAGCAAAACATGGTCTCAGCATGGTCACGCGCAATGCGCGCGATTTTGAAGGCCTCGGGATAGAAGTCATCAATCCTTGGACCATCCAAGATGGGGCGCCCATTGCATAATTCTTTTCCCCGCTTTTAGTGGGGCAATGTTTAGATACCTGCCGCGCATAGCCATCATGACTCCCCAACTACAACATCCCCCCGTTTACTTAACGGCGGCTTTTTACCTGTTTGTCGATCTACCTAATTATGTGGAACGCAGGGCTGCTCTGTTGGCTTTTTGTGAGGCACACAACGTCAAAGGCTCCATTCTTTTAGCCAGTGAGGGTATCAATGGAACTATTGCAGGTGCCGAACCTGATGTCCATGCTGTTCTTGGCTATTTGCGTCAAGATTCGAAATTTTCTAGTCTTGAACACAAAGAATCCTTTGCTAACACCCCACCCTTTCATCGCATGAAAGTGCGCTTGAAAAAAGAAATCGTCACTATGGGCGTAGACGGCATCAGTCCTACGCGCATGGCTGGCACGTATGTCAAGCCAGAAGATTGGAATGCTTTAATTTCCCAGCCCGACGTGGTAGTTATCGACACACGCAACCACTACGAAGTAGATATCGGAACTTTCAAAGGCGCCATCGATCCAAAACTTCAAAGCTTCTCGCAGTTACCAGATTGGGTGAATGAGGCCAAAGCATTGGAGGCTAAAAACGGCAAGAAGCCCCGTGTGGCTATGTTTTGTACAGGCGGCATTCGATGTGAGAAATCTACTGCTTTAATGCGCACCCAAGGGTTTGATGATGTCTACCACCTCAAAGGTGGGATTTTGAAATACCTTGAAGTTGTACCTCCAGAAAAAAGCTTATGGGAGGGCGAATGCTTTGTGTTCGATGAGCGCGTGTCTGTCACCCACGGGTTGCACCAAGGCAACCAAGAACTGTGCAGATGCTGTCGCGAGCCATTACCCGTAAACGCCAAAGCATCGCCATTATTTGAATTAGGCGTAAGCTGCCCTCGCTGTCATTCACACACGACTGACATACAAAAAAATAGTGCGCGAGAAAGACAAAAACAATGGGAAATTGCTAAATCACGACACAGTGATCACATTGGCATTCCACAAAGGCAGCAAAAAATAAAAGCACTACTACCGCAAGACGCGCCTGTTCTTTATTCTTTCAGGCGTTGTCCCTACGCGATGCGCGCGCGCCTTGCTTTACTTGTGAGCGGTATTCGTTGTGAGATGCGTGAAATCACACTCGCCCATAAACCGCACAACATGCTTGAAGCTTCCCCGAAAGGCACTGTGCCAGTACTCTTGCTGAAAGATCGCGTGCTTGATCAGAGTTTGGACATCATGCATTGGGCTTTGGGGCAAAACGACCCAGAGGGCTGGTCAACCGCTGGGCAAGAAGCCTTAGATGAAGAAGCAAGGGCGCTGGTTCGTACGTGCGACGATGCATTCAAAACCCATCTAGATCGTTACAAATATCCAAATCGCTACGACTTGCCTAATGGATTAGCCGACCGTGAAGCAGGTTCTGTTTATTTAGTGCAACTCAATTCCAAGTTAATGCAGTCCACATTTCTCATGGGTGCTAAATGGTCTTGGGTAGACGCGGCTATTGCCCCATTTGTCAGGCAGTTTGCACGCACCGATCGCGCATGGTTCGATACGCAAGCTTGGTCTGCTCTTCAAAATTGGTTAACCCAATTTGAGCAGTCTGAGCGCTTTAGAACTGTGATGCACCGATACAAAATTTGGCATGAAGGGGCGAAGCCAGTAGCGTTCCCGCCAGATTAACTTGGCTTGATCATCACCTTACGCCATTTGATTGGACCACCAGTGACGTTATTCACACCTGGACCAAATTGCAAGGCAAACGGACCGCTTGTAAACTTACTGTCTTGCAATGTTGAAGTAATGACGCCATTTAGTTTGACCGTCAGTGATGCTCCCTGAGCTACCACTTCCATCACATTCCACTGACCACCAGCTTTATTCACAATAGGAACAGAAACTTTGGCAAAGTTCACAATCGCGCCCGTTCCGTAACTTGGGTCTGGTCGAATATCCCAAATATTAACTTCGTATGCGTTATCGGCCCCGATTTTTTTAGGATCTGTTGCTCGGATAAAGATGCCGCTGTTAGTGTCAGTTGCGGCCCAAAATTCCGCATAAATCGTAAAGTCTTTGTAAGTATTTTTCGAAACTAAAAATCCAGCGGTACCCTTGTCAGCAACGATTGCTCCATCCTGAACACGCCAGTTGGCATCTCCCACCAAATTCCAATTGTCTAATCCGTTAGCGCCATCGATTAAGGTCGTCCAACCGGGACCACTTGGAGCGCTCGCGCAACCTGACAAAGCGAGAGCAAAAGCTAGCGAGATGGTGAGAATGAGTGAACGGCGTTTCATATTAGGTCTCCAATTGGTTTTAAATACAGCATATCTCAGATACAAACAGCAACCATCTAGCTGCTCTTTAACTCACTTAGTAAACTCACCACTATCTAAAATCACATTCTCAACAATACCTGCTCCGTTTCTTCGATTGGAAGCAGCTGCTGTGTACTCTTCTGATTGAAAGCAGTTCACGGCTGACTCAAAAGTTGGAAATTCAAGCACTACAAAACGCTTGAAAACTTCTGGGCCTTCCATGATTTGGTACTTACCACCTCGCGCCAGAACTTTTGCACCATATTTAGCAATGATGCCCGGCACCTGATCGGTGTATTTTTTATAACTCACTGGGTCATTGATAACGCAACGTGAAATCCAATAGGCAGGCATTTTTTCTCCTTCAATAATTAACAAGTTATTTAATCAAAAAATTAGGGGGTTAATCAACCGTCATGCCGGACTCTTTGACAACAGCTCCCCATTTGGCAATTTCCTCTCGCGTTGTTACCATTAATTCAGTAGGACCCATCCTGAATGCAGTGGCACCTTGTGCTGAAAGAAACGTTTCCATATCCGGCTGCGTTTGGAGCGTAGCGATGGCTTTACGCATTTGCTCAATCATTTCTTTTGGAACGCCTTTGGGGGCATAGATTGCAACCCATAAATCACCCACTAGGCCAGCAACTGTGTCATTGGCTACAGGGACATCTGGCAAAGCAGGCGCACGTCGCATCGATGTAACTGCAATGGGCTTGACTTGACCGCTCTTTATAAATTGAATGCATGCGGGAATGGTACTTAACAAATAATCCACATTTCCACCGATGACATCGGTCAATGCAGGTGCGACACCTTTATAAGGAATATGCGTCAAATTAATGCCTTGGGATTTTTTTAGCATCTCCATCAACAGATGAGAGAAGGTGCCGTTGCCTGAAGAACCATAACTGTATTTACCTGGGTCCCTTTTAGCTAACGCAATGAGGTCAGAGAGATTGTTAACGGGCAACTTGGGGCTAGCGACAATTATGTTTTGTACTAGCGCAATTCCTGCCACTGGTTCAAAGTCAATGATGGGATCAAAGCCAGTATTTTTGTAAAGAGCAGGGTTAATGGCTTGCGTGCTGTTGATAGTTACCAACCACATACTTCCGTCTTTTGAACCAGATTTAGCAACAAAAGCAGATCCCACATTTCCGCCTGCACCTGTTTTGTTTTCCACAACCACATTGGAGCCAATCAAAGCCGGTAATCTTGCGGCAACAGCACGTGCCATCACGTCATTAGAGCCGCCAGCATTTTGAGGAACTAGAAAGGTAATGGTTTTTGGAAGAGATGTTTGCGCCGTTGCCGATACGCCAAGAGCTAGTGGTGACAGCGAAATGGCTGTGGTGATACGCCTGCGTAGTAGTGAAATTTGCGTCATTTATTTTTCTCCATGTCAACGTGGGTCACATATATGCATTTGCAGGAGAAGACGGTCGCCACAAATGCTTGCGCCAATACAAAGTCATGGTAACGGTTAAAAGAAGTCCACACAATGAATAAGCAGTAGCAGTAAAGCTAAAACCCACAATATTGATAAGAGGCCCAGATAACAACAACCCAAGGGGTAGCCCCCAGATCGCCAACATACGCATACCCATGACGCGTCCACGATACGCCGGCTCAGTGCCTCTGAGCATGACAGCAGCCAAGGGGGTAAGACACAGGCTTTGTGCAAAACCAGCACCGATTAACAACCCCATGCCGAGTTGCATATCGTTAGTATTCGCAAAACACAAATCTAAAACAAACCAAACCCCAGCCGAAATAATCATGGTTTGCGATGCACGTAATTTAAACCGATTACTACTTAAAACAATGGAGGCCAAAAGCCCACCAAATGCGAAACTGGCACCCAACAGACCAAGCCCCGCCTGGTCGGTGAGGTAGATATTTTTTGCCACATAAGGCAATAAACCCAAAAAGAGTGGGAACGCAAGTAGATTTACTAAAAATGCAAGCCCCATAGAACCCAATAAAACCGGGTTATGCGACATATAGCGAAATCCGACGCGCAAATCGTGGATCGGTGTAACAGCCTCTTTTTTGGGAGGTACGCTATGGTTATCGTCTACTTTTATAGCCATTAAAAAACTACACACATATAAGCAAGTAACCACTATGTAGGCTGTACTCATGCCAAAAGCGGAGACGGCGCCAGCTCCAGCCAATGCGCCCGCCATGCGCGCAGAGTCTGAAGTAACTCTAGAAATACCCAAAGCACCCATGAGTTGGTGGGAAGGTTGGGTTTGCGCGACCAGCGCGTAGCGCAAAACCATATCTGAAGGGCGAATTAAACCCACTATTCCTGCGATGACCAAGACGATAAAGGGATTGATCGCATTCAACAGTGAAAGTATCAATAAAGTTGCAGCCAAAGAAGCATAGATAGCCCGGGTTATCCATAGCATTCGGCGGTATCCGAAGCGATCACCCACCACGCCAAACAACGGAGATACCAATGCTCCAAAGAATTGAAGCGCGCCAAAAACCACCAACAACATCACAGACCCTGATTCGACCAAGATGTACCAACCCAAAATTAAAGTCTCCATCTCGAAGGCCCAAGAAGTCGCTAAATCAGATGACCACTGAAAACGAAAGCTTCGGATTGAGAAAGGCGCCAACCAGTGGGGAGGCCGATCGGTGTTTTGGGTTGTCAAAGTTAGGTCGTTTTTGTATTTAACTCACGACACCGATATTCCAAGGCACAAACTCATGGTCTCCTAGCCCTAACTCTTCACTCTTAGAAGGCTTGCCTGAAGCGACGTCTCGAATCAAATCAAATATGCCTTGCGCAACTTCTGGCATGGTGGAAGTGCCATCTAACAACACACCGCAATTGAAGTCCATGTCTTCTGTCAGTCGGTTGTACATAGGCGTATTGGTAGCTAACTTGATAGATGGGACTGGCTTAGCACCAAACATAGAGCCCCTTCCGGTTGTAAACAAAATCATATTGGCCCCTCCAGCAATTTGACCTGTGGCTGAGCAAGGGTCAAAACCAGGTGTATCCATAAATACAAAACCTTTTACGTCAACGGGCTCTGCGTAGCGATAGACCTCCATCAATCCTGTGGTGCCGCCTTTCATAGAGGAGCCCAAAGATTTTTCAAAAATGTTGGCAAGGCCACCGACTTGGTTACCTGGACTCACTGCACCGTTAATCTGAACATCACGGCCGGGTGAATACTCTTCTTTCCACCAACGAATACGATCGATGAGTTTTTCACCCACCTCTTTGCTACGGGCACGGCGTGTGAGCGTATGCTCCACGCCATAAATTTCAGGCGTCTCCGACAAAATAGCTGTGCCGCCATGGCGCACCAAGATATCCATCGCAGCACCCAATGCAGGATTTGCAGTGATAGACGAGAACCCATCAGAGCCACCGCATTGCAAACCGATTTTTAAGTGGCTGACTGACACGGTAGATCGACGCGCCTCATTCGCTTCTGGCAACATCGCCTCCACTGCAGCAACCGCGGCCTCTACCGTCTTGCGGGTACCACCTTGTTCTTGCATCACGAACGTATAGAGCTTTGGCCCTTGACTCAAACCTTCTTGCTCCATCAAGCCTTGCATCTGGTTGCGCTCGCAACCTAGTCCGATGATGAGCACAGCAGCAAAGTTCGGGTTGCGCGCAAAGCCACCAATGGTGCGACGTAATAGTTGCATGGGTTCGCCACTCATCTCCATGCCACAACCAAGGCCGTGACTGAGTCCGACCACACCATCGATGTGCGGATATTTCTCCAAACGATCGCCTTTAAAGGCCTCAGCAACTTTATGCACCACCGTGGCAGAACAATTTACCGTCGACAAAATACCAATAAAGTTACGTGTCCCCACATCTCCATTGGCGCGCACATAGCCTTCAAAAGTGGCTTGTTCTTTGAGTGGAAGAAATTCGGTTGGCACATAGTCTTTACCGTAGGCATAGTCACGGTCAAATTCTCTAAATGTCACGTTATGTGAGTGCACATAAGTTCCCGCAGAGATGTTGACCGTAGCAAAACCAATACACACGTTGTATTTAAGAATGGCTTCACCCGCCTCAATATTGCGCGCGGCAATTTTGTGGCCTGACGGTACTTGGCTGCGACTGGTAATGCCTTCTGAAGGAATTTCCATTCCCATCCCGACGTCAGTGCGTGCAACGACTACGTTGTCGCTGGGGTGTAGACGGATCACTGGACCTGTCATTTTTTTCACATTTAAATCAATCATGCCCATACATCATTCCTAAAAAGTTATTGCATCTTTAAAACGTCAAAAGCCGCCTTGAGCCTTTGATCATAATTTTGTCTTGTCTGTTCTGCTTGTTCTTTAGGCCACTCAGAAAATCCTGCCCCAGCTTTCATGCCAGTTTTACCTTCTGCTATTTTGTCTGCAACACAGCGCGCAAGGACATGGGCATTAGAGAGGCTTGGATAAATTTCCTCAGAAGCGCGGGCCATACTGTCCCAGCCAGAAATTTCTTTTTGCAGCACAGGGCCAGCCGCCGCGTAGCGGAAACCAAAACTAAAACGCACAGCGGTATCGACATCTTGGGCAGAGGCAATGCCGCGGTCAATCAAATCAAGGGCCTCACGCATCAGTGCATGTTGAATACGATTGGCCAGCAATCCGGGAATATCTTGTCGCACTAATACGGGTTTTTTACCTGCACGGCGATAGAGTTCGCAAACCGCTTCGCCCATTTGCGGATCTGAATCTGCACCTAACGCTACTTCTACCAGAGGCACTAAATGCGCAGGCATAAAGTAGTGTGCATTGAACATACGAGAGCGGGTAAGCAAACCATCTGTCAGTCGCGAAATGGGGAACCCGGAACTATTGGTGCCGATAGGAATATGCGCTGGAACACGACGGTCTAGGTCTTGGAATAAGGCGCGTTTGATGTCAAAGTCTTCCGTGACTGTTTCAATGACCCAAGCCACAGAAGTCCAGTTATTCCAATCGTTGATCAAGCCAGCCTCTTGGGGAACATCACTTGGCGCTTTAGCACCTAAAGTCTGGGCCAATTTACAAGCTTGTTCTAAAGTGGTTTGGGCCTTTTCTATGGAACGCCCTAAGACAATCAAAGGCATACCAACTTCTAAAAACCCAGCTGCGATTCCCGCAGCCATCGTACCGGTACCAAGTACTACAACAGTTTGCGAAAGATTATTGGAATTCATTTTTAATCAAACTTGATTCCAGAATCTTTGATAACTTGTGCCCATCGGGCTTTTTCAGTGCGCAAGAAATTAAGCAAAGCATCTGGCGAACTGCTACGCACTTCTGTACCTTGGGCAGCTAAGCGATCTTTCATATCTTGGGTTGCCATGATTCTTGCAATCTCAGCATGGAGCTTAGTAATTACCTCACTGGGAGTTCCAGCGGGGGCCACGATTCCTTGATAGGAACCCGTTTCAAAGCCAGGCAACACCTCCGCGATAGTTGCCAACTCCGGCGCCGAACTCACTTTATGCAAACTTGAGACTGCCAAGCCTTTGATCCTGCCAGACTTAATGGTGGGATAGGTAGCCAACATGCCGTTCATGATCACATTGGACTGACCTGAGGCCACATCGGCAACGGCTTGCGATCCTCCCTTGTAAGGAATATAGGCCCAGTTGATACCTGTGCGTTGTGCGAATGCAATACCCGCCAAATGCGGAGCGCCACCAGTGCCAGATATCGCGAAATTAAGCTTACCAGGATTGGCCTTTGCATAGTCAATCAATTCCTTAACGCTATTGACAGGTACTGAAGGATGCACGCCAAGGGCGTGTGGTGAATAAGCCACCATGATGACTGGCGCAAAATCTTTGATCCCGTCATAGGGCATGTTGGCAAATACGCTTTGATTGATCGATAGAACGCTCAAGTCAGTCAACAGTAATGTGTAGCCATCTGCGGGGGCTTTAGCGACAAAATCTGCGCCCACATTACCCGTTGCGCCCGCTTTGTTTTCAACAACTACAGGTTGCCCCCAAACTTCGGTGAGTTTTGTACCAAGGGTGCGCGCCAAGATATCGGACGTACCACCAGGGGCGAAAGGCACCACGATTCGAATTGCCTTCGTTGGGTAGGTTTGTGCTAGGGCAATAGAGTTAATACCCAAACTAAGCAATAGCCCTACTAAAGAAGCAAAAAGTAAAGGAATTCTTGAGTTGATGAATCGAAGCATATTGAACCTTTTGTATTTATCGAAAAACAAAACAATTACAGCAAAGAATGCTTAGTCGTCCTCAGAAGCGCTGATGCCTGGAAATAGCACTTCCGTGTAGCCAAACTTTGTAAAGTCCCGAACGCGCATAGGATAAAGCTTGCCAATCAAATGGTCACACTCATGCTGCACCACGCGCGCATGGAAACCATCAACTGTACGGTCAATGGTTTGTCCGAACTCATCAAAACCGTTGTAACGGATACGCGCCCATCGCGGCACCTCACCGCGTAAGCCAGGAACTGATAAACATCCTTCCCAATCTAATTCTTCCGCATCACCAATAGACGTGATGACAGGATTTAAAAGGACCGTGATGGGGATCAGCGGACGATCAGGGTAGCGCGGGTTTACCTCTGTTCCACCAAATATCACTAACTGCAGATTCACACCGATTTGCGGCGCGGCCAAACCAGCGCCATTCACTGCAGCCATGGTCTCGCGCATATCGGCAATTAAAGTATGCAATTCAGGTGTATCGAATACAGCAGCAGGCTCTGCCTTAAGCAATAAACGGGCATCGCCCATTTTGAGGATTTCACGAACAGTCATGCAGCTATTGCATCACATTTATGGAAGAACACTTATCGGTTAAATCCTAGTTTGACAAGCCAGGATTTTGTCTATCCAATCTTGCAAAGGAGGCTTTATGGAAACTTATGAACAATTTAAAGCAGCTGCAATGGCTGAGGGATATGACGAGGTTTTAACCCGTGAATGGGAAGCCAATCACGAAACCCCACTACATGAACATCCTTTTGAAGCATTTGGGCGCATTGTTAAGGGTGAGTTTTGGCTCACCATAGATGGAAAGACCACCCACTTGCATCAAGGTGACACCTTTAGAGTTACCAGGCACATGCCTCACCAAGAAAAGTATGGGCCTGATGGCACCTCACTGTGGATTGCCAGAATGAACCAATAACAATTAACTGACTGCATGGATATATTTTTAGGACTTTTAGGCTGCATTGCCGCAGTTTTGGTCGGGGCTCACTTAGCAAAGAAACAAGCCCGCTCATTTTCAGGTCAAAGCAATCGCCTAGATACGAATCACCAACCTGGTGATGGCAAATTACCTGCTGTAAATCATTTTGATTATGGCGACATGCGTTTTCTGCATTTGGGATCGCCAGCTGTTCAAGGCTCGATGAGGACCAGCAAACCCAATGACATCCATTTGGAATACCAACAACGCATGATGGGCTGGTTGTTATTTGCTGATTTTGAAAGGATCAAGGATTTTCACGCCATGCAACTTGGGCTAGGTGCCGCTTCACTTACTAAGTTCTGCAATTTGACTTTAGGTATACGCACTACTGCTGTTGAATTGAATCCACAAGTTATAGAGATCTGCAGACTTTGGTTCAACCTGCCAGAAAACAACCATCACTTACAAGTAATACTTGGCGATGCTGCAGAAGTTATTTCACGCGCCGAGTGGCAAAAAAAAATAGATGTACTACAAGTTGACTTGTACGACCAAGACGCTGAACTTCCTGTGCTGGACACCGAGTCTTTTTATTCTGACTGCAAACAGCTTCTTACTGAAAGCGGTTGTATGACGGTCAACATCTTTGGACGCCATTCCAGCGCAGAGGAAAGCGCTCAAAAAATAGCCCGAGTATTTAGTGATGGCACGGTTTGGATTTTCAAACCTACCAAAGCAGGAAACTCGATCGTCATCGCACTAAGAAATTCAGAAAAAATGGATAAATCAGAACTTTCGTCACGCGCACAAGCCATTGAAAGCCGATGGCCCTTGCCTGCGAGGCAATGGCCAAAAGTATTAACTCCCGTAAGTCTTTCATAGTATGAGCAAACCAAGAGCATTAATCATTGGTGGCTCCATGGGCGGACTTTTTGCAGCAAATCTTTTGCATCGTGCTGGTTGGCAAGTTCAGGTTTTGGAAAAATCCACCACGCCATTGACTAGCCGCGGCACTGGAATCGCGACCCATGCAGGCCTTATGAAGGTTATGGAACTTGCTGGTGCAAGATTTGGTGAAGCACTAGGGACGCCAATCAATACGCGCAAAGCATTTGATGCAAGTGGCAATATTCTTGCGCAACTAGAAACACAGCAGGTAATGGCTTCTTGGTCACGTTTATTGAGTTTTTTGCTGGAAGCTCTGCCTTCGGATCTTTATCGAATGGGCAAAATGGTGACCAATGTTGAGCCTGGTGACGAAATGAATCCAGCCGTAGTTCACCTCTCAGGAGGCGAATCTTTAGAAGCAGACTTGGTAGTGGCAGCGGATGGTTACAGGTCTTGGTCGCGACATCATTTATTCAATGCCCCCGCCCCTAAATACGCTGGCTATGTAGCATGGCGCGCCATGGCTCCCTTGGCTAGTTTAGACAAGGCTTATCAAGAATTACTTCACGATGGCATGATGGTTTCTCAATTGCCCGGCGATCAAATTTTG
>Ga0209188_1002573_pt1 | contig 13248 bp, 12 predicted proteins | sample C_130625_EF_Meta_FD_187307 | JGI IMG/M metagenome (GOLD analysis project Ga0209188, IMG submission 187307) | Freshwater microbial communities from Lake Croche, Canada to study carbon cycling - C_130625_EF_MetaG (SPAdes) (version 2) | ecosystem: Environmental > Aquatic > Freshwater > Lake...
GCTGTCCCATAGCCCCATCCGATACTTTTCACTGAATCAGTGAAGCCGGAAGCCGAGACCCCATTGGCGGTCGTCACGTCCGCGCTCGTCGTGTACTGGGTGAAAGCTGTGTTCAGATTCATACGACCAGCACCCATGGCGTAGTCGAGGGCCTGCGTTGTTGTGATAACACCATTCGTGATCTGCTGGCCGTTGTCCCATCCGGAAAGTTTATCGGCCGAGTTCATGAGAACGGCCTTCACGACCACGCTCTGTGTGGCTGCATTAGTGACAGCTGCGAATTCGGTCGATGACTTTGCAGCGCTGTCAAGCAGGGCCACCCCACCCGCCACTAGCGGCGTGGCGAAGCTGGTACCTGCAATGATGTAACCGGAAGCTGACACATTTGATCCGACTACGGTCATATTTGTCGGCATGAAGATCGACGTCCCGGGGGCCACCAGATCGACTCCGGCTCGGGTGGAGGCTCCGTTGTTATATGCAAAGGTATTGGTCCCGTCGTACCAGGCCGTAGGTTGAGGGCCTCGGGAGGAAAAGGAGGCTGTCACATTGTAGTTGGTGGGGCCATCCAGGGCACCCACCGAGATTGTGTTATATCCGGAGGCAGGACCTCCGACCGTCCCATTGCTGGGCCCTTCGTTTCCAGCCGCCGCCACCATTGTCGTGTTAGGATTCCTGACAGCTAGGGAATCGAGCAATCCGCTCAGTAGCCCCACCCCTGCGTTGTCGGTCGAGTCACCAATACTTGTGGAGAGGACATCACCATGTGAAGCCGCATAGATATAGGCGGCTAGTGAGTTGGTGCTCGAGGAGCCGTCGGTATTGATGCTGAAAGATCCATCCGAATTGGTGGCCGTGGCGAGTGCCGAGGATCCAAGCTTTGCTCCGTAAGCAATCCCTGTGTTGAGGTAGTAACCAGATCCTGTATTGCCACCCAGAAGAGCCGCGCAGAATGTGGCGTGCTCGCCGGGTGCGATGATCACCCCAGCAGGTCGATAAGTAGAGGCTAAATTGGTAAGATGCTCAGCCTGGTAGAGGTTGGTTCCAACCAACTGGGCATCCACGATCCATGCCGTGGTGTTCTGGCCGGTGATTCCATTTGAGTAAAACTCCGTTGCCCCCAACACTCCGGCCAAGTTGACCAGATTCGTCCTGCTATCGACTCCGTAGAAATCCGGCGCCGCCGTTTCTTGGGCCTTTGCTGCTTGCGGGAAAAAGAAGACACCCCAAGCCAGTAACACGTAGAGAAAAAGCCTCCTGTAACAGAGGCGTCTTGATTCACGCCCAGAATGAGCCTGAAAAAGGGGGGATAGCCTCATTAAGAAAACCCTAACTCGTCCTGCTCCCGATACAACCCCGAGAGAGAAAAGAAGTTTTCGATTCCGTCAGGCGTTTATGAAGCGGGATCTACCCCTCGATCGTGTTGATCTCGACAGGTTCGACTTTCACACCTATTTCCTCGAGCCAGGCGATGGAGCGTTTGATCTCCTCGCGCTCGCCGATGAGTTCCAGACAGACCAAGCCGATCTCGTCGGTCACACTGGCTTGTCGGACATTCGTGGTCACCGCGAAGGCATGTCCCAGTTCGTGAACGATCGGGCGCGTGATGAGCTTCGCCGGATACATGAGCCAGAGTCGGGTTGTTTCCATAAGATTGATATTCGGTGTTTTTGTGACCTTCGACAAGAGGGCTTCTAGCCTCCCGCGATCGCAGGGACGATCGAGACCTCGTCGGTCTCCTTGAGGGGGGTCTCCTTCTCCTGAAGGAAGCGCACATCCTCGTCATTAACGAAGATGTTCACGAAGCGGCGGATCACCCCGTTTTCATCGAGGATACGTTCGCCAAGGCCCGGATAGGTCGTATTAAGCTCTTCGAGAACGGCTCCGATCGTGGTGCCGGTGGAGTTGACGACCTCCTCGTTGTTGGTGAGTTTGCGGAGCGGGGTGGGAATGCGGATGGTGGGCATAATTTTGGGTGTTTAGCGGTTTAGAAGGAAGGCTGTTAGGATTTAAGGATGACTTCATCGGCGACGAGCGCCTCAAATTCACGGAGGCTGGCGCCGATGACTCGCGGTTCGCCGACCTTACCGATGATAGCCTCCTGAGTCTTGAGGCCGTGACCCGTGATGCAAAGGACCGCACTCTCGTCGCGAGGGATCTTGCCTGTCTCAATGAGCTTCCGGGTGCAGGCGACGGTGACGCCGCCGGCCGTCTCGGCAAAGATGCCCGTGGTCTCCGCGAGAAGCTTGATCCCCTCGACCACCTCGTCGTCGGTGCAATCCTCGGCACTGCCACCAGTCTCCCTCATGCTGTGGATGGCATAGTAGCCGTCGGCGGGAGTACCAATGGCCAGCGACTTGACGATTGTCTGGGGATCCTGAACTGGCTTCACCATGTCGGTTCCGCGCTTGAAGGCGGTGCTGATCGGCGAGCACCCCGAAGCCTGAGCCCCATGGATTGTGAACTCAGACTTCTCGACAAGGCCGAGGTGGATGAATTCCTTGTAGGCCTTGTGGATCTTGGTCAGCAGGGAACCGGAGGCCATGCAGGCGACCGTGTAGCGTGGAAGCTTCCATCCAAGCTGCTCCGCGATCTCGAAGCCCATCGTCTTCGAGCCCTCCGCATAGTAGGGACGGAGATTCACATTCACGAATCCCCAGCCATACTTCCCGGCGATCTCCGAGCAGAGGCGGTTCACCTGATCATAGGGTCCCTTGATGCCGATGACATTGGTGCCGTAAACAAGGGAGCCGAGGACTTTTCCCTGCTCCAGATTGGAGGGGATAAGCACGTAGCTCTTCAGGCCTGCATTGGCGGCATTGGCGGCGACCGAGTTAGCCAGATTACCCGTGGAGGCACACGCCACTACCTCGAATCCGAGCTCCTTGGCACGACTCAGGGCGACCGAGACCACGCGATCTTTGAAGGAGAGCGTCGGGTAGTTGACCGTGTCATTCTTGATCCAGAGTTCACGGATCCCGAGAGCCTTGGCAAGACGGTCGGCCTTGACCAGAGGTGTGAATCCTACCTGCGTGCCGACCGTCGGCTCCCCGTCGATCGGAAGGAGTTCGCGGTAGCGCCACATCGTCTGTGGTCGGGACTCGATGAGTTCGCGGGTCAGGACCTCGCGGATCGCCTCGTAGTCATAGGCGGCCTCAAGCGGGCCGAAGTCAAACTCGCAAATATGGATCGCCTCTTTCTCATAGAGGCGTCCGCACTCGCGGCATTTCAGATTGCTGAAGTAGGTTTTTTTGGACATGGGATCTCGTCGTTGTTTCCGCTCAAGAGTGACGAAGAAACCTAGTTCCTGTATCGAAGGAGATCCTGCGATCGTACCGGGTAGTCTCATCTTTTCCCCGCGGTGGCAGGGCTGGATTTGGCACCTGGACCTACGGATTGCTCCGCAGCGGTTGCCGTGACATCATCGGGCCAGTCCCTCCGTCACTCTTGATAAGATTGAATGTGTAGTCTTGCCCCGACCATCTACGCGGTCAAGTGAAGTTTTTCCTGATTCGGTTTGACCGCAGAAGCGATCTCCGCTTTAGTTTTCTGTCCATCAAGCAGCCGTAGCTCAATTGGATAGAGCATCTGACTACGGATCAGAAGGTTAGGGGTTCGACTCCCTTCGGCTGCACTTTGATAGCCAAGCACTTACGGATAACTTGGTGCATTAGTCTTTTTTTGCTTTGCAGTTGCTTTGCACTTCTGCGGTAGTGCCTCTCCCTTTTTAAGGATGCTTTTTGTGGCTTGGGCTATGACGCACACCCCCCTCTGGTGGTGCTGATTCGGTTATAGCGACCCAAGAAAACACCTCTCCAAATTTTTCTAGAGCCTCCCTCGCCATATCCGAACCAATTTCTTCCACTTGTCGTATAAACCCGATTCCTAGACCACCCTGGTGCGTTCTCTGTGGCCTTTAGCCACTTTAAATAGTGGTCACCGCTTTGGTCTACCTGACCAGATCAATGCAAGGAGGACGGGTATCAAAGCAATTGCAAGTCGGATGCAAATTGCAGTCGAAGTTTGATCGTAACGTATTTCCTGACCCAATGCATTAAGGCGATGAGAATGAACTTGTTCAAAAACCCATTTAAAAATCAGAAAACCAGACACCACTAAAGAACCCAGCACAATAAAAGCATCCACGCCGCTTATGCTCTGGGATCGTTTGCCTTTGATGGGATTGCCACATTGAGGGCAACTTTCCGCAACGTTGCTGACAGATGCCTTGCACTCTGGGCAATTAATGAGAGCCATGCGTGTGACTTATCCCTACGGCACCTAAAGGTCAAGGCGAGCTAGTAATGATCCCACTCCAACTCTCGTATTGCGTCATTGTGAAAATGGAGTAGTTAACAGGGAGTACTCGTTACCCCTATGACATTCCCTAAAACTCCTCTCCTCATTGCTTTTGCAGTAAGTTTCTTTGCCAACAATCTAACGGCGGCAACTCCACCTAAAATTCCTGTCAGCTACGAAGGTCCATACAACTCTATCTTTAAATACACTAAAGGGGATTTGGTTACTTATGGTGACAATACATATCTTGCTCTCTCAAGGCTTTCTGCTGGTGTCACCCCCACTGCAAGTTCTTTATGGACTGCATTCACGTCGGTAGGACCTCAAGGTCCGATTGGACCTGTTGGTCCGCAAGGACCACAGGGGGTAGCGGGTCCGAATGGTTCGATTGGTTTAACAGGACCTCAAGGAGCTACTGGGGCGCAGGGTCCAACTGGAGCTACTGGTGCACAAGGACCCACAGGGAATCAAGGTCCAACAGGAGCTACGGGCGCAACTGGACCCACGGGTCCCCAAGGACCAGCAGGAGCTAATGGTAATACTGTTGGCAGTGGAGTTGGCTCCCCCTCATTGAGTAGCGGAAACGTAGGCGATTTCTACATCGATACTGCTGCAAGCAAACTTTATGGGCCGAAGACAGCATACGGATGGGGTAGCCCAACAAGCCTAGTTGGACCGCAGGGTCCCCAAGGAACTACGGGGGCAACTGGACCTCAAGGGGCCACTGGTGCAACGGGACCTCAAGGACCACAGGGTCCTATAGGAATTGCAGGAACTACGGGGGCAACGGGACCTCAAGGGGTAACTGGGGCAACTGGACCCCAAGGACCGAAGGGTTCGCAAACACCAGGCATCAATGTTCAGGTATTTGACCAATCAGGGACCTTCACCGTCCCTGATGGAGTGCAGTATGTTACTGTAGAGGCTTGGGGAGGAGGTGGTGGTGGTGGTGCTTATATTCAATACGCTGCAGTTCAATCAACAAGCGGGGGGGGAGGAGGAGGATATGGAAAGCAAACGTTTGAGGTAACACCTGGGACTCAATTTGCAGTAATAGTTGGTAATGGTGGTGCTTTGAATAATGGCACACCGTATGTCTCTGCAACAGGGGGATCGGGAGGTGCGAGTAGTTTTGGAAATTTAATTTCGGCAACTGGGGGGCAGGGAGGAGGAAGCAATGCGGGGAATAACGCATCTACTTGTTGGGCAAATGGTGGTGCTAGTTCTGCAACTATAAATGTTAATGGAGGAGCAGGTACTAGTGGGTATAATAGTACATCTTTGGGAGGTAATGCTGGTGGTGCTGGTGGGCAAGGTGCTTTAGCAGGTAATACGGATGCCGTTGTTCCTGGGGGTGGCGGTGGATCATTGGGCAGTTTCGTTGGTTTAACAGGTACAGGTAACGGTGCTCATGGACGAGTCATCGTCTATTACTAATTTCTGGGACATTAGCCTTTTCGTTCTAGCTTCAGCCACTGATGCCCTTGCAATGGGTGGAGGATTGTTTCTTATAATCGGATTGGTCTTGGCCGTCCTCTATGCCCTCTTCCCTCTGATCGTCATGGTTCAGTTGAGTGGGTTAACTTCTCGCCTAGAGAAGATAAGAGAGCGTCTAGCCGCTGATGATAAAACAGCCAAGGCTCATGCTATAGATGCCCACAATCTTGCTGGAAATGCGAATGATATGCGGGAAAATATACTCAAGGAGCTGAAAGATCAAAATGCTCTCACTCGCCAGTTGCTCCGAGCCTATGGGCATGAACCAGAAGTTTAGAATCCCCAGAATTTTTTGTGCCCAAAAATAAAACATAAAACCTATGAAAAAGACCATCCTGTCCCTACTCGTTACCGTTGGACTGATTGGCAGTGCCTCGACTGCGACAGTAATATCAACCCTTTATGAAAATAACTATGGCAATACCCCCGTAGATTCATTCAGTGCATTTTACCAAGTATTTACGACTGGATCAAATAATGGAGGATACACCCTTGATAATATTGTAATTGCCATGGCATCTTCTGTTCAAATCAATGTCGGATTGGGATACTTTATTAACGGACTTCCAGATCAGTCTTATCCAAGCCAAAAATTCAGTATTCTAGATGCAAGTTCACTACCTCTAGGTTATGGTTGGCAAACATTTACCCCCAATTCCGCAGTTCATTTAAATGCTAATACAACTTATTGCTGGATAGCCACTGATAACTCCTCTCATTATAGTGGTTCATCTATCGTGGTTACGGATAAAGATAATCTTCGTTATCCTCTGTTTACAGATTGGGTAATTAATTCCTCATTCACAAGAGACCAAGCCAATTATGGATTGTTTTCTCCGTCCTTGATCGCACGCTTTTCCATTGATGCAACAGCCGTCCCAGAGCCATCCACTTACGCTCTCTTTGGACTAGGTCTCGTAAGCCTCCTAGTCATTCGCAGGAAGCGTCTTTGCTAATCACACCTCTCCACCAATGAAGAAAAACATCTACCTTGCTCTTTTCGTTGCGACCGCACTTTCATTTGCTGGAAATGCAAAGGCTCAATTGTATTATGTAGCTGGAGAAATGAATGGATGGAATGTTCAAGTAGAAGGCGTCTTTGCTGATCTCTCATGAAGCAAGCCATTCTAGCTACCATCCTAACAGTCGAATTACTAACCAGTGCCTCTGCTCAGGTTCTTACGGGTGATCTTACGAACGGACTGGTTGCCTACTATAGCTTCAATGGGAATGCCAATGATTCGGTAGGGGGAAATAATGGAACGCTGCAGGGAAATGCTTCGTTTGCGACAGATGATAATGGGTTTCATATTAATCTTCTTGGCAAAGCAATCTCAGTTTTAAGCTTACAAGGTGTAGGAAATGTCACCCTTTCAACTGTGCCAATTAATCTGAATGCAGATTTTTCGGTTAATTTTTGGTGCTATGGAGACCCGGCAGGAAACGGGTCCTACGTAGATGGGAGCGGCACAAATAGGGTCGATAATTTTATATCAACTGGATTGGAGGGAAGTGGTGGATTGAATATACGGTTTTCGAGTTTCCAATCCCCAAGATGGCAATGCTTTTCGGGTAATGTTGCCAATATAGCCAACCCTTTTATTGGTTCTGATCAACCTGAGTACGTCTCTGCTTGGAATTTTGTTTCGTATATTCAATCGGGTAATACTACTGAACTCTTCATTAATGGATCACTTGCCGCATCAATGAGCAATACCCCCGTTGCTTCAAGTCTTGGCACTCTAACTATAGGATACCACAACTCTGCTGATCCGATTGGTGCTTACTATATGTATGGAAAAATGAGTGATTTGAGTTTCTACAACACTGCCCTCTCATCCTCCCAAGTCTCCTCTCTCTACGGCATCAAATCAGTACCAGAACCCTTCACTTACGCACTCTTTGGACTTGGGATGGGAGGCATCCTACTAGCAGTTAGAAGGCAAAGGTTGCAGGGGTAATCCCCTCGTGCGTACTAGTCTCTAAACTCAACCCTAGTACCTGCCCATTCAATACAGTTGGGGTTGCGATAATATAGGAAATATTCCCTAACAATCATCAGCAGCGGCAACTGATTTGAATCATTAGAACAACAAATATGGCTTACATTGACTTTGATAAAATGGAGAGTAAGGATCTGGCTTTCATGCTTAGAGATGCTCTATCAAAGCATCAGGATTTTGTAGAAATCTTCAAAGAAGTTCTAACACTGAACTCTCAAGGTAAGGTTGAGGAGGCAAATGCCCTTTGCACCAAAATCATTAATGAAAACTGCGTTGAATAATCCCATAAAGTCATTGGATTTGCTCGGAAGGATGGTGGCGACACTTGCAGTTCTGATCTGCTTATCATCAAATTCCTTTGGGCAACCTGAACCGACTGATGCTAAATCCCTGTTGGGGGCGAGATCAAAACTCTATGGTCACATCAAGGGAAAGCGCCCACCTATAGCCTTTTTGCCCTGTTGGGGGTGAGATCATGCTTGAGACACCAGTCGAATGATCTACGTTCTTTTGAAACGAAGCACCATAAGCACCCGAGAGTATAAGGCATGCAAAATATCATATATATAAAGTGTTTAGGCGCGGTGGGCATCCTTGCACTTCTATTCGCAACGAATCTGCAGGCAATCGATACATGCCCTCCGGAACCAACCAATCCGGTCAAGATCCTATTTGATAGCAAGGGTACTCAAACTATCATCAACAACACCCGCCCAACCAACACAAGGTTGGCCACGATCTTGGGGGCTTTGAACAACTTCGGGCAGAACGCCACGATCAGGGGATCCAACGTGTCATATCCCAAGTATATCATCGGTTACACGGGCACCAATAGAATCACGGATAAGATGCTGGCGGATAAAGATCTCTATATCAGCCTGACTCGCGGACCCGAGATTAATGCGGCATATACGACCAATGAACTGAACGCCCTTGAAAGTTTTGTGAAAATCAATGGCAAGAGCATCCTGCTCCATGCAAATCACGGACCCAATGGCCATTATACGAATGGCCCCACGAATGTTTCCGCTGATGATTATACCACCAACAATGCCCCTCTTGCGGCCAGATTTGGCATAACGCTTCTCCCCTACATAGTTCAGGGAGAGAGAGATGATGGTTATATGACCATGACCGTGAATACGCATTCCACCAATTCCACCAACAAGGAAACGGAATTTATCTCCAATCAGGCTCCCACCATAGCATCACATGATTCCTGCATCATTGTGCCGCCCGCTGAATATATTTCCATCGCCAAGTATCCCTCCAATGCGATTGTTGCCCAATATCAGGGCTCAAACACTCCACTCCCTCCGATGCCCTTAAGCAGCAATTCAGTTCTCAGCACTAGTAACGATTTTGCCATTCTTGTTCACGCCGGCAAAGGCTCGGTAATAGTAGTCGGAAACTCCGGGATGATCGCCGATTACGGGTCTCCATCGCCATCATTCGGTCTCATCCCGATGCAAAGCAATCTGATGTTCTTTCTGAATTGCGTCAGCTATCTGACCGGTGATGTCAATATTCCTCCAGCGGGTCAAGGACCCGGCGTTCCCGGCAAGACCATTCCTTGTGATTGATGGCCCTGGCCTGATGTTCCGGGTTGCGGAGGACCAAGAGTTCACCATCCTGACGTGACCTCGGTGATTTGAGCCAGGTGGTGTGTTAGTCTTTGGGACAACCAAGCCCAAAAGATCACTAAGCATTAGTGGGGAATGATCTCTACCTGTGCATGCGTCACGTCCAATTTATTTGTCCCTTCGGGCGTGACGATTTTGCAATCCTCCAAGCGGACATTGCGGGCATAGTAGATGCCGAAAGGTTTATCAGCCGTAATATCGACATGTTGCAGAAGCACGTTGGTGACACAGGCTTCGGGCAATCCAAAAATCAAGCCCGCCCTATGCCCAGGTTCTACTGTTGCCGTAATATTACGGAAGGTGATGTTTTGATACATCGGGGTCAATTCCGTCACATCGTTGGAGGGATAGGTCGCCGCATCCGTGGAGGTAAGATTTTTCAAATCCCTGAATTTCTTATCTTTTGCATGGTAGGATCCGTAAATCAGAATCGGCGTGCCGACATTCGTCATGCGCAAATTGTTGTAGGTCAGGTCGTGGACAAGACCTCCGCGATCTCGGTCAGATTTAATGCGGATGCCATACTCGGTATTGTTGAACGTGCAATCTGTGACCGTGATATTGGACACCCAACCCTGGGTGTAGCTTCCAATGGAAAGTCCGTGCCCCGTACCGTAGGTGCAATTGGTGATCAGTACGTTCCCCGTGTGGCCGCCGCATGTAAAATTGTCGTCTCCCACACTCACGTTGCAATCCTGGATGAGGATATTATTTCCGCTGACATCACAGGCATCGGTATTATGGCTCGGGGTGATCGGGTCCGTGGAGGAGGGTGCCTTGATTGTGACCCCACGGACGGTTACGTTCTCCGATCGGACAGCGATATGAAACATCGGTGAATTCTGGAGATGCACCCCTTCGATCAGCACCCGATCGCACTTGCTGAGCTTGATCATGATGGGGCGTTTGATTGTTTTATCGCTTTTGGCGAAGGGCCACCAATCCGCCCCCTGGCCGTCAATCGTTCCGCTTCCGCTAATCGCCACATCGTGAAGGTTTTCACCACTGATAAAATTCAACGCCCCATTGGTAAGAGGTGGGTATTGTTTCATCGGTAACATTTTGACCATCGCTCCTTGTTCAAGTCGCAGGTTGATCTGACTTGCAAGCACGACCGGACCCGAAAGATAAGTGCCTGCAGGAATCTTCACAACGCCCCCGCCTGCACGAGTTGCCGCATTGATGGATTCTTGGATTGCTTTTGTTTCAATCATCACCCCGTTGCCGATCGCACCATAGTCTTTGACGTTAAAAACCTTGGTTGGAATGACTGGTTGAGGGGGATTCACGACTGCAGTGGCGGCCTGAAGCGATAAGAAAACAATTAGAATATGGGGCACGCCCAACCCTCTCATCGCTAGAAAGAGTCGACCCAAGGGAATCAATCGCATCATTTCTTAGGAGTGGGGGATCGTTTTGAAAATTCCAACATGTTGCAGCTTTAGATCTCTTTCTTGATACCCTAAGCAGGCTTCTTTGAGCAACTTTCCCCAACCCTAACTTTCAAACCTATTAATTGGGTCTGGTAGAAACTAAAAAACGAGTTGCGAACACTTCCATCGTCTACTCTATTTCATGATCAAAGACGATAATGCTTAAACAGAATACATTCCGATTGGGATTATCTCTTTGTGCTTGTCTCTCGTTATTTACGACCTTCACTGCTCGGGCGGCTACGCTAGTCGATTTTTCGACGACTTTTGGGGGATTCGAAGTGCAACTTTACGATGACCAAACCCCCGTGACGGTGGCCAACTTCCTCGCGTATGTGGAGAACAACCTCTTCGACAGCACAATCATCCATCGGAGCATTCCGGGATTCGTGATTCAAGGCGGGGCCTACTCCCTTTCAGGCAGTCAATTGACTCCCGTGCCCACTTACGCGCCAATCCAGAATGAGGCGGGGATCTCGAATGTGCGCGGAACGATCGCCATGGCCAAGGTAAGTGGAAATCCCAACAGCGCCACCAGTCAGTGGTTCTTTAATCTGGGCGATAACTCTGCAAATCTGGATTACCAGAACGGAGGCTTCACGGTCTTCGGTAAGGTTGTCGGGAACGGGATGGCTGTCGTGGATGCAATCGCTGGGGTACCGACCTATGACGCCTCAGAGTATCTCGGGGGGGATTTCACCGATCTCCCGCTCATGAACCCGGCGCTCACCGCCGATAATTTGGTGATGATCAATAGCGTGGTTGTGGTACCTGAACCCACCACCCAACTCCTCTTCTTGATGGGAGCGATGGGTTTGATTCTTCTTCGTAGGAAGAGGAATGCTTAAAGCAACTCAAGGCCACTCAAGGCCATCCTCAAAATTCTCATGGCTCTCTAACGGGCTTGGACGTCTCAACGGACGACTCTTGTTCGAGCTCGACTTGATCCGGCGCAGTCCTGAACGATCCCGCGGGAAGTCCTGCGTCATTATAGAGCGACGGCACGAAGTAACCTACCCATCCATAGCGGACACGTGTTACCGGCTCGTTATTGGGGAGTGTGACACGGATCTTGTCTTGAGAGATGATCTCGGCCATGGCCGGATGGTAGTCGCCATGCTCCCCAGCGGCGGTGAAGTCGTTGAGCATCACTCCATCTCTCCCTTTTTTCGCCACCAGTGACCCAACCCCGGGATTAAACTGGAGGATCAATGAGGATCCATCCTTGGTGGCCGAGAGAAACTTGGGGGCATCGGCGCCCAACTTCTCTCCCAGAACCTTGGCACGGGCAAGCAGGGCAAGGCGTTCCCCTAAGGGAGGCTTGAGGCGGGGATGGATCTCATGCTCCTCCCCCAGATCGGCAGCCACGGCCAAGAATGTCCCCGGGGTTGAATTGACGAAGTTTTCCTGGGCCTCGCAGAGGGAGGGACGCCACTTGTTCTGAATCTCCTGATCTTTGCCTTGGCCAGCTTTGCCTCCATAGGCTGGAAGTTCCACAACGAGAAAGGGGAGAGTTGGGTTCTCCAAGTCGGATCGCCATCGAGCCACCATGGTCGAAAGCATGCCCGAGTATGCCGTGGCCCGTGTGATGTCAGATTCCCCCTGATACCAGAGGGCGCCACGCAAAGCGAAGGGGGCAAGCCATGTCAGGTCGTTTGTGTAGACGGAGCCGTTCGCTTTCTTCGGATCGGCTCCCCGGAGTGTCATCAGGCTTGGATCGGTCGGGATCAAGTCGGGGGGGAGGAAGGCGCGGATGGACGCCCCACCTTTACCAAGGTCGATCAATCCGATCGGCACATGCTCATCCCGACGCATGGCCCTGCCGAAGAAATACCCGATCGCTGAGAATCCCCTGACATTCTCCGGGCTACAGGTGGCCCACTTCCGGTCGGGAGGGGTGCAGGCTACTCCGGAGGAGACATTTAGCAGTCGTAGCATCGGGTCGCTGGATGAGGCTATCTCCTTATCAAAGATCATGGGACTGGCGGGATCATCCTTGCCTCCGATCCTCTGCTCATGACGGCCGAGTTGGTAGCGCATGTTGGACTGCCCTGAGCAGAGCCAGACATCACCCGCCACCACGTCATGGAGAGTGAGCTTTTCGTTGCCGCAAGCTATGGAGAGGTCGCCCGGTATACTTAGCAATGACGGGTCCGGTGCTGGAAGTTCGGTCTTCCAACTTCCATCTGTGCGGGCCTTGGTGACAACTTCTTGAGCTGTCCCCAGCTTTATGGACACTGCAGATCCTGGGGTGGCACTCCCCCAGATCTTCACAACCATTCCCCTCTGGATCACCATATGGTCGCTGAAGGGGCCTCCAAAGCTCAAGGTCCCCTGCCCCCAGAGTTGTGTTATCGACAGAAACAGGACACC
>Ga0209188_1002575_pt1 | contig 13237 bp, 13 predicted proteins | sample C_130625_EF_Meta_FD_187307 | JGI IMG/M metagenome (GOLD analysis project Ga0209188, IMG submission 187307) | Freshwater microbial communities from Lake Croche, Canada to study carbon cycling - C_130625_EF_MetaG (SPAdes) (version 2) | ecosystem: Environmental > Aquatic > Freshwater > Lake...
CTGGCTAGGACGTCCGTTTGAAGTAGCGGGCGTCGTGAGCCATGGTCAAAAACTTGGGCGCACCCTTGGTTTTCCAACCGTGAATATTGCTCGGTCGTTCGATCAGGTGATGCTGGCGGACGGCGTGTACGCGGCACGGGCAACCACGCGGTTTGGCACGTATGCCGCTGCCCTGGCCATCGGTATGCGTCCGGCGGTCGGCGGACAGTCGCGAACGATCGAGGCGTACCTACTTGACTACCCGGGAGACTCGCTCTACGGCAGCGTGGTCCGCTTGGACGTCATAGAATTTCTCCGATCCGAACAGAATTTTGCCAGTCTGAATGACCTCATCACCCAGATGGAATTGGATGTCCAGCAGGTCCGTCAGATAATGGGTTCCCAGTAAGCTCGCGCGCTCTTCATGGTTTCTCGGAACCAAGTTCCATCCGGGCTTACTAACGGGAACCACCAGGCACTGGGCCGAGCGTCTGCGCTTACCAGTCCCCGTGATGTCACCACCGCTTCGCGAATTAGGGTCAAACGCTTTAGTTCGGCTTCTAGCTCAATCTCGTGCCGTCGCTTGTGGACGGCTCTGATTTTTGGATCGCTGACCAGTTCATTTTGGGCGACCTTTAACTCCGTCATCCGACGGTCGATCTGATGCTGTTCGGCAACAATTTCGCTCACTCTCTGCTGCCTCGCCGTTCGTTCGATCAGGTCGGCTTCGGTGGGTGCTTTTTCGAAGACGCGCTCCCGCCAATGCTGCCCCAATTCCACCTCGGCCGCAACGCGAAGTCGTTTTAATTCCCGTCTGCGCTCGTAGAGTCCGGCGCGCTCGGCGCGATATTCATCGATCTTCGCCACCACCTCCACTAGTTGCCCAAGAAGGTCTGAGTACTGATCGGCCAAAACGTGCCAGGAACCGCCCTTCTTTTCGTCGAGATACTTAATCAAGTCGATTGGGCGACGCAATCCTCCCAGCATGGATAGAAATCGCGCCTGCTCTTCGGACACTTGTCGCCATCGTGCCGCAAAGCTTGCCGCGCCAACTTCCGAAGTACCGAAGGCGGCGGTGAACACCCACGGCAATTTGAACCAGGTTTGTACGTTCGCCAGGGAGTCCCAAGTGGCATAACGCACCCGCAAGATCGGGTGCAACGCCAGTGGACGAATATCCCGGGCAATGATTTGATGCAACTTGCGAGAGTGCTTTACGTAGCTACTCGCGCCCTCGTGAAAGACAAAACTGAACTCGCGGCCAAGCATGCCGATGAGGGCAACGGCCTTGCCCACCAGCACGCAATTCGGTCCAAACTTGTCTTCTAAGGCGGCGGCAAGTTCGCACACATCCGTGATGGGGCGTCGGAAGGTAAGGAAATTGGGGCGTCGGGTCATGATCACGGCCCCGCGAGTCCCTAAGCGCAAGGTACCGCGGCCTTGACCCGGAATGACCACGTCAAACGGAATGGCCCCGCTGCCAAACCTGGCGAGTTCGTACTGACCGCTTCCGCCCTTGATGGCTTCGTCGTAAGCCGCACGGGCAATCTCCCGCGATTCGGGACGGATAAAGATGTCCAGCAGTTCAAACCGCGGTAGATGGCAAGTGGCGCGATTGAAGCGCATCAGTTCCGATGTCTGGGTTGCCTCTAGCGGAACCGGCTGGCCCGCGGTGAAATCATATGCTGCTTGGATGAGCTGTCGGTACGTTTCGCCGAGAAACCGGTCCGATTGCGGCGCGGGTGCCGTAAGCAGGCCGCGCAGCGTGTCCGCCTGGCGTTCGCTTTCGGTTCGTCCTCTGCCAACGATGGAATTCACGGCTTCAGAAACGGCCCAATCGAGGGTCTCTTTGAGTACCGGGAAAAGACCTTTCATCGGCACCTCGGCGGCTATCGGTGGCGTTTCGTCGAGCGAGACGACGCCTCTCCAGCCCCAAGCTTCGGTGGCGGTATCCAGAATGTTTGGCCGCGCCGACATCAGGGCGTGCACGCGAAGGCCGCCGGCTACGAGCGCTTCCCGAGTGACCACGGTTTCGGAACCGAAGAGGGTGGAAAACTCGGCGGCGGCACTCCAAAGACCCCGAGTGGTGGTGTCGTTGTGCGGCAAGGCTCGGAAGTTTCCCGGCTCGCGACGACCGGAAGGCAGCTTGGCAAAGTAGTCGGTATCGTGAATTCCCGCAATGAATCGGCGTCGGGACCCGGTTTCGCGAACCGCGAGCGCCACCCCTGCCTTCATGGGTTCGTCCCAGAAGATGGTTTGTCCTAACGCTAGCAGCGGAACGTCTTGCGGGCAATTCCGTAAAAGTTCAGTGAGCGTGATACAGTCGGCGGGGCTAGACATGGATGACCGAACGAGCGTGCCGCCCAGGGGGCTGGCTCCGGCTCGTTATGACCAGATTATGAAGCCAATGTGTAGGGAGACGATGGGGCGGGGGTTAGTGGTTGGTAGGCTAGGTGTTTCATGAACCCCGTAATAATCGTCGGTGGCGGCCTCGCTGGTCTCACCGCGGCACGAGAACTGGAAATGGCGGGGATCGATTACCGTGTGTTGGAGGCAACGGGTCAATTCGGCGGAAAGCTAAGTTCTGATTCCGTTGAGGGTTTTCGCCTCGACCGAGGATTTCAAGTCTATTTTTCTGCCTATCCGAACGCCGCCCAGGTGCTCAATCACCGCGCGTTGAATCTCCGAAAATTCCCGGCGGGGGCTCGCGTGATCTTTAACGGGAAGTGGCATCGAATCGATCGCGCGCATCCGCTGGAGACGTTGCGCTCACCACTGTTTGGGCTGGGAGACAAACTGCGCACCGTTCGCTGGCAGGCGGAGGCGGCGCGAAGTTCGGTGGCCGAGATTAGGCGGATTCCGGACGAGACGGGAGAGCAGTTTTTGCGACGTCGTGGATTCTCGGCGGCCTATATCGACCGGTTTGCCCGCCCCTTTTACGGCGGCATTACGCTCGACCGTGGGCTGAACATCTCGTCCCGCCAAATGAATTTTATTTTCAAGATGTTGAGCGCGAAGGGGGCGAGCGTTCCCGCCGGAGGAATGAGAGCCATCCCGCAGCAACTGGTGGATGTTTTGAAGCCGTACCGTCTCCGCACATTTGCGCCGGTTGCTCGATTGAGCGGCCGCGATGTAATCCTGAAGTCGGGAGAGGTATTGACGGGCTCGGCGGTCATTCTCGCCGTACCATCGTCGGCATTAGCGCAAATGATTCCGTCCGTAACGCCGTCGGCGATGCTCGCGAGCACGACCTACTGGTTTGCCGCGCCCGTGGCTCCCTTCCGGGGCGGCCATCTAGCTCTCGATGGCGATGGAACCGGTCCCGTGAATCACCTGGCCGTAATGACGAACGTGGCTCCCGAATACGGACCTCGTCCGCTCATTGCCGCCACGGTGCTGGGCCAACACGACGATGAAATGGCCGTCCGCCAGCAGATGATGCGATGGTTCCCAGAGGGCAATACGGTCGAATGGCGACTTTTGCGACGCGATGTTATTTGGGATGCGCAACCCGCTCAACCCCCGGGGGCGTCCCGACCGGTATGGGAACTTGATCTTGGCGTCGGGGTATTTCTGGCGGGAGAAGAGACCACAAATGCTTCAATCGATGGCGCGATTGAGTCCGGTTTCCGGGTGGCGGCATCGGTTCGGCGGTTTCTCGCGGGCGGCACGGGGGAGAATTAAGAAGAGTGCGAGTAGCGATTATCGGTGCGGGAATGGCCGGTCTGGCGGCAGGCCGCCGATTGCGGGCCGCGGGCGTGGAGACCGTAATTCTGGAAAAGAGCCGCGGGCCGGGAGGTCGTTGCGCGACTAGGCGACAAGACGGATTCATCTGGGATACGGGGGCCACGTCCCTGCTGCCCAGAGGCCGAACTTTGGGAAATGTCATCCAGCAAGAACTGCCGACCGATGATCTGATCGAAGTGAAGAAGGCAGTGAGCCTCCACGACAATTTCCGGATTTCGGCCGGGGATCCCACAAGGGGCGGGCAGCGGTGGGCTTACGGTGGCGGCATGAATCGGTTAGCACACTTACTGGCGGAAGGGTTGGATATTCGCCCCAAATCAAATGTGGATCGTATCGAGCGTTCCGCAGTTGGATACGAGATCCTAGGTGAGACTTACGACCGGGTGGTGATTACCGTGCCGACTCCGCAAGCAAGTTTGCTGCTTTGGTCCATCGACGAGCGCCGTCCGGTGGCGAACGTACGCTACCGCCCTTGCCTCAGCGTGGGGCTGGGGTACGACATCCCTCTTCCCGAGACGCCGTACTTTGCCCTATTGGATGCGACGCAGCGGCACCCCATGGTTTGGCTCTCGCTGGAATCAGTGAAGTGCCCCACGCGAGCGCCGGCGGTGGTCGTTCAGTTCAATCGTGAATACAGTCGGCGCTGGTACATGCGACCAGAGGAAGAAATGGTCGCCACCGCGGCTCAGTACATGGTGGCCCTTTACGGACCGGCTTACGCGAAACCCGTCGCGAGCGATCTGATGCGTTGGAAGTACGCGCAGCCGGAGGCCTTGGCTCCGTTCGAAGAAGTCAATCCTCCCGGATCCCGGCTGATTTTGGCTGGCGATGCCCTTTACGGAGGGCACCTGGAAGAAGCGTTTGAGTGCGGATGGAAAGCCGCGGAGATGCTACTCGCATGATGATGTTGGCCTGGCTGGGAGTGCTCGCGCCGCCTCCGGTGACGTTAAAGTTTGAAGTGTTTCAGGCCGACCGCAGCGTGGGGGAAGCGACTCTCCGCCAAGCCATTGAAGCGGATGGCACCAAGACGGTGGAGCTGCGGATGGTGCTGGGACCCAAGGAAGCGGCAAACTTGGTTACCCAGAGTTCCATCACGAAGGCAGATGGCACCGTGGTGCGGAAGTACCAGGAAATCAAAGCTCCCGGCGCCGCGCCAAAGTTTGTTATTATCTCGTTTTCCGACGGAAAGGCAAATCTGGTGGAAGACGAAAAGGGGCAACGGCAAGTTTCTTCTTACGAGAAGCCAGTTGACCTGCCACCCGCCACAAATCTCAGCGAATTTTGGCTGTTGCGCGACATTCCCACGCGCGGAGATTCGGTGGAGTTTTGTGACTTTGATTACTCTCGGAAAGAATGGCGACCGTGCGCACAACCTACTTGGGGCTCACCCGCATCCCCGGCATTGACGATCCCGTGCATAAGGTGATGTCGAAAACGATCGTAGATGGCAAAGAGAGGTTGGTCTCGGTGTTTTCCGATGTGAAGGGAAATCCGGTCCGCATTGTCGACACCGCTGGATTTCGGCTTGAGCGGCTCAATTCGATTTCGATCAAGTAGCACCGCAATTTCGGATTCGTCACACTATAGTAGTGAAAAACCGGTCTGGCTTGACGCGATTTCTTGACTGCGACGACATGGCCGGATTGGTGCGACAAGTAGGAATCTTGCCGCTGATGCGGGAGATGTTGTCCGCGATGCGGGAGGACTATGTCCGCTGGCCGGAGTTCGAAAAGTCGGCTCGTCTCGCGGTGCATTCCCCGGTCGGAGTCATCGAATTGATGCCGATCGCGGATCAAAATCAGTTCAGTTTTAAGTATGTCAACGGTCACCCGGGGAATCCGGCTTTGGGAATGCCGACCGTCATGGCGTTTGGGGCGTTAGCGGAAGTCTCAACGGGCTTTCCCGTGCTGTTGTCCGAGATGACCATCCTCACGGGCATCCGTACGGCGGTAGCATCGGCGCTTGCCGCCACCGTTTTGGCGCGCAAAGACTCCCGGACGATGGCCGTGATCGGCAACGGTGCGCAGGCCGAATTCCAGATCCTTGCCTTCGCGGAGCTGATTGGCATCCGCCAGTTCTATCTTTTTGATACGGACTCCGCGGCTACGGAGAAAACCATCCGCAACCTACGGGGCTTTTCGGGGGTGGAGTGCATCCCGGTGGCGAGTGCCGCTGAGGCAATGGCTCAGGCTGACATCATCACCACCGCTACTGCGGATAAGACTCGCGCGGTGATCATTCGCGAGAGCGACTTGCGTCCCGGGATCCACATCAACGGCATCGGTGGCGACTGTCCCGGCAAAACGGAGCTTGCGGCAGGAGTACTGGAGGGAGCGCGAGTCGTGGTTCAGTACGAACCCCAAAGCCGAATCGAAGGTGATATTCAGCAACTTCCGGCCGAATTTAGACCGATTGAACTTTGGGAGATTTTAACGGGGGTTGCCGAAGGTCGCCAATCCGCCGAGCAGGTAACGATCTTTGACTCGGTGGGATTTTCGATTGAAGACTTCTCTGCCTTGCGTACGGTCCTGAAATTCGCGACTGAACACGATTCTGGTCACACAATCGAGCTAATTCCGCGGATGGATGATCAAAAGAACCTGTTTGGACGACTCGGTCTCTCGCAATCGGAGTAATTCTGCGACGCGGTTAGCGGGCACCCGAAAGAATGGACCGTGAGTTCCCCCGCCGAGGGCGCAGACTGCAACCGTGTTTGTTCGATCATCCGTGATTTTTTCTTTCGTCGCCCTGTTTGCTGCTGGCGCTCATGCCACTAACCTCGTGGTTAATGGCGACTTCGAAGCCGAGTCTTACTCCGGTGCGGTTCAGATCAGCTCGCTTTATGGCTGGAACATCAATGGAGTCGGTAATGTTGCTGGGTTGCAGGCCGGATACCTTGGCGCTGCCACTCAAATGATCGACCTCAGCGGCTACTACGACGGCACCGCTGGCAGTGGAATTAACCAGACTGTAACGACGACTCCGGCGGGCCAGTACGCGGTGAATTTCGACGTATACACGCCGTACGGCGGCACCGTCACATTCAAGTTGAATAACAACGTGATTGCGACTGGTCTCAGCACCGGAAGCTACTCCTACTCGTTCTCCGGTACGGGGGCCGACAACATTGACTTCATCTCGGACTACGGAATCACCACCCACCTGGACAACGTCTCGGTGCAGGCCGTTCCGGAGCCGATCTCCATGTTCACACTGGGTGCCGGTGCTCTCGCCCTGGTTCGCCGACGCCGCAACGCCAAGTAAATAGACTGTCTGTCTGCCGAGAGCCTCCCTAACCACTGGGTTGGAGAGGCTTTTTTCGTGAGGTTGAGATGACCACGGCTAAGGGCCGCATACTATTCCTGTGTTCACGCCCTTTCGCGTTTGGTGCCCGGCTAAGATCAACCTTTTCCTCAGCGTCGGGCCCCGAGACGAGCGAAACTATCATCCACTGCGAACCGTTTTTCAGTCCATTTCCCTGTGTGACGAATTGATTTTCCGACCGGGAACGGGAAAAGTGACGTTTGAATTTCCCGACCCGACGGTCAATTTTGAAGTTCCGGCTCGGAACACTGTCACCAAAACCATCGGACGTTTGCATGAGATTGCTCCCCTTCCCAGTTTCGACGTCACCGTCGTAAAGCGCATTCCCGTTGAGAGCGGATTAGGTGGGGGATCCAGCGATGCGGCCGGAATCATTCGTGCCGCTGAGCATTGGGTAGGGCCGCTGCCAACGGCGGAAAAAATGGGAATCGCCAGTTCCGTCGGCGCTGATGTTCCTTACTTTCTGGTTGGAGGCCGTGCGTACGGAGAGGGTTACGGGGAAAAGTTGACGGCTTGGCCCGACGATCCTCCTCAGGCTGTACTCATTGCCAAGCCGGCGGCTTCGTGCTCCACGGCAGCGATGTTTCGGGAGTTGGATGCCACCGTTCGGGCCTGGCGCGACTACACCCCCGGCGAGCACTACAACGACTTTGAACGGGTGGCACCCACGGAAAGCCTCCAACTCATCGAGCAAATTGCGGTGGAAGGGGCGAACCGTACGGGACTGACCGGGTCTGGCTCCGCTGTCTACGGATTGTTTTCCGAGATGCGCGAAGCCAGTGATGCGGCAAAGAACCTAGATGCGGAGTTCACCTGGGTTGGGCAAACCCTTACTCGAGATCACTGCTTCCGAGTGGATACTTTGAGTACCGGAGCGTGAATCTGCTCCATCGAAACGACCTTTCCGTTGGCATCAAATTCGAACTCTAGCGGTACCTCGACCGCGCCAATCTGCATGGCATACCGATCAAACCGGTGCCCATCATAGTCCTCGCCGTCTAGGTACCGGTAGGTCTTTGCCATCTTTCCAAAGATTTGAAATGCCTGGCGAACCGCTAATCCGCGAGTCGTATTCAGCATGCTCATCATTTCCGGGCTGAACGCCGAATTATCGAAGTTGCCCCGCGCCCATTTACGGAACGTCACCATCAGTTCCAGTGAGCGTCGCTCGTTCGGGTCGGCTTCGTCGCGGAGCAATGGATTCCAACTGGGATCCAGAACCCCCAGTGCCTGTCGGCATGCCTGAGCAGGAGCAAGTCCGGCACCATTCGTCAACACGATCATCGTGAGGTTTTTGCTCGGTACGCGGAAGATTTCGCTGGACATACCCGTCGTGTTTCCACCGTGTTCGATGATCTCGCGACCTTGGTCGCGATGTAAAAAGAAACCCGTTCCGTAACCCGCCTTGCGGCCGTTGTTGAACACGAAGGCGGTCTGCATTGCCGCTACCGATTCTGGTTTTAGGATCTTTGGGTGGTCCAGCTCATTAGCCCACTTCGTGAGATCATCCACGGTGGAGACCAATTCACCCGCACCCTTGGCCAGAGACGGGTTGATGACCGGTCGGTTCGTATAACCCTTCCCGGTCCAAGCATAGGGACGGGCACGATTTGGAATGACGGTATCAGGATCGCTGGTACTGGTCGAGGTCATCCCGAGAGGCTTGAAGAAGCGCTCCGTGAGAAATTGCGGATATTTCTGTCCTGACTTGGCCTCAATGACTTGGGACATCAATAGATAGCCCGTGTTGCTGTAGGACCATGCCGATCCCGGCGTGAAATCCAGCGCCATCGTGCCCATCCGCTTGATGATTTCGTCGGTCGCGACCGGGTCAGTGCGTAGGGCACTAAAGGTGGCTAAATAATCTTTTAGGCCGGCCGTGTGCGAGAGGCATTGGTGAATGGTAAGGGATTTCCAAGCTTCGGGCAGGTTTTTGAGGTGCTTATCCAACCGATCTTCGATGGATAGCTTTCCTTCCTGTTGCAGTAAGAAAATGCCCGCGGCCGTGAACTGTTTGGTCATGCTGCCAATCTCGTAACGGCTCGCACGAGTGGCACTCACTCGATTTTCCAGGTCGCTGTAGCCGAAACTGCGGGCATGCACCACTTTGCCGTCCTGAACGATGGCGTACGTGAGGGAAGGAATCGCGCTCTGGCGTACGTAAAGCTGCATCAGCGAATCCACTTGGCCGATGGCGGAGCCTCCCTCGGCGGAGGCAAAGGTCGGAATCGAGAAGAATGCGGAAGTGGCTACGGTGGCAACCAAGCAACGAGGAAAACTCACGGACTGAATATTCCACATTCGCTGTGCTTGTCCTAGGTATTCGACACAGACCTAGAGAATCAACCTTATACTAACTACTAACGCCATGTTTGACCCAGGAATCGAGCGAAAGTACCCCTATCTGATGGGTTACCTAAGCCAAGTAACGCAGAAGCGGTGGGTGGTGCCGCGCCTCAACTGGGCAGGTGGCTTGTGCATTGCGGGCATTTTGGTTTCCGGCTCCGCCATGGTTTCCAGCCTCTGGGGAAATTTCGGGGGCATCTGCCGGCGATCATTGCCGGAATCTTCGCCGCCACCGTAGGCGGAGTCATGAGTTTGCGAACCGCCCGATCGGCGAGTGCCCGCTCGGTAGAAGATCCGAGAACGGCCTATGCCCGAGAGGTCGCCACCCTCATGGTCGCTCTGAATAGCATGAAGCGCCTGCATCGAGATCTGGATGAAGGTAGCTTACTGATGCTGGAGGAAGCGTCCCGGGGATGGACCCGCATCAAAGCGGCCCTGGAATCTGGCGCATGGATAGATCCTTACCGCATCAATACCCTGGCGGGTCTACGCGATCGGATGCGAAATGCCGCCGATGCTGGTATGGCGGACATCCTCACGATGTACCGGCCCTACCTACCAATGGAAGCCAAGCCTCGTGGCTGGGATGATTATGCGAATGAACTTGTCGAAACGTTCGTGAAGTCCGGCAAGAAAAGTGGACCGTCGGTTCCGGCTATTTTCTGGGACGCCAATGCGGTGGCAGATAAGCTCGCCCGCCTAGCCGCCGAGGCGGAACGTATCTCCCTGCACGGCGATCCGCAAGCCGTACCCATCCCGGGACAAGCAATTGATCACGTACTTGGGGAGATCAAAGTGAGAGCGGTGGCAGAATCTGAGCTGGATTCCCAGCAGGTCAAGTTGAACTAGGAAGATTTCGCGGGCACCTGGCAAAATTACTGTCTCTTTCGTTATGATGTAGCGGTGAGGGATCGAGCATGAGTAGGGGAACTCGAATTCGAGGGGTGATTCGGGTTGCGATTGCGGGCACGGCGCAAGATAACGCCATCTCACCGAATGCCGTGCAGGAGGCCATCAACCGTCACTTCACGCTCTTGGGTGATACCGCGAGCCAGTATGGCGGCACCGTAGAACACTTGAGTGGGAGCGAGAGGCTCTACCTCTTCCTGGATGGTCCAAAAACCGTCGGCGCCGCGAACGCGATCCTGGCGGCGGCGGTGCGGATCAACGCGATGCGACCGCAGAGTGAACCATCCCTGCTGCATCGGATCGCCTGCGACTACGGCAGCACCACCGTTGAAGAGCGCCTGTTGAGAGGGCAAGCTCGAACCTTTACTTCCGGTGATGCGGTGCGGATCGTGGAAGAGATGATCGAGTTGGTGCCCGCGGGGCAGGTGTGGGCAACTCAGGCTCTATTGGATGAAGCGGCCAAGTTTGGTCATACAGCTAAAGTCCAACCGGTCCAATCTCTGGTCACCAAGACGGGGGCCGAAATCCCCGTAGTGCAGGTGATTTCGCTGCTGAGTGAGGTCTCGACCGCAACCACGGGGGCATCCGTTTCCGCGCGAAAGCCGCGCAAACAGTCTGCCTCTCCGGCCGCCGAACGTTTGCTGAAGAACACCGTCCGCTTGGCAATTCTTGCCGCCATTGCGATCGGGGCGTATGTGTTCATCACCGGAAATCCCAAGATGTTTGCGGGATTGCAGAAACAGTTGAGTGCCTGGACGAAATCCTTCGGGGCGTCCAAACCAGACGCTAAGAAAACCGCAAAGAAAGAGAAGTCCGACGATGGTGCGGCGAAAGGCACGGTGACGATGGAAACCAAAGGTTCTTCTAAGCCGGCGCCCAAGGCAACGGCTACCAAAAAGCCAGCCGCCGTGGCGAAGAATGACGCCAAGCCCAAGACTGAAATAGATAAGGCACCGAAGGATGACGATGAGACCATCGAACCGGAGACGGGAGATGAAGAAGGAGTGAAGAACGGTGCGGAGGAAAACCCCAACGCCGATCCCACTGAGCCGCCGCCGGACCACCAGTAAGGCGCGGCGGGCCATTCCGGGTACCTTCCAGTTGTGACAATCACGTTATTTGTGGCGACCAGCCTGGATGGCTATATTGCCGGACCGGATGATGACCTGTCGTGGTTGTTCACCGACACCGACTACGGATTCGATGACTTCTTCGCCAACGTCGATACCCTGATCATGGGCCGTGGCACCTACGAAGTGGTGAAGTCGTTCGGTAAGTGGCCCTACGCCGATAAGGCGAACGTCGTCATCACCCGCCGGGCCGACCTCGTCACCGACACCCCGGGCACGACGGTCTTCAATGGCGAACTGCCGGAGTTGGTCCAACAACTTCAAGAAGACGGGGCCGAAGAAGTCTGGCTCGTCGGGGGTGGTGAATTGGTGAAGAGCATGCTGACCGGTGGGCTGATTGATCGCATTACGGTCTCGCTGCATCCGGTCTTGCTGGGCAATGGCATCCGCCTGTTCCCTGATGGTTTTCCCCGCACGTCACTAACGCTTGAAGACAGCGCGCAATACGACAGCGGTCTCGTGCAACTGAACTACCACGTAAAGTAGGTTGCTGACTGGGGACACTCCTAAGGTGCCAATCCTTCATACTATAGGGGCAATGGCTACGGCCGGCGCACCTCCCCATGCTAAGAGCCGGTAATGTCGGACTGCCTAATGTAGGCAAGTCAACCCTTTTCAACGCCGTGGTTGCGAACGCGCAAGCGCAGGCCGCTAACTTTCCGTTTTGCACCATCGAGCCAAACGTTGGGATGGTGACGGTCCCCGACGAGAGGTTGGAGGTCTTGGCGAAAATCTCGGGGTCCGAGGCCATCCTTCCCGCCCGCATGGAATTCGTCGATATCGCTGGCTTGGTCAAAGGCGCCAGCAAGGGCGAAGGACTCGGTAACCAGTTCCTCGCCAATATCCGTGAAGTGGACTGTATCGTCCACGTGGTGCGTTGCTTTGATAACGATGACATCATCCACGTCAGTGGATCGGTCGATCCTGGTCGCGATATTGAGGTCATTAATCTAGAGCTCATCTATGCCGACATCGCCAGTGCCGAAAAGCGTCTCGAACGGGCGCGGAAAGAACTCCGCACCAAGAAAGAAGCCCAAATTGAGATTGATGCGCTCGAGAAGCTTTTGCCGGTGCTGAACGAAGGCAAGGCGGCGCGATCCGTGGCTCTCACCGAGGACGAAGCCTTTAGCCTGAAGGGATTGGGGCTCATGACGCTCAAGCCCATTATCTACGCGGCAAACGTGAACGAAGACGATCTCGCCACCGGCAATGCTTACACCGAGCAGGTTCGGAAGATTGCTTCGGCGGAAGGGGCGCAAGTGGTCGTCATCTCCGCTCAGGTGGAATCGGAACTGATCGAACTTCCCGAGGCCGATCGGCAAGAGTTTTTGGAATCACTCGGCGTCACTGAAGGCGGTCTAAAGTCGCTCATCCGCACCACCTACGATCTGCTTGGCCTGCAAACCTACTTCACCACCGGTCCGAAGGAAACCCGCGCGTGGACCATCACCAAGGGCATGAAGGGTCCCCAGGCAGCCGGTGTGATTCACTCCGATTTCGAGCGGGGCTACATCCGTGCCGAGACCGTGGCGTACAAAGATTTGATTGAGAACGGAAGCATGGCGGCGGCCAAGGCTAAGGGCTTGGTCCGTTCCGAAGGTAAGGACTATGTGGTGCAAGAGGGAGACGTCATGCACTTCTTGTTCAACGTCTAGTCATTGGCTGATATGCGGTTAGCCTGAATAGATACTCAGCTAAGGTTAACTATCAGCCCTTTTCAGGTTCAATAGCACCGTGAAAAGGTCGTTGCCGTGGCTTATTTTGGCCGGGCTTATCGGGGGATGCGCGAAGGCTCCGGCGCC
>Ga0209188_1002576_pt1 | contig 13230 bp, 11 predicted proteins | sample C_130625_EF_Meta_FD_187307 | JGI IMG/M metagenome (GOLD analysis project Ga0209188, IMG submission 187307) | Freshwater microbial communities from Lake Croche, Canada to study carbon cycling - C_130625_EF_MetaG (SPAdes) (version 2) | ecosystem: Environmental > Aquatic > Freshwater > Lake...
TACAAAGAAAAAAGCAGAAGCGAACTTCTTTAGGTTGAAGTCGAGGTCAAAAAGAAATACTGCCAAGAGAGCGCAGGTGATTAGGTTCAACCAAAACGCGGGGGCTATTCGCGCGGCGCGACTCATCGCATAGCTTCTGATTGACGGAAACGCTTTTTTGTTGACGAAGGCGCTCCAGAACGGCAGCGAAAGCAAGCAACCCGACAGAACAAAAAATAGACTCACGCCAACTTCGCCCCGCATGCCTAAATATTGCAGGTCGCCGAACGGCGGTGAGACGTTTTCTGGGTTCATTTTTTGCGCGGTGTGATGCCAAACAACTAGCAGGCAGGCTATTGCTCTAAACCCGTCTGCTCCCGCCAAACGTTGTAGCGACATTTCTTTTTGCATCAAACAACCCCTCAAATCAGGTGATTCGCCAATTAAACCACCCGCAAATCGCTAACCCAGGTTCTGCCGCCAAGCCGTAAACGACTTGAGGTTGCGAGCGTGAGGGCGCCGCAGCCACGGCCAGGGGTGAAGCTCTGCGACATCCGCGAAGTTTTTGAAGCTCGGCACCGGCGCATAGGTCACGGCCACCGGATTTTCGCGCGCATAGTCATAGGGGCTTCCCAGATAAACCGTCAGGTCGCGGCGTTCGGCGAGGTCTTGCAGAGTCTCAATATAAAAGTGCAGGCGCTTCGACGACAGCTGAAGTTTGGCGAGCGCCTCGCGGTTGAACACAAACACCGCGGGCAGGTCAGGGTTTGCGGCGAGCGCCGGGTCGGTGTCTCCCATCGAGTCGACGGTGATCAAAACTTCTTTTGGCGCGGCATTTTTAACCACGGATGTCGGGCCCGTCGTGCCCTCAACATCGAGGTCGCGGTCGAGCAGCTCTAGGCGCTCAAGCCTTGGCAGCTCGACTTCTGGCGGAAAGCTCTCGATCGGGCATGCCTTCTTGAGCGGACACTTCATGCACAGCCCCGGCGCGCGTTTTTCAACCTGCCACCTTGCGAAACCGTAGGGTTTTGAGGCTGAGCCGACTGTCCACTGCCAGCCGAGCAGGTTGGCTGCGCGCGAGCCATCGAGCAGGTTTTGATACATGCGCTCTTGGCCGTGAATCCAACCTTTGCCGTTTCGAACCGTCCAGTGCGAGGCTAGCCACATGCGCGTTTGGTTGACCAGCCATCCGTCGGTTTCTAGCTCTTTCACAACCTGGTCGATGCAGTGCATGTCGCGGTTCCAACCGTCGCCGGTCGCCTCGCGCACCTGATCGAACGTGAGGTTTTCAAACATGTGGGTGCCGATGCGGGCATAGAGGTGGCGGGCATATTCCTGCCACATGAGTTCGTCTTGAAACTTCTCGCGGTCGCGCCAAGGCGCGCTCTCGACGGCGGCCCAAACCTGCTTGAGCGTGAGCAGGTTGTGCCGAATGTATGGTGAGAGCACGGTCGCCCCGCGCCGACTTAGCGGCAACACCTCAGAGCGATCGGACGCATAACGTGTGATGTCGAGCTCGGCGAGCGCCTCGTTAGCGGCAGTCTGACCCCCGCGAATGTGGCTCTTGCCCCCGCCCGAGTGCAGGCCGGCAAAGTACTTCTCGAGAATCCCGTCGCTCGTCAGCGTCAGGTCAATGGGCTCTTGCACTCTTCTGAGAACTCATTGCGGTCAGGGGTTATTCCGCAAGTTCTGCGCCCAAAACTATAATTATTGCCAAGCTATTTACGGTTTATCTCCGTGACCAAAATTACCCAAGAATCATAGAACGAAGGGCACCCAAACCATGAATTCAAATCTAAGAATGAAGTCAAAAACTTTGGCGGCTCTAGCCTTCCTTGGCTTGATGAGTTCGAGCTTCCTATCGGCTGCTCCGGCTCAGGCTGCGGTTCCAACGATCGCAACTTGGACATCCCTCGACGGGACCAACGTAACAATCACCAATCAGGGGACGCCGGTGACCGCTCAGGTTACACTTGGCGGAACACTTCCTCACGCTTATGAGAACGCTGGAATCGGCGCTGAAAACAAGCAGAAATACCAGTTCTCACCTTTCAACATCGCCGGTATGAACTATGAGCTTTACAAAGTCGGCGACTATGTTCAGGCTGACTTCTCGGACAGCGGAACAACGGACATCAAGCTCCTACTCGGATGGATAAACCTTGGCGACGAGATTCTTGTCTCGGCTTCGACCGACGGCACCAACTTCGCACCAGTAGATCTTTCAGACACCAGCAACGTCAGTGCTGCAGCGATTTCAAGTAACACTCTTGCAAGTGTTACCAACGGGAGTCCTGGAGTTTACGCTCCGGGCATGGTAACCGCCACTGCCTACGGTGGCAGTTACCAAATTCACTTTGCGACGGCCATCAAATCAATCAGGGTCGAAAATCTTCCAATCTTGGCTGGGTCTGACAGCACCCCATCAAACGGCGTTGGTTTTTTGCTGCCCGGTGAGCTTTTTTTCAAAATTCTTGCAGCTTCAAATGATTCAGCCAAAGGTTCTGCGACTAGTACTGACCTAAACTCTGATGGCGTCTGGGATCTAGTCGCAACCGCTAACCAGGGCTTCAGATTCAAGAACTGGACTTGCACCGACAGGCAAACTCCGGCCTCGACATCGCTTGCAACAACAACTTTGGATCAGGGCGGTGAGACTCCAAATCACAATGCAACATGCACGGCAAATTTTGAAATTGACCCAGCGGCACCTGTGATCACGCCAGCGCCGCCGGTAATAACACCAGCTGCCAATGATGCTGCTCGCGGGTCGGTAACCGCAACCGATGCAAACGCCGATGGCACGTGGGACCTCGTCGCAACAGCCAATGCGGGTTATGTTTTTGCCGGATGGACCTGCACGGCTAGCCAGTCACCAGCCTCAGCTAGCTCGGCAACGACGACTGTCACACCATCGCAGAACTCAACTTGCACAGCGAACTTCGATGTTGTTCAGACATTGGGAGGCAAAGTCTTGAAGGCAAGTAAGACCCTTTCAGATTTCGCCGGTAACTCGGCAGTGCTGACGAAATCTATCAAGGCAAAAATCCGCAAGTTCATCGCGGCAAACCCAACTATCAACGTGTTTACCTGCACCGGTTTTAGAGCAGGTAATACTATGAGACCCTTCGATATCGCCTTGGCCAAAAAGAGAGCCGCCAATGTCTGTGGCTACATCAAGAAGTTGCAGCCAGATGCCGTAACGAAAATAAAAGCAAAGATTACTGCGTTGCCTGTTTCAGGCGCTAGTCGCAAGGTTTACGTTTCAGGGCAATCAGTCCAGGGCTAATACACACTAAAGAATCTTGAGAACCCCCTAAGTTTGAAAAAACTTAGGGGGTTCTCTGACTTTTCCAGTTGGAGCGTCACCTATTCTTGTTGCCCGCTAGCCCTCAAAACCTGGGGCAACCCGAGGCCACGGCTGCAACCGCTCAAGCTGCAGAGCCACGCTCAAGATCAGCGCTTCGCCTGCGGCGTCTGGGTGAGGCGGGGCGACGATCTGCACGCCTAATGGCACGCCATCCGTCGAATGCCAACCCGCGGGAACACTCGCTGCCGGCCAGTCGATCAGGTTGAAAGTGGCTTGATATGGCGCATAGCGAATGTTTGAGACGAGGTTCGCAAACCATCCGCGCTTGTGCCACTGCGCCGACTCGGGGCCTGACTGTGCGAGGGTCGGCGTGATGAGCACGTCGTAGTCGTCGAAGAAGCGCGTGATTTTGGCGCGGGAGCGGTCAACCGGTTTAGGGCTGAGCATTCCCAGACGGCGGGCGATTCGCCCGAGCCGCGCGTGAGTGCGGGTGCGCGGGTTCAACAGCGCTGGGTCAAGGCCGCGCGCATCAGCCTCGGTGCCCGCAAACCAGCGAGCCAGCAGCGGCAGCGGGTTTGGGTCGTAGGGAAAGGTCGTTTCTGTCACAGTGTGCCCTGCTGCGCGCAACACATCGGCAGTTCGTTCGGCAGCTCGGCGCCATTCGGGGTCGAGCTTCACGAGAGCCGATGGCTCCCCTGCCGCGATGGCAATTCTTAGCGGATGAGCCGGCTCACCCACGCTAGCAAGCTCAGGGCGGCCGGCCATCACCGAAAGCATCAGGGCGGTGTCGGCCACCGTTGTTGCGAGAGGTCCGTTCTGGCTCATGCCACCCCAGGAGTCAAAGCCGATGTCTTGCGGAACGACTCCCCCGCCGGGTTTTAAACCGACGAGACCGCAGTTGCCTGCCGGGCCACGAATCGAGCCCATGCCGTCGTTGCCGTGCGCTGCCGAAACGATGCCGGCTGCAACGGCAGCGGCTGATCCGCCCGATGATCCGCCCGAGGTGCGGCTCAGGTTCCACGGGTTTTTGGTGGTGCCAAACACAGAGTCGGTCGTGCCAAAGACACACAGCTCAGGAACCCTCGTCAAACCAATCACAATCGCCCCGGCGGCCTTCAAGCGCGAAACTACCTCGTGGTCGGCGCTTTGGGGTTCGGCGCTAGTCGCTGCAGAGCCAACTCGCATCGGTTCACCCGCCACAGGAATACTGTCTTTAATAACTATCGGCACGCCAGCCAACGGCAACGATGCGAGGTCGGCTCTGGCGTCTAGCGCGGCAGCCTCGGCGAGAGCACGTTCAGCGCGCACAACTTGAAACGCGCCGATGCTCGCGTCATGGCGCTGCGCCCGCTCGAGCGCGGCCTTCACAGCATCAACAGCAGTGGTCTTTCGTGCGCGAACGTCAGCGGCGAGCTCCGCGGCGGTGAGGAGGTTCATGCGAAAAGTCTAGTTTGCTCTTTCGGACTCGTGAAAATTCCATCGTGCGAAAACTTTGCCGCCCTGACTCCCGAGTCGATGCGTTATCTCGTGTGAAAATACCGTCATAAAAACAATTTCATGGATGGACTGTGGTGTGAGACCTACGATTGTAGTGAAACGATATCCCAATAGAACCAAATGAAGATCTTTTTTTGGATCACATGAATTCGGTAGCGTGTTCGAACATGGTGTCAATAACCTCGGGGCCGATAAGTTGAAGTAACTGCCCCTCATCGAGGATCTCAATCAATGCTGCGCCGACGCTTAGAAGCGCTCGTGCATCTATCGATTTAGAAGTCAAACCTTTTTGATATTTTCCTGAAGGGTCATCGCCCTCAATCAGGTAGTCGACTTTCTTCGACATTCCAGTTTTCATGTGGGCACCACAAATTGCCATACAAATCCAAAATTCCTTCGTTCCCATGGCCTCAAGAAATAGTGAGATTACGACGTTCTTGCCACGAAGGGGGTGCTGATCGAGCTGGAGACCTGCTTCCTTAAACCGCTCACACAGCAGGTCATACTCTTTCGGAGTGTATGTTTCCCAGTACGGATTAGTGCCAACAGGCCGTTTTTTTGTGTTTCCATGGACGACAGCGCCTTTTGCAATTTTTCCTGCGCGCATTTCTAGTTGTGCCATGAGGTTTTCAAATTTTCCTCCGGCCGAAATCAAGAATTTTTCCATGACCAGACCAGTTGCAACTGCATCCTCCAGAGCACCATGGCCTACATTGCCGTTGGGGCGAACTCTGCGCTCAAGAGGTACGTCAAAATGATATGCCAATTCATCCAAAGCGTGCGACCCCACCGAGTGGGTTATTTCGTGATTCCTGGCAACCGTCATAGTACAAAAATAAGTTGAGTCAGGCATTGAAATGTTAAAGACGGAAAGCGCTGCAATCAACTTTTTCACGTCCTGAGTTGCGTTATGTGCAACGAGAGGACCCCGCGAAAGGTACATCTCAATCTCGGGCCATAGGTCCACTAGAGTCGGGGCGGATTGGAGATCATTAACATCTATTTGGTGTATCGAATGTGCAATCTCACTCATTTCGATTGCTTGAAAAGCATGAGTCTGATCTGTAATTGGCCTAACTAGCGAAGCAAAACTGCTTGTAACTGCACCTCCAGAAAAATGCACAAACGCTATTTCGCATATGCTGGCACCTTCGGATGTAGCCTGCTCGATATCAAAAACGACAAAATCATCCACATTTCCCCCATTTGAAATACGCGTACTTAAATACTACTCATCACCGGTGATGGGGTGCGCTCTAGTTACCAACGCGACTAAACGAAGATCTGGCCTTTATTGTGAAGTTGCTTTTCACGACCGCTTAGCGAGAAGCGGCATCCACCACATTCTTCACGAGCATGGCTCGCGTCATTGGGCCTACGCCGCCTGGGTTGGGTGAGAAGAAACCTGCGACTTCGGCTACGCGCGGGTCAACGTCGCCGACGAGGGCGGCTTTGCCGTCAGGGCCTGCGCCTTCGACGCGGGTGATGCCAACGTCAAGCACGGCAGCGCCGGGCTTGATCCACTCGGGCTGCACAAAGTGGGCAACGCCCGCTGCAGCCACCACGATGTCGGCGCGGCGCACGGCGTGTTCAACATCGGTCGAGCCTGAGTGCAAGAGTGTCACGGTTGAGTCGATGCCCTTGCGGGTCATTAGCAAACCTAGTGAGAGGCGACCTCGGCAAGTGCACGTTCAGCGCGCACAATTTGAAACGCGCCAATGCTCGCGTCATGCAGCTCAGCCCGTTCAAGCGCGAGCTTGACGGCATCAAAAGCAGTGGTCATTCGTGCGCGAACGTCAGCAGCAAGCTCCGCGGTGGTGAGGAGCTTCATGTGAAAAGTCCATATCGAGTCCAAGCAATCACCTGATCTAGACCAACCTCAACCTCAAGAAATAGCTCACGCATCCACATCCACACCACATCCACATCCAATGTCGCAGATTTAGGTCCAGCGTAAGCCTCGGCGTCACCTGCACAAGAGGTCCTACCTCTCGGAGGGCTGATGTCATTTCGCGGACAGACTTCGACATGGAAGGCAGCGAGTGGAGATGCCTTTCTCCCTTCAACTCTTGCCTCTTTAAACCCAACCCGAATAATCATTTTCAGTAACGGTGTTTAGATTGCAAGAGCCGTTGAACAGGATAGGTAATCCAAGAATTTCATTTTCATAGTCATCGCAGAGTGGGCAGTCATTTCTTTCTGCTGCGTCAAAGCAAATAGGGCACATGGCGTTTCCTTTCGGTTGGTGGTTCACTATAGAGCTAGGGTTGGTCAGGTTGTTGTCATCTCCCACAAGCGGGGCTTGATTTGCTCTCAAGCCAGACTGGAAATCCCGCACGCCGTTGACCTTGGTTGGCTCAACGCGTTGTAGATTCCTATGTATAGGTGAGCTACGTTTAGTCGGTTGTCAGTACCCTAACGATGTGCGCCAGTCCCTCTCGCGTGCCATCAAGGTAGAGCTTTAAAAGTCACTAGTTGGGGTTTTGACCAAATCGTTTGGCCAATCACCGGCCTGCGAATCGCTTAGCGCAGGGAGCAATGTTGTCTATGAAGTTCCTGCATATCAGTGTGAGCATTCCGAAGGCAAAGACGAATGGGGTGCCCTCTTCGACCATAAGCTCGAAGATGAGGAAAGTTGAGTTCACATTATGTTCGATGGCCGAGTGCGAATTGGTGCGCCTCTAAACAGACTTATTTCCCTCGTTCACTAGCAATGTTGTTTTCGTAATTTCTTACGACTTGATTCGATTTTCTCATTACTCGGTGGCTACTATTTAGTTAAAGTTTCGTTGCAAAGAGCAACTGATGAGCAAGTGGGGGCAATATGAATGAGATCGAACGCAGCCGGCTATGGCTAAACATTGAATATCAATACTGGGATACAACCTACGATGAGCTTCTGCGTTTTTCTATTGACAAACGGGGTTACTTTCGCGTCGAGCAATATGAAAATCTTGACCCAAGTGACTATTTAGTAGAAAGCGCCTTGAAGGATTTCAAAACCCTTTTTCCTAGAACTGCTTCCCAGTTTCTTGAAATAATCGCAGAATATGCGCCCAAAGCGCTTGATGTCCCTGTGCTCTGCACCACTACATTCAATGGCGACAGCGAAGTGCTAGAGCAAATAACCAGTTACCTCACTTTTGAAACGGCGACAGACATCCCGGAGGACGAGTGGGATTTCGTCTTTGCTTCGAGAGCCCACACTCCTAAAAAGGGCGGTACACCTCTTGCACAGCTTAAGAAAGAAAGTGGATTTGCAACTGACCGCATACTGTTCTTTGGGGACGAAGAATTATTACTCATCCCTTCCTCCGCAGGCACCTTTGCGCTCAGCCAGAAAGATTTTTCCAATTTCCACGCGGTAATTGGTGACCACGCGTTTTACTGTGACGACAGACGATCCGATGGTAGAAAATTCTCTTACAGTCTGCATAAAGTTTCAGAAAGTTTATCCCTAGGCCTGATGACACATCAAAACGACTGGGAAGATGAAGTCTATGAATACTGGTCGAGGCATGAGGGCAATGTAGGTATCGCATTAGGGGTCTTTTTGAGAGACGAGGTCGCTCGTGCTATGACTGAAATAATCACGCCATACCATCACGAGTTGCCAGAAACGAAGGTAAAAGACATCGTTGATGCACAGACAGTTTTATTTGGCAAACAATTTGTTACTCAAACTCAGAAAATCGCGCTGAAATTGGACCTTGCCGGAAACGACTTTGCTGCCTTTCGCAGCCGACTAGATGTTGAAGATTCAGTAATAGACCTACTTGAAAAAAAGGCGGACAATACATTAACGCAACAAGGTACTTATGAACACCTCGACCCAAGCACATGGGAACGGAGGGATGTTGAGTATTTCATGGCTCTCAGCTCCGCGACGATGGCGACTGGTGCTGTGTGGCAGATTCAGATTGCAACCGGGTGGACCACAGTTAATCGAACCATCCCAAAATCACGCGGCAGATTACTTGACGCCGTTTTATCGTTGCTCGGTGAAGCTACTCTAGAACTCGCAATCGCGCACGATCAAGAAACCCAAAAGACAACTTTTCTGACTATGAGAGATGAGTTACAGTATCAGATTGAATCATACCCACGCATAGTTCTCGACTTGACAGGATTAAACCTCAGTTTTGATTAACCAGATCAACGGCCTGGCGGCATCCACCACATTCGTCACGAGCATGGCCCGGGCCATTGGGCCTCCGCCGCCTAGATTTGGTGAGAAGAAACCTCCAGCTTCAGCCACACGCGGGTCAACGTCGCCGACTAGAGATGCGCGGCCATCAGGGCCGGTGCCTTTGAAGCGTGTTTCTCTCTAGCTCCTTTCAGATTTGACTGACTAAATGCAAGTCAGCCTCTTCTAAATCAGAAGTTTGCTCTTTCGAACCTTTCACGACTTATGAGATTTTTTTGACCCAGGGACGCAGTCCGCACCGGTTGGCCTTGTAGTTTTTTCATTTAAACTGATCTGGAATCAAGCCCTAGAGTCATCGATTGGTTCGCTGTGGTTTATAAATCCTAAGTAGCAACGATTCTTGAGTTTGTTTCAGCCGAGCTTTCTAAACCCCAGCCTGGCCATAGACATATAATCTCAAGTTGGTCTCATCGGAGTTTAGATTTGCTTGCACACTAAAACGAACAAGCCGAAGCTACCAAGCCCCCTGCGGGGCAGAACTCCTAAATATGGGCGAATTCTTTAACTCCGCTCGGGCGAGCTCTGTTTAAAGGTTAGAAATTCCTGTTTTTGTCAACGGAATTTTCCTGTGCCATGTCACCCCGTTGGCGATGTCTATCGAAGAGACTTCAATAATGCCGCCGGAATTGGGGTTCTCATTGCTATTGTGAGCAGCCAGAATCTGCATGCCAGCGAGAGACTCCGCCACTTCTGCCAACGAAGATAGGTCCATTACCTCCAAAGTATCAATCAAGTTGGCATAGTGTTCTTCACCGAAGAAACTGACTTTTTGCTTAACTTTTTGCGAGATTGCGCCGATTGCCACATGTTGTTTTATCAAATCGTCGAGAGTCTTTGCCGCCTTCGGTTCCGACTCTAGGGTTTCTTGTAGAACCTCGAAAATGGAGTCGCGAATGAAGCTTGGCAAATTTTCAAGTAATGCATCGTCGTAGCCATTTAGAAAAGTGCGGACAGCGTCTCGTTGAGCCGGGTAGAAGATTGTTGCGCCTCTAATTGCGTCAATTTCGTTGCTGAACCAACCTCTAACCATCTTTGGCATTATCGCCTCGATGATGATGGAAACTGCACTTGGCGTGTATGAGTTAGAGCCATAGCCGACGAAAGTAAATGTGGTTTGCTCGTTGTACAGGTTTACCCTCTTGGCAAGGGAGAGGGGAAGCGTCTCCACTAATTTCTGTCTCTGACTTGGTGAGAGTGATTTTTCGCCGAACCATTCATTAACTAAGGTTTTGCAAACATTGGCTGGGAGGCTCTTTTCTGCTGTTTCAACGTTAAAAAACGTATAGGTGTATGCACGTTCAAGTTTATCGGGTAGCGTGTCCAAGACTGATCTAACTGCCTTTGCGTAAGTTTTTGCATTGTTTTTATCAGCCTCAAGCCAGTTTTTCAGGTTGTAATCCCAAGTTCTTGGCGCAGCTTCACTTACTTCGGTGTGGATTGAGCGACTGATGTCAATCAACAAATCGATTGCAGTTGCTCTTATGGCGTCCGAATCGGTGAAGATGTCGTTTGCCGCATGAGCAGCTAACCAATCTACAAAATCCTCTGCATAGGCTTTTGGGGTTGTAAGCGGTTGTTTGAGAGATTTGGCCCATCGAAGAACGTAAAGAGACACTGGAAGATTATTAATCTCTCCTCTGCCGGCGTCGAGCACCACCACACGATGCGGCTCGGGCAACGCATGCATTTTTCGGGCATTATTTAGAGTCTTGGCAGCGCCATCTTTTTCAATAGTTACCACTGAATCCGAAGCAAGCGCAACCCCATTTTTGTTCAAAACCACGATTTGTGTGGTCATTTCCCCTCACATTCCCCAAACGTAACTGCATTCTACGAGTAATTGATGTGGGATCGCAAATATCCAACCTGCCACTCACACTGCCTATGCACGTACCATGCACTCGAGTGAAAATTCTCACTTCCTAGGCGCTGTTACCGAGGTTTCCTCTTTGCGGAATAGTACGTTACCTCGAAGCGGCATCAACCACATTCTTCACGAGCATGGCTCGCGTCATTGGGCCTACGCCGCCTGGGTTTGGCGAGAAGAAACCTGCGACTTCGGCTACGCGCGGGTCAACGTCGCCGACGAGGGCGGCCTTGCCGTCAGGGCCTGCGCCTTCGACGCGGGTGATGCCAACGTCAAGCACGGCAGCGCCGGGCTTGATCCACTCGGGCTGCACAAAGTGGGCAACGCCCACCGCAGCCACCACGATGTCGGCGCGGCGCACCGCGTGTTCAACATCGGTCGAGCCTGAGTGCAAGAGTGTCACGGTTGAGTCGATGCCCTTGCGCGTCATGAGCAAACCTAGTGGTCGACCAACGGTGACGCCTCGGCCGATGATGGCAACTTCAGCGCCGCGAGTTGGCACGTCATAGCGGCGAAGCAGCTCGACGATGCCGGCTGGGGTGCAAGGCAATGGCGAGTTAAGTTCTCCCGAAACGCCAAGCACTAGCTTGCCTAGGTTGATTGGGTGCAGGCCGTCGGCGTCTTTCGACGGGTCAATCAACTCGAGCATTTCGTTGGTGTCAAGGCCAAATGGCAGCGGCAGCTGCACGATATAACCGGTGACTTCGCGTGCCGAGTTGAGCTCGCGAATAGCTGCGCGAACATCGGCCGCAGAAGCACTGCCTGGCAGGTCAACGCGAATCGACTCAACGCCAACCTCGGCGCAGTCGCGGTGTTTGCCCGAAACATATGAGTGCGAACCTGGGTCGTCGCCAACGAGTAGCGTGCCCAAACCTGGGTTGATGCCGCGCTGCTTTAGAGCAACAACGCGCTCGGCTAGCTCAGCCTTGATTGCCTTGGCTGTTGCCAGGCCGTCGAGCTTAATCGCGGTCAAGCGCCTACCAAGTTTCTAGGCCGGAGTACAACGGGAACTTCTCGGTCAAAACGCGAACGCGAGCACGAAGCGCGGCAACATCTGGCTCGGGCTTTAGAACCGAAGCGATGATGTCGGCAACTTCGGTGAACTCAGCAGCGCCAAAGCCGCGAGTTGCCAAAGCTGGGGTGCCGATGCGAACGCCCGAGGTGACCATTGGTGGTCGTGGGTCGTTTGGCACCGAGTTGCGGTTCACGGTGATGCCGGCTTCGTGAAGTAGGTCTTCGGCGGTCTGACCGTCGATCGGTGCGTCGCGAAGGTCAACCAAAACTAGGTGCACCTGAGTGCCGCCGGTCAAAACCTGCACGCCGTTTGCCTTGACGTCGTCTTGAACCAAACGCTTGGCAATAATGTCGGCGCCCTCAAGGGTGCGCTTCTGACGGTCTTTGAACTCATCGCTCATCGCAGCCTTGAAGGCTACAGCCTTGGCAGCAATCACGTGCATTAGCGGGCCACCCTGTTGGCCGGGGAACACCGATGAGTCGATCTTCTTGGCATACTCGGCCTTGCAAAGAATCAAACCTGAGCGCGGGCCGCCCAAAGTCTTGTGCACGGTGGTTGAAATCACGTCGGCGTAAGGCACCGGCGACGGATACAACCCAGTCGCAACCATGCCCGCAAAGTGGGCCATGTCGACCCAAAGTTTTGCGCCAACCTCGTCGGCAATCGCGCGAAACTCGGCAAAGTCGAGGTGTCGGCTGTAGGCCGACCAACCGGCAATCAAAACAGCCGGCTTAACCTCGTTTGCTCGCTGGCGCACGATATCCATGTCAATCAAAAAAGTGTCAGGGTTTAGGCCATAGGCGTGAGCTTCATACATCTTGCCCGAAAAGTTCAGGCGCATGCCGTGAGTTAGGTGGCCACCGTGGGCAAGTTCTAAACCTAGGATGCGGTCGCCAGGGTTCGCCAAAGCCATCAAGACGGCGGCGTTAGCTGACGCACCAGAGTGAGGCTGCACGTTTGCGTGCTCGGCACCAAAAAGTTCTTTAGCGCGGTCGCGAGCGAGGTTCTCAGCAACGTCAACGGCCTCGCAACCACCGTAGTAGCGCTTGCCCGGGTAACCCTCGGCATACTTATTTGTAAGCACTGAACCCTGCGCCTCAAGAATGCCGCGCGAAACAAAGTTCTCGCTCGCGATCATCTCAAGCGTGTGACGCTGACGGTCAAGCTCAGCAGCCAAAACGGCTGCGATCTCTGGGTCAGTTTCGCTAAGTGGCAGGTTAAATGAAGTCGTCATTTATGGGCTCCTCGGTTTTGGTTAATTCTAAGCTACTAGCCGCCTTGGCAAGCATTAGCAAACGCCCAAGCGGTTAGGCTTAAACCCATGAACACTGCTAACACCCACTGGGTTTTGACCC
>Ga0209188_1002577_pt1 | contig 13220 bp, 8 predicted proteins | sample C_130625_EF_Meta_FD_187307 | JGI IMG/M metagenome (GOLD analysis project Ga0209188, IMG submission 187307) | Freshwater microbial communities from Lake Croche, Canada to study carbon cycling - C_130625_EF_MetaG (SPAdes) (version 2) | ecosystem: Environmental > Aquatic > Freshwater > Lake | place...
CTCGGCTCACCTTGCCGTCTCCGTCGGCATCGGCCCGCTTCACCATCTCGGCAGGGGAGGACTCCATCGGCGGCTGGGCGACCGCCACGGCCGCGGGCACGCAACCGAGGCCGACGAGCGACAGGCGGATGAGGCACTTCATGAAAGGTCTCCGGGAAGCGTTCGTGGCAGACGGAAAAGAAGACAGGGATGGTCGGATCGGGGCAGGGCCGGTCAGGTGATGATCTCGCGGGCCACGCTGCCGTGGACATCGGTGAGGCGGAAGTCGCGGCCAGCGTAGCGGTAGGTGAGCCGTTCGTGATCGAGTCCCAAGAGGTGCAGCAGGGTTGCGTGCCAGTCGTGGATGTGCATCCGCTTCTCGACCGCCTCGTAGCCATAGTCGTCGGTCGCGCCGTGAGCCATGCCCCCCTTCACGCCCCCGCCGGCCATCCAGAGGGTGAAGCCCTTGTTGTTGTGGTCGCGGCCGTCGGTCCCCTGTCCGTGCGGCGTGCGACCGAACTCGCCCCCCCAGATGACGAGCGTATCGTCGAGCAGGCCGCGGTCGGAAAGGTCGGAGAGCAGGCCGGCGATGGGGCGGTCCACCTGGCGGGCGGTGTTCTCGATCGCCGTGCCGAGGTTGAAGTGGTGATCCCAGTTTCCGTGCGTCACCTGGACAAACCGCACGCCGGCTTCCACGAGGCGCCGTGCCATGAGGCACTGCCTGCCGAAGGCATCGGTGCCGTCGCCGCCCACGCCATAGCGCTCGAGCGTCTCGGCCGTCTCGCCGCCGATGTCCATCACCTTCGGCACCTCGTCCTGCATTCGGAAGGCCAGCTCGTACGATTCGATCACGCCCTCCGTATCGGGGCTCGTGCCGCCGTCGAGCCCCAGGCGCGATGCGTTGAGCCGCTGCACGAGATCGAGTTGGGTGCGCTGCGCGGCGCGGTCGCGGAGCGGGCTTTCGATGTTCGCCATCGTCGCAGGGGCGCCGCCACCGCGGCGGCCGGCGAGGCCCGGGAGGAGCGATCCTCCGATCCGTGTCGCTTGGTAGACCGCCGGCAGGAACGCGCTGCCGAACGTCCGTGCGGCGGCCACCGGCGGGTTGATGACGATGTAGCCGGGGAGATTCTGGTTCTCCGTGCCGAGGCCGTAGAGCGTCCAGGCGCCGAGCGACGGACGGATGAATTGCGCGGTGCCGGTGTGGAGCTGCGCGAAGGCCTGTGGATGGGCCGGCAGGTCGGTGGCCATCGAGTTGACGACGCACAGCTTGTCGGCGTGTCGGGCGACCTCGTCGAAGAGGCTCGACACCCACAGGCCGCTCTGGCCACGCTGGCTGAACTTCCACCGTGGCGCGACAAGCGTTGCCCGGCCCCCGCGCCGGTTTCCCGGCGGCGCTTCCTTCCCGGCGTCGGCGATGAGCCTCGGCTTGTGGTCGAAGGTGTCGAGGTGCGACGGCCCCCCCTGCATACAGAGGAAGATCACCCGCTTCGCCCGTGCGGCGAAGTGCGGGGGCCTGGGGGCGAGCGGCCCAGCAGCCGCCACGGGCTGTGACGCCTCCGCGGCCAGCGCGGGCTCCGCGACCAGCGCGGGCTGCGAGCGTTCCGCGACCAGCGCGGGCTGAGACGCCTCCGCGACCAGCGCAGAGAAGGCCAGAAATCCGAAGCCGTTGGCGGCGTGGGTGAGGAACGCCCGCCTCGGCCCGGGGATGCCTTTTCGATAGATGCTCGTCATCGGATTCTCCCTCAATGGACGTGGCGGAATTCCGCCGTCGCAAACAACGCCTGACAGTAGGCGACGAGACCCGGCTCCTCGGCCTCCGCCCCTCCGGCAGGTCGGTCGAGCCCCGTGCCATGCGCGGCGGTCCGGAAAGCCTCGATCGCGGCGACGTCGCCGGGCCCGGGGCGGCGGCCGAGCGCCATCTCGAAGGCCCGAGCGAAGCGCTCCTCGGAGTCTCCCGTCAGGGCCACCGCCCGCTCGGCGAACGCGCGAGCGAGCGACACGACCTCGGGGCTATTGAGGAGCAACAGCCCCTGCGCCGGCACGTTCGTAGCGTCACGGCGGCCGCTGACGAGCGAGGCGTCGGGGAAGTCGAACGTGGCCAGGAACTCGGGCAACTGGTCGCGCACGATCGGGAGATAGATCGACCGGCAGAAGGCTGGCTCGCGGCGGAGCGAGGCGACGAGCCGGGCGAGCCCCTGCCGGTCCTCTCGAATGCGGGCGACCGGCGAGCCGGGCACGGGGGAGAGGTCGAGCTTTCCGGCCACGGCGAGCATCGCGTCGCGGATCGCCTCCGCGTCGAGCCGCCGCTGGTCCATCCGCCAGCGGAGCCGGTTGTCGGGATCGACGGCGAAGTTCGATTCGTCGTGTACGGCGGCGAGCCGGTAGGCCCGGCTCGTGACGATCCGGCGCACGAGCTGCTTCACCGACCACCCATCCTCCATGAACACGACGGCGAGGTGGTCGAGGAGTTCCGGATGGCTCGGCGCCATCCCCATGATGCCGAAGTTGTCGGGTGTCGAGACGATCCCTTCGCCCATCAGCTTGAGCCACACGCGGTTAGCCATCACCCGGGCCGTGAGTGGGTTATCCCGGGAGGCGATCCAAAAAGCGAGGTCGAGCCGCCCGCTCCCGACGGCGACCTTCGTCGGCTCGTCGGGCGCGCAGAGCACCTCCACGAGGCCACGCGGCACCGTCTCACCCGGTTGATCCACGTCGCCGCGCGCCAGGAGCGGGCTGTCGAGGGGCTGCGGGCGGTCGAGGACCCCCATGACGAGCGTTCGCGGGCTGCCGTCCTCGCGAAACTGATCGAGGTCAGATCGGGCGGCCGCCAGCATGGCGCGGGCGCCCTGGACGCGGAGGAACGTCGCCGCCCCGTTCTGTTCCTTCCCTTCGCGACGCGCGGCCTCCGCCTCGCGCATCGCCGCTTCGGCACCCGCGGTGAAGTCCTGCACCTGCCGCCCGAGCCGGGCAAGATCGTCGGCCGGGAGCGGCGCGACGGCCGCGGGCAGCCCGGCCTCAGGAGGGAGTTCGATGAGCGTCGACGGATGGACGTTTTGCAACTGCACTCCGGTGCCGTAGAGCGTCTCGGTGCTCATGAAGATGCCGGCCAGCGCGTGGTAGTCGCGCTGCGTGACGGGGTCGAAGGCGTGGTCGTGGCAGCGGGCGCAGGCGAGCGTGAGCCCGAGCATCGACTGCGACACGACGTCGATCTGCTCGTCGACGACGTCCATCTGAAACTGTCTCCGGTCGCGTTCGTTGAGCCCCTTGGGGCCGAGCGCGAGAAATCCGGTGGCGACGATCTTCCGCGCCTGGTCGGCTGGCCCCGAGTGCCGGAGCAGGTCGCCGGCGATCTGGGCCTTGAGGAAGTCGTCGTAGGGCACGTCGTCGTTGAAGGCCGCAATCACCCAGTCGCGGTAGCGCCAGGCATGGGGATAGGGGAGATTCGTCTCCTTGCCGCTCGATTCGGCGTAGCGGGCGACGTCGAGCCAGTGTCGGGCCTGGCGCTCGCCGAAGCGCGGCGACGCGAGCAGCCTGTCGACCGCGCGCTCGAATGCCCCGGGCGACGTGTCCTCGTGGAAGTCGTGGATCTCCTCGGTCGTCGGCGGCAGCCCCGTGAGGTCGAACGTCACCCGGCGGAGGAGCGCCTCCCGGTCGGCGTCGGCCACCGGCTTCACGCCGGCCTTTTCCATCTCCGCGAGGAGGAAGCGGTCGATGTCGCCCGCTGGCCAATCGGCGTCGGCAACCTCCGGCACGGTCGGCGCCGCCGGTTTTTGAAACGCCCAATGGCGGCGACCGGCGTCGAGATCGGCCTGCCAGGAGTCGGCTCGGGCCGCGGGCGTTTCCGCCGCGGCATCGCGGGCCACCGGCAGGACGACCGCCGCGGCCAGCAGCACCTGCATCACTGCCAACCCGCGTCCGTGTGTCATCCGACGGCCCTCGAGTAGAGCGATTCCCATCGTCCAAGCAACCAAACGGTCAGGAAGCGGAAAGGTTGCCGCGGTACCCTCGACCTGCCCCCCGGGCCGAACGTCGAAGGGGATACCGGCCGGAACCGCTCGATCCCCTTGGGATAGCAAGGCTTCCGTCGCTCCGGATCACGAAGGTATGCCGCACGGGACAGAAAAGTGTTAGCACGCTCCCCAAAGAAAGTCCCTGCTCACGCCCAAGCCGTCTCGCCCCTCACCGCCTTCCCGATCTCCGATACAAGACGCAAAAAGGGCCGTTCGGCGCGGCGGTTGCTGACAGGGGAGGGAGGCGTAACTCACGTGGCTGGCCATTCCCGCGGCGTTGACGCGGACTGCCACTCAAAATACCATTTTGGCATGAAAACTACCATTGACGGAGCGGGGCGGGTCGTTGTGCCGAAGCGTCTGCGGGAGCAGTGCGGCCTGTCCCCTGGCGTTGAACTCGTGATTGAGGTGGTGGCCGACGGCGTGATGATCCGGCCTGCTCATTCACAGCCTGCGCTTGTCGAGCGGGATGGGGTGCTGGTCCATCACGGCGGCGGCGCAGCGACCATCGACATCGTCGCGCTGCTGCGCGGGGAAAGGGATGCCCGTGCCCAGGGGACGGCAGGGCAACAATGAAGGTGTTGTTCGACACATCCGTGTTGGTGACGGCGGTGGTCGATCAACTCCCCAACCATGCGGCAAGCTTGGCGTGTTATCAACACAGTCGGGGAGGAAAGGGGCGTGACGCCGGCCTTTGCACGGCTCATGCGCTTGCCGAGGCCTACGCGACACTCACCCGCCTCCCCCTCTCGCCGCGGATTCAGCCGACGGATGCAGCACGATTGATCCGAACCAATTTCGACCGCGACCTGACGGTCGTGGGGGCGACTCGCGAGGACTACGACGAGGCGATCGATCGCGTCGCCCGGCTCGGCTTGGCCAGTGGCGTCATCTACGATGCCCTTCATCTCATTGCCGCAGAGCGGCTCCGTTGCGAACGGCTCTATACCTTCAACCTCCGAGACTTTGAGCGGCTCGAACCGAAACGTGTCCGCATCATGGCCCCGTGATTTCCTGAGCGGCAAGGCTACCGATGGATGCATTCTCCTCATCAGCCTCCGGCAATCCGGCACCGTCTTCGCTGAAAGGTTCTGAGCCCGGCGCCCGTGCGTCTGGAGGCGATCGTTCAGAAACGCTCGCCACAGTCCGCAGGCTCTACGACGCCGGCCTCTATCTCCAAGCCCTCGACGCCAGCGAACCACTTGGCCACCTCCGTCACTGGGCCGGCATCGACGAGCGACTCCTCGCCGCCCGTCTCGCCCTCCAACTTGGTGCCCCCCGTCTCTCTCTCCGACATCGCCTCCGAGCCTGGCGCGAAGCCGCCGATCATCCCGAAGTGGCCTACTATCGCGCGGCCTTGGTCAGCGAGTACGAAGGGCCCTATGCCTGCTGGTGGTTCCTTGGCAGCCACGGAGATCTGCCTGACGCTGCCCCCGACATCCGTGCATCCTGGTTCTGCCTTCACGCCTTCTGTTTGGGGACCCTCCGCGATTTCGACCGGGCCGAGACCTGGCTCGACCGGGCGGCGGCCGCCGATCCTGGCAACCCGTGGATCGCGACGAGCCGCGCCACACTCTTTCTCCAGCAGGACAGGTTGGAGGAGGCGATCGCCGCCGACGACGAGGCGCTCGGCCTCCACCCCTGGTTCCGCCCCGCCGTCCAGTCGCGGTTCAGCCTGTTGGCGCTGGCGAACCGAGACGCCGAAGCCTTTGATTTCCTGCGGGAAGCCACCGGGCGACTGGAGTGCGCTGCGCTCCATCTCCAACTCGCTCCTCTCCTGGCAGAGCGTGACGATTTCGCCGGCGCCGAGGCGGCGATCGATCGCTACGAGTCGCTCTCGCCGCTCCTCGAGCGATCCTCTGCCGATGGCTTCCTCCACATGCGGTCTTATCTCGCCTACCGCCGTGGCGATGATGTCCGCGCCATCGACTGCGCCAGACGCACCGGCGATGACATCGGCCGAAAGATGGCTGACCGACTCTCCGCGCCGGAGCGTGCCGGCCTTCCACGGCTCGTCCTCCCACTTCCTTTCATCCGCCAGCACCACCACACCTGTGCCCCGACGACGCTCGCCATCATCAGCCGCTTCTGGGGACGCCCTGCCGAGCACGTCGAGGTGGCCGAACGGATCTGCTACGACGGCACGAGCAATCTGAGCGAACGGCGCTGGGCGGAATCCAACGGCTGGGCGGTGCGTGAGTTCACGGTCACCGAGGCCGCCACCGGGGCTGCGATCGCCGCTGGTATACCCTTCACATTGACCACGACCGACGCGGGGAGTTCCCACCTCCAAGCAGTCGCGGGGATCGACCACCGACGGGGATCGATCATCATCCGCGACCCCGGCACCCCGCTGCTCCGGGAGCTGTTCTTCGATGACCTGGGGGCCAGGTACGGCGCCTTTGGTCCGCGTGGCATGGCGATGGTGCCGATCGATGAGCGTGCCCGACTCGATGCTCTGGAACTCCCCGACTCTGCGGAGTGGGAGACTTTGTTCCACATCGACGGATTTCTCCAGGATCACCGCCGCGCCGATGCCGCGGCCCTCGTCGATCAACTCCGGGGCCGACATCCTGATCATGTTGTCACCTTTCTCGCCCGCCGGCGCCTCGCCAGCTACGACGCCGACCCGCTCGCCGATCTGCCGGTCGTCGAAACGCTCCTCGATCGATTCCCCGACAACGACCTCCTCAAGCTCACGCGGCTCTCCATCCTCCGCTCCACGTCTCGGCGCGGTGAGAGGCTCGCGGCGCTCGAAGCGGAATGCCGGAGGAACGACGCCCATCCGATCTACTCATCGATCCTGGCCCAGGAGCTGGCGGTTGACTCGACACAGCTCGACAAGGCCATGCGGCATGCCCGCAGAGCGATGCGATTCAACCCCGCCGATGCGTCCCTGGCGTCGACACTCGCCCGCATGCGTTGGAACGCACTCGATTTCGACGCCGGTCTCGAACTGTATCGCTTCGCGGCCTGCCTCGACGACAAGGACGAAGCATTCGCCGATGCCTATTTCCGCGCGGCACGGCACTGCCGCCGCACCGAGGAAGCGCTCGAACACCTGCGCCTCCGCAACGAACGCTTCGGCGACAAATCAGGGCAGCCGGCCCGGACGCTCGATGCTGCCCTTGCCAGCCTGGAACGGACGGCAGAGGGGATGGCCGTCCTGGAGGCGGCCCTCGCTCGACGCCCCGCCGACGGCGAGCTCATCCTGGCAGCCGCATGGTCGGCTTTGGCCATTCCCGGAGGGCTTGCTCGGGCCCGTCGATACCTCGCTCAGGCGAGGGGAAAGACGGCGGAGGTGGCCTGGCTGCAGTGCGCTGGTGGAATCGAGTCCTACGCCGGCAATCGGGCCGGGGCGATCGACTTCGCACGCCGGGCGGCCGAAGCGCAGCCCCTTGCGGCCGGGCTCCACGCCGCGGTCGCCACGGGACTCGCCGAAGAGGGCGACAGACGCGCGGCCCTCAACTATCTTGCCGGCATCGGCGAGCGGTTCCCCCATCATCAGCCCCTCATCGAACTGCGGATCGAGTGGCTCCGCGGAGAGCCCGCCGAAGTCCGCGAGCCGGTCATCCGCAGGCTCCTCGAATTGAATCCCGCCAACGCCTGGGCCACCCGTGAACTGGGATTCCTCCTCGCGGAGGAGCGTCGATTCGAGGAGGCGGCGGAGCTCTGCGAGCATGCAGCAGCCCTCGACCCGCACCATGTCGCACGATTCCACCTTCGAGCCACCATCGCCCAGGCACAGGGCGACACCGCTGCGGCGAAGCAGGCCCACCGCGAGGCGATCCGGATTTCGATCGACGACGACTACGCGATCGACGGCCTGCTCGCCGCTTGCCACACGCGAATCGAGCGCCACGAGGCTCTGGCCTTCGTGCGCGCCGAGATCATCGCCCAGCCGATCTACGGGGACGGCCTTCTCTCCTACCGCCACCATGCCGAGGGCGTCCTCGCGCCGGAGGAACTGCTCGAGCATCTGGCCGAGGCCCATGCTGCTCGCCCCGATCTCTGGCACGCGTGGGTAGCCCTCGCCCGACAGCACTTGGTGATGGAGAAGCTCGACGATGCCTCGACGACGATCCGTATCGCGTGCGAACGCTTTCCCCTGCTGCCACGCGTCTGGTTCGACCGCTCGCGGATCAGCCGGATGCGTGACGACACCGACGACGAGCGGGCATCGCTCGAGCGAGCGCTCGAGATCAATCCGCGCTGGCACGAGGCGATTCGGCTCCTTTCGGATCTGCACGAGCGCCGTGGCGATCGGGCCGCGGCGCGGAGGATCCTCGAACGCGCCGTGCGTTTCGACGTCGGCAACGGCGTCAGTCACGGCTGGCTCGCCGACTGCCTGTGGAGGTTGGGCGAGCGGGACGACGCCCTGACCCGAATCGAGCAAGCCGTCGATCTCACGCCGCACTATGAATGGGGCTGGGACCGGCTGCGCGACTGGAGCCTCGAACTCGGTCAGCCGGAACGGGCCGTCACCGCTGCACGCCAATTCGTCGAGCGACTTCCTCGCGACCCGCAAGCCTGGGTGCAACTCTCCAAGACCCTGCCGGAAACTGACGCCGAGGACCGCGTAGAGGCGATCCGCCAGGCCCGCCGACTCGCCCCTTTCGACGCCGAACTGGCAAGCCTCGAGGCAAGGATTCTCACCGACGCTGGACGGCTCGAAGAGGCCTTGGAGGTCTGTCGCTCGCCCCTCACCGGGGAAGTCGTCCCGCCGTTCCTCACCGCGCGCGAAGCCTGGATCCTTTGGCACCAGGGAGAGCAACAAGACGCCATCGCGACACTCCGCCGGGCTTTGGCAGCCGATCCCTCGATGGCCGCCTCGTGGCGCATGCTCACCGGCTGGCTCATGGCCGTCGGCACACCGGCCGAGCAGGTCGAGGCAGCCAGGCAACTCGTCCGCCTCGATCCCTACGAACCGTCCGGGCTCGAGTTGCTCGGCGATGCGCTGCTTGCCAGTGGAGACAAGCTGGCTGCCCGCGAGGTCTTCGGTCGCTGCTACGACATCGCTCCTTCCGTGGCCTACGCTGGCGTGCGGCTGTTCGACCTTTGCTTCGACGCCGGTGACTCGACAGCGGCACGGGGCGTGTTGGAAAGGATGCTCATCCACTGCCCGGATGCTTGGGTCTACGCCTGCGGTGTCAGACTGGCTGCCGCTGAAGACGACTTTCCCCTTGCCGCCTCCCTCCTCCCTCGCATCTGTCTCGAGACTCCCGTCATTCCCCACCAACTCAACTCGTGGCCCATCCAGGCTGCGACCGAAGCCGTCGAATCGCGCGGCTGGGGAAGGAAGTCGGCCGAGGTGATCGGGCCGCTTCTCGACATCCCGAGATGTCATCCACAGTCGGCGGCGATGTTCATCCGATGCATCGCACCGCGCGGCGGGCTCGAGGGCTATCTCCGAGCCCGGTTCATGGTGGGGCGACGGTACGGCGGCCAGGCGATGCTCGCTTGGGTCGAGGCCTCGCAGCAGGCGGGCGACCTGGTGGGCTTTCGTCGCCTCGTAACAAAAGACGCCGACCTGCTCATGCATGACCAGGCAGCCTGGGGCGCAGCGACCTTGGGCTGGACCTTGTTCCGTGCCTGGGAGACGGCTCTCCCCTGGGGCCTTGCCTGGCGGGAGCATCCCGATGCTCCCTCCTGGATGCTCGCAAACGTCGCGGAGATCCTCCGTGTGCACGGCCAGCACGAAGAGGCCGCGGCGGTGAGCGCACGGGCCGTTGAATTGGAGGGCGATTACCCGAAGATGCTTCACGCCCTCTGGCTCGCAACCGACCGACTCCGGGCCGGTGACGAGGCATCCATTGCCGCCCTCCTCGCCGCCGCCCCAAGGGAGAGACTCGACGTCGATTACGCCTTCGTTCGCGATTGCCTCGAGACCTGCGCCGAATTCGCGGCCTTGTCGCGACGGGAACGGCGGCGACAATTCCGGGCTTCGGGCGCCAGGCTCGTCGCCATCGGAAATGCGTATCCGAATATGCGGAGCGAACCGGCACGCCGTGAGGTCTACACCCTGGCGGTCCGGCGGCTCGCCGCGCTCGCGGGCGGAATAAGGAGCCACGTCTGGCGGTTCGTCATCCTCGACCAACTCCGCTCCCGCTGATCGCGACGCCGGCGCCCTCCGGTGAGATCCAATCCCCCACCCTGAATCTCCGCCGCCTCCCGCGGCGTGGATGCGGGCGTTGAGCGGGCGGCATTGAGTGGTGCACGTCTGTTCACTATACTCTGTCCATGGGGTTTGGATGCGGGCATTGCGGCGGGCTCTGGTGACCAGCGTCTGCGTGCCCATCACGAAGCTCTCGAGGGAGAACTCGGCTCATGAGCACCGCGTACGTGGTTCGCACCGGATGCACGGAATACGATCTCCGCCTTGTCGGTCCCTTCGCGAGCAAGGCCCTCGCCCGCCGCTCGCCCTTTTCCCGGCTCCCCGGCGCCACGATCGTGGCGCTCCTGCCGGCGGATGCCCCGCTTCCAGAAGGCATCAGCACGAAGGATCCTCGCCCGTACTGCCTGCAGTGCGGAAGCCGCGATGTGGAAACCGTCGAATGGGTGCGATGGATGGCTGACGGATCGGTGTTCGTCGATGGCGGCGCCAGCCCGATCGACGACACCTATTGCCCCGACTGTCGCGACAACGACCTCGGAGTCACGTTCGATCCCCGCGAGGTGCAGTCGCCACGCAGCAAGCAGCAGGCCTAAAGGCTAATACCACGGCGACAAACAGCGCCGCCTCCGCTGCCCGCAAGCGCCTCCGCTGCCTGCAAGCGCCTCCGCTGCCCGCAAGCACTAAAGGGCTCCTCGCGAGGGGGCGCCCGTGCCCCCGAAGCCGGCGTAGCCGACAAGCGGAGCCATGGATGGCGGAGCGCAGGCGGGTCCGAGTGAGCGGCGGCCCGGAGGGCCAGAGCGAACGTCCGGCGCGGGGGCACGGGCGACCCCGAAGCCGGCTATCAGCGGCGTCAGATGTAGTACATCGGATCGGTCGCCAAGCGGGAGCGTTCGACGAGGTCGGCGAAGCTCACCGACTTGAGGGCCTCCGTCTCGGTGCCCGCCACCATCCGCCACGCGTCGAGGAGTACCGACACGGTCCGCGACTTTCCGGCCAGATCCTGCGTCACCGCCGTGACGAGCTCGTCGGGCCCTTCGATGATCCGGAAGACGTCGTCGAGCGTGATCTCGTCAGGTGCCCGGGCGAGCTGATAGCCCCCCGCCGCGCCACGCGTGCTTGTCACCAGCCCAGCGCCTTTGAGCTGGAGGAGGATCTGGACGAGAAATCGCGAGGGCACCCCATGGGCCGCGGCGATTGAGCGGATCCGCACCGGCTCGTCCGACGTCCAATTCCGCGCCAGCTCCAGTACGGCGATCGCGGCATATTCGGTTTTGGCGGAAAGGCGCATGGGAGTTGTCAGTGGGATCGGGAATGGAGGCCGCATTCGGTCTTCGCCGAGCCGCTCCAGCGACCGGCCCGCTCGTCTTCGCCAAGCTGGATCGGACGGGTGCAGGGCGCGCAGCCGATGCTCACGTAGCCCTGGTCGTGGAGCGGGTTGTAGGGAATGTCTTCGCGGACGATGAGGTCCCAGATCTTGGCCTTCGTCCAGTTGGCCAGCGGCGAGATCTTCACGACGCCAAACTTCGCGTCGAAGCCCACGATCGGAGCCGCGGCCCGGTCGGGGCTCTGGTCGCGGCGGATCCCGCTCATCCAAGCGTCGAACCGGGAGAGGACGCGACGGACGACGGCGATCTTCCGATCGGCGCAGCAGCGGTCGGGATCGCGGCCATGGAGCGGGCCACCATGGAGCTTTTCATACTCCTCGACGGTGGTGTCGGGCCGCTCGAGCGAGACTTCGATCCCGTAGCGTCTGGCGATCCGATCGCGGAGCTCGAGCGTCTCGGGGAATTGGTAGCCCGTCTCGAGATTGAAGACAAACGTCTTCGGGGCGATCGCGGCGAGCCAGTGGATGATCGCGCAGCCCTCCGGCCCGAAGGCCGTCGCCATCGTCAGCCGATCGCCGAACGTCTCCACCCCCCACCGGATGATCTCCGGTGGCTCCGCCCCTTCGAGCGCCCGACTGGCTGCCGCCAGGGACTCCGGGGAGAACGTCGGCGGTGAGAACTGACCGCTCACGGTGAAAAAGGCTCGCTGGAGGCCGTAAATATTGCCTTGGCAGTCAATCCTACCATCGTTGCTTAAATATCTCATGAATGCCGGGCGATGTCTGCTCCGGATTATCGACGCGGGCGGCGGAACAGCCCCCCCTTGGCTCCGACAAGGGCAAAGTCGACCGGCCTTGCCCGCTCCAAGGGGCCTGCTGCCGCCGGACGGGCCACGGGACTCGCCACCGCGACCGGAAAGCCCGACAATGTCTCCCCGCGACATCCGGGGGCGGAGAAACCGGTCCCTTCCGATTCAGGAGCATCTCATCCGATGGCACGCAGCGTGGCTCTGGCGGTCGATCTCGGTGCCTCAGGGGGCCGGGTCGTGTCCGGGACGTTCGATGGCAGGCTCCTCGAGCTCGAGGAGATCCACCGCTTCGAGAATGCCCCGGTCGCCTTCGGCGGCCAACTCGTCTGGGATCTCGTCCGCCTGTGGCAGGAAGTGACGACCGGCCTGCGGATGGCGGCAGCACGGCACGGCGGCAGCGTGTCGAGCGTCGGCGTCGATACCTGGGGCGTCGACTTCTCCTTCCTTGCCGCCGACGGCACGCTCCTGGCGAATCCCGTCTGCTACCGCGACGCCCGCACCCGGGGAATGCTCGCAGCTGCCGAGCAGACGGTGTCGCGCGCCGACATGTTCGCCGCCACCGGCCTGCAGTTCATGGAGATCAACTCGCTGTTCCAGCTGCTCGCGATGCAGAAGTCGGGGTCGAGCGTGCTCGGCGCGGCTGATCGGCTCCTCATGATCCCCGACATCGTTCACTGGCTCCTCTCCGGAATCCCCTCCAACGAGCGCACCAACGCTTCCACCTCGCAGTGCTTCGATCCGCAAAAGGGAGACTGGGCCTTCCCGATGCTCGATCGCTTCGGGCTCCCGAAGCAGATCTTTGGGGCCATCGTCGAGCCGGGCACTGACCTCGGGCCACTCCGCCCGGAGGTGGCCGCCGAGACGGGCCTTTCGGGCGTGCGCGTGATCGTGCCCGGCACGCACGACACCGCCAGCGCCGTCGCCGCCGTGCCGGCCCAGGAGCCCCCCAGCGCCCGCCCCGATTGGTGCTATGTGAGCCTCGG